>Ga0265314_10002203_pt1 | contig 20334 bp, 14 predicted proteins | sample 4126metaG_FD_203106 | JGI IMG/M metagenome (GOLD analysis project Ga0265314, IMG submission 203106) | Rhizosphere microbial communities from Carex aquatilis grown in University of Washington, Seatle, WA, United States - 4-1-26 metaG | ecosystem: Host-associated > Plants > Roots > Rhizosphere >... | reverse complement strand
ACGACAAAAAAGCCTTGGCTGGAATTATTGGGATGGCTGTAGTTGCCCTGTTATTGGGCGCTTGGGGTTGGGGCCAGCGCGCGACCGTTAAGGTCGTCGCGACCGACTTGGCCGCGGCCACCGCCGACGCCGATGAACAGAAGGCCGCCCTCGACGCCCAGAAATCCAAGAACGCGCAGATGGAATCCTCAAACACGCAGCTACAGGAAGCGCTTTCCACGCTGCAGTCGGTGCGCCGGAACCTCGAAAGCCAGGTCAACAACCTGAACAAGCAACTCGATTCATCGAAGAAGGATCTCGAAGCCGCCAAGGCCGCCGCCACCGAAAAGCCCGTCGAACTGGCCAGCCCCAAAGCCGACACCGGCGACAAGGATGCGCTGCAGAAGGAACTCGACGACCTCAAGAAAAAGTACGATGCAGACGAACAGGAACTCAAGAAGGCCAAGGACCAGCTTGCGGCCAAGGACGCCGAACTGAAGAACAAGCCGGCTGCGAAGGACACCGCCGCCGACACCAAGCTTTCCGACGAGAACAAGAAGCTAACGGCGCAGGTCGATTCGCTACAGAAGGAAGTCGACAAGTTCAAGGAACGCCAGGCGGCCTTTGCGCAGCGCCGCCAACAGCAGGGCGGGGATGCCGCGCAGACCCCCAACGGCCAGACCGCGCAGAATGGCCAGACGATGCGCCGCAAGAAGCCGGACTCGACGCAGCAGAACAACACCACCACGCCGCCGCCACAGCCGAATCAGTAGGCGCGGGCGCTTTGCTCGTAAATGATGGTTATTGGAAGTAACGCTGGACTAGCAGAACAATTCTTTGAGGTCCGCGACCATTTTCTGAAGGCGCGGCAAGATACTTAAGCTGCCCAGCTCGCGTTCCAGCGACTCGGCGCGCAAAGAATCCAACTCCCGGCCTTCAAAGAAACGCACGACCGCTTCGCGTTGCATGGGTTCCACATGCAAAGCGTTGAAACGCACGTTCGAAAAAAAGCGCCGGCCATCGCGTTCGACCAGGCGGAACTTGAGCGGGTCCATCTCGGGTGCGGCGACTGCGGCCTCGGTTTCGGAACCCTGCGCAGACACCGGTTCCGGGGCCAAGGCGAGGGCGGTAGCCCCAACGACTTGACGCAGCCGGCGTAGGTTTTTGACCTTCTCGCGAACACGCTTCATACGGATTCAATTACCCACAAAACTGCTTAATTGTCAACATTAGCGTTTCAGATTGCCTACATTTGTAATGGACATGTCCGGACATCGGTCATGGTAATGTAAGCGTTGGGGATTAATGGCCTTGGTATTAGCTGACTATGAGCCTGATTAGTCAAAGTCCCGTACGAAGTTCGAATAGCCGCGTGCCGAGCTCCTTCTTTACCCGGGCCCAGAACTGGAAGAGCTTGGAGGCTGTCTGCGTCTCGGCGCTGGGCTTGGGCGGCGCGACGTCGCCGCCGCACAAGTCCTTCAGCTCGCCGCACAGGTCCGCGGCCAACACCACGCGCTTGGCCAGCAGATGCGCGACATGCTGGATCAAGGCTGGCTTGAGGCGCGCCGACTTGGCCAGATTGGGGATCAGCGTAAAGGTGGAAGGCTCCTTCGCGCGCACCGTCGCAGTGTGGGGAATGTTCAAAAGCTGAGCGATTTCACCGAAGATGGCCCCAGGCGCTTTGACTTCGCAGAGCGCGACGTTGTGCTTCGTCACGACCACCGAACCCGTGCGCAGGACATACAGCGGTCCCTTGGCGGAACCTTCTTCAATCAGAATTTCACCTTCACCCACCGCACGCGTCTCTTCGATCTCGCCCTGTTCGCTTGAGCCGTCGAAATACTGCGTCATGAACTGCTTTTCGACTTCTTCCCAGCGGCGCAGGAAGACCTTGGTCGCGTCGGTCCCGGCGAGATTCGCGGACTGTTCTTTGAACTCCTTGCGCAGCGCGGCGAGGTAATCGTTGGTCTCGACGAGCTTGCGCGCCATCACGCGCGCGACTTCCAGGCAGGAATCCGGATTGATCTTGAACATCTCGGTAAAGCTGCCGGCCATGTGCAGGGTGCATTCGGTCACGGCTTTAAGCGTGGCGGTGCGTTCGGCCTCGAGCACCGATGCGATTTCGCCAAGCACCGTACCGGGCTTATCGACGACACAGACGCGCTGGCCATTCATCAGGACTTCAAGCTGGCCTTCGGCGAGCACGTAAATTTCTGCGGATTTCTCTCCCTGGCGCACAAGTTCGGTGCCCGCGGGAACGACTTTTCTGCGTAGCATGGCGGTTGAATTGAGCAGGCGTGACATTCGTTTCTCCTCCTCAACTATAATTCGGCAGAGCTGAGCATAGGGCGCACGGGATGACCTGCAATAGGCCACCTGCCACCAAATTGGATTGTTTCATAATTTGGTGTGCACAATGAAGGTTGGCCCCCTGAGTATGCGGGCTTTGTAGACATTCGATGGGTGTTCTGTAAGCTCCTCGGCATGCCCTGGAACGAATTCAACGCCGACAGCCTGCACGAAGGTGCGGGTTATCTTGCGCCCGGCTTTATTGTCCTGTCCATCGCCCTCATGGCCGGGCTGCCAGCCAAGCGCCGCAAGCTGCTCGCGTTGCTGGTGCTGTTTCTGGTTTCGATGGCCGGGCTTTTTCTAGCGTGGGTGCTCGCCAACAAACCCGAATCGCCGCTGAAGTCCGTCGCGCTGGTTGTGCAGATGATTTCACTGCTGGGCGAAGGCTTGTGTGTCATTGCGGTGCTCTCGATTTTCCTTTTCACCGGCTTCCTTGAAAAGTTGCATATCAAGGCACCCCGCATTCTTCAGGACGTCCTGACCGCCACCGCCTACCTTGTCTGGGGCCTCTTGGTCCTCAATCAGGGCGGGGTGAACCTGGCAGGTCTGATCGCGACCTCCGCGGTGCTTACGGCAGTGATCGGCTTCGCGATGCAGGACACGCTGGGCAATATTCTCGCCGGCATCGGCATCCAACTCGACAAGTCCGTGCAGGTCGGCGACTGGGTCGTCGTCGATGGGGTCGGCGGGCGCATCGTCCAGGTCGGCTGGCGGCATACGAGCATCGAGACGCGCAACTGGGAAACGCTGATCATGCCCAACAGCGTCCTGATGAAGAACAAATTCCTGGTCCTGGGCCGCCGGCAGGGCCAGCCGCAATACTGGCGGCGCTGGGTCTGGTTCCACGTCGACTTCCGCTTCCCGCCCGCGCAGATCCTCGAGGTCGTGACGCAGGAGCTGCGCACGTCGGAAATTCCGCTGGTGGTCAAAGACCCGCCGCCAAACGTGGTGCTGATGGACTTCTCCGACAGCTTCTGCAAGTACGCGGTGCGCTACTGGCTGACCGATTTCGCGACCGACGACCCCACCGACTCGCAAGTGCGCGTGCACATCTATTCCGCGCTCAAGCGCGCCGGCATTCCGCTTTCGATTCCCGCGCACGCGATCTTCGTCACCGAAGAAACTCAGGAGCGCAAAGACCGCAAGGCCGACGAAGACATCGCCATACGCGTCGAAATTTTGCAATCGATCGACCTGTTCAAGATGCTGACCGAGGCGGAACGCCATGAACTCGCCGAGCACCTGCGCCAGGCGCCATTTTCGAGTGGACGCTTCCTGACCAAGGAAGGCGAAGCCGGCGACTGGCTCTATATCATTGTCTCCGGGCAGGCGGATGTGGTGGTCACCAACAAAGAGAAGCAAACCAGCATTGTTGCGCAATTGCGTCCCGGACAGATCTGCGGCGAATGGAGCCTGATGACCGGCGAACCCCGCCACGCCACAATCGTGGCGCGCAATGAAATGCTCTGCTACCGGCTCGACGCCGCGCCTTTCAAAGCCGTCCTCAACAAACGCCCCGCGCTGGCCGAAGGCATCTCCGCGCTGCTGGCCAAGCGGCGCATGGAACTCGAAGCGGCCAAGGACGACTTGGACGAAATCACGCGCGCCAAGCGTCTGGCCGAGCAGCAGGTTGATATCCTCGACCGCATCAAGCGCTGGTTTCAGCTCTAGGCGCTGTCTGAAACGGTCCAGATGCGGATGCGCCGCGCCGATGGAGCTGGGCTTCATGACGCTGTTGAATGCGGAGCCGTCCGGCCCGGTTTCAGCGGCTAAACCGGTGGCCTTCGACGCGCGGCGCAAGCTGGAAGCGAACGCGAGTTACTCGCGGCTACCCGCCAAAGCTATTTCAGCATCCGTCCTTGCCATCCGCCGTTCGCCGCCAGAACCGCCACCAGGGCGCCTTTGATGGGGCGAGGGGACGGCTGTTTGCCGCCGGGGTGGGCGAATGCGCAAGGAGCGGAGCGACAGCGGGTAGGTGCTCGAAAACGACCTCGAGATCCTGCTCGACATGTTTGAATGGGTCCCAGGTGCCAACGCCAAGAAGGCTGACAGGGTCGCCCGAGGGCCAAAGTGCAACGGCGCTACCGTATAGCGGCGTGCCGCCCTCGAAACGCTGAACTGGCGCAAGCGAGACACCCGGCACCTGCGAGAGCGCCAAGAGCTGTTCGCGAGTAAGGCCGGTCTCGGGATCCTCTATGAAGTCAAACGGCACGACAGACAGCTTTCCGCCCGAGTACTCTGCCGCGCAGCCCTCGAAGCGAACGCGGAACGTTTGAAAGGTGCCACGAGATGCGTGACAGGCAATGTCGGTGAGCTCGTCGTCGCCCGCAAAGAAGAAGCACGAGTCGTCCAGAACCACTGAAAGGTGAGCCGTAGCGCGAAGCCAGCCAGCACCGTACGGCGTTTCATCGGACGGGAGAGCCTCGCAGAACGCATCGAAGGAACTCAGTAGCGCTGAAGACGTCTCCGGGAGAGAGGACGAGAACGTGACGTCTTCCGGAAAGTCGTCTGTGAAGGGCCAGTGCTGACGTGTGGTGACGCTCCAAGCATCGAGAAACCAGACGTTCTCAGTGCGGTGCTTGTAGGCACGAACAGCGATCGATCCGGGCAGAGCGCTCGCGAACGCCTGCCAGGGCAGTTTCTTCGTCAGGACGAAACCGTTGCCGTAGTAGCCCATTAGTGTTCTTTCGCCGTCTAACGGCGGGTGGCACTGGCAGAGAATAACACCAGGACGACAGCTTGCACCGGAAATGTGTGCACTGGGGGCTTGCCCCCCAGTGCGGGTTGTCACTTCTCGTTGTGGTCGTCTCGGCTGAAGGCCGAGGCGGGAATAGCCCAAGCCAAGGGACGCGAAGCGGCCCGTCGGCCTGGGTCAGTTCACCCCAAAATCCAAATCCTCACGCCGTGGCCGTCGGGCAAGTGCGGCCCGCGCAAGCTGTTGCCCCGTTGTACGCCGTATTTGTGTTGTCGCTTCTTGTTTCTTGGTGGTTTGAGTTTTCCGTTCGCTGACAGATCCTTCTCCCGCACGCATGATGAAGCTTCTTGTCGCTGCCCGACCCGGGCCTCACTTCGTTCCGGCCCGGGGCGGATGGCCAGTAGCGGCGTGACTACAGCTTGCGATCCGTGGGTGCCGCGCACGAGCTTTGCTGCGCGCGGCGGGCGGCTTTGACCTTTGCCTCTGGCCGCAGCTTGAAGTTGTCGTGCGGGCGCCGAGGACTTGAGCTGCATTAGGTCCGCGTGTCGTCGCAGACAGGCGACCTCGGCGATAAGCCGCGGAATGGGCAGGGCCGTGTGCGTCCCATTGTTTCGGACGGTGAACGTGGTAGCGTAATGTGAGTTAGGAGGCCCTGCCTATGAAGGCCATACACATACACAAGCACTTGGACTCGGAAACCGTCACGCTTCCCGAACTCAAGCCGCTCATCGGGAAGGACGTGGAAATCATCGTCATCGAAGAGCGCCTTGGAGAAAAACGTCCGCCCCTGCGCGTTACGCCGTATCCGGCGGGAGCCGGTGTGAACGGAGAAACCTTCCGGCGCGAGAGCCTCTATGGCGACGATGGCCGCTGAGCGGGTCTTCCTCGATACCAATATCCTGTGCTATGCGTACCTGGGCCAGTCGCCGTTTCAACGCCCGGCGCTGGAAGAGTTGGAGAAGCTTCAGGCGCGGGGCGCGGAAATCCACGTAAGCCGCCAAGTTTTGCGGGAGTACGTGGCGGCCATGTCCAAGCATGGGGTGCTCCCTGTGCCTGTGCCCATGTCTGGCCTGATCGAAAATGTGCGCGACTTTGCCCGAAGTTTTGCCGTCCTGGAAGACCGGGCGGACGTGACGGAGCTCTGGCTAGAGCTGCTGGCGGATACCGCCACTGCGGGGCGGCAGGTTCATGATGCATACATCGTGGCAACGATGCTGGCGTATCAAGTACCGGTCCTGCTCACGCACAACGTCTCCGACTTCAAGCGCTTTGGCTCAAGAATCTCCGTCAAGCCTTTGCTTCCTTGACGCCCATGTCCCGTGCCCGCCAAGCCGATAGCGCAGAAGCCGGTGTCGGATAGCCGGAACAGTCGCCAACATAGCTTACGATCTGGGGGTGCCGCGCAGGACTTCGCTGCTGCGCGGGCCCCCCTTTGACTCCCGAAATTCTCACCGGAAATCCTTGACACACCCACTCTATAGTGGTATATTTTAACCGTTAGTTGGATGCCAGAGTGTGCATCCAAGGAATCAGGATTGGAGATTATCGGTCGCGAGCCAAAAGGGCACGCGGTCGTTTGCATGCAGAAGACGCGCTTATTTTTCGCCGTTCAACCCTTCATCGAAACCATCGCCAAACCCAAACTAACGCACCACGTGTACACTTTTAACGAATTCGCTCATAGGGGAATCGACCTTAAATTCAGGTCAATTTGTCCAAAGGCGGTCAATCGACCTCGATTGCGGCCCAATTGCGCCTCCTCTTTCTTGGACATCGGAAGGCGCAAATCAGTGGCGCTGTTGGCCCGAGGGTCCACAGTCGACTTTTGGGGTTGTATACCCGTTTAGGAATTGAGTGTACCACTCGGCTGGGCGCTATCTGACGGGCTGATGCAAATTGGCGTGGCTCTTTTCCAACCGAAGATCGGGAACTCCATGAAACGCGCTGACGCGAAGCTTCACGCGTGCGAGCACGCCGGTAGCCCGCTGCGGAGCCGTTCCCGGAGCGGGTTGCCTTGCATGGGGCGGGGGATGTGGGGCGGCTCGTCCAGCCATAATAGTGCACGTTGAGTGTGACGGGTGCCGGGCAAAGCCGGTTTGGATATTCGGAAAGGTCTGTATGATGCGGGCCTTCCGCGCCGCCCTAAAGCGGCGTCCAAACTGGATCGCGCGAGGCGCTCATGCGGCAAACCCGGCCGGCTGTATTCCTTTCGCTGGTCATAAGTTGTGCGTTTCTGCCGGCCCTGCACGCCGGCGAAGATAAAGACTTTAACGTTCCGCACCACCTCTACACGCTGGGTGAATTCAAAGACGCGGCCACCGGCTTCGATAAGTACCTCGCTGCGTACCCGGCGTCCGAACGCGCCAGCGAAGCCCTGCGCTTGCTCGCCGAATGCCATTTCCAACTCAAGGATTACCCGCAGTCGGCGGCGCTCTTCGAAAAGTTCCTCGCCACGGTGCCCAGCTCGCCGCACCGCGCCGAAGTCGCCCAGCGCGTGGTCCGCTCGAATTTTCTCAACAAGGCATTCGACAAGAGCCTCGCCGCGGCCGAACTCTTCATCAAAGAAAACCAGAGCCGACTGGGCAAGCCCGATTCCCCGCCCGCGTTGCCGCAGTTGTTCGCGCAGGTATTGTATTACGCAGGCGAGTCCGCCTATGCGGCCAAGAAACCCGAGGACGCCAAGCGCTACTGGTCGAGCTTGTCTAAAGATTTCGCCGATTCGAAACTCGTCCCCGACGCGCAGAACGGGCTCGCGTGGCTGGCTTTCAATGAAGGCCAGTGGGACGCCGCGGCGAAGGGCTTTCAGGCCACCGCCGCCAAGACCGATCATCCCAAGGCTGCCGAAAGCCAACTGATGTACGCCCGCGCACTGGACAAGCTGAACAAACGCGCCGAAGCGCTCACCGAACTCGACAAGGTCGCGGCGCTGCCCGAAGGCGCGGCGCAGAAGGGCGCCGTGACGTTGTGGCGTGCGGTTTTTCTGGCCAACGCGGGCAAGTACACCGAAGCGCTCGCCGGGTTTCGCGCGCTTCTAAAGGATTTCCCCGACAATGTTGACGCGCCGGTTGCCTTGGCGCTGGCTGTGCGCCAGGCGCTTGAAAACAAAGCCCAAGCCGATGCCGCCGAATTCGCCGCGCTTTATCTTGCGTCCTTCCCGAAAGGTGTCGAGCGCGGCTACATGGGCCGCGTGCGCGCGAATTCCTTGAACGCCACGGGCAAGGCCGCCGAAGCGCTCGCCGCCGCCAAAGAAGCCTTGAAGGAATCCGAAGCGCTGCCTGCGGGCGATGTTCGCAACACTGAACGCCCCGCGTCGCTGCTTTTGGTCGCGGAGCTTTCCGGAAAGGACAGCGTCCCATATTACGAAAGCGTGGCCAAGGAATTTCCCGGCACGCCCTCGGCTTGGATCGCGCGTTACCAGCTCTGCTATTGGGCGGGCAAAGACGGTCGCGCCGCGGAGGGCCTCGCGCAAGCGGAAGCGCTGCTTAAAGAATTGAAGCCGGGCGATCCACTCTCCGCGGAGATTCGTGAAAACGCGCTCTTCGCCGCGGCGGACTTTGCGTTCATCCTCAACGACCGCGCGAAAGCCGAAGCCCTGTTGAAGGAATACATGGCGCTTGCGAGCGTCCAGAAAGATCCAGCGGGCAAGCAGGCGGACTTGGCGCGCCTTCGGCTGGCGTGGTGTGTATGGGAGCGCGATCCGGCGACGGCCGCGCGCGAACTCGACGCGGCGCTGGCCGCCAACCCGCGCAAGGAACTGCGCGGCGAAATGCTGTACCTGCGCGGCTCGGCGATGCTGAAAAATAAGGACGAAGCCAAGGCGCTCTTTGATTTCAAAACGCTACTCGACGAGAAGCTCGATCCGCACTTCGGCGCGCACGCCGCATTTAAGGCCGGCCAGACACTGGCCGCGGAAGAAAAGTACGCCGATGCGCTGGGCTGGCTTACCCGACTGCTCGAAGGCGATGCCACGGGCAAGCCCGCCGGCCTGCTGGTCGATGGTCGCGTGTTGCGCGCGCAGGTGTACCTAAAGACCGGCAAGCCCATTGAAGCGCTAGCAGACACCGAACTACTCCTCGCCAAGCCCGAAGCCCTCATCACCAAGACCGATAAAGGCCAGACCAACCTCGCGCCGACCGTGCGCCTGATCAAGGCCTACGCGTTGGAAGCCGTGCCGGAAAAAGCCAAGGACGCCGAAGCCGCATTCAGCGCGCTGATCGACGCCGGACCCAAGGATGCGCCGGAAATACCACAAGCCCTGTACCGCCGTGCGGCCTTGCGCGTCGCGACCAAGCGCTTTGCTGACGCAAAGCCGGACCTCGAAGCGTTTCTCGCCAGCAAGCCGCCCGATGCCATGGCACTCGACGCGCTCCTCTTATTGTCGGCGTCGCAGCGCGAGTTGAAGGATCTCGACGGTGCGAAGCAGACCCTGGAACGCGCGGCAAAGCTGCCGCTCTCCGGGCGCGCGGCCTTTGAAGTGCCGTTCCAACTTGGGCACCTCGCTTATGAAGCCAACAAACTTGAAGACGCAGCGGCCAACTACAAGAAGGCTCTCGATGCGGCGGCAACACTGAAGGACATCCCGGCCTCCGCGACCGCTGCCGCGGCGCTCGATTTGGGCTGGGCCTTGAAGCGCGCGGGCAAACCCAAGGACGCCGAAGCCGCGTTTGCCGACGCGGTCAAGCGCGAGCCAGCCGGAGAGTTTTCCGCCGAAGCACGCTACCAGTGCGGTGCGTTGCGTGCGGAAGCGGGCGACACCGAAGGCGCGTTGGCCGCGTGGAAAGAGTTGCTCGATAAAAATCCGCAGCACGCGTTGGCCGAAAAAGCGCTCGCCGGCACCGGTGCGGTATTGGCCAAAGCCAACCGCGGTGCGGATGCTGCCGCGGCCTTCGATCAGTACCTGGCCAAATACCCGAAAGGCGCGCAGGTTCGCGAAATTTACGCGGGGCTGGGCGAGATGCGCGCGCTCAACAAGGACGCCGACGGGGCGCGCAAAGCGTTCCTCTCCGCGCTGGGGGAGAAGGGCGCCGAAGCAGACCTCGATGAAGTCGGCGAACGCGCGATTCTGGGTCTTGCCGAGCTGGCGTTAGCCAAGGCACAAGCTGCCGAAGCGAAGAAGCTCGCGCTGCGCCTACTCACCGAAGTTGAGAACACCAAGTGGCTCGACGCGGCGCTGTTGGTCTGCGGGAAGGCCAGCGAAGAACTCAACGAGCCTGAAAAGGCGATCGGCTACTACCGCAAATTGGTCTCCGACCGCCCGCAAAGCCCGCGCGTCCAACAAGCCAAAGACCGCCTGAAGGTTCTGGGCGCCGAGAAATAGCTTCCTTTTATAAGGATCGCGCGCCCTCCCGGGCTGTCGGTGACGCGGCGGGAAAACCGGGTACTATTCCGGGCATGGGATCGCGGTTGGCCGGCTCCTTCGGTTCGCGTGGCGCTCGTTTCGGGCTGGCCGCGCTGCTGTGCATTTGCGCGCCGGGATTTCTGGCGGCGCAGGAAGCGGCCCCGCCGCGCCTGATGTCCGACGGCGAATCGTATCTCGACATGTTCCTTAAGGGCGGCTGGCTGATGTGGCCGATCCTGCTCTGCGCCATCGCGGGCCTTACATTTTGCTTTGAACGCATGTTCGATCTGCGCCGCAAGCGCCACATCCCGACCAACTTTGAGAAGGACGTGATCTTTATCGTCGACACGCGCGGCGTCGATGCCGGGTTGGCGCTGTGCCTCGACAAGGATTCCTCGCTCGCGCGGGTGCTATACGCGGCCTTGTTGCGCTACACCTCGCCGCGGCAGGAGCAGGAACTCGCCGCGGCGTCCGAAGGCGAACGACTGGGCTACGACCTGCGGCGAAATGGCCGCTGGATCATTTTGTGCGCGGTCCTTGCGCCCATGATTGGACTGCTGGGTTCGGTCTTCGGCGCGATCGACGGCCTGGACCAACTCGCCGGCACAGGCGCGGGCGGGTCCGGCTGGGCAGGTACGCTGGCCATCGCGCTGATTCCGTTCGCTTTCGGCCTGCTCGTCGCCACGCCGCTGGTCTTCGGCTACATCCTGACGCGTGGCCAGGCCGACGATCTGATGCGGGAAATCTCCGCGAAGGCCGTTGAATCGCTTGTTGCCATCGACCGCAAGGCGCGCCGCTCGATCCGGCAGATTGAAGACATCGAGGAGTTCCTCGAAACGAAGGACATGGACCCGGCCAAGCCCCCGCCGCTCGACCTGGATAAGGAATTGGAAAGCGATGACCTCGAAAAGGCCATCAAGACCAGCGTGACCACGCCTGCGCACGCGCCCATCGCGGTCAAGGATCCCAACGCCAAGCCTGAAAGCGTGAAGGTCGAATCGAAGATCACCGATGCGGCCCAGCCGCCGCGAGAGATCAAGAAAGAGCCGCCCAGCGAGTCCGGCCAGTCGCCGCGCGACAAAAAAGAAGCCTCGGGCGAAAACCCCAAAGTCGCCTAGCGCTTTTCCGTGATACCTTAATTATTGTTTAACGCCCAGCCGGGTGAGCGCCGCTTTGGCCGCCGTGTCGGTGGGGTCGAGTTCGAGAATCTTTTTATAGTGCAGCGTGGCCTTCGCGCTTTCGTGCAGGCCTTCGCAGGCCGCCGCGGCCAGGCGCAGCGCGGTCAGATCGGCCGGGCGGTCCTTCAGAATCTTCTCGGCGGTCTCGAGCGCCTTCAGATGGTTGCCCTGCTTGCCGTAACAAATAGCCACGCGTTGCAGCACGATAATCTTCTCAGCATCGGTGGCCTTCGGCAGCATTTCCTGAAACTGCGTCTGTGCGCCGGAAAGATCGCCGGAATTCATGAACGTCTCCGCGCGCAATAAGGCCAGACCGAAATTCCCGGGCTCGGCTTTCAGCGCTGCGGAGATTAGATCCTTCGCTTCGCGCAATTTCTTCTGCTGAATGAAAAGCTTCGCGAGCGCAGCCAGCGCTTCGGCATTCGCGGGCTGATCTTTCAGGAGCGCCTCGTACGCGGCTTGCGCGGTCTTCTGGTCGTTGAGCGATTCCGCGATGCGTGCCTGCGCCAGCCGCGTCGGCGCGTGTTTGGGCTCGCACATCAGCGCCTGCGCGTACTCCGCATTTGATTCCTGGGTCTGGCCGGTCGCGCGCAAAGTTTCGGCCAGACCGTAGTGCGCGTCGGCGGACTTCGGATCGAGTTCCAAAGCCTGCTTAAAGACCTGTTCGGCTTCGGCAAATTCCCCGCCCAAGCGCAGCGCGGTGCCCAGATGGCCGCGCAGCCGCTCATCTTTTGGTGCCGCGTCGCAGATTTCACGGAGCAACGAGATTGCCCCGCGAAACTGTCCGCGCGCCAGCTTTACATTGGCTTGAATGACTCTGGAATTCACACTCTCCGGATCGAGCGCTTCGGCGGTCTCCGCTTCGGCCTCGGCTTTGTCCAGATCGCCGCGCCGCAAGGCCACCTCTGCCGCGCCCGCGTGCGCCGCGCTGTTATCCTTGTCTAGTTTCATGGCCTGCGCGTACGCCTGCTCGGCGTCGGCAAAATCGCCCAGCGCGTACTTCGCCGCGGCCAGATTCACCTGTGTCTGTGCGTACGTGGGCTTCAATTTCAGCGCGGCCTCGAGCAACGGCAACGCGTCCGCCGGGCGGCCCGCTTCGACGCGCGCACCGCCCAGATTAATCAAAAGCAGGCTCAGCACGTCACGCCGGGTCGCGTTGCCCAGGATGTAGCCGTCCTTGCGGTCTTCGGGGCGCAGCTTGAAGAGCTTTTCGTAATACGCGTCATCGTGTTCGGCGCCGCGCTCGGTGGCGTCGAAGTTCACCCGCACGCCGCCGTCATCAAAGCGCACGAGCAGATGCCCGGGTCCGCTCAAGCGGCTGGGGATCGGCACGCCGAACAGCTTGAGGCCCCCGCGTTCGGCCACGCTCAAGGCCAGTATCGAGAGCCCCAGGCAATTGCCGCGCTTGTTGGCGAGCACGTCGGAGAGCAGGAAGGCCGCGGCGTCATCTTTCTTGGGCAGACCGAATTGTTCCGTGTCGAAGAGTAATGCGCGCAGGAGTGCCAGTTTTTCGCGCGGCGTGCCGGCTTTGGGCAGGCCTTCGGAGAGCTTCGCGCCGAGCGCGTCGAGCGCTTTAAGCGGCGCGGCGATGTCGAGGGCCGGGTATTCCTCTTTACAGATCAACAGCGCGCCGGTGGCCAGGTCCAGGTCGGCTTCGGGCTTGGCGAGATAGTTTTGAAGTTCCTTTGACAGTGCTGGGGAGGGCGGCGGTGTGGGCGCGGCGCCGGCGTGAGCGAGCGAGCAGGCCAGCCACAAGGATAAAAGGAGCGCCGCAGGTCCGCGCAAGCCAGGCTACCTCCGCCATTGACCGCCATAAGACGCGGGGCACTGCGATGCCTCAGGCGAAATTTTCCCGCGCTGCCGCGTTATGCGAACGTGATCACCTGGCGCACGACCGAGCCCGTGGCCAGCGCGTCGAAGGCCACGTTCACTTCTTCCAACTTGATGCTCTTGCTGACCAGCGCGTCGACCGCCAGTTTGCCCTTCATATGCAGGTCTATGAAGCGCGGCACGTCGCGCGCCGGGACGCAGGAGCCCATGTACGAACCGCGCAGGATGCGTTCTTCCGCGACCAGCGAAACGGGCGAGAGCGCAAACTGTTTGCTGGGGTGGGGCAGGCCCACGCAGACCGTCTGACCGCCGCGGCGCGTGGCTTCATACGCCTGTTTGAGCACGATTTCGCTGCCCACCGCTTCGAAGGCAAAATCCACGCCGCCGTTTGTGGCTTCCTTAATTTGTGCGGGCACGTCGCCAGTCTTACCGTTCACGGCATGTGTCGCGCCCAGTTGTTTGGCCAGCGCCAGTTTTTCGTCGAGCACATCGACCGCCACGATCGGATTCGCGCCGGCGAGCTTCGCTCCGAGGATCGCGCACAAGCCTACGCCGCCCATCCCGAAGACCGCCACGCTTTGGCCCGGCGAGACTTTCGCTGTGTTGACGATCGCCCCGACGCCGGTCATCACCGCGCAGCCGAACAGCGCGGCTTTGCCCAGCGGCAATTCTTTGGGCAGCTTGACCAGCGATTCCTGTGCGCAGACGGTGTACTTCGAATATCCCGAGACGCCCAGATGGTGATTGAACGTCTGGCCTTTTCGAGAGAAGCGGCGCGATCCCGTGAGCAGCGTGCCCGCGACGTTGGCCTTCATTCCATTTTCGCACAGCGACGCGCGCCCGGCCATGCACATCGCACAGCGTCCGCAGATCGGCACGTACGAGAAAACCACGTGGTCGCCGATTTCGAAGGCCGTTACGCCGGCCCCGCGTTCGCGCACGATCCCGCTGGCTTCGTGGCCCAAAACCATCGGCATCACGCGCGGGCGCGAGCCGTCGATTACGGAGAGATCGGAATGGCACAGCCCCGCCGCGGCGATCTCAATGAGCAGTTCGCCCGCGCCCGGACCTTCGAGGTCGAATTCTTCGATCTTGAGCGGCTGCGATTCTGCGTACGGACGCTTCGGGCCCATCTCGTACAGCACCGCCGCGGTGGTTTTAATCGGCATGACTTGCTTTAGCTCCCAGTGCGAATCGCGACCATCTGGATGTTGGTCATCTCTTCAATGGCAAAGCGCACGCCCTCGCGGCCCAGACCGCTTTGTTTGTTGCCGCCGTAAGGCATGTTATCCGGCCGGAACGCGGGCATGTCGTTGACGACCACGCCGCCAAAATTCAGCTTCTTCACCGCGCGCAACACACGGTCGATATCCTTGGTGAAGACGCTGGCCTGCAAGCCGTACTCGGTCGAATTGGCCTGGCGCAAGGATTCCTCGAAGTCCGGGCACGCGATCACCGAAGCCACCGGCGCGAAGGCTTCCTGCGCGACGACCTTCATCTCGGGCTTCACATCGGTCAGCACGGTCGGGTAATACGTGGACTTGTCGCGCCGCCCGCCGGTCTGGACGCGCGCGCCGCCGCTGCGCGCTTCGTTGACCCACGTTTCGATGCGCTGTGCTTCCTTCTCCTGAATCATGGGGCCGACGTCAGTGGCTTCGTCGAGCGGATCGCCGACCTTCAGCGCTTCGGCGGCTTTCACGAATTTTGCGCTGAAGTCTTCGGCGCAGCGCTGGTCGCTGTAAATGCGCTGCACCGAAATGCAGACCTGGCCCGAATTAAAGAACGCGCCGAACGCACAGCGCTTGGCCACGAAGTCCAGGTCCGCATCCGGCGCGACGATCACCGGCGAACTGTTGCCCAGTTCCAGCGTGACTTTCTTGATGCCGGCGGTCGCGAGAATCTTGCGTCCGACTGCGGCGCTGCCGGTAAAGCTGACCTTGGCCACGCGCGGATCGCTGACGAGCTGCTTCCCGGGCTCGGCCGCACCGTGAATGATGTTCAAGACGCCTTCGGGCACGCCTGCTTCCTGGAAGACTTCGCCGAGCAGCACCGCCGTCAGCGGCGTCAATTCGGCGGGCTTCAGGACCACTGGACAACCCGCGGCCAGCGCCGGGGCGACTTTGTGCGCAACCAGGTTAAGCGGAAAGTTAAATGGCGTGATCGCTCCGACCACGCCCACCGGGCGGCGCACCCAGAATCCAAAAAAACCTTCGCCCGCAGGGACTGCGTCGAGCGCGATGGTCTCGCCGTGCGTGCGGCGCGCTTCTTCCGCGGCCAGCATGAACGTAATGCCTGCGCGGTCGACTTCGGCGCGCGCCCACTTGAGCGCCTTGCCCGACTCCGCCGCAATCGTCTTCGCAAAGAGTTCGCGTTTCTCGTGCAAAAGTTGTCGGATCTTGTTGATCAGGTCGGAGCGCTTGTAGATGGGCATCTCGGCGAAGCTTTCGGCGGCGCGATCCGCCGCCGCGATGGCCGCGGAGACGTCCTCCGGCCGCGCGGTCTCGACGGCGCCGATGACTTCACCCGAAAACTTATTGGTGACTTCCATGGCCGCGCCGCCGCGCGCCCACTTCCCGCCGATCAACATGCCGCTCGTTGCCATGACGACCTCTCAATGGGAATTCCTGCAAACAGAATAGCGCGTTCGGGCCAATCGCCAATGCGCAGACCAGCTTGATTGAGGGTGAAAAAAAACAAGGCACAGACTGCTCGTCTGTGCCTCGCCCTACGCCTGTTGTTTCGGCGCTTATTCGAGTTCCATCTCGCCGACGGTGTTGGTGTGCGCGTTGACTTTGATCGCGGCCGGAGCCGACTTCGGCCCGGGCTTGGCGACCACACGCGGTTCGGCGGGCGCGGGGGCCGGAACATTGCGCACAACTGGAGCCTGAGTGGCCGGGGCTTTGGACGTCGGCGCGGCTTTCGGCGCTTCAACTTGCGGGGCCGGCTTGGGCGCTTGCGCAGTCTTGGGCTGGGGTTCGTCGAGGCTCATTTCGCCGACTTCGGAGCGATGCCGTTCCTGCATGCTCGCACCCGGTTTGAGTTTGTTGGCGTGCTGGGAGAGCTGTTCGCGGCGCGCGTAATCCGTCTCACCGACATCATCGCCAATGTGTTCGTCGGCTTCATCGATGTCGCGGCAGCCGGGCAATGCCAGCGCGGCCAGCCCCAACACAGCACAAATCAGGATTCGGCGCATGGCTTACTCCTCCTCAACTTCCCTACAAAGTGCATGTTACGATTCGGTCCGAAAAGTTCAAGGCTTTAGTCCGAGCCTTGCGCTTCGCGCCTAAGCTGTTGCAGCTTCATGAGATACGAATCCACCAACGGCTTGAAAATGGGGTCGATCCGTTCCGCACGTGCTTTTGGGACTCCATCTAGACGCATGTTTTTCGGATCCCTTTGAGAATCTGCTTCGGAAAGCTGCACCTTCCCCAGCGTTACCGGGGCGACATCCGAGCCCCGCCCGGCATCCTCAGGCTTCGCGGACTCCGACCCACCAAAGTCCGTGCGGCCACCTTTGACGCTGTGCTGGCTGGTGTAGCTCCGTACTTCCTCGGTGCTCGCCGATTTCATCTTGGAGACTTCGTTTAAGTCTGCCGGAGCCATCTCGCCTTTCGAGAGCCCGATTTCTTTGCCAGTCTTGTGCCCGCCGTCGCGTGGCGTGAGTCCGTTTTTGCCGGAGCCCGGTTCGGGCGGCGAATCCGGCGCGTCGCCCTGGCCCGTGCTGCCTTTTTCGCGGCCGACTTCCGCGCCGCCGCTCGAAGCGCCGTTGCCCGTCCCGGTGCCTTCGCCAGACTTGCCTTCGCCGGGCTGTCCGCTGCCGCTGGGCGACTTGCCGCCAGACTTGCGTTCCTGGCCCTGCGCGCCGGAGCCGCTCTTATTGGAACCTTCCGCGTTGCCCGCGCCGCTGGTGCCGCCCTTATTACCGGACGCACCGCGCTCGCCTTGGCCCGAGCCCGTCCCGCCCGAGCCTTCGCCATGCTTGGCATCGCTGCCGGGCTGGTTTTCGCCTTTGCCATCTTCCGGCTTGGACTTGGAGTTCGGCTTGCCGCCGGATTTTTCGCCGGGCTTCTCGCCCTGAGCGCCCTCCTTCGAGCCGCCTTGCACCGGACCGTTCTTTTCGCCCGAATTGTTCGGCTGCTCGGGATTCTTGGGCTGCGTCCGGTACGGGTTGTCGTATTCGGAGCGATCGCCTTTGCCGGGATTGGGCTTGCCGGCGCCGGAGCCCGACTCGCCGCTGCCGTTGGGCTGGTCGGGGCTGCTTTCCTTCTTTCCATCCAGCCGCTCAGGCTTCGGCGTGCCGTTGTTCGCCGGCTTGCCCGCGCCCACGTTGCCCAGTTGCCCAAGCTGATCGAGGTTGAAGTCAGGCACCGAGTTCAACGCGTTCTTGCGCGTCAGGCGGCGTTCGGGTTTTTCGAGCAGGCCCGCTTGCTCGTTGTTTCCACCGCCATTCTGGTTGGGTTCCCAGCGCTTCCAAGCGGAGCGCCCCGCCTGCGCGGTCGGCTGCGCGTTGTCGAAGGCTTCGACCTGATAGAGGAACCCCGCGCGGAAGAGCGCTTCGAGTTCCGCGCGCGGGAGCATCCAGCGCACGCGCCATTCGCGTTGGCCCGCGCGAACCGGCAGCCCGACCGCAGTGACCTGCGGCGCATTGGGCGTCACGCGGCCCGGTTCGGGCGGCAGTGGGCGGATCAGCATGCGTGCGCTTTGCAGGCCAAAGTCGTCACTCAAGCGCACGTCCATGGCCAGGCCATCTTTGGTCGGCGTCGCGCCGCTTGAGACCGCGACGTCCGCTTCGGGCGGCCGGTCGGGCAGCACGGCCAGTGTCACCAGCGCGGAAGGTCCGGGGCGTTCCGCGTCGGCGGATTCAAACTGCACGCGCAGCATGCCGGCTTGTTCGAGCGTGAAGTGCGCGCCAAAGCGCGCGCTATGGTCTTCGGCGGCGTCGGCTTCGGCAAGGCGCTTGAGCTCCAGCTTTTTCGCGCCGGGGATTTCGGCGCTGCCTGAAGCCAGGTCTTCCACCGGACCGGCGCTCACGTACAGGATCAGTCGCGAACCCAGCGGCGCGGTGACCGCGGCGGGATTGGTTTCCTTCCATGGCGCGATGCCCGTGTACGCAGGCGGTTCGATATATAGGGCAATGCTTTGCACAGTGGAGCGGGGGAGCACTGTGATCGGAAACCACGCGCTCGCGACCGGTTCGGTGCTGGCCGCGCCGCGCTGCGCCAGCACGCGGTACTGGCCCGGCGTGGAGAGCGGCCCCAATGCGCCTTGCCAGACTTCGGCTTCGGCGCCCGGCGCGCGCGTGCAGGCCAGGCTGCGCGCTTCACCGTGCTCGGAAAGGAACTCGATCCAGACGCGGTCCGCGGGCGGACCCTCGTAGCGGCCTTCAATGTTCAGCAGCGAACCTTCCAACACCTGCGCGGGGCCGGGGCGGATTTCCACCAGCCGCGGGCCGAGCATGCGGACCACCGGCGCGACCGGGAACATGCCGCGCAGGAAGGCTTCGAAGAACGCGGGCCCGCCCAGCGCCACGGCGCACAAGGTCACGGCCATCGCCCCCAGCATGCCGCTGTGCACGCGCCGCCACGGCAGGCGAGGGTACGCCGCGCGGCCGACGCCCAGCCTTAGGATCCGTTCGGCGCGTTCGGCGGAGAGTTCCACGACCGCGCGCGGCACGGAATGCGCGGGGCGCAGGGCTTCGATGGAGGTGAGCAGCGAACCCTTAAAGCCCGGTTCGAACTGTTCTAGGTACGCGCCGATCTCGCGCTTGGTCGGGACCTTGGCGACAACCAGCACCATCGCGCTCAGCGTGCCCAAGCCCAGCAGCACGGCGATGCCGTCGCGGATTGCGTGGTGCGTTGCGGGGGTAATCTCCCACGCCAGCCCCGCCAAACCCCACAGGCAGGCCAGCGCCAGCACGCTCATCAGCCAAAGTTCCACGCAGAAAACCGCCCAGCGCAGTCCGCAGGCGATTTGGATCCGGCGCAAACGCCCCGAGAGTTTGTAGAGCGGCGCGTGTTTCCCCGATGGCGCGGGTGCGGCAGGCGCGTTCCACGGACCGGCGCCGGGAGTCGCTGGCGCGGAGGTCGGGGCGGGGGCGGGTGTCATGGCGTCAGCATCGCCGGCGTGAACCGGCGCGGCCTATTTCTTTGTATCTTCCGGCTTGGTCGCAGGCGCGGGCGTGGCCGGCTGGATGCGCACGTCTTCGGCCTGGACTTCGGCTTCAAGGGCCTTGATCGCGACCTTGTCCGGGTGCGCCGGGTGGTCGTAGTCGGGCTGCAACGGGCGGGCTTTACGCAGATGCACCGTGCCCTTGTTGTAGTTGCGGTAGCCCGAGTGATACGCGCCGTGGCCGTCCTGCTCGAGGTAGCATTCTTGAATCGTCTGCACCGTGCTGGCGAGCGACTCCAGGAACATCGGCAGTGCCATTTCTTTTTCGACCGCACCAAAGCCCATCGAGAATTTGAGCTGGCCGACGCGCGGGTCGCAGGTCTCGTCGAGAATGTTGACATCCCACGTGCGCTTGGCGAAGCGGATCGCATCGTGAACCGTGATCCAGCGCTGACACTGCGGCATCGTCAACACGTCGGTCAGGTTGTCGTCGTACTGAGCCCAGAATGCGTAGGTGCGGTCCTGGCTTTTGTTCCAACCCTGGCCCTGGATGTAGTCTTCCGTGTGCACCACACCGCTGGGACCATCGATCACGTCTTCATGTGCAAAGGCAGGCAAAGCAGCGGCGAAGGCCAATCCGGCGAGGGCGAGAAGTCGGTGCGGCATGGCAAGGCTCCTGACGCAGATTAGGGATAACTTAAGCCCGGCTACTCTACCTGGTTTTCAGACGTCGCAAGACTCTATCCGCTTAGGGAACAAGTGGGGTAAACGCATGCACGAAGTTAGTTTACAACATTCTCGCGTGCCGAATTTACATACCCAATTTCGAATGTTAACCTGTTTTGACTACTTTCGGT
>Ga0265314_10002201_pt1 | contig 20335 bp, 20 predicted proteins | sample 4126metaG_FD_203106 | JGI IMG/M metagenome (GOLD analysis project Ga0265314, IMG submission 203106) | Rhizosphere microbial communities from Carex aquatilis grown in University of Washington, Seatle, WA, United States - 4-1-26 metaG | ecosystem: Host-associated > Plants > Roots > Rhizosphere >... | reverse complement strand
GGGACTTGATCGGTATCGCTGGAACGATAAACAAACGAAAGGGAGATGAAGAAATGAACGAAGAGATGGTGCAGCAGATGATGGCGGCAGCGGAGCGGCTGGCGACGGCCACAGAAACGCTTGATCGCGTATTGGGGAAACTGGACGCGCAGCAGGAAATGCTGAATGCAAAAGTGGACCGGATCGTGGCGGCGGTCGAGGAAAGCATTACGCAAACAACCGAGCAGCGACAGGCGGCGGGAACCGGAACCGACTTGCAGCAACGTGTAGTGGATCTGGAGAAGTCGAACGCAGATCTGAAAGCACAGGCGTCGCGGATGGCCCGTAAGACGGTATCACCAGTGGTGTCGGCGCTGATCGGAAAGAACGAGATCGAAGGCGAACGGCTGGATCCGGCGGTGCTCAATAAGACGCTTGCGGCGCTGAGCGTGGAGCAGCGGATCGCGGTAAAAGCGGAGCTGGCACGGGCGGGGATGATCGAGTAAGTCGTCGTTGGCCCTTCGTCGCTAGCGATTGGAGCGCTGGCCGTCAGGACGCGAGTTAGATCGCGTCCTTTTTCTTTGGGGTGAATAAAACCCGCACACCGCAAAGTGCGCGATGAGTGGGGCACCCGGCAGTAACAACTCAATTGAGGAGAAGACATGAAAGCGAATTTTCTGGATTTGCATGCAGCAGCGGATTTTCTGGGGCCGGGCGCGATCGAGATCAATCGGTATCAGACCGAAATCACGGACATTGTGCGGCGGCGCGGCGTGTTCGGGCAACGGATGAAGCAAGTGCCAGCGACGGGACAACCATCGCGGTTTTTTGAGGAAACGGCACTCGCTTCGCCCACGGCGACCCAGGCGTTCGTCGATCCCCGCAACATTGTGCCGACGCTGCAAACGCCGACGCGAGTGGAGCGGACAGTTCCGCTGAAGGCGCTGGTATCGCAGATCAACTACAACCTGTTTGACATGGAGGTGGGAACACAGCAGAGCCAGTTTGCATATCTGCAAGCCAAAGACCTAGCGGATGCGGTGGATGGTGTGCTGCGCACGCACGACGTGGCGCTGTGGAACGGCAACGACACTTCGTTGAGCACGCCGACGACGCCTCAGTATTTCGGCGCCATCGGACAGATCGAGGCGGGGGGCAACACCACCAACATCGCAATCGGGGCCAGCATCGTGGACGGGCTGAAGAGCACCATCGCGGAGATGGTCGCAAGTTCGTCGTTCGATGTGCGTCCAACGGCGATCTATGCGAATCCAGTGCTGCTCGACCTGATCGACCGCGAGATGAAGGCGGAGTTCAACATGGTGCTCTCGACGGCGCAGATCACGGGCGGACTAACCGTGAAGACCTTGAGCACGCAAGCCGGCGACTTGCCGCTGATTCCGGAGTGGGCGCTTCCCTATACGGGCACGCCGGGAACTGGCAATGCTACCTTGCCGGCTTACATCGTGACCGAGGACCTGATCGAGTACCACTGGCTGACGAACCCGAATCCGCGGGTGTTCACGCTGGGGCTGCCGAACTCACTCATGACGCAAAGTGTGGTGGTGAAGTTCGGCGGCGTGGTGGTGAAGGGCGCGAACTACGCGCACTACGAAGTGCTGGTAAAGCGGTAAAAACAGTAGCCAGTAGCCAGTGGCCAGCTGCCAGTAAGTATGGCAACGGCCCCTGGCTGTTCTTGCGTGAGCACTTCCGACGAGTAACTGAGAACTGAGAACCCATCATGAATTACTTGCAACCATCGGAATATGAGTTATATGGGCTGGGCGCTACAACCAATGTGGCGTGGGTGACGGCAGCGTCGGCAATGATCGATGCGCATTGCCGACGGATCACGCTGGCGATCAATCAGTACACAGAGCGGTTGCGCACGGAAAACGGACAAAGGCCAGTGCAGCTTACTTATCTGCCGCTGTCAACGGTGGCGCCGGCAACATCGCCGATCGTTTCGGCGCGCGGCCGGTATGCGACGCCGCGGCGGGACGAGTTAGATTACGAGGCTGATTTGTGGGACGTGGCGCTAGCCTTCGGAATTCCGGGAACATGGGTGGACTTGAACGTGGCGGACCTGGACGCGTTTCCGGAGACGGGAGAAGTTACGCTTCCGGTGAATGTGATGGGGTGGGCGTTCACCGAGATAGAGATTGTGTATACGGCCGGGTTTGCAACGTTTCCCGACCCGGTCAAAGTGGCATGCGCGCAATTGGTAAAGAACGCGCAGGCTACGCCGGCGCTGAATGTAAAGAAGAACGTCGTCCCCGACGGAATGCAGTTGTGGTACTTCTCCAATTCACTGCTGGATGCAACGGTGCAAGAGCTGCTGGCGCCTTTTGTGGCGCAGAGAGTGGGATGACCATGACTGGGATATCTGGAGCAGCGGCAGCGCGGGCAGCGGATGCGATGTTACGAACTTTGGGCGGGACGGAAGTGACCCTGCTGTTTGCAGCGGCGGGAATGCCGGCCGATGCCGTGGCGGAACTGGGCCTGGTGGACCCGGGAGTCGAGCAGGTGTTGATCGCGCCGGTGGTTGTCGTGGAGCTGACCACGGAAAACAACGGTCCACGGCGGCGAATCGAGTTACTGGCGGGACAGGCGGCGATGGCCGAGCAAGTAAGTCAGCGGAACGTGGCTTCGGCGGAAGTGTTGTTCGAGACCGCGCTGGGATTGGTGTACTGCGGAGAAATGTTCCACATCCAGGGATTCGTTGTCGAACGGCTGGGGGGAGTGGCGTATCTGTACCGGGTGGCAGCGATGTCTTAGTAGCTGTCAGCTATCAGCCGTCAGCCCTCAGGTATCAGTTATGAGTTCGAGCGAAATCTTCGACTCGGCTTTAGGTCTCTGACGGCGTGAATTTGCACTTGAGGCGTTGCGGTTTCCCAGGTCTCAAAATCGAGACCTGGGGCACCCACTTTTGGTACGAAAACAGGTGATCAGAGACCTAGCCACCGCGAGGGCTGGGACTTACCGGGGACGAACAGGAGAAATATGCAAGCGGCGAAAGACAGTTTCTATATGACGCTGCGGGAGCGGCTGACAGCGTTGAATCCGGCGCGAACGATGGTGATCGACGGAGTTACGGTGCCGGCGATCGTGGTCCGCGAAAACATGGAACCGCGGTTTGGGGAAGCGCAGCCGGGAGCGTTCTACGTAGACTTTGGCGACATCCTGATTGCGGAAAGCACGCGTCCGATGCTGGGCTTGGATTGCCACATCTGGTATGGCAGCGAAGGCAGCGGCGGAACAGGAGTGGATCGAGGCCGCGTGCTGGCGGAGATGGATGACGAGTTAGTTAGAATCTGCGATCCGCCACACACGGAAATGCTCGATTACAGCCAGACTCCGAGCGCGGATTTGGGGTCAGGAATTTTCTGGACAGCGCCGGAGATGGGGAACGCGGCGGCAAACGTTTCGATCCAAAAACAGCAGTGGAGTGCGGGCATGGCGCGGGTGGACCGATATGCACAGTTGAGGATCTATTTTTTTCTGCCCGAGGTGGAAGCATGACGCGGGCGGGATTGCGGCCGATATCGCGGCAGACGCGGGCTTACTTCGCGGCGGTGGACAGGGTAAACGGGCCGACGGCGATATTCGATCCATCAAAAGATGGTGGTTTCGAGTTGGATGCCCCACCGGCTCCGTGGATTGACTTGGGATGGATCGAAAACTTTCAGCGCACGAGCACATCGCAGATCGAGGGCTTGATCGGCGGGACAGCGGGCGCGGTGTCGGGCCAAGCCCGGCACGCTTTGGGATCACGAGTTGATTTCGAGTTCCGCGACTGGGGGAAGTTGCAGATGGCGCTGGCGGGCGGCGCGGAGCACATGAACGTGCTGGCAACAGATCCGAGCGCGTCGCCAGTGGGGTCGGGTGGAATTCCGTTGACGGCCGTGCCTTTGCTGGCAGGCTCGACTGCTTTGGAACTGGTATTGGGAGCGGGCGCCATCGCCGGATTCGAGGCTGGCGACCTGGTGGCGTGCGATGTGGATTACGCGCAGCAAGTTGGCTATGTGGGCACGGGCATTGCGGCTGCGTATGTGAAGAATCCGGCTGACGTGCTGCGGGATGCCAACTATGTACGGCGGGTGACGTTCAACGTGGGCCGCGTCGCGCAGGTGATGGCGACGTCGTTGCTGCTCACGCAGGCATTGCCGGGGGGAGTGCCGGCGGCTGGGGCGTCGGTGCAGCGGGTGATCGCTTTTGTGGACCGCGAGGGCGGGTCGTTTCTGCAACAGTGGTCGGGGTTATTCGTGGCGGAAGACGAGTCGGGCGGACGGGTGTGTTTCTTCTATCCGATTTTGAGTCCGTGCACGGTGAAGCCGGAGTGGGTACGGGAGAATCTGGTCACGATTCAAAAGCCGATCGGAGAGTTGGCGTTACAGGCGTCATTTGTGGCACTGCCAACTCTGGATGGGAATGATGGAGCGGTGGTGCTCTGTTACCGGAGCTATTTTCCGGCGAGTGGAGCGGCGGTTTATTAGGGTCCAAGATCTTTAACCACAGAGGGCACAGAGGGGCACGGGGGACGGCCGACAAGCCATGAGATTAGTGATTGATAACCTCGACGGAATCGGGTCGCAGGACTACACGGCGTTTGTGGATGCGGGTAAGAGTCCGATTCTGGTGCGCAAACTGAACAGCCCCGCCGAATTGAAATTCGGCCTGATCGCTGGTGAGGAGAGTTTGGCAGTGCCCGTCATCGGCGGTCGCGTTACGCTGACCTTGAACGACGGGAATGATCTGTTCACGGGTTACATTGTTGAAACGCCGACATATCAGTATCTGGGCTGGGCAGATCGCGGGTTAGTGTACCGGTACGAGATCGTCGCGCTTAGTGACGTGATGCTGATGGATCAGAAGGCACCTCCCCCGCATCCCCCGTTTGTGGAACGGAACGCTGGCGACGCGTTCCGGCAGTTGACGGCGGAGGCGTTGCCGAGATGGTTCGACGTCAGCGGCGTTGAAGCGGGGGACACGATTCCGTACTACAGCGTCAATCCGGCGAAAAAGTGGACGGCATCGGCGGCGGAAATTGCTCTGTCGGGACGGTGCTCGTACCGGGACGACAACAAAAGGTTATTCTTTGCGCCACTCGGGGCTAACACATACGCGCTCGCGGAGGATACAGCTGCGTTTTCTCCGGGCGATCTGCAATTGCAAAGCGTGAACCGTCTGGTCAATGACTTGACGATTCTGGGGCCATTGGAACCAGGCGCCCATGTAAAAGATTATTTTTGTGGAGACGGGTACACGACTTATTTCTATCTGTCAGAGAAGCCGTTCACGCGCAGCAGTCAGGTTGCTTTGTATAACCGCGTAATCCTTGATGAGATTTATACGGCACTGGATCCGACGCATTGGGCCGTTACCGATCCGCTGGGAGTGATTACTGCCAGCAACGGACACTTGAACCTTGCGGGAGGAACAGAGGGCGATGGGCAAACGCTCCTGGAGTTCATTGAAAAGGTCGAGTTAGGCGGCGCCACGGTGCTGGAGCACGGAGACGTTGTCTTCAATGCGGCATCGAATGGAGTGATCGGCGGACTCTATGCTGGGACCGTTTCGATTGCGGGCTGTCTGGCGGGTTTTCGCATAACGCCTTCTGGCGGCAACTGCAACATACAAGCGCTGGTTGGAGGCTCCGTCACGGGGACGGCGCTTGCCACAACGCCGGGGCACCATTACGTATTCACGACGCGGTTGTATCCGACAGAAACGTACCGAATGCAGCAGGTGTTTCATTCTTCGCTGTACCCGTCCGGATCTCCGCGGGGGGGCGGTGCCGTCGCCGGCGATGTACGAATTGTACTGGCAGTTCACGATATCGATCCGATGAATCCGGCGACGCAGATCGCACCGGCCACCGTTTTGTATGACGACGTCATTACGAATGCGCCGGGGTTTTGTAACTACGCGCTCATCAATGCCGGCGCCATGCAGTGTTCGCTTGCCTTCACCTATATATGGCTGCCAATCGACGCACTGGTGCGTAGCGCGTTGCCCGGGGAAAACACGACGACGGTGTTGATGGGATCGCTGCTGGATGGGGCTGAGTGCCAGGTTTCGACCGAGTCGGAACTGAAATTCTATCCAGAGTACATCCCGGCGGCGAACGAGTTGATCGAGGTGAGTTATCGCGGCCAGAGCCACGCAATGGCGCGAGTAACTAACTCGGCGAGCATTGCGGCTCATAAGCGCGGCGGCGATGACGGCGTGCGCGGCAGTGTGCGGGAGATTGGGCTCCCGGCCCCACGCACCGACGCAGATTGCGAAATTGCGGCGCTGGCATTGCTGGATGACGCCGGGCAGGGATGGCGCGGGGAGTACCAGGTGTGGAGCCAGTTTCTGCCGGGCGGGGCGGCGGACATTTTTCCGGGAGATGGGCTGGCGGTCAATGTTCCATCGCGCATGGCGTCGTTTTTGGCAATCGTGCGCGAAGTGGATGTGGAGATCGCCGACATTGCCGGTGAGAACAGCCGCTACACTTTGCGGTTTGTGGATGCGGGAGATCCTTCTTTGGATTTTGCCTTTGTGACGGCCCTGATGAAGCAGACCGAGGTACTCACGCCGATCGATGTGAGTATGGCGGGAAATGTTTACCTTGCGGATCTCACCGAAGCGGAGGCTACGGTGGTGGGCTCGACGACGGTGACGGTGGAGGTGGGATTCACTCCTGTGGCGGGCGGCGGCATCGAAGTGCGGTACTCAGACGAGGGATGGGGAGCCGGTTACAACGGCAACCTGGTGGGACGGTTCACGAGCAGCAGCTTTACGCTCACGCGGTATGCGCGAGCACAAGACTATTTTCTAAGAAGCTACGACGGCAGCGTGCCGCCGAAGTATTCGCGGTATTCGACGAAGCTGCATGTCGACTATCCGCTATAAAAAAGTAGTTTGACTGGGCGTCAAGCGGCTAGCCGACTTCTTCACTCCAGTTTTCCAGAGTCTTCTTCACGACGACCATGAACTGGTCGGCCAGGGCGCCATCGATAATGCGATGGTCGTAGCCCAGCGTAAGGTGAACGACGGAACGAATGGCGATGGAATCTGAGCCGTCCTTGTCGGTGATTACCATCGGTTGTTTGGCGATACCGCCGACGCCCATGATGGCCGCGTTCGGCTGATTGATGATGGGCAATCCGAACACGGCGCCAAACTGGCCGGGATTGGTGATGGTGAAGGTGGCACCTTCGACGTCCGCCGGCATCAGCTTCTTGGTACGCGCGCGCTCGCCGAGGTCGGTGATGCCGCGTTGCAATCCAAGGAAGTTGAGTTCGTCGGCATTCTTGAGAACAGGGACGATCAATCCCCAATCGAGCGCGACGGCGATGCCCGCATTGACGTGCTTGTGATAGCGGACGCTGTCGCCTTCGAGCGAGCCGTTGACGATCGGATATTGCTGCAGCGCGATGATGGCGGCGCGTACGAAGAACGGCATGAAGGTGAGCCGCGCGCCGTAACGCTGCTCGAAACCGCTCTTGAGCTGATTGCGCAAATTGACGATGCGAGTCATGTCGACTTCGAACATGCAGTGGACGTGAGCGCTGGTGCGGCGCGATTCAATCATGCGCTGCGCGATGATCTTGCGCATCTGGGACATGGGCACGAGTTCGCCGGGAATGACGGCGGGCGCAGGAACCGACGCTTGGCGCGGAGCGGGGGGCGCGACTGGAGTGGCGGTGCGGCGCTCGACGAAATCGAGGACGTCCTGCTTGGTAACTCTGCCGCCGGTTCCGGTGCCACTTATCTTTGCCAGTTCCACATTGTTCTCGCGGGCGAGTTTGCGGACGAGCGGAGAAGAGCGGACGTCGGAATCTTCTTCATCCTCGCGAGTGCTGGCAGCGGGCGCCGGCGGAGCCGGAACTTCTTTCTTAGCGGATGCCGGAGCGGCAGGGGCGGGCGCAGCGGCCTTGGTGGGCGCGGACGTGGAAGCGCCATTGCCTTCGCCAATCACACCGACGACGGTGTTGACCTGCACCGTGTTGCCTTCGGAAACCTTGATCTCCTGAAGGATTCCGCTGGCGGGGGCGGGGATTTCAGCGTCGACCTTGTCGGTGGAAATCTCGAACAGGGGTTCGTCGCGTTGGACCTTGTCACCCGGCTTTTTCAGCCACTTGGTGATGGTTCCCTCGAAAATTGATTCGCCCATCTGGGGCATGACCACTTCAGTCGGCATAGTTCCCTTTCCATGAAACCCGCGAAGTTTGCGGGGGAAGAGCAAACAAACATTATAGCGAAGGCGAGAAAGACAGCGCCTCGCGCCTCGCGAGGGCATGGGCTTCAGGCTTCCGGCAGGACGCAATCTCGCCCTTACGCAGCCCCTTACCCGAGGGCAGTGCCGGAATCACCTCGCATTGACGGAGCAAAGAGCGATGAAGAACTTGTTGGCAATCGTACTATTTTGCCTTCCTGCCTTCGGGCAAGCGGCTTACTCGGGTTCTGCAATGTACCAGAGGACGGCCACCTATGGCGCAGCGGCCTGCGGACCTCCGACTTACTCTTGTCTCAACATGAGCACTGCCGCGGTACCACTCCCAGCGCAGATTCCTGTCTGGGGGACGACGAATACTCCCGCGAACAACACGAACTGCACTTCCAGTAATCCGTACGTGTTTCAGCAGTGCGGGAACCTGGTTGGCGCGGGCATTGTGCAAACGCCTTCAGACTTCGGGATGCCGATCGTCCGCTGCACGGATGCGAACACGTTGGGGTATGCTTCGTTCTGGGGAACAAGAGACAACGGAGAGCCGAACATCTTCGCCCCCGACGATTCTTGGATAAGCCTCAAGTACGGCAACGGCGACTATATCCTGTCCTTCAATGGCAACTCGTGCGCCTACACCGGGATCAGCTATGGCGATCAACCGGTGCAAGCCAGCCACACGAATCCCAATGTGGCCTACATTCTCGAAGGAGTGAACAATTCACAACTCTACCAAGACACTTATACGAAGACAGGCGGATTCGGCGGGACGTGGACAGTCGCGAGCCACGCGGAGTTATTCGACTTCATCAATTCTTATAACTCCAGCACATCAATTTACAACTGTCTCCAGAATTCCTACAACGGCTATCCCGGATGGACCGCAAGCGGCTCAAATTGGACAGGAGTGTTTACGACCTCGCAAGACGACACATTGTTTGTGGAGTCGTTCGGGAACAATAACATCTCCAATTCCGTCGGAGTCTATCTCGCCGTCTGGAAACCTTCCTATGGCTTGAACGGCGGCTGCGACATCTGGAACACTGTTACCGGCACACTTTGGAAGCACGACGGGTCATGCAACGCCACTACTCCTTGCCCGATGACTTACCAGAGTTACCCAGCTACTCCGGCGTTTTCGGTCACGCCTGGGAATGCTTCGGGCGGAACGACGGTTTATGCCGGCACCACGGGCGGCGGCAACAACGCCTACGTTAACTATAGCTTCGCGGTGACAGGATGCTCGATCTCCGCCGACAACGGAACCTTCACGGCGTCGGGCTCGGCGGCCGGATCGGTGACGTTAAGTAACTCCGCTGGAGTGAGCGGCGCGACTGGATGCAGCGCCCAAGGCACCCAGGTGGGACCGGACATGTTCAAGCAGCACGAGGGGTTTGCCTCGGCGGGAGACTCGTATATCCTGGCCGACGCGTCGGCCCAAAACTACATGCTCAATGGCGTGTACTCCGAGGGGCCGTGGGTGTGGGTGGAAGGCACGACCACCATCGCCGGAAAATGCGGGCTGTACCCGACGACTTACTGCACTGGGCACTTTGGGGAAGGCTACAGTGGCCTCGCGGTCGGCCAGAAATGGCACGCTCCATTCACGTCTCTCAACAGTGCCGCGAACATCTTTGCGGCTGGCATCGACATCTGCGACGACGACCACTTCTCCTGGAACCATGTGGACACTACCACCCAGGCCGACGATTACCCGGTAATGATTGGCTGGCAGGACGTAGGTGGAACTTACAGCTTACTGGGCGGATCGACTCCTCCGTGTCCTTACTACGACGAGATCGACCTCACACAGACGAGCGGGACGCTTCCTGGGACTACCTGGCGTGCGGCACACAATTTCAACAGCGGCTGGTCCTGGAATTTTGAAGTGCAAAATGCAATTACTCTCGAGTCCTATACGGGGAAATACGCTGTATGGGTCACGGACGGCGAGGGCCAGTTCGGATCGACTAGCGGCACGACGTCCTGCAATGTGGGGGGACCGGACTGGCAGAGGTCCGACAACACTGATTTCACAGCTTACCCGGGTTCCGGGCCAGGCATATTCAGCAATTACATCATGCCGCAAAACGGTGGAAACAGCGGCAATTTTATCTATCAAGTGCAATCGTGTTCAGGCACCCCTTGCGCGACTGGCCCAACGGAACCAACCTTTCCGCAAGGCGCATCGGCGACCGTCACCGAAACACCTCCCGGGAACATTACCTGGGTCAATACCAACAACGTATCGAACTGCCGCTCCGACATTCTTATTGTAAAACTCTACGACAACTAGGAGAGTTGAGCTGCTTTGGGACGCCGGCCCTCAGCCGCGTATTTGGCGGGGATCGAGTGGCACGGCCAAGGCCGTGCCCTAACCAAGGCTACCCGGGAACGAACATAATCAGAGATTCCAACGGCCAGAACCCCATGAAAATCTCAGAGCATTTCACATTGGAGGAATTGTCTTTCTCCGAGACGGCGGCGCGGCTTGGACTGTACAACACTCCGAGCGCGAGCGTCATTAAGAACCTGGTTTTGGTGGCGGCGGTCATGGAGAGAGTTAGAACGTTGCTCGGGAGCAAGCCCATCGTCGTGCACAGCGGCTACCGCGCCCCGGACGTCAATAAGGCGGTCGGCGGGGTGGCGACGAGCGCTCACTGTTTCGGACGGGCTTGTGACTTTGTTTGTTCCGCGTTTGGCATGCCAGCGGAAGTGGCGCTGGCTATCTTGAAGTCCGATATTGAGTACGACCAACTAATCCTCGAGTACGGATGGGTTCACGTTGGACTGGCACTGGAGGGATTGCCATCCCGACGGGAGGCTCTGACGAAGCGTTCGTCGAGGGCCGCGTATGAGGCCGGCATCAGGACCTGACCGATTCGTTTTCATCACCACGAGCGACATAGGTGTAACGCCTTAATAAGGAGATACTATTTTGAAAAAATACGCTGCTTATCTACCCACCGTTGTGCTGCTACTTACCACGCTCGCGAGCGCTGCCACGCCGGCGATTGCCGCATTTTGGATGAACCATGCCGCCGCGGCAGCGATCTTTGCGCCGCTGGCCGTGATTGTGGCGCATTGGCTGCCTTCGCCGTATACCGGCGTCGACTCGAAGAACTGAGCGGTTGAATGGACCGCGAAACCATGATGGTACTAACGCAGATCATTTCCACTTTCTGGAACGACTACGGCGCGGCCACGATTGCGTTCGTCGGCTTCCTGATCAATGGCATCTTGGCCTTTGGGGCAGCGCAGAAACTGGCCGGCCAGCGCGAGGAACAGAGAATCGCGGATCAGACGTGGAAAAAGGAACACACGGCGCAGGCCAATGTACGCGATATTGCGATCGCCGCGCTGCAGGCCATGGGAAACAGCAATGAGGCCACGGTAAAAGGCATTCAGGGGCAACTGCTGCTCATCCAGACGGAACTGCAGGAACTCCGCAATCGGGCCGCCTGCGGCACCTGCGCGCCCTCGCCGCGAAGGTAAGTAACTCAATTCTGAAAAATCAAAAGGAGAACCATGTTATGAGGAAAGTTCTTGTCGTTGTCCTGTCTCTTGCCATGTTTTCGACTGCATGTTCGACCGCTTGGGTTTCGACGCTCGATTCCATCTTGTCCGCGGCGGCGCCGGCATTGATCGACATTCTGCAAATCGTCGCCGTGGCCAACGGCCAACCGGTGAACGGCAACCTTGCCGCGAAGATTGGCGCGGACACGACGGTCATTAAGACGCTGGCCGCCGATTTCGCCAAGGCCTCGTCGGGATCCGCGCCGGGCGTTTGCCAGCAGTTGCAGGCGGCGGTAAGCACATATCAAGCCGATCAGCAGCTGGTGCTTCAGGTGGCGCAGGTCAGCGATGCGAACACGCAGACGAAAATTACCCTGCTTACGGATTTGGTGGCAGGGACGGTGAATGCAATCACAGCGGTGATTCCATCGTGCCAGAACGCGGCTGCGATCCGAAGCGTGAAGATCGCGGCGCCTTACAGCGTCTCCACTTTTGCGGCTCATTACAACAGCATTCTAGTGGCCCCAACGGGCAACGCGGCTGTCGACGCGGCAACCCAGAAACTAAGACTCCACCAACACTCCGAGTTTGTGCGCGCGGTGACGTTCGGACGGCTGCAGTGACGAACCGCAAGTTCGGCGCGCTGCGTGACGTTCACGATGTGCGGGATCGGATGTACCGGGCTTCACCGCGCGCGGAGCCGGTCCCGCAACAGGTGGATCTACGGGAGTTCGGCGGACCGATCAAGGACCAGGGCGAGGAAGGCAGTTGCACCGGACATGCTTTCTCGTCGGCGCGCGAGTGGATGGCGCGGAAGTACGAGAAGACATCGCCGATCCTGAGCCCACAGTTCCTCTATGTCGAGGAACTAATTGCGGATGGTTCGTTTCCCAAAGATGAAGGCGCGATGCCGCGCACCGGTTGCCAGGTGCTCACCGCGAAAGGCTGCTGCGAAACGTCGCTCTATCCTTACGTCGCGGGCAAGTTCACGGCCCCGACTGCGGAGCAGGCGCAGAGCGCGTTCAGGTACAAGACGGGTGCCTATCATCGGGTTGGAACCTTGTCGGACTTTCTACGGTGCCTGGCCGATGCGACGCCGTGGCCGATACCAGTCGGGTTCACGGTCTATGAGTCATTCATGTCGCAACAGGTAACGGACACCGGCATTATGCCGATTCCGAAACCGGGGGAAGAGCAACAGGGCGGACACGAAGCACTCTGTCTCGGCTATGACTTATCGAAGCAACTGGCGCTTATCCAGAATAGCTGGGGCGACGCGTGGGGGCAGCGAGGCTATTTCTGGATGCCGTTTGGCGTGATTACGGCGCCAGATACTGATCTTTGGATGGTGCACACGGGAGGGCCGTGGAAGTAAAGGTGTAACACTATGCAGTGCGCGGCGATTCCGGCAGCATGTATGTTCTTGTCCTATTGTTCATCGGTCCCGAATCTCTTGGCGGGCTCTAACATCTAAAGAGCTAAATCAACTGCGAGAGGATCGATGACACAAATAGTGGATGCCGCCGCGCACTCAACCAAAATCTCCAGCGATGCCCTAGACCAGCTGTTCCGCCAAGCCCGTACGCATTCCGCGTGGCTGCTCACGCGCGTCCCCGTCGAAACGCTGCGCGAGGTGTATGAGCTGGCGCGGCTGGGTCCGACGAGCGCGAACTCTACTCCCGCACGTTTCCTGTTTCTTGAAAGCAAAGCGGCGAAGGAGCGGCTTCTGCCTGCTCTCGCACCGAGCAATGTCGAAAAAACAAAGGCGGCGCCAGTCACCGTGATTGTCGCCTGGGACACCGAGTTTCACGAGAAGTTGCCCAAGTTGTTTCCACACGCCGACATGCGCTCTTATTTCGTAGGGAACCAGCCGTTGATCGACGAATCGGCCTTGCGCAATAGTTCGCTGCAGGGGGGCTACTTCATACTCGCCGCTCGAGCCGTGGGGCTTGATTGCGGCCCCATGTCCGGCTTCGACCCGGCGAAAGTGAACGCTGAATTTTTTCCTGACGGCAAATGGAAAGTCAACTTTCTCTGCAATCTCGGTTACGGCGATCGCAGCAAGCTGTTTCCTCGCAGTCCGCGGCTTGAGTTTGACGAGGCGTGCCGGGTGCTGTGATGGAGCCGCGGCAAGCCGCGTCTCTACAGTAACAAGACTCGAAAATCTACGATCCGGATTTCTTCTCGATCTTTTTCTCGATCTTGGCCCAGGCGTCTTTTAGCGCCACGGTGCGGTTGAATACGAGATGGCCGGGCTTGGAATCCGGGTCCACGCAAAAATATCCCAGGCGTTCGAACTGATAGCGGCCTTCGATTGGCGCATTTGCCAGTGAGGGCTCCAACTTGGCTTGCGCAATCACTTCCAGCGAGTTCGGATTCAAGTTCGCGGTGAACTCCTGGCCTTCTTCAACCTGATTTGGATCTTCCTTGGTGAAGAGCTTGTCGTAGATGCGCACCTCAGCGTCGATGGCGTGCGCGGCTGACACCCAGTGGATGGTCGACTTCACCTTGCGTCCATCCGGAGCATTGCCGCCGCGCGTGGCCGGGTCGTACGTGCAGTGCACCTCGACCACTTCTCCCCTGTCGTTTTTCACCACCGTCTTCGCGGTAATGAAGTAGCCATAGCGCAGCCGCACCTCGCGTCCGAGCGACAGGCGGTAATACTTCTTGGGCGGATCTTCGCGGAAATCGTCCTGCTCGATGTAGAGCACTTTGGAGAATGGCACTTTGCGCTTCCCGGCGCTTTCGTCCTCGGGATTATTGACCGCATCGACTTCGTCAACCTGACCTTCCGGGTAGTTCTCGATCACAACCTTCAATGGCCGCAGCACAGCCATCACACGCGGCGCGCGCTTGTTCAGGTCTTCGCGAACGAAGTGTTCGAGCATGGCAAATTCCAGCGTGCCATTCGTCTTGGAAACTCCGATGGCCGCGCAGAAATTGCGGATCGCCTCCGGCGTATAGCCGCGGCGGCGGATGCCAGAGAGCGTCGGCATGCGCGGATCGTCCCAACCGGTGACGTGTTTTTCCTGCACCAGGGTGAGCAGTTTGCGCTTGCTGAGCAGCGTGTAAGTCAGGCTGAGGCGGTCAAACTCCATTTGTTGCGACGGAAAAATTCCAAGCTGCTGGATAAACCAGTTGTAGAGCGGGCGATGATCCTCGAATTCGAGTGTGCAGACGGAGTGGGTCACGTGTTCGATGGAATCGGACTGTCCGTGCGCGTAGTCGTACATAGGATAGATGCACCACTTGCCGCCGGTGCGGTTATGCTCGGCGTGCAGAATGCGATACATGACCGGATCGCGCATATTAAGGTTCGGCGACGCCATGTCGATTTTGGCGCGCAACACGCGCGATCCGTCGGGAAACTCGCCTTTGTGCATGCGCTCAAAAAGGTCGAGGTTCTCCTTCACCTCGCGGTTGCGATGGGGACTTTCTTTCCCGGGCTCGGTGAGTGTGCCGCGATACTGGCGAATTTCTTCCGCGCTTAGGTCATCAACGTACGCTTTGCCTTCGTTGATGAGCTTGATCGCCCACTCGTAGAGTTGATGGAAGTAGTCGGAAGCATAGTAGAGGCCGTCCCACTCGAAGCCCAGCCAGTGGACATCTTTCATGATCGAGTCAACGTACTCCTGCTCTTCCTTCTCGGGGTTGGTATCGTCGAAGCGCAGGTTGGTTTTGCCGCCGAACTCATCGGCTAATCCGAAGTTTAGGCAGATGGATTTGGCATGGCCGATGTGCAGGTAGCCGTTGGGCTCGGGAGGAAAGCGGGTTTGGATGACGGCGTCGCCGTACTTTTTGGTTTGGATGTCTTCGATGACCTGGTCGCGGACAAAGTTCGAGGGGCGAGGCTCGGAAGGCGAGTTCGTGGCGGCCTCAATACTGGATAAATTTGCGTCAGTCATGACTCTTTATATTATAGGGAAGAGTGGTTTCGCGGCGGAGCGGCGGGGACGATCCACGATACGGGATGATCCATAATAACTGTCCACGGACGTCTTGATCGCCGACAGCGCGGTGGCCGGGCGGGGACGCCCGGCGCTCCATGAGCTGAGATCAACGTGATAATCTGCGTCGAGAGGCCTGCGGCTTCAATCTCTCATGGCGAATTGCGTTCAATGCGGCCGTCAGCTTCCAGCCCTCACCTTTGGCAGGAAGATTTGCCAGTGGTGCGTGCAGCATGAAGCTGCGCAGCGCGGCGAAGATATTCCTATTCAGCGAGTCGAGCCGGCGCCCTGGTTGCGTTCGCAATCCAGTTCGATGATGGTCACTCAGGCCATTTTCGGCATCAATGTTGCGGTGTTCGTCGCCATGGTGTTGGCTGGCGTTTCGATGCTGGATAATCCGTCTGGCCAGGATCTCGTGCGCTGGGGAGCCAATTACGGGCCGTATACCGTCAGTGGCCAGTGGTGGCGCCTGCTGACTTGCGTCTTCGTGCACGGCGGCTTGTTGCACATTGGCTTCAATATGTGGTGCCTGTGGAGCCTCGGCAGGCTCGCGGAGTCGGTATATGGCCATTGGACATTTGCCACGGCGTACCTGATCTGCGGGCTGTCGGCGAGCCTCGCGAGCGTGATCTGGAATCCCGTCGTTTTGAGCGTCGGCGCTTCTGGAGCGATCTTTGGGATGGCTGGCGCTCTGATCGCATCCTTTTATCTCGGCGAGTTTTCGCTGCCCCGCGCCGCCCTGGCTGGAACGCTGCGCAGCGTGGTCGTGTTTGTAGGGTATAACCTCTTCTTTGGAGCGGTGATGGCTGGCACCGATAACGCGGCGCATGTCGGCGGTCTGCTCATGGGCCTGCTTCTCGGAGCGCTCATCGCCAAGGTCGCTCCACAACCCGATGATGCTTTTCGCCGGATCGCGGTGCTGCTCGTCGGGGTTCTGGTCGTGGCAGGCGGAGTGATGTGGTTGCAGCACTCGCGTGCCTATCTGCTTCATGCACAACGCGGAGTGCGACTTCTCGACGAGGGGAACCCGGACGGAGCCATCGCGGAATTTCAGAAGTCCTTAAGCCAGCGCCCCGGCTTCGCCGCCGCCCACGAAGCTTTGGCGCGTGCCTATACCACAAAGCACGACTTCGAAAATGCGAGCGCGGAAATGAAGCGCACGATCGCTCTGAATCCGCGGAGTGAAGAAGCGTATTACAGGCTCGGGCTGATTTATCTCGAACAGAAGTTACCATCCAAAGCCCAGGACACTTTTGTGCAATTGCTGAAAATCGATCCCAACAGTGCTGACGGCCATGCCGGATTGGCAGACGCTTTGTCGTATCAGCACCGGGATCTCGAAGCGCTCGGCGAGTACAAGCGAGTCGCGGCACTCGACTCTGGCTATCAGGGCGTGTACTACAACATGGGAGTCATGCAGGCCCGGCTCAAGCTCTATGACGACGCCATCGCATCATTGTTGAAGCAGCAGCAAACGGGGGACGATCCTGACAACGAAAACCTGCTGGCCGAAGTCTACCAAGCCAAGGGAATGAGGAGTGAAGCCCAGGACGCCCGGCAGAAAGCGGCGCAGTTCCAAGCCCCTCACTAACCGGCTGCGGCTGCCCACAGCGGCTGAGGCTGCGGAAAAAGTGGATTTTGGTGCCGCAGCCCCTAAAGGGGCGTCTAACTTCGAAGGACTTACGGTATCGCTAAAGCGATACCCTGATACGAACCAGTAGGTTCACTAGCTATCTCATTGGCCTGGAATCGCTTAGTAGTTTAGATGAGAGCTGAGTTGCACCCCTTGCACCCATCGCCTCAGGAGTGCCTCGTGATGCGCTTTCCGCGCTATACTTCGGCTGATGGTCGAGCTCACAAACCCGAGCGGTTGGTACGGGATCGTCATCGGACTTTCCGGACTGATCTGGCAAGCTACCAATGCGTTTCTCGACCGGCGACGCAAGATCCTGATCCGGCAGGGTGGGTCCGAGATCGAAAATTGCGTCTTCTCTTCCGTTGAAGGTCGCGTGTTCTACCAGATTCGAGTCTCTATCACAAATGACTCACCTCGGAGACCGGTGATCATCAGGCGTTACGAGCTCTGTCCTCCCTGGAAGGACGACGGGCTTGACCTTCTCGACGATCCCGATGATGGGATCCCGAGCTCGACCGAATACGTGATTCAACCTCCCTTCTTGCGGTACCCGCGAGAACTGATCCTCAACCATCGAGTGAACAGCCAAGGTGAGCTTGCTGTCGGAGGGACTATCAGCGGGATGTTGATCTTCAGAGGTGTCGAGCCCATCCCCGCTGATCTGGTCCACGGCTCGCCGGTCCCGGTCACCGTCAAGGTGTTCCTTCAAGATGAGCGATGCTACTCCGAAACCTGTTTGCTGAGGGTGGACAAGATTGAGGCGACGCGTCTCCCGCCGTCTGGCACGGATCTACTTACGGCGAGGCACTGAGCTAAGACACCTTCATCTGCGACACAGAGGGCTGCCATCACTTCCGCTCCTCGATCTTGATCGTCTCCTCGAAGATCTTCACCAACGCCTCAGGAGCGGTTACTTCAACGAGCTTCTTGTTGATCGTGATCATCCGGCGTGCTTTGTCGTTACCCTTGACCTTGTCATAGAGCCAACTAGAAAACAGGTTGATCGCGACACCAGATCCCGCGACGGAACCGATCGTGACTAGGATTGGGACGAAGGCCGTCGCCTGGATCGACGGAAGGTCGCGCGTCTCCATCATCACGCCGAGCTGGATCGTTGCTCCTCCGGGAACCTCGCGGCTCATGCCGGACGAGACTTCTTTGCTGTCGAAGAGAGCGAAGAGCGCACGGGGGGAGACTCCTAACTTGATTGTCATTGGCTGGATTGTACTCCGCGGTGTAAGTGTCGTAACTAGCGACGACGGCGAAGTATCCGATGGAGCGCATCGTATCCGACTCGCCTCATGCTTACGTAGTGCCTGCCGATCCCAAGAAGAGTCCATAGCTCATCTTCGGCTGCGCGAAGCTTAATGGCGAACCGTTACGCCACCCAAGATCAAGTGCAATGCCGGGTCTTTCCGTCTGCTAGGACGGCGCGCGCGATTGTAGCTTCTCGACTGCCTGATCAATTCGTGCCAACGTAGCTTCCTGTCCGAGAACCTGAAGCGTCTCGAACAACGGCGGGGCGTTTTTTCTTCCGCAGACAGCGACGCGGATCGGCTGGAACATCTGTCCGGCCTTTACGCCCATCTCCTGGGCGGCGGCGCGGAGAGTTTGATCCAAGGGGTCGTGTTTGAATTCAGTCTTCGCCAGGACCTCTTGAGCGCGGGTCAGAACTTTGAGCGCCATGGCGGCATCGCCCTTCTGCGGGATAAGTTCGGCTGGGTCATAGGGCGGGAGTTGGTCGACGAAGAAAAAGTCGGCGGCGGTGAGAACGTCGCGCAGAAGTTTGATGCGCTCACGAATGAGCGGGGTGATGGCGTGCATCTTTTCTGGCGTGATTGCGATTCCGGCCGAATCGACAACGGGGAGCAGGCGGGCGCTGAGATCGTCAATCGAAAGCCCGCGGATGTGTTCGGCATTCAGCCAGACGGCTTTGGGATCGAACGTTTCGTCGGGCGTCGCGGCCGGCTCCTTGAAATTAATGACCGCATTGGCGCGATTGATGCCTTCGAGGGAAAACGCACCGGTCAGTTCCTGGCGGGTCATGTTCTCGCGATCGTCTTTTGGCGACCATCCCAGCAAACATAGAAAGTTGATAAAGGCTTCCGGAAGGAATCCGGCGTCGCGATAAGTGGTGACGCTGACGACCGGGCCGTGGCGGCGCTTGGAGAGCTTCGATCCGTCGGGCGCGACAAGCAGCGGAAGATGCGCGAACTGCGGCGGTTGGGCGCCGGCGCCTTCGAAGATGAGCACGTGCTTGTAAGTGTTTGAGAGATGGTCCTGGCCGCGGATGATGTGGCTGATGCGAAGGTCGATGTCGTCGGCACACGAGGCGAGGTGATAGGTGGGCATGCCGTCGGACCGTAGAAGCGCGAAGTCTTCGATGTCATCGGCGGACTTGATTTGCTCGCCGTAGACCGCGTCATTGAATCGGACTGGTTCACCGGCGCCGCGGGGAACGCGGAAGCGGAGCGCGAAGGATTCTCCGGCCGAGGCTCGGCGGTCGCTCTCGGCGCGGGAAAGTTCGCGCATGCCGGGGTTGAAAAGCCAGGTCTGATTGGCGCCGGACTTTTCGCTCTCGCCAGTGTGGGCGGGCGTGAAATCGCGGTACGCCAGTCCCTTCTGAAAGATGGCGTCGGCGATCTGGCGATGCAGAGCCAGGCGTTCGGATTGTTTGTATTCCTCGTCCCAACCGAGGCCAAGCCAGCTCAGACCGTCGAAGATGGAGTTGACGGAGGCGTCGGTATTGCGCTCGACGTCGGTGTCATCCAGGCGGAGGACCATGGCTCCTCCGTTGTGGCGGGCGTAGAGCCAGTTAAAAATGAAGGTGCGGGCGCTGCCGACGTGCAGAAAGCCTGTGGGAGACGGTGCAAATCGAACGCGAAACATAACTTTCGAGTATAGCGGGATTAAGCTCTTGGCTCTAGCAGCTGTGCCTGGTAAAGACGGGGAATCAGGCCGGTTACCAACAGGTTACGAAGGTAACTTCTCGGTAGAAAATGGCTATGGCGGCGCCGCATCCCATAAGAAGATACTTGA
>Ga0265314_10002200_pt1 | contig 20339 bp, 15 predicted proteins | sample 4126metaG_FD_203106 | JGI IMG/M metagenome (GOLD analysis project Ga0265314, IMG submission 203106) | Rhizosphere microbial communities from Carex aquatilis grown in University of Washington, Seatle, WA, United States - 4-1-26 metaG | ecosystem: Host-associated > Plants > Roots > Rhizosphere >... | reverse complement strand
CCACGGCCCAAGGCCATCGGCATCCTCACCGCGGTCATCGCGGCCGGGCTTCCGCTCGGCCCGGTACTCGGCGGCCTGTTGCTGCAGCACTTCTCGTGGCACTCGGTGTTCTGGATCAACGTGCCCGCCGTCTGCCTGACCCTGGTCGCCGGCGCCGTGCTAATGCCCGAATCGCGCAACCCGGTCGCGCCGCCGCTGGACATCCCGGGCGCGCTGCTGTCCACCGGAGCGGTCACCTGCCTGGTCTGGGGCGTCATCAACGGCCCGGAACACGGCTGGGCGGCGCCGGGCAGCTGGGGGGTGCTGACCGGATCGACTGTCCTGGTCGCCGCTTTCCTCCTCCGCGAGCACCGCGCCCCGCACCGGCTCGTCGACCCGGCGATATTCAGCGACCCCCGGTTTGCGTGGGGCACGGTCGCCACGGTCGCCGTCTCGGTCGCGCTGTACGGGGTCATGTTCACGCTCCCCCAGTACCTGCAAAGCGTCCTCGGCAACGACCCGGTCAGTGCCGGCCTGCGGCTGCTGCCGATGATGGGCGGCCTGCTCGTCGCGGGCGGCACGGCCAGCCTGGTCGTGCGGGCGGCCGGCCCCAAGGTGACCGTGGCCGCCGGGCTGGCGCTGCTGACCGCGGGACTCGCCGTGCTCAGCCAGGTCCACCTGGAAACGAGCTACGCCATCCCGGCCACCGGGCTTGCCCTGGCCGGGCTCGGCACCGGCACGTCTATCGCGGGCGCGATGGACCAGGTCATGGCCGCGGTGGGCGGCGACGAAGCCGGGACGGGAGCCTCGGTGAACAGCACGCTGCGGCAGGTCGGCGGTGCGATCGCGGTCGCCGTGCTCGGCAGCGTCCTGTCCGCCAGCTACGCCCGCGCCCTCGGCCCGGCCCTGGCCGGGTTGCCCGCCCGCGACGCCGCCACCGCACGGGCCTCCATCACCGAGGCCGCCCAGCTCGCTAGCCGCCTTCCAGGCGGCGGCGCCATCCTGCGAGCCGCCGGCACCGCGTTCCTGCACGGCATGAGCGTCGTCATGCTCATCTGCGCCGCGGTCACCGCGCTCGCAGCCCTGACCAGCCTGCGTTACCTGCCCGGACGCGCCAGCTCCGGCGGCCCCGGCTTGTCGCAGCCACCCGCGACCGCGACCTCCCCCGCCCGTACGCGACGATAGCTCTGTGACCGAACCAGAGCCGGACTGGAGGCAGCGCAAGAAGACCGCCACCCGCGGCCGCATCCGCGCCAGCGCGCTGCGGCTGTTCCGCGAGCAGGGATATGACACCACCACCGTCGAGCAGATCGCCGCCGCGGCCGGGGTCTCGCACATGACGTTCTTCCGCTACTTTCCGGCCAAGGAGGACGTGGTGCTGTCTGACGACTACGACCCCCTGATCGCCAGCGCAATCGCCCAGACCCCGGCCACCTGGCCAGTCATCCGCCGGATCCGCACGGTGCTGGCCGACGGGCTCAGGCTGATCTACGACACCGACCGCGACACCCTGTTCGACCAGGTCAAGCTCATTGTCGCCACCCCCGCGCTCCGCGACCGCCTGTGGGCCGACCAGATCGCCACCCAGCAGCTGATCCTCCAGGCCCTCAGCGCGGGCCAGGACGAGCAGCGCCCCAGCTTCCAGGCCCGGGTCACGGTCGCGGCGTGCCTGGCCGCCGCCAGCACCGCCATCCTCACCTGGGTGGAGAGCGACGGAACCCCGGAACTGCCCGACCTGATGGCGCAAGCCTTCGACACCCTCGCCGACCCCGGGCGGACACTCACTCAGCGGCAGGAGCCTGCGGGAGCCTGACTGAGCCCTTCCTGACCGGGCGCGCGGACGGCGGCGGGACAACGGGCCCGATGTCGCCGTCCGGAGCGGCGTCCAGGTCGACGATCACCGGGGCGTGATCGCTCGGCCCGGTGCCCTTGCGGGCTTCCCGATCGACCCACGCCGCCCGCACCCGGTCCGCCACCGGGTCGCTGGCGAGCACCAGGTCGATCCGCATCCCCAGATCCTGGTGGAACATCCCGGCGCGGTAGTCCCAGTAGGTGAAGATGCGCTTGTCCGGCCACCGGTCCCGGACCACGTCACGCAGCCCGGTCGCTTGCAGGCTGGCTAGCGCCGCCCGCTCCGGCGCGGTGACGTGGGTCTGGCCGGTGTACGCGTCCGGGTCGAACACGTCCGCGTCGGCTGGCGCGATGTTCATGTCCCCGCACACCAGCACGCCCTGGCCCGCCAGGCTGTCCGCGGTGACCTTGTCCCGCAGCGCCGCCAGCCAGGCCAGCTTGTAGCGGTAGTGGTCGGAATCCGGCTCTCGCCCGTTGGGCACGTACACCGAGTACACCCGGATACCGCCGCACGTCGCGGCCACCGCGCGCGCCTCCGGCAGTGGGAAGCCCGGGGCACCCTCGATTCCGGCCACCACCTCCGTGAGCCCGGTCCGCGACAGGATCGCTACCCCGTTCCACCGGGCCTCGCCGTGCTGGGCGAAGTCGTAGCCCCGGCTGGCGAGCTCATCGGAAAGCAGCTCGGTGAACGCGTCATCGGCCAGCTTCGTCTCCTGCAGGCAGACGACATCGGGCCGCCGCTGGTCCAGCCACGGCAGCAGCCGCGGTACCCGCTGCTTGACCGAGTTCACGTTCCAGGTCGCCACCCGCACGACCCCACCCTAGAAGAAAACTCGATCGAGCGGGTTGATGGTGGCCACGCCCCCGTTCCGTCGGCGATGGCATGCACGGTCTGGCCATTCATGTGCCCGACATGGAAGACTCAGGTACTGCCTTTACGCGGCGCGGCCGGGAGTGCCAGGTGGAAGCGACCGAGATCTTGCAAGCTCTCTTTACTTCGGACGCGGCCAGTGATCCTTACCTCCACTATGCGGACCTGCTCGCGACCGGGGAGGCCTGCCATCCGGCGCAGTGGTCATCGGTCGTCGTGTTTGGTTACGCCGCCATCGAGTCGGTCCTGCGTGATCCCGTGTTCGAGGTGCAGGGTGACGCCGGGCTCGACGTGAGCTTCCCGGCGTGGCGCGAGCACCCGTCGATGAGCAAGAACTCCGTCATTGACCTGAACGGCGGCGAGCACACGAGGGTCCGCGGCCTGATGTCGCGGGCCTTCAGCCGCCGCCGGGTGGATAGCCTGGCGCCGGCGATCGCCGCGACGACCGCCCGCCTGCTCGACGACATGGCCGACCGGGGCAGCGGCGGCGAGCCGGTTGACTTCGTCGCGCACTTCGCCTTTCTGCTGCCGGTCATCGTGCTCTGCGACCTGGTCGGGATACCGCAGGCGGACCGGGAGACCTTCCGGCCGCTCGCCGAAGACCTCGTCGCCGGCCTCATCGGCGAGCGGCGCCGGGGGGCACAGGACGCGGTCGCGGTCGCGGACGACGCGACGGTCCGGCTCAACGATTACTTCACCGCCCTCGCCGGCGAGCGCCGCAAGCATCCCCGCGACGACCTGCTCAGCCAGCTGGTGCAAGTTCACGACGTCGGCGACGGCCGGCTGAGCGACGCCGAGTTGCATGACAACCTGCGCACGCTGGTGATAGCCGGATTCCTGACCACCACCCACCTGCTCAGTAACGGGCTGGCGCTCCTGCTGTCCGACCCTCACCTGGCCGCGGCCGTGCGGGAGGCCGAGGTGGCGGTCGCGGACTTCGTGGAGGAGACGCTGCGCTACGAAGCGCCCGTCCAGATGACGGTCAGGCGCGCGGCGGCGCCGGCCTCGCTCGGCGGCATACAGGCGGCTGCCGGCACTCAGGTACTCCTGCTGATCGGCGCAGGAAACCGGGATCCGCGCAGGTTCGCCAGTCCGGACCGCTTCGATCCGCGCCGGCCCGACGCCGGCTCGCTGAGCTTCGGTGGCGGCCCGCACTTCTGCCTCGGCGCGGCCCTGGCCCGGATGGAAGCGGCGATCGCGTTCCCTGCCCTGCTCGCGCGATTCCCCTCCATCGCCGGGGCAGGCGAGGCCCGCCGGGTACCGGGGCCGGCCTTCCGCGGCTTCGGACGCCTGCCAGTCACCGTTGCCTGACCGGGATGAGGACGCTGGCTGGAGTCTAATAGGAGATTTGCTCGATAACACGAGCAATTTGTCCAGTAACACCGAACGCATATTCCTCTATTATCAGTTATACAGCCTGAAAACCCAGGCGGGCCGCCGAGGTGCGCCAACACCGCCGACGGCCCTAAACCACCCCACCAGCCAACACTGGAGGAGCAGTCATGCAAACCATCATCGCCCAGCCCGGCCAGCACGCGGACCCGAACCCCGACGCCGCCGCGCGGCAGCGCAGGGACCGGCTGGCCAAGGCCACCGCCGACCAGATGGAGTCGGCGCTCGCGCTCCTGAGCATGATCGACCCGGAGGCGTTCGAGATCGCGTTCACCGCGGTGGCCGACGAGATGCCCGAGGAAGACGAGGGCATACCCCTATGCCGTCACTGCGGCGCCCTGGTCGCCATCTTCCCCGATCACGGCCTGCACTGGCAGCACTTCCGTGGCGACCTCATCACGTCCGGCGGCCAGCAGATCTACGACCCGGGCCATGCGGCCGAGGTCGCCTGGGTCCTCCCCGACGAGGACCCAGACGAGCTTGAGTAGGTGCAGTGCGCTGACCAGCTTCTCACCCGGCTGCGGCGTGTCCAACCAGAATCAGGCCGCTACCAGCGAAAACGCGACGGCCTTGCATTTTGACGCGCACCCGGTCCGTCGCGCTCGAATGTCAGTGGGTCGCCATAAGATTCGATTAGACACATTGAAAGGTCCACTTGATCGAAACGGAGGCGGGCATGGGCTGGCAGGCGACCGGTGACCCCGGACCGGGCGGCACGCCCGACCGGGACCCCGGCCTGCCCGGCCCGCCCAGCCTGCCCGGCATCGCCGCCGGCTTCGGTCACGGCGGTGCGTGGGAAGCCGTCGCGCCGTCCGCGGCGCTCGCCGCCGCCCTTGAGCACGCCGCCGGGCCAGCGGACCTCTACGACGGCGCGGACACCGACGTGCTGGTGGGGATCGCCCGGCAGTGGGCGGCCGTGGAGTCGTGGGCGGCGGCGGGCAAGCTCGGCGCGCTGCGCGCGATGACTCGCGAGGACAGTGACGGCCAGCCGCTGCTGCGCCGCCGCAGCGACCTGCCTGAGGGATGGGACGACTCGCTCACCTACGAGGTCTCCGGTGCCCTGGCGATGGGGCCGGTGTCCGCGGGGAACCTCGCGTCCCTGGCCTGGACCCTGGGCATACGGCTGGCGGGCACCGGCCGGCTGCTCGCCGCCGGGACGCTGACCATGGCGAAGGCCAAGCTCATCGCGCAGCTCTTTGAGCCCCTGGACGAGCGTGAGGCGGCGCGGGCGGAGGCGCTGGTGCTGGGCGAGCTGGCCGGCAAGACCTACTTCCAGGTGCAGCGCCTCGCCTGGCGGGCCGCCCTGGCGGTGGCCCCCGATGTCGCGGAACGGTGCCGGGCAGCCGGCGAGCGGCGGGCCCGGGTCACGGTATTCCGTGAGGAGTCCGGCGCCGTCGGCCTGTCCGGCCGCGACCTGCCCGCCGCGGAAGCCCTCGCCGGCCACGCGAACGTGCTCGCCCGCGCCCGGGAGTACCAGGCGTCCGGTGCGTTCGGCGGCCGCACTGACAGTAGCCTGCAGGCGCTGGCCTACCTTCACCTACTCAACGGGGTCAGCGCCCGGGAGGCGATCGCGTTCGCCGCCAGCGCCGGGCCGGAACCGCCCGGCGGCGTCGGCCCGGATGACGGGCACGGCGACGGTGACTGCACCGGTACAGGCGACGGCCCGGGCCCGTCCGGTGGCCCCGGGCCGGACGACAGCCACGGCCCTGGCGCGGAACTGCCCGGAGGCCCCGGCAGCAACGGCGACGGCACGGGTCCCCGCGACGAACAACCCGGCCCGGACGAGCCGGGCGATGGTGACGGTGGCCTGGGCGAGCCGGAAGACCCTCAGGCACCGGGCCCGCCGCTGGCCGAGGTGACCGTCCCGCTCGCCACCCTGCAGCACTGGGCGGAACGCGCCGGTGACAGCCGGCTGCTCGGCCCGCTCGACCCCGCCCTGGCCCGCGACCTCGCCGTCGCCGCGGCCCGCTCACCCGCCTCCCGCTGGGAACTCACCATCGTCGACGAGCACGGCTACGCGATCGGCCACGGCACCGCCCGCCCCGCCCACGGCGCATGCCCCCGGACGCAGCCACCGCCGGCCTGTGCGGTCTCTCGCGCGCTGCCCGCCCGGGTCAACATCATCGTCACCGAGACCTTCCTGCACCAACTGGAAGCACAGGCCGCCCAGCCCCGCTCCGGAGCACCGCCACCAGGCGCCTGGCAGCTCACCCCAAGCAAACCGGGAACCTGGACACTAACCCTGCCCGGCGGTCAGCAGCTGACCGTCCGGCCCGACGTCGTGCCCACGCACCACTGCGACCACCGGTACCGGGTCAGCTCCTACCTGCCCGGGGACCGGCTGCGCCGCCTGGTCCAGGTCCGCGACCATACCTGCACCTGGCCACCCTGCTCGCGGGCCGCCCGCGAGTCCGACTTCGAGCACGCCGTCCCCTACGACAAGGGCGGAGTGACCGACGCCTGCAACGCGGGCGCCCGCTCCCGAAGGTGCCACCAGGTCAAGCAGATGCCCGGCTGGACCGTCACCCAGCCCAAGCCAGGATGGCACATATGGACCACGCCCAGCGGCCGCAGCTATACCCAGGAACCCTGGCGGTACACCGCCTTAGTGGAGCCGGGCCGGAGCTGAGCCCGCGCTACAGCCGTCCCGTAGGCTGCAAAAGTTCAGGCAGCCGGGTGCTGAGAGCAACGACTGCCAGCCGACGGCCCTACGGAGTGATCATGGCAATACGGACCCTCCTCTGGCGCGGGCTCGACGCGCCAAGGCTGGAGATCGTGCGTGTCGAAAGCCTCGATCGCGCCCACGGCACGCAGATCGGAATTGCCTACGAGCTGCGCTGGAAGCTCGACGGAACGGTGCTGGAGCTCACGATGGACGGCGGCCCGAGTGCCCGGGTTGAGCTGGGCGACGCGGACTTCTTCGACCTGCAGCATTCGGCGTTCTTCAACTCCCTGCCTGTCGCCCGCGACATGCTCCTCGAGGAAGGCGCGGCCGCCCGCGAGTACACCATGCGCTTCGTGCGCGTCCCGGAACTGACCGCGGAGCCAGCCTGGCAGCGGTACGAGCCGCTCGGAAACCGGGTGGTGCGCTACCACTCCAGCGGCTACCAGGCCGACATCAGCTTCGATGCGGACGGATTCGTCACTCTCTACCAGGACTATCTCGAACGGGTCGGGTGAGGCACGCTGATCAAAACGATCTCATCGGTGGAACGGACCCGCCAGCCCTTCGGCTGACCATGGAGTGTCATGCGAGGGATGAGGTGGAGCACGCACCCGTTCCGGATGATCGGCCTGCACTTCGATCTGTGCCCTGCCGCCACTCGACGTCACGGTCGAACATGTCGTCCGGCTTGTCCGGTACGTCATCCTGGCGAGTTCTCATAACTCTGTCTCTCATAACTCAACTTATAAGAGGTAGGCCGAGCTCGCCGGCCCGCGATGCGGCCCAACCCCCGGCGCCGGCGGAGAGCGGATAGAGAAGGTACCTCCGTTAGTTTGGGGTGGCCGTGCTACCGGGGCTGGCGTGCCAGAGGTTGCGGGGCGGGTGCTTGAGGTTGCCGCCCGGGCCGCCTGTCTCGGCGTAGGGGGACAGGACGAAGCCGTTGGCGAAGGTGACCGGGGCGGCGGGATCCGCTGAGCCGGCCGCGGCCACATCGGTGGCCTGGGCGGCGGGCGGGAGCGGCTGGTGGGTGCCGGGGCCCACGTCGCCGACGGCCATCGCGGCGCGGACGGCGTCCATGCCGCCGGCCACCCGGATCTCTTCCAGGGCGGGGAGGTCCCAGCACTCGTACCCGTTGACCGTGACGGCCATCGGGCCGGCGCCGGCCCGGCGGACCCGGCCGCGGACGAGCAGCAGCCAGGAGCCGAAGAGCCTGGCGGCGCAGCGGTCCTGCACCGATTCGAAGAACGCCAGGTCCACCAGGCCGGCCGCGTCATCGAGCGAGGCGAAGATGATCCGCTGGCCGGAGCGGACCGCCGGCGTCTGCGTCGCCACCTTGGCCCCCGCGACCAGGATCGCCTCGCCGTTCTCCCGGCCAGGCAACTCGGCCGAGCTGACCACCTCAAGGCCGGCGAGCAGGTCGGCGTAGAAGCTCATGACGTGACGGCTGACGTCGAAGCCGAGGACCTCAAGCTCGGTAGCGACGCGCTCCGCCGGGTCAAGCTCGCGGAGCTGCCCGGCGGGCACGAGGTCCGCCATGCCGTCGCCCGCCTCGGGGCCGACACTCGTGAACAGGTCGAGGGCGGGCGTCACCTCCCGGGCCGGGGATGACTGCCTGGCCAGCACGCCGACGCGGGCAAGCAGGTCCCGCCGGGTCGGGCGCGGCACCGGGGACAGGGGCACCGGCGAAAGAGGCCCCGGGGCAGCGGGCGCGGGGAGACAGGGCGCGGGGGGATAGGGCGCGGGGGGATAGGGCGCGGGGGAACGGGGCTCCACCCTGACATTCGGCGCACCGGGGAAACCGGGGATGTCATAGAGGGAGTCGAAGGCGCCAATGAGGACCAAGTGCTCCGCGACGGGGCGCGATACCCGGGCACGGTTCCAGAAGTCGCGCAGGCTGGCATAGGGCTGGCCGGCCACGATGCGGGCGATCTCGGCGTCGCTGATCCCTTTGACCTCACGGAGCGAGCAGCGGATTGCCTGAGGGGACGCGGCGGGCTCCGGTGGCCTCCGGCCAGGGAGGCGGAGTGCTTGGAGCGGGCCGGAGGATTCCATGAGCTTGCGGGCCGGGGAACGCCCGGCCGCCGGGCCGCCGAGCGGGGAAGGGCGGGTGGCGGGAGTGGACGCATCCGTTCCGGATGAGGGGTTTCCTTGATCTTCTGCCATCCAGTCGGGCGACGAGGCGTTGACGTCTACCGGGAGGACCTGGACGCCCGACAGGCGGGCGTCGGCGATGATCACGCGCTTGGGGTACATGCCGGGGTCGTGGGTGAGGACGCCGGCGTAGAAGGCGGCCGGGTGGTGCCGCTTGAGCCAGGCCGACTGGTAGACGGGGATGGCGAACGCGGCGGCGTGCGCCTTGCAGAAGCCGAAGCCGCCGAACGCGGCGACCACCTGCCAGACGCGCTCGACCGTCACCGGGTCGAAGCCGCGGGCCAGCGCCTGGGCGCGGAACCAGGGGGCGGTGCGCTCCGGGCCGCCTTCCCTGGACAGGTGGCGGCGGACCAGGTCCGCCTCGGGCAGGCCGCAGCCGGTCAGCACGTCGATGATGCGCAGCACCTGCTCGTGGAAGACCACTACTCCCCCGGTCTCTTTTAGCGCGTCCGCTAGGTTCTCGTGGGGATAGCGCGGCTCGGCGAGTCCGTGCCTGGTCCGCAGGAACGGGCCGATCATGTCGGAGTTGACCGGGCCGGGCCGGAACAGCGAGATGTCCACGATCAGGTCGGCGATGTCGCGCGGGGCCAGCTTCTTCACCAGCTCGCGCTGGCCGGGTGACTCGATCTGGAAGCAGCCGATCGTTTCTGACCGCTGGATCATCGCGTAGGTGGCCTGGTCATCGCGGGCGATCGCGTCGATGTCGATCCTCATCCCGGTGGTGCGGCGGATCTCGGCGAGCGTGTGCGCCATCGCGGACTGCATGCGGACGCCGAGGACGTCCAGCTTGATCACTCCGGCGATCTCCGCGTCGTCCTTGTCGAGCTGGCTGAGCGGGAAGCCTTCGCCGCTCTTTTGCACGGCGGTCCGGTTGAGCAGGGTCCTATCGGACAGCAGCACGCCGCACGGGTGCATGGCGACATGCCGCGGCAGGCCGTCGAGCTGCTGCGCGATGCCGAAGAGCGTCGCGAGCTGCGCGTCGTTCAGCCGTGACCGGCGGAGCTCGGGAAGCTCGGTGAGGGCGGCCGTGATGTGCTTCGCGCGGATGTGCGGGAAGGCCTTCGCGATCGCGCCGATCTCATCGGGCGGCAGCGACATCGCGGCGGCGACGTCCCTGATCGCGCTGCGCGCCCGGTAGGTCTCCATCATGCAGACGCAGGCGGTGCGCTCCGCGCCGTAGCGGTCGAAGATGATCCGGTACGCGTCCAGGCGGCGGGCCGACTCCACGTCCAGGTCGATGTCCGGGAGCGTGGCCCTGATGGGTGACAGGAACCGCTCCATCAGCAGGTCATGCTCGAGCGGGTCGATCGCGCTGATGCCGAGCAGGTGATTGACGAAGCTGCCCGCACCGGAGCCACGGATGGCGCAGCGGATGCCGGCGTTCCTTACCCGGTCGGCCACGTCGGCCACGGTGAGGAAATAGGCGGCCATCCCGGTCCGCGCGATGATGTCGAGCTCGTGCTCTAGGCGGTCGCGGGCCTGCTGCGCGGCCTTGAGCCGGCTGACGCCGCGGGGACGCCCGGCGGCGCTCGCGGTGCGGTAGCGGCCGTGCAGGATGGCGTGCTCGCAGCGGTCGCGGAGCTCCTTGTACTGGTCGTACGCAGAGCCCTCGGTCTCCGGCAGGTGATGGGTACCGACGCCCAGGTCGTAGGCCGCGTCCAGCATGCACCGGCTGGCGAGCTCGTCGGTCTCGGCGAGCAGACCGATCGCGGCGCTTGCCGTGCCGGGGCCGGTCATCGCCGCCGCGACGCGCTTGGCGACGACCGTCATGTCGTCTGGGCCGGCGAGATAGGCGCGGCCGTTGTGCGGGGGGATTTTAGGTGAACCTAGGGGGACGAGGTGCCGCGCGGCGTCAAGCACCTGGGCGGCCAGGCTGCCGACCGGGTCCAGGTAGCGGACCGCGTTGCTGAGCACGGCGGGGACCCCCGCGTCACGGGCGAGCTCGGCCAGCCGGGCGGCGCGGAACGTCGACTTGTGGTCCAGGTGGTCGACGACCTCGACCGCGACGCCGGGAACTAGGTGCCGCCAGCGGTCCAGGGCGCGCCTGGCCAGGTCGGGGTGACGGGCGGCGACCGCCTGGCCGACGTCGCTCGCCGGGCCGAGCAGCACGACCAGGCCGGCCGCGTGCTCCGCGATGAGCTCAAGGGTGACCGCGGGGACATCGTCGTCGGCCGCGTGGGCGGCGGAGACCAGGCGGCACAGCGAGCCCCAGCCCTGGCGCCCGGTGGCGAGCAGGGTCACCCGCCCGCCCTGGCTCACCGCGAGGTCGGCGCCGAGCAGGGGCTTGATGCCCACGTCCGCGCAGGCCTGGACGTGCTTGAACGCGCCGTACAGGCCGTCGCGGTCGGTCAGCGCGAGGGCGGGCATGCCAAGGCTGGCCGCCCGGGCGGCCAGCGCCGCCGGGGTCGCCGTCCCGTAGCGCAGCGAGTACGAGGACGCCACGTGCAGGTGGGTGAACTGGGCCGGCCCGGGCATCAGTCGGCGATCCGGCGCAGCGTCCAGGTGCCCGCGGCGATGTCCCTGCGCAGCTCGTAGGTGCCCGCCGGGCGGCCCGCTTCGACCCGCCAGAATTCGAGCTCGGGCCGCGCGGGCAGCGGGCTAGACTCCCGCCACCAGTTCCGGTTGACCAGCCAGTACTCCTGCACCGCGGTGACCGTGTAGCGCCGTCCGCGCCAGGTGAAGCCGGTCGGGCGGCCGTCTTCCCTCGTCTGGACCTCGACTGGTTCGCCGTACACCCTGCCCATCGCGCTGCCCTGCACTTCCCGCACGCAAAGCCACCGGCACCGGGTGCGTGACTCGCGCGGGCCGGCCCGCCCGGGGGAAGACGGGCGTAACCACGTATTCGCCCGACCCGGCGAACCCAACTGTGATCGAATATAAGTTCATCGAACATACGAGTCAATTATCACCGGTAACACCGGTAACTCTAACTGACAGTAGTTACGGACAAATATGTATATTTCGGCCATAAAGCGCCAGAAGACGGCCGGAGGCCGGGTACGGCGCCGCACGGCGGGAAGAGCCCGTGATTCCGCGGAGTGACGCGGCTACCGGACGCAACCACGTACCTCAAGTGCCGTATCACCCCAGATGCCTCACGAGGCAAGCTCCGGGCGCTGCGCGCCCAGGCCTTCCTGCCGACATCCGACCTGTTTGCATAGCTGAAGCCCATGATCAACTGCCTTTGCATAGCGGAGGACCATGATCACATTCGATTTGTACCGAATGTTCAGCCGCCGGCTATGCAAAGGTGAGGATCCATGGTCCTGGGCTATGCAAAGCCGAGCGTCGGTGACGAGCCAGCAGACCACCACGACCGCTTATTGACGCTAGGAGCCGGTGTCAAGCCGTGCCCGGAGCCGGCCGCACGCCGCCCAGTGCCCGGCCCGCGCGGGCCGGGATGCGCCGCACCCGCGGCCGCGACTTGTGCGTCCGCAGGTCGGTCTGGGTCTCGTCGGTACGGTGACCGGGGGGAACTGGATCGTGGCTGGTTTCGCCGCGTTGCCCGCCGTCCGGGGCACGGTTACCCGGGGCACGGTTGCCCGGTCCGGGCCGCGGCGGCAACTGCCTGCGGGAGCGCCGCTGCGCGATTGAGGTGGCCACCCCGAGCCCGAGGGCCAGCAGCGCCGTGATGACCGCGATAAAGGCCAGGAGAACAAGCCATTTGGCCAAGGACGGATAGGGACTGGGCCCAGGGGGACCGGACTCCGGGTCGAAGTAGAAGGCAAGCTTCATGGCGGCGACCGCGACGGTCAGGCAGGTGCCCGATATGGCGCCCGCCCTGGCCATGGGCCGCCGGATGACCGGGGCGGGCGAGCCCGCCGGCACGGCCGGAGCCACCCCGGCCGCGGCCGACTCGACCGGAGCGGGCACTGCCCTCGTCGGTTCGGCGATGGCCGCCCCGGCCGGGAGGTCGGCGGTAAGCGCGGCCAGGTCGGCGTAGGTCCGCGCGGCAAGCGCCCGCCCCGTCCGCGCGGCAAGCTCGTCCTTCGTCAGCCGCCCGTCCACGAACGCGGTCTTCAGCGCCTCGATCGCCTGCTCACGGTCGGCGTGCCCGGCCCTGAATCGATCACGGCCCGCGCCCGCCGGATCCTGTGGTCCTGTCGCCACCGGCACCTCCCCGCCCGATGCAAGTAACGTACCGCGCCGACTTCCCGACGGCCATGCCTGCACGCCCCCCGCGCCAGAGAGGAGCGGGGCGCGTTGGCGGTCCAGCCGCGCGCCTTCGGAACCCTGGTCTTGGGTCACGACGAGCGCGCGGTGGACTGCCCGCGCCCTGCTCCGACCTAAGACCTACGCGGACCACCCCGGGATCGGGTAAGCGTTAAGCAGGTCGCGGATCTCGGCGGCGATGCGGTCGAGCGTCGCCTCGTCGTCCTTGGCACCCGCGGTGATCGCCTCGTCCATCCAGGCCGCCAGCTGGGGCATGTGCTCCTCGGTCAGGCCGCGGGTGGTGAGCGCCGGGGTGCCGAGGCGGATGCCCGACGGGTCGAAGGGCCTGCGCGAGTCGAACGGGACCGAGTTGAAGTTCAGCTCAATGCCGGCCCGGTCCAGGGCCTTGGCCGCCGGCTTGCCCGCGATCCCCTTCGCGGTGAGGTCGACGAGCAGCAGGTGGTTGTCGGTCCCGCCGGACACCAGGTCGAAGCCGTGGTCGAGCAGCGCCGCCGCGAGCGCCTTCGCGTTCGCGACCACCTGCGCCGCGTAGTCGCGGAATGACGGCTGCGCGGCCTCGTGCAGGGCCACCGCGATGCCGGCCGTGGTGTGGTTATGCGGGCCGCCTTGCAGGCCGGGGAAGACGGCCTTGTCGATTGCCGTCGCGTGCTCGGCATCGGTGAGGATCATCGCGCCGCGCGGGCCGCGCAGCGTCTTGTGCGTGGTGGTGGTGATCACCGGGGCGTGACCGACCGGGGACGGGTGCGCCCCGCCCGCGATCAGGCCGGCGATGTGCGCCATGTCGGCCATGAGCACCGCGCCGACCTCGTCCGCGATCGCGGCGAAGGCCGGGTAGTCGATGGTGCGCGGTATCGCGGTGCCACCGCAGATGATGATCTTCGGCCGCTCCGCCAGGGCCAGGTCGCGGACGTCGTCCATGTCGACCCGGCCGGTCTCCCGGCGGACGCCGTAGTGCACCGGCCGGAACCACTTGCCGGTCACCGACGCGGGCGAGCCGTGGGTAAGGTGACCGCCCGCCGACAGCGACATCGCGAGTATGGTGTCGCCCGGCTTGGCGAACGCCAGGTAGACCGCCAGGTTCGCGGGTGATCCCGAGTACGGCTGGACGTTCGCGTGGTCCGCGCCGAACAGCGCCTCCGCCCGCTGGATCGCGATCGTCTCGATCGGGTCGATCAGCTGCTGTCCCTCGTAGTACCGCCTGCCCGGGTAACCCTCTGAGTACTTGTTGGTCAGCACCGTGCCGCAGGCCTCGAGCACGGCGAGCGACACGTAGTTCTCCGACGGTATGAGCCGAAACTTGTCGTGCTGGCGGCGGGCCTCGTCGTGGATCAGCCCCGCGAGCTCCGGGTCCTCGGCGTCGATCTGCGGGATGGGCGGCTGGTGCATCAGGATGACCTCCTTGTTGGCACGAGGCTACCAACCGAGCAGAGGGTCACGGCCAGCGGTTTACCCCCCAGGCGAACGTCTATCGGGAGGTGACCGCGGGCCACACGCCCCCGTTCGGTACCTTCGGTGTGGTTTGCATTGCAGCAGGTCCACGACGGCGACGGACAGGATTCCGCGATGAGCACCACCATCATCCTTGACTGCGACCCCGGCATCGACGACGCGCTCGCGATCGCCTTCGCGACGGGCTCACCCGAGATCGAGCTGGCCGGGATCACCACGGTGGCCGGCAACGTCGAGCTGGCCAAGACGACCGCGAACGCGCTGGCCGTCGCCTCGTTCGTGGGCGCGGCGGACGTGCCGGTGACCGCCGGGTGCGCCGCGCCGCTGCTCCGGCCGGCGCTGCACGCGGGGCACGTGCACGGCGACTCGGGGCTCGGCGGCGCGGTGCTGCCACCGCCCGCGCGGCTGGCCGGAGAGGAGCACGCGACCGACTTCATCATCGACACGCTGGCCGCCGCGCCCGGGGAGATCACGCTGGTCGCCACCGGGCCGCTGACCAACATCGCGCTCGCGCTGCGCCGGCAGCCGCGGCTGGCGGACTGGGTGCGGGACTTCGTGATCATGGGCGGGTCGGCGACGCGCGGCAACGTCACCCCCGCCGCGGAGTTCAACATCTGGGCCGACCCCGAGGCGGCCGCCATCGTCTTCGCCGCCGGTTGGACCGTGCGGATGATCGGGCTCGACGTCACGCTGCTCGCCCGGGCGACGGCCGTCGTGCAGCAGCGGATGGGCTCGCTCGGACTGCTCGGGTCGCGGCTCCTGCTCCCGGCGCTCGCCCAGTACCGGGACTCGGCCGACACGGTGGGCGAGCCGCCGGTGCACGACGTGTGCGCGATCGTGTCGATCGCCGACCCCGCGGTGTTCAGTTACACGCCGGCCCTGGTACAGGTGGAGACGCACGGCGCGCTCACCTCGGGGATGACCGTGACCGACTTCGACGCGCCCGCCGGACATAACGCGCAGGTCGCGACCGGGATCAACGCCGGCCACTTCTGGGAAACGGTGCTCGGGGCTTACCAGCGGCTTCCGGTGGCGCAGGGCTAAGCGCGAGTCTGAAAGACGGGCTAGCGCTGAGCTGGCGCGGCGGCCGCCCTGCTTGCCGGTTAATGACCCGGTCTTGCTGGCGTCGGCCAGATGAAAGGAATCGGCGGTCGCGATGTTCGTCTCGTGCGCCTGGACGGCCTGCTCACCCACCTCGACCAGGTCGCAGTAGCTCCAGTGCTGTGCGGGTGCGCCCGGCGCGCGGAGCCAGGCCGCCGCGGAGCGGCACCATACCGTCAGCCCGCTGGCGATGGACAGCACCGCCATGTCGGCGGCGTGGTCGTCCGCGCGCACTAGCCTGCCGCCGAAGCCGCGGGTGCTGAGGTCCTTCTCCAGCTCGGTCATGGCGTCGCCCGCGGTGGCGGGAGGCGTCCCGCCGCCCTTGTCGCCGGTTGGCACCGGCAGCGCGAACCAGACCGCCTTGCCGCGTATCCCGGTCCCGGACAGCCGTGACCTGGTCAGGTGGTGTCCCCAGTGCCCGTCGGACAGCTCATGCACCACTTCGAGGCCGCGGCCGCTCATCGCGTCGGCGGGCGCGCGGCATACGGTGCGGCCGGGCACGTTGCCGTGCACCCAGCTGGGGAGGGTGTCGAAGACCTTGCACACGAGCTCCGTCCGCTGGCCGGTGCCCCGCAGGTAGAGCCAGAGCTCGGAGTTCGCGGGAAGTAGCTGCTGCTGGTTGGCGTGCAGGGTATTCGCGGCCAGCTCGCTGACCATCGTCACCCCGTCATCGCTGGCCTCGCGCTCGATCGAAAGCTCGCTCGCCACCCTGCGGAACAGGCGGCGGGCGATGCCTGCGCACGTTGGGTCCCCTGGGAGCACCCACGCACCGCACGTTCGTGTTTCCACCATCCGCAACCCGTCTCCCATATCGGTGCCTCCGGCCTAAGCCACCGTCACGCTGTCAGAGCCCCCGACGGTCAGACCGTCGGACCCCCCCGTAACCGGTCTCTGATTCCGTATCTGTGAAGCGCATCTTCTGAGTCATGCGCTTCATCTCACACTACTCCTTCGGACTTCATCAAGGAAGGTAAAACGACTGCCACTAAGACGTTTGATTCCCTTATCAAATCGGGCAAATTATCACAAGCAACACATCTCAGAAATAAGACAGTGCAATTACCTACGGCTTTTATTACCATACCTAGGCGCGATGATCATGTCTATGATCTGCGATAACCAGCCCGGAAGATCACTAATTCGCACCTACGGGCGAGACGTGCCATCCGTTAAATTACGTAATCCCAATAATTTACTTGTTTCACAAGAGTCACACGATGGTGCAATTGCGCCAGACGCAACTGATTCGTCCGCAACTCTTGGCCGCTCCCGTGACGCGAGAGTACATTCGCAGGGTGCGGCGGAGACGGAAACTGGCCGCCAGGGCTCACTGAGACAGGGCCTCACGCAAAAAACACGAGAGTCCCCCGGGGTGCCTCCCGGGGGACTCTCGTGCCGTGCGTTACGACATCAGGTCCGCATGCCTAAATGTCGTAGCGCCCCCCCTGCACGTCTACCAGGAACCTGGCGAACGCGGCCCGGTCAATGACGTGGGCACCGTTCTCCGGGCGCTTGCTATCGCGTACTGCGGCGAGTCCAGGCAAGTTGGTGGCGATCTCAACGCAGCCCCCGTTGAGCGCACTTAGCCTGGCCTTGCGCCAGACGGCGTGAGACAGGTCAATCACTTTGTCGTTACTCCATTCTCTTGGCGAGTGTTTCGAGGTACACGGTGGTGTCCTCGGGTTCGAGCGCCGCGTCGCACGCGCGCTCGAACGCCTGCATGTAACTGCGCACCGCCTCGGGCGCGCTCACCTCTTCGACGGAGTAGTCGGTCTCCACGAACACGATGGGGGGCTCGTCACCGGGGAAGCCGAGGATGTTGACCATGGAGAAGAGCCCGGTCGGCGGCCCGTCGTCGAAGCGCTGGATGCGCAGGTCGATGTTGCGCCGCTTGCTCATCTGGGCCAGGTGCTCGATCTGCTCCCTGCGGTCGCTGTGTATCCCCCACCGGTAGCGCAGCGAGGCTTCGGTGATCACCACGGACAGCCGCGGCGCGGTACCGTCAGTGCGGTCCAGGATCTCCTGCCTGCGCAGCCGCGCCTTGGCGGCCTTGCGGCGCCAGACCGGCGGGCGCGCGCCCGTCTTGAACTGGGACTCCATGTAGGCCGGCGTCTGGAGCAGGCCGGGCACGACGAGCGGCATGTAGACCTGGATGGTGGTCGCGTCGTTCTCGTAGCCGGGCCACTCGTTGTCGAAGATCTCGCCATACTCCCGCCACCAAGGGCGGACCCGGCAGCTCACCGCGAGGTCCTCGATCTCGTCCCGTTCCTCGCCCTCGACCTCGTAAATGCGGATGAGATCGCGGATATCGCTCATCTCCGGCCGCTTCCACTGATTGGCCTCGAACCGGCCCACTTTGCCGCGGCCCCAGTTGAGAATGTCGCAAACATGGTTGGCGGTGTATCCCGTGGTGACGCGAAGTTCCGCTAGACGGCGGGACAGGCGCCGTTTCGCGACGGTCGCGCCATAGGCATCATCGCTCATCGTGCCCTCCTCCGAAATACTAGACATCTGCCTGGTTGTCGGTATTTCGCGCAACGCGTTAGCACATCCTCCGGAAACCTGTGGATGTCAAGCTGAGCTTAGCTAGATTGTGATTCACAAATCAAGAGCTTTCCGGCAGCTTGTCGATCATTTTCGCAGCTTGACGCGGGGTGCACGGGAACAGCGCGGGCAGCATCAAACGGGCCGACGGCGACCGGGCTTACCGCCCGGACCCGGCCCGCCCCAGGTGAGGCGAATCTATGGCATGCGGCGGCCCGCGTCCGCCGCCTCATCAAACTCGCCGTTCCTGGCACCGTCGATAAAGCACTCCCATTCGTTCCTGTCGAACACCAGGATCCGCGCGGCCGGGTCGCCGGCCACGCGCACCAGTACCCAGTCACCGCGTGCCCACCGGGGGCTGAGCGGGAAGGCCACCTCGATAGAGCCGTCACCGTCACCCGACCGCGCCCAGGTGAGCGCGCCGGGATCGATGCCGAGTTCCTCCGGCGTCGGTTTCAAGCGGACCGCTTCCTTCACGGGATACTCGCGACCGCGCAGTACAGCCAGCGGGAGCCGTCGCTGTCGGCCAGTTGCACGTCCTCCGCGCCCCACAGCCCACTGTAAGTGAGGGCCGGCTCCGCGCCCGGGTACGGCGGGATCACCGCCAGGCCGTCGAAGAACCGCTCCACCTGGCCCCTCGAGCGGAAGTGCATCTGCTCGGTGGCGTGGTCGAACGCCCGGCGGAACCCGTCGACCGCCACCGGCGGCTTGGCGTCGTCGGTCAGGTGCGACAGGGCCAGGTAACTGCCCGACCGCATCGCGCCCACGTAACGCGCCACCAGGCTCCAGGGGTCCGCCTCGTCGGCGACGAACATCAGCACCGCGGTCATCAGCAGCCCGGTCGGCTCCGCCGGGTCAATCAGCTCACGGACGGCCGGGTCACCCAGGATCGAGTCCGGGTCGCGCAGGTCCGCGCACAGCACGCTGACCCGGTCCGGGTCGACGATCCCCTCGCCGTGCAGCTTCACCATCGGGTCGTTGTCCACGTAGACCACCCGGGCGTCGGCGTGGATCTTGCTGACCACCTCGTGCGTGTTCCCCACCGTCGGCAGCCCGGAGCCGATGTCGAGGAACTGCCTCACCCCCTTCCGCGCGATCCAGGCCGCGGCGCGCTGGTGGAAGCCGCGGTTGGACCAGGCGCAGTCCCTGATCTCCGGCACAACGGACAGCAGGTGCTCGCCTGCGTCCACGTCCACGTCAAAGTGATGACTCCCGCTCAGCATGTAGTCGTAGATCCGCGCCGGGGATGGCCGCACAGGAGTGAGGCCCTCCGGATGGCGCAGGGCCTCGGTCATCAAGGACCTCCGGGGATTGCGGGGGATAGGGGGTGAGGGGGATGTGATGAGTCTGACACGCAGGGCAATGGCGAGGAATGATCTCCGAAAAAAATCGGCAGTTCTACCTAGTGCAATTGCATGCGGGTATCGCCGGCCCTGGACCTGCGATGATCCCATCAGCACCAGGTGAGCTACCCGGACTCGCCTATACCCGGAGATACCGATGCCGTCTCCCCAGGTGCACGGGAACCGGGCACAATGGACCGCGAAACACTCCCCACTTCGTTGGCAGCAAGTGACCCATGGCAGAAGGCCCCAAGGTGCTCGTCGTCGATGACGAGCCGAACATCCGCGAACTCGTGCAAGTCGCGCTGAACTTTCACGGCTTCGCCGTGACGACGAGCGCGACGGGCGAGGACGCGCTGCAGCTCACGGAGGCGTACCGTCCGGACCTGATCGTGCTTGACGTGCTGCTTCCCGACATCGACGGGTTCGAGGTGTGCCGGCGGCTGCGGTCGGTGGCCAATGACGTGCCGGTCATCTTCCTGACCGCGCGGGACGCCACCGCCGACACGGTCACCGGGCTGACGATCGGCGGCGACGACTACATCACGAAGCCGTTCTCCGTCGAGGCCCTGATCGCCCGGGTGCGCGCGGTGCTGCGCCGCACGGCCGACCGCCGCGGCGGGCGGGACGGGACGAGCGGGACGAGCGGGGCGGGCGGGATGGGCGGGGCGGGCGGGGCGAACACAGCGGGCAGCCAGCTCGACGGCCAGGCTCTGCTGCGCGTCGCCGACCTGGAGCTCGACGAGGACCACTGGCTGGTCCGCCGGGCCGGCATCCAGGTCGAGCTGTCGCCGACCGAGTTCCGCTTGCTCGCGTACCT
>Ga0265314_10002199_pt1 | contig 20362 bp, 16 predicted proteins | sample 4126metaG_FD_203106 | JGI IMG/M metagenome (GOLD analysis project Ga0265314, IMG submission 203106) | Rhizosphere microbial communities from Carex aquatilis grown in University of Washington, Seatle, WA, United States - 4-1-26 metaG | ecosystem: Host-associated > Plants > Roots > Rhizosphere >... | reverse complement strand
CTGACGCCGGCGACGCTCAAGTCGTATCTCGAGGACGCCACACCCGGCGCGTCCTCGAGCTGAAAAGACCTACGGCTTCGCGTATTCGACGAAGACGCTTTTGCCGCCCTTGATGATCCACTGGCCCATGCCGCGGCCGAGTTGATCGCCGTTGGGCGTGAAGTCGCAGGTCGAACCCGCACCCGAGAAATTGATTGCCTTGCCGGCGCGTATCAGCTTCAGCGCATCGACCACGTCGTCGATGTTTTCGCCGGGACCATTGCACACCGGGATGATCTGCTTCGACCAATCGGCCGCAATCGGACTCCTGGCCTTTTCCATCGCCATCGCGGTGACCGCGATCTGGTCGTGCGTGTTCGGTGGAAACAGAAACAATTTATCTTCGGGCGCGCCCATCAGCCTGGTGAATTTCTTGTACGCCGCTGCACTGGTGTCGGGCATCGGCTGGAAATGGCGGATTCCCTCCGCCACCTGCGCACCGACGGCTTCGACGAACTTGCCCTCGGCATCCGCCATGATTGACAGCGCGACCACCTTGCTGTCAAAGCCGCCGCGATAGACTTCCTTCATGATCGAGACGAAATCCGGCAAGAGGCCGAAACAGCACACGGCGTCCGGCTTTTTCCCGAAGATGCGTTCGACCTCGGCGCGATACGACGGCTGCTCGGGGTTGTAGATCAGCGAGTCCGTCACCGTGCGGCCGGCCTTTTTCACCGATTCCTCCACATTCTTCATGATCGGCAGCACGAACGCGTTCTGCAATCCCATGACGCCGATGGTCTTGTAACCGAGGCCCTGGACCGCGCGGCCGATCACGATGCCCCAGTCGGTCGCCTTCATCTGAAAGCGCCACACGTATCCCTGGGTGTCGCCTTCGGTGATCGCGTTGGCCGCGGAGGACACCATCAGCACCGCCTTGTTCTGGATCGCAATGGGCCGCGACGACATGCCTTCCGGCGTGCCCCAGTAGCCGACGAGCGACTGGCACTTGTGAACGTTGATGAATTTCTGCGACAGGTTCGCGGCGACCGACGCGCTCGATTCCGAATCCTCGATGAAGAGTTCGAGCTTGCGCCCGCCGAGGATGCCACCGCCGCCGTTGATTTTGGCGACAGTACGTTTGGCGGCTTCCGCCATATCGGGCCCGTACGCACCCGCGTTGCCGGTCATCGGCAACGCAACGCCGATCGGTATCGTCGCGCCCTGCGCGTGCGCGAGATTCAGGAAGGGTGCCGCGAGTGGCGTGACCGCGGCGGCGCCCAGCGTTTTGAGAACTTTACGGCGGGTAAATTTCTTCATTCGACGTCTCCTGGTAAATGGCCTGACCGCAAGAACAATCCTACTTCAAATCGACCTGCAACCGGTACTCGCGCAGGAATCCCTGCGGTTTATAGATCAGCAGCATGATCAGGCCGACGCCGATGATGATGATGCGGATCGCGGCCAGTTGATCGGAATCGATGCCCGGAATCAGGTCTTTGACGAAGCGCGACCCTTCGAGCAGCAGCATCACGACCGCCGCCCCCAGGATCGTGCCGCGATGCGCGCCGCGCCCTCCGGCGATGACCGCCATGAATGCGTAGGCGATCACGATGTTCGAGAACTGTGTTGGATCGATGTACTGGTAATAAAACGCGTGCAGCGACCCGGCGAGCCCGATGAACGCGCCGCCGATCGCGAATATGCGCACCCGCGCCCACAGCACGTGCTTGCCGAGCGTCGCGGCCACCACATCGTCCTCGCGCACGGCGCGCATCACGCGGCCGAACGGTGAGCGCGCGAGCGCGTTCAGAAACCACAGCGTGCCGAGCAGCAGCGCCACCGACAGCGCGAGCAGGAAGTACTGGTAATACTGGGGCGGCACGACGTCACCGAGTGGCCGCGGGATGCCGGTCAGGCCGAGCGCGCCCTTGGTAAGCCAGTCTTCGTTCAGCGCCACCAGCCGCAGCATTTCGCCCACGCCCAGCGTCACGATGGCGAAGTAATCTTCTTCCGTCACGCGCAGCGTCACGAACGCGACGATGCCGCACACGGCGGCCACGATGATCATCGCGCCGACGGTCGCGAAAAAAGTATTCGCGCCGGCCCTGAGCATCAGGAGCGCGCAACTGTAGGCGCCGAGCGCGTAGAGCCCCGCGAGTCCGAAATTCACCATGCCGCCGAGACCCCACTGGAAATTCAGCGCGAGCGCGAGAATCGCGGAGAAGCACACGACGATGGAAATCAAGATAAGAAATGAAATCATCGGTGAATTATTTGCCGCTCATTTGCGTACTCATTTCCGTATATAAGGCTGCCCGAACAACCCCTGCGGGCGGAAGACCAGAATCAGCGCGATCGCGCACAACGGGATGCCGATACGGTAGTTGGGCGGCATCACGAGCGTCGACAGTTCGCTGACCATGCCGATGATCAGCGCGCCGACAAAAGCGCCGAGCGGACTGCCGAGTCCGCCGAGGATCGCGGCCGCGAACACCGCGATCAGGTAGCTCGATCCCATCGGCGGCTCGAGCGCACGGTCCATCCCGATCAGCACGCCGCCGACCGCGAGCAGCAGGCCGGCGATAAACCACGTCCAGCGGATGATGCGCGGGCTCTCGATTCCGCGCACCAGGGCCAACGCCGGATTGTCCGACACCGCGCGCATCGCGCGTCCGATCGGCATGCGCGTGAGCAGCACGTACATCGCCAGCATCGCGAGCGTCGACACGCCGATGATTATCATCTGCTCGCGGTTCATGCGGATGTCGAGAAAGCGGAACGGGCGCGCAAGTTCGATCGCGAAACTGCGCGCCGTGTTGCCGTAGGCGAGGCGCGCGATATTTTCGAGCACAAAACCCAGACCCAGCGAGGCAACCATCAGCGTGATCGAGCCGCGCTCTCGCAGCGGCTTGAATGTCAGGTAATCGACCGCGATCAGCAGCCCCCCAAACGCCACCGCCCCGACCGCGGTCGCCGCGATCAGCGGCCAGCCGAGCTGGACGTTCAGCGTGAATACCATATACGCGGCCAGCGTCATCATCGCGCCGACCGCGAAGTTTGGAAACTTCAGCACGCCAAAAAGCAGCGTGATCGCAAGCGCCGGCAGCGTAACAATGATGCCGGTGACGAAACCGTTAAACGCGGTCTGCAGCATCAGGCAACGGCCGCTTGTTCCCGGGCATCGCCGAGATACAAGCTGTGCAGGTCATGCATGCCGAGCACTTCGCCGGCGGGCGCGCACAGGCGCACACGGCCGTTTGCCATCACGATGCAGGTGTTCGAAATGCGCAGCGCCTCGGTCGCGTTCTGCTCGATCATGAATATCGAAACGCCGCGCGCATTGACCTGTTTCACCGTCGCAAAAATGTCCGCCATATATTTCGGCGACAGACCCGCCGACGGCTCGTCGAGCATCAGCACTTTCGGCTGCACCGTCAGCGCGCAGGCAAACGCCAGCATCTGGCGCTGCCCGCCCGAAAGATTGCCGGCGAGTGCGCGGAATTTGCCTGGCAGTTCGGGAAAGAGTGCGACAAGCTCGTCGTCGATGACCTGGCCGTTCTTTTTCGGCGCGCGCCCGCCGCTCATGAATTCACGCGCTATCTGCAGGTTCTCGAGCACGGTCAGGTTACGGAACACGTTGTATTCCTGCGGCACGTACGACATGCCCGCGCGCACACGCTGCGGCGCGCTCATGTCGTTCATGCGCGTCCCGGCAAGCACGATTTCACCCTGCCGTACTGGCAACAGGCCTGCGAGCGTTTTGATCAGCGTCGACTTGCCCGAGCCGTTGGGCCCGATGACGGTGTTGATTTGTCCCTCCGGCAATGCAGCGTCTATGCCTTTGAGGATATCGCCCGCGCCGTATCCGGCATGCAATCCGGTAATCGTGAGAATATCACTCATGCGTTAAGCGACCTTCCCGAGATAAGCGTGCATGACGTCCCGGTTCGAGACGACTTCCTTGAACGTGCCCGACATCAGCGTGCGCCCTTCTGCGAGGACGTAAATCGGGCTGCAGAGTTCCGCAATCACGTCCATATCGTGCTCGATGATAACGAGAGTCAACCCGCCCGCGCGCAATTTGGCGATCACCGCACCTAGCGTCTTGCTCATCAGCGGGCTCACACCCGCGGTCGGCTCGTCGAGCAATATCAACTTGGGCGCCAGCATCAATGCGCGCGAGATTTCCAGCAGCTTCTTCTGCCCTCCGGACAGATTTTTTGCCGGCTCATTGGCAAGCGGCCACAAGTTGACCTGTTCGAGCAGCCCGCGCGCGCGCGCAATTCCTGCATTCTGTTCGGCACGCACGACGCGCGGCGCAAAAAAGTTGCGCCACACGTTTTCGCCGCCCTGCGAGGGACTTGCGAGCAGCATGTTTTCGAGTACCGTGAGTTCGCCGAGCTCGCGCGAAATCTGGAACGTGCGCACGAGCCCCAGGCGCGCGAGTTCGTCGGGGCGCCGGCCGTCGATGTCGTGCCCGTCGAACTTGAGGGTGCCGGCGTCCGGCGAAAACAGCCCGCCCAGGATATTGAAGAGAGTCGACTTGCCGGCGCCGTTGGGCCCGATGATGCCGGTTATGCTTTGCGCGCCGATTTCGATGCTGCAGCCGTTCAAGGCCTGAAAGCCGCCGAAGGATTTCGAAACGTTGTGCGCGCTCAGCATAAACGGGAAATCTTCGCGATCCTGAATCTGCAGAGTGACGGCGCCATGACGCGGCGTCCACCCGTACTTTGCTTAGTTTTAAAGAGACTGCTTTTTCAGCTTAACCGGTATAGCGCGGACGGTGGAAAAAACTTTTCATGATGCCTGTCATTACGGTCGTTTATGGGACGAGCTCGGGTCACGCGACATCTGCGCTGTCCCGCGCGCCGGCGTCGAGCCAGATCTTGCGCACGACGTTTTCCATCGCGGCGATCACCGGGTCGCTCGCGCGTTCGCGCAGGTAAATAAACGACAGCGCGGTGGTCGGCCGCGCCGTGCGCCACACGCAGACTTCGCCCGCGCTTTGCGCGGCGAACGCGAGGTCTTCGCGCATCAGCCCGAGCCCGACGCCCGCGGTAATAAGCGTCCGGATCGTCTGTTCCTGGTCGGCCTCGACCACCTTGAACGGCTCGAGTTTGTGGCGCGCGAACATCTCGCCCACCATTTGCAGGTGCGGCGACATTTTCGGCGCGCGTATCCACGGCAGCGCCGCGATGTCCGCCCAGTCCGCGTTCTCGATTTTGGACTTCCACGCCGGCGGCGCAACGACCCGGTACGCCATCTCCGTGAGCGGTACCGCCTGCACGTGCGCCAACGTCACGCGCCCCATGCAGAACGCCGCATCGAGCACCGCGTTACTCACGCTTTCGATCGCCCACGTCGAGATGCCGTGCAGCAACTGGATTTCCAGCCACGGATAGCGATCGAGCACCGCGCTCATGAACTGCCCGAGACGGATAAAAGAAGGGTCGAGGATGGTGCCTACGCTGGCCTTGCCCGCGAGCTGGCCCTGCAGGCCCTGCGCATGATTGCGAAAGTCGCCAACGACTGCGAGGATCGCTTTTGCTTTCGGCAGCAGCGCCTGCCCCGCCTTGGTCAGCGTGACGCCGCTCGCGCTGCGCTCGAACAGCTTGAGGTTCAGCGCTTCCTCGAGCGACTTCAGATGCCCGCTCACCGCCGGCTGCGTGACGTGCAGCAACAATGCGGCCTTGGTCAGGTTGCCATGTTCGGCGACCGTCACAAATGTGCGTATCTGGTAGATTTCCATGGCAAGCCGAATCTAACATCGGTGCGCGTCATCGGCAAACGGCGTTCGCACCGGCGCAACGGCCAGGTTTTTTGCGGCGCAAAAAAGTCAGCCGCGATAGCCTCGATGACCGGCATCGCGCAGCCACAGCCGCACCAGGTAGCGCCGCAATTCCGGCTCGGCATAATCGGTAAACGCGGTGCGACTGTGCCCGATCTCGCGATTGTTCACGTACTGGATCTGCCCCGGCTGCATGTAATGCTCCGCGATCAGTTCGGAGCGCGAAAATATTTCGTCGAGTGCCGCGGTCGCCGCAGCCGTAACGGCATCGACCGGCTCGCCGCGCATCGCAAACGCGTTCTTGACCTGATACGGCGCGAGCCGCGCGCGCAGGCGACTGTCGTACTCGAACATCGGCGCGGAAAATATCGGCTTCTCGCTCGGAAAATGCTCTTTCTGACGATCGAACGGAAACGGCTGGTAAAACCGCGGCAGCAAATCGGGATAGTCGGCGAGCAGGCAGTTGTGCGCGGTCTGAAAACTGATCGCGCGGCTCAAGCCGCCCGTCTGCGCCTGCCGCAGGCAAAAGAGGCCGACAATTTCGGGCATCGTCTTGTTGTACGCATTGTCGTTGTGAAACGTGAGATCGACGTTGGTTTTGTCCGGGCGCACGCCTGACCCCGGCAGCGCCTGCATGCCGGTGTCGTGCACGTCGTAGACCATCGTGCCGTCGAGTTTCTGCGCCACCGGCCGCGCGATCATGGACGAGAACAACCAATACAGCGCTTTCGCCTCGTCGAGCGTGATGCCGTCCAGTGGAATTTTATCGACGACAGCGAACGACACGCCTTCTTTCAGCGCGGTACGCACTCGCGCCGCCAGCTCACGGCAAGCATCAAGCTCGAACATGTCCGGCGTCAGCAATAACAGCGGCAGCGGATTGGCGCGCAGGTCTTCGATCGCGGCGGACAACTCGCGCCGGCACGTTTCATCGATTGCGTAAAACCAGTCGCCCTGCTGAAGACTTTCCTTGACCCACGCCTGCTTGCCGTCGATGCTATGCGTGAGCATCGCGGCCGGATTTTCCTGCTGCATGGCCTGCACCACCTGCGTTTATATCCCGCTGGGTGCGAAGCAAATCCTGTGCCGCGACTTTCGCACGAGCCGGGCGCGCAACGTAGGTGCGCCATTTCAAACAGTTATTACGCAACCCCCGGCAGCAAGAGCCGTACGTCGCGATGAAAGTCGGCCCCTCGAGAGTGCGCTTCGTTATCGCCGCGCACCAAACCTAAGCGCGCCGCGTCAGGCGGCAAGCCAGGACTTGTTGGGATCCTTGGTCACGCCTTTTTCGAGCGATTCTAGTATCTTGCGCAGGATCAGGATCGATTTGTCCGCGCGCAGATGCACTTCCTGATAGCCGTCGTCCGGCAGGTTGAACATTGCCTGCTGGCGCTCTAGAGCCCAGCGGTCCTGGTCGACCACGCCGGGAAACATTTCCTTGATTCGCTCGATTGACGGCGTCTTGCCGTCGAGCGCGCGCTGGCCCTTCGGCACGCTCACGATCCAGCGCCACACGTGGTGCGTTTCGTCGACCGGCGTGTGCGTGTGATGCAGGATGTAGCCGCGTTCCGCCGTCGTGCCGAGTTCGCCCGGTGGCGCGCAGCGCAGGCGGACGCGCGTGAGGCCCGGGTTCGACATGCAATGGGTGTGATGGCGGTCGACGGTTTCATAGCCGAACCAGTCAATGAGGAACGGCGGGTGCTTGTAGTTCTGCACTTCGCGGATCGTCATCACCGATGGATTGCCCTCGACTTCGTGCTCGACGAATTCGATCGGAATCGAGCTCGCCGCGAGGTCGCCGATATTGCCGTCGTGCAGCGGATAAAAGTGCGTGACATCGAGCAGGTTCTCGATCAGCAACCGATAGTTGCACGCGAGGCTCATCGGCTCGCATCCGTAGGTTTCCCATTCGCCGCTCGTCAGTTCGGGAGTGCGCGGCGGGCGCGCCTTGCCCATCTTGTCCGGGTCGCCCGCCCACATCCACACCAACCCCTCCTGTTCGATCACCGGGAACGGCTTCAGCTTCGCGCGCGTGGGGATCGGATGGTTGGGCTGCGACGGCGTCTTCACGCACTGGCCGTTGCCGTCGTACGTGAAACCGTGGTACGCGCATTCGAGCGTGCCGTCCTGCATCAGCTTGCCGCACGACAGCGGCATCCGCTTGTGCACGCAGCGGTCGTCGAACGCGACCACCTTGCCTTCGCTCGTCCGCCAGATCACAACCGGCTTTTTCGCAATGACCATACCGTGCAGTTTGTTGGTCGCAAATTCCGCCGATGTGCCGGCCACGTACCACGCGTTGGTGACGAAACTGTTCGCTATCATGAAACCCTCCTGTTGCCGTGCGGTCCCGTTCGCCGGGATGCCGTGTGAGACGCCAAGATACTCTATCGCCGCGCGCGCCGCGAACGAGATTGGTTATCCGGCGTATAAGGATACGTAATGACCGTTGAGCGGCGCGCGGCTTAAAATACGCGCTTCCCGGCATTCACGGATTTCACGATGAGTTCACCCTCCGCAAACGGCCCGCTCGCCGGCCTTAAAATTCTCGAGTTCGGCCAGATCGCCGCGGGACCGTTCGCCGGCTCGCTGCTCGCCGATCTTGGCGCCGACGTCGTCAAAGTCGAAAAACCCGACGGCGGCGACGACATGCGGCGCTGGCCGCCGATGAGCGCGGGACCGCAAGGCGCCGAGTACAGCGAAAATTTCGCGTCGGTCAATCGCAACAAACGCAGCATCGCGGTCGATCTGAAGGACGCGGCGCAGGTCGCGCGCTTGAAGCAACTGTGCGCGCAGGCCGATGCGATCATCGAAAATTTTCGTCCCGGCGTGCTCGATCGCCTCGGGCTTGGTTACAAGACTCTGAGCGCGGCATCGCCCAAACTCGTGTATTGCTCGATCAACGGCTACGGCCATACCGGGCCGTACGCATCGAAAGGCGCGTTCGACGCCACCGTGCAGGGCATGAGCGGGCTCATGAGCGTGACCGGCGAAACAGACGGGCCGCCGGTGAAAAGCGGCGTGCCGGTCGGCGATTTCGGCGCGGGCCTGTACGGCGCGTTTTGCGTGACCGCCGCGATTTTGCAGGCGAAGCAAACCGGCCGCGGCGCGTTCATCGACTGCTCGATGCTCGCGGGACTCCTCGGCATCGCGGCGTTGCAGACGAGCGAATATTTCGGCACCGGAAAAACGCCGCAGCGCCTCGGCTCCGCACATCCGCGTTCCGCGCCGTACCAGGGTTTTCAGGCGAGCGACGCGCCGTTCATGATCGCGGCCGGCAACGACAAATTGTGGCTTGACGTGTGCGCGGCCGTCGGCATGCCGCAATTGAAAGACGACCCGCGCTTCGCGACCAACACGCTGCGCGCCAAAAATCAAAAGGAACTCGAATCGATTTTGCAGCCGGTGTTCTCCACGCGCACCAAACTCGAGTGGCTCGCCGAATTCGATAAGCGCGGCGTGCCGTGCGCGCCTATCAACACCTATCCGGAAATCCTCAATGACCCGCACGTGCAATTCAACAAGCTCGTGCGCGACATGACGCTGCCCAACGGCAAGAAAACCAGGACCGTCGCGTTCCCGATGAAAATTTCCGGCTACGAGTTCAACGTTTACCGCCATCCGCCGGAATTGGGCGAGCACAATGAGGAGGTCTACGCGGAGTGGCTCGGCGGCAAATAGACACAGCGACCCCGAGCATATAAAGGCGCGAGTGAGCGACGTTCCGCCCGGCAAGGTGCCGGCCGGATTACTTCCTGGCCTCCCTCAAGTAGGCCTCGTAAAATCCGGCAATCGCCTTGCCCGCGTCGCGACCGGATTTATCCACCGTCGTGTTCTCGCGATACCGGGTGCCGAATTCCATCTGCACGGCGTCGATGCCGCCGCTTTTGTCGCTGCCGTAGATTGCCGTCGTGTAGCCGCCGTTCAGTCCTGCGTTTTCGAATTTTCCGCGCGGCGGCACATTGTTCGCCGGAAACACCTTGAAGCCGTTTGCCTCGAGCTGGCCGAAAATGCCGTTGGGGCCGGTGACGGCGGCAAATCCGGCGCGCTGCAGCAGGCGCGTGACGGAACTGCCGTTGCGGGTGCCGCGCATGACCACTTCGGGATCAAAGTGCTGACCGTGCACGTCGACCAGCAAACCCGCCGGATACCTGTCGCGGATCTCGTCGATGAAGCGGCGCACGGTATCGTGATAGTAATAGTAAAAAGGCCGCGCCGCCGTATCGTCCAGCGCGATTTCGGGCGCACGGTTGGCGTCTATGTACTTGCGCTCGAACCTGGCGATTACGAGATACGGCGTCTTGCCGGTGATACGCTCGATCTCGGCGGCGATGCGCTGCGCAAGGATGTCGGTATTGGTATCGGTCCCCTTGACGTAACGCGCACCTTTTCCGCCCGGCTTGCCCGTGATGTTGCGCTCGGCTATGCCTGGCACGGCACGGCGACCGCCGTGCGGAGCAGTCAGAAGGATGGGAAGCGTGCCCGCGCGAACCAGCACGAAATCGGCCGGGGTGTCGTCCGCCGTGCAAACCAGCGGATTGAGCAGGAGAACGATACCGAGCGCGGCGGCTGAAACTACGCGAGAGAACATGTCACGCCTCCTTGAACGACACCAGCTCGAAGCGCTCCCCCAGCACTATCTTGCCGTCGCGAATGGTGATCTCGTTGTAGGCGATATTCCTGCGCACCTGATCAGGCGCCATCCAGCGCGTGATGCGCGATTCAGTGACACGGTCCTTGAAGACCGCCAGTCCGCTCGCTTCGATGCGATACGCATTGAATGTCCCTGCCGGGACGGTGATTGATTCGCGCGAGACGATCTTGAGATCGAGGTCGACCACGCCCGCGTCGCTCTCGCGCGTCACATTCATGAACCGCGAGTGCCACTGCCGGCCGACCGCGTATTCGAGCGGCAGTTGCTGCCGCGGCGTGAAGCGCCGGCCGTCACCGGACCTCAGTACATTGCCAAGCAAATCGGTAATCAAACCATTGTCGAAGATGACCTCGCTTTCCGTAATGCGCTGCACTGTCTGTACGGTCTGCCTTTTCTCGGCCCGTGTCTTCAGATCGAGAATACGGAAGGTGTACGTGTCGCCGACCTTGTAAGCCGTGTTGGCGACGGTCGAGCCCTTGGTAAACGGGTTGCCGGCGGAGGATGCGAGTTGAATCTTCTTTTCGCCCTGCGCCGCCAGCACTTTTTCAAGCTGCAGCTGCGCGAGCTCGGTGAACTTTCCGCTCGGATAGCGCTGCAGGTAGTCTTCGAACGGCTTGGGGTCCTTCGATTCCTTGATCCGCTCCCACAACGCGAGCTCTTCCTTGAACAGGCGCTCCTGTTCCTCCTCGGACTGCCGCTTGATCTCCTTCGGCGGGATGAACCAGAAGTCTTCCTCGAGCGAAGTACTCTCCCACGGGATCTGCTGGCCTTCCGACTTGCGCCGCACGTTCAACCGCACGCGCTTGAACACGTCCTCAATCCGTGCCTCGGGCACCTTGATCTCGCGCAACAGATTCTCGGTGTAAAGGCCGTTCGCGCCTTCGCCGTCGGCTGCGGTATTGCCGGGCGAAGTCGCATACGCGAGCAGCGAGCCCGGCGGCGCGTCGAACTGCGAGAGTCCTTTCTGCTGCGTATTCACCTTGGCTCCGAACGGGTTGTCACGGCAGGCATCGAGTACGATCACGTTCATCGGATTCTGCGCCTTGACGATGCCTTCGAGCAGCGAATTCAGTTCCACCGTCTTCGTCTGCATATCCTCGAGCTTCTCGATATCCGCGTCGACCGGGATCAGATAGTTCTTCCATGCGAGCTGCGCGCCGTGGCCGGCGTAATAGAACATGCCCACGCCCTTCTTCTTGCCGAGTTCGCTGCCGAACGCGCGGATCGCCTCGATCATCTCGTTCCTGCCCGTGTCGAGCTTGAGGTTGACCTGGAAGCCGACTCTTTGCAGTTCCCCGGCGATGCCTTTGGCATCGTTGACGGGATTCTTGAGCGGTGCCTCGGGGTACTTCGAATTGCCGATCACCAGCGCGAGCTTTGGCACCCTGACCAGCTTGAGCGCGCCTTCCGATTGCGCCCACACCCATGCATAAGGAACAGGCATGAACAGCGACGCTGCAGCGACTCCGGCCTTCACGAAACGGCGGCGGTTCTCAAAGTGTTCCAAAGCCATGGCTCCCTCCATGCTCGGGCATCGACGCGATTTTTCCACCTTATAATCCCGTTCACGCCGGCTGGCAATACTGCGTCGTACGGCGCGGCCACCGGCAATTCCGCACAAAGGAGTAACGCATGGCGAGAGTGAGCGATGTCCCGCCGGAGCAGGTCTCAGCCGACGTGCGCGGGGTCTACGAGCAATTTGCGAATGGCTACGGCCCGTTCCGCAACCAGGTCGGCGTATTCGCGCACGTACCTGCATCGGTCAAGCACCTGATGGGCATGCTGCTCGAGTTGCGCGCGCAGAAAAACGTGCCATTCCGCTATATCGAGCTCGCCGTGGTCGCGGTATCCAAGCTCAACGAATGCCATTACTGCGTCGCACACCATAAACCGCTGTTGACGATTGAAGGACTGTCGCCGGAAGGCGTCGATCGCGTGCTCGATTACGAAAATCACCCGGAGTTCGACGAGGTCGACAGGCTCGTCGTCGAATACGCGATACAGGTCACCAATACGCCGCAGCGCATCCGCGACAATATGTTCGAGCACCTGCGCGCGTATTTCAGCGAAGCCCAAATTGTCGAGCTCACGCTGCGCATTGCGCTGTGCGGATTTTTCAACCGCGTCAATGACGCACTGATGATAGACGCCGAACCTGACGCTCACGGTTAGCGTCAACGCACGCGCGCCGGCGGATCATGGCGATCCGGCGGCGCGTGCCGTTTTTACTTCTCGTCCTTCTTGTCGTCTTTTTTCCGCTCGCCCTTATCCGGCGCTTTGCCGGCGTCAGGCTTGGACGCAGGCGGCGGCGCAGCCGGCGGTGGCGCCGGTGGCGGCTTCGGTGCTGCCGGTGGCGGTGGCGGCGGAGCCGGCTTAGGCGCGACCGGCGGTGGCGAAGCAGGAACCGGCTTCGGTGCGACCGGCGGCGGTGCCTTGGGCGGTTCGGGCGGGCGCGGTGCGCTCACCGGTGGTGGCGGTGCTTTCTGCACCTCCGGCGGCGGTGCCTTAGGTGGTTCCGGCGGGCGCGGCACATTCACCGGCGGTGGAGAGGCCCTGCGCTCTTCCGGCGGACGCGGCGCGTTCACGGGCGGCATCGGCGCCTTGCGCTCCTCGGCTGCGGGCGGCACGTTTGCCGGTGGTTGCGCTGTCTTGCGCTCTTCCGGCGGACGCGGTGACCTGCGTTCTTCGGGCGGCCGTGCCACCGCCGACGGCGGCGGAGGCGCTTTCTGAACTTCGGGCGGCGGCGCTTTCGGCGCCTCGGGCGCGCGCGGCACACTCGGCGGCGGCGCGGCCTTCTGCACTTCAGCCGGCACGGACTTGGCGGGCTCCGGCGGCGACGCTTTTGCCGGCGGTTGCGGTACCGGACGTTGCTCGGACGGCGCTGCATTGCGTACTTCCGGCGGACGCGGCGCTGTCGCCGGTGTCTGCGGCGCGCTCAGCGGCGGTTGCGGCGCCTTCTGCGTTTCGGGCGGTCGACGTTCTCCGCGCTCGAACGGCGTGCCTTTTTGGGCTTCGGGCGGTTGCGCCGCTTTCCGCGATTCGGTCGTCTGAGGTTGCTTCTGCGCTTCGGGCGGCGGCGTTCCTTTCTTGCTTTCGAGCGCCGATCCTTTTTGCGCTTCAGGCGGTTGCTGTGTCTTCTGCGTTTCAGCCGGCGCTGGACCTTTCCTGGCGTCGGACGGCGATCCTTTTTGCGCCTCCCTTTGGCGCGGCGCGTCCCGCGCAACCGCAGGCTTGGACGGCGGCGCTGCTGCGGGCTGCTTCGGAGGAGCGACAACTTTGACGTCCGTCATCGGCGCCGGTGCCGCAGGTTTCACCGTGGCAAGCTTTGCCGCGTCGAGCGGCCTGCCGGGTTGCGCCGCGAGTCCGCGCTCTTTCGCGGCAAACGGAACTGGCGCGGCCGGCGGACGTTCTTTCGCAACGACCGGCCGTGCCCGCGCTTCCGCCGGCGGCCGATGCCCGGCGGGCGCGCCGCCATGCACGCTCGTCTGCACCGGCGCGACTGCAGCCACCGGCGTGACCGTCGCTTTCGCGGCGGCGTCGCGCGGCATTTCCACCCTCGATTTTGCGACCGGCCGCGATTGCGCGAACGCGGCCGCCGGCACCGCGACTACCGCGCCCGGCACCCGCTGGTTGACGTAGGTTACGTTGGTCACGCGCGTGTTGTTGTACACGTTCGTGATCGTCGTGTTGTTGACCGTGGTGTTGCTCGTATTGACGTTGTTGAAATAGGCGCGGCTGACCGGATACGCGGGTCGATAGACGTCGCGCGGGCCGAGCGGAAACCAGCCGACGTTGCCGTCGTTGCGGTTGGAAATCGCCGCACCGACGACGGCGCCGGCGATGAACGCGACCAGCGCCGGCGCGTACACGGGCTGCGCGCTCGACGGACCCGGCACCCAGCCCCAGTTGCCGCCCGTATTGGCCCAACGTCCGTAATGCGAAACTGCGAATCCCCATGGCGCATCGTCAACCCAGGTCCAGCCCCACGGCTCGACCCACGCCCAGTGCCCGTCGTGGTACGGTGCCCAACCCGCGGCCACGTGATTCGGATACCACACGTTGCCGTACTCGGCGGTGCGGCGCCAGGTGCCGTTGTCATCGAGATCTTCGTAGCCGATCACGTCGCGCGACACGTAGCGCGCCGACACCGAATTGTCGGCGCGGCGGTAACGGGTGTCGGACCATTGGTCGAATTCGTCGCTCCGCGGCGTCTCGAGATTGTCGTAGTCGCGCAGGTCGGTCCCGTAGAAACGGTAATTCTGTCCGGCATTGACCAGGTACGACGCGCCGTCGCCGTAGACTTCGGCCTGCCCGTTGCGCGTCGCGACGGTCGTCGCATCATTGGCCGGATCGACATCGACGCGGTAGCCGCCCGGCTTGCGGATCGAATACGCGAGATTCGGCGTATCGATTTCGACCGCATCGCGCGGGCCTAGGCGCCGCACGCGGGCGTTCACCGTGCCCTGCTCGACTTGCAGTTGCGCCATGCGATTGTCGAGATTAAGCAGCGTGACGCTGGTGCCGGCGGCCAGGTAAAACACCGCTGCGCCGACCTGCAACTCGGCGCGTGCGCCGTTATCCACCCACAAGCGGTCGCCCGTGATCAAGGGCCGGTTTACGGCCGCTTCCACCCAATCGTCTTCACCGGCCGGGGAAAAACTTACCGCGCCGCTGATATAAGAGAGCCGCGCGACGCGCGACGGCGGATCGGCGCTGGCCCACCCCGACCAGACCAACACGATGGCGCCGCACAACAATGCGGCGGACCAATTGCGGATTATTTTTATTCTGCTATCGATATGCATGACCAATCTCCACGGACGCCGGCGTATTCAGGATTCGCGCCGCACGCTGTCCCGCTCCACTCATAGGCGCGGGAAAACCGGGCGGCGCGATCGTGCATTATGCCGGCATCGTAAGCGTCCGCACCGAACGGCTCTGTTCGGTGCCGTACAGAAGTGCGCGGCGGGCTGGTGCGCAAGGCATGGGCCTAAGAGACCGGGGCAGGAGCCAGTGGTCCGACTTTTACCGGGGCAATTCGCTTTTAATCGGTTTTAATGTTGGCCTGCCGAATGACGCGCTTCCATTTCACGCGCTCATCGTTGATATAGCGCTCGAGCGGCGGCCCCGTCAGCACCACAGGCTCCGCGCCAAGGCTCATGATTCGCGCGCGGACGTCCTCCCTGCTCAACACGCCGGTGATCTCGCGCACGAGGCGGCTGCGGATTTCGACAGGTGCTCCGGTTCGCACGAGCAGGGCAAACCAACCGGTCGTCTCGAAGCCCGGGATGGTCTCATCGATGGCTGGCACCCCGGGCAGCAGAGTGGTGCGCGTCTTGCTGGTCACGCCCAGCGCCCGCACGCGGCCCGATTGCACGTGAGGTATCGCGGTGGTGATGCTGTCGAACAGGAGTTGCACTTGGCCGCCGAGAAGCGCGACCTGCGCCGGCCCCGCGCCGCGGAACGGCACGTGCGTGATGCCGATTTGCACAAGCTGCTTCATCAGTTCGAGGCTTAGGTGACCCGTCGTGCCATTGCTGGCCGAGCCGGCGGTCAGCGCGCCGGGCCTTTCCTTCGCAACGCGAATCACATCAGCAACGGAGTTCAGGTTCGCCGCGGGATGCGCAAGCAAGACCTGGAAGGCGGTGGCGACGGTGCTGAGCGGGACGAGGTCTTTCTCGGGATCGTAATTGAGCCTGGCGTAGAGGGACTGGTTGATCGTCACGGTTGCGACGGTGCCCATCACGAGGGTATAGCCGTCGGGTTCGGAGCGCGCTGCGATTTCGGAACCGAGGTTGCCGCCGGCGCCGGGACGGTTGTCCACGATCACCATTTGGCCGAGCCCATCTCCCATCCGCGTCGCCACCATCCGCGCCACCACGTCGGTGCTGCCGCCCGGCGGGAACGGGACGATCATGCGGATCGGCCGCGTAGGATACAGCGCCGCAGCATGCGCGTGAACCACCGCGAATGCCAGCGCCATAAGCAAGAAACCCGCCCTCACCTGCTTTTCCAATGCGCGAGACAGAACAACGAAGTCACGTCTTGCAACCACACAGTTCTCTCGCTGCGCTTTCAGCGCGACAAACCGTCGATGATATAGTCGCGCATCACTCCGGACTGATCCCCGCCTGCTTCGCCACGCGCTGCCATTTTTCGATTTCACTCTTGATAAAAGCACCATGCTGCTCCGGCGTATTGCCGATCGGATCGGCGCCACGATCGAGCAGGTCGTTGCGAACCGCTGGATCGTTGAGCGCCTTGACGAGCGCACCGTTCAGTTTTTCGACGATCGACTTCGGCATGTTCGCAGGTCCGATCCAGCTGAAGCCGCTGCTGACGACGAAGCCTGGTACGCCGGCTTCCTGCATCGTCGGCACGTCGGGCAACGTCGGCGAACGCGTCTCGCCGCATTGCGCGATCATGCGCAGGCGCCCCGCGCGCACGTTCGAGATCACGACCGGGATGCTCGCGATCGTCAACTGCACGTGACCGGCGATTGCATCGACCGTCGCGGGCGCAACCCCCTTGTAAGGCACGTGCACGAGCTTGACGTTGGCCTGCGAATTCAGCAACTCGCCCGCGAGATGCCCGACCGTGCCGGGGCCGGCGCTCGAGAAAAATATCTGACCCGGCTTCGCGCGCGCAAGCGCGATCAACTCTTTCACGTTTTTCACCGGCAACGAAGGATGCACGACGACCACCGCAGGAATGTCGACGACGAGACCGAGCGGCGTAAAGTCCTTCACCGTGTCGTACGGCAGGTTCTTGATCAGCGCCGGATTGAAAAGGAAACTCGCTGCGACGATCGCCGTCGTGTAGCCGTCGGGCGCGCTCTTCGCCGTCATGTCCGCACCGATCACGCCGCCTGCGCCCGCGCGATAGTCGAGCACGAACTGCTGGCCGACGAGCTCGCCCATTTTCGGCGCGATCACGCGGAACACAATGTCGCTGTTGCCGCCCGGCGCAGCGGGATTGATCACGCGGATCGGTTTGGCGGGATACTGCTGCGCGAGCGCCGCGCATGTCACGAACAATGCGCCCGTCACACCGCCCGACACGAAATTTCGCACCCTCATTGCAGCACCTTCCTCGGTTTTGAACTGCAAACGCGCATGCTTTTCGCGCAGTATATCCCGCCCGCCGTGTGCGCTGTCGCCGCAAACGCTACAATACGGCCTCCCCGCCATACAAACAGCATCCGGAGTCACCGCATGAATGCACCCGCTACCACTCTCGCCCGCACCGGCGGTCAATTGCTGGTCGATGCGCTCAAAATCCACGGCGTCGACATGGCGTTCGGCGTGCCGGGCGAAAGCTATCTGTCGGTGCTCGACGCCTTGTACGATGCGCGCGACGAGATCAAATTCGTGATCTGCCGCCAGGAAGGCGGCGCGGCGAACATGGCGGAAGCATACGGCAAGATGACCGGCCGCCCCGGCATCTGCTTCGTCACGCGAGGGCCCGGCGCGACCAACGCGAGCATCGGCCTGCACACCGCATTCCAGGATTCGACGCCGTTGATCCTCTTCATCGGCCAGATCGACAGCGAGTACACCGAACGCGAATCGTTCCAGGAAATCGATTACCGGCGCATGTACGGCCAGATGGCGAAGTGGGTCGCGCAGATCGACCGCGCGGACCGCGTGCCCGAAATGGTGAGCCATGCGTTTCATCTCGCGGTATCGGGCCGGCCCGGTCCCGTGGTGCTCGCATTGCCCGAAGACATGCAGACGACGCGCGCGACCGTCGCCGACACCGCGCGCTACCAGCGGGTCGCAGCACACCCCGGTGCCGCCGACATGCAGAAGCTGCGCGAGATGATCGCGCAAGCCGAGCGCCCGTTCATCATGCTGGGCGGCGGCGGCTGGGACAAAAAAGCGTGCGACGATATCCAGGCATTCGTGGCCGCGAACGCGCTGCCGGTGGCGTGCACCTACCGCTGCCAGGATTTGTTCGACAACCGGCATCCGAATTACGTCGGCGACGTCGCGGTGGGGATGAATCCCGCGATCGAGCAACGCATCCGCAACGCGGACCTCCTGGTCGCAATCGGCCCGCGGCTCGGCGAATGGACGACTATCAACTACACGCTCATCGACATTCCGCGGCCGAAGCAGAAATTCGTCCACGTGCACAGCGGCGCGGAGGAACTCGGCCGCGTCTATCAGGCCGATCTCCTGATCAACGCCGGCATGCCGGAATTCGCGTCCGCTGCCCGCGAGCTCAAACCGGTGCCGGGACGATGGGTGGAATCCACTCAGGCGGCGCGCGCCGAATACGAAGCGTGGCAGAAACCCGTCAAGGTGCCGGGCGCGCTCAACATGAGCGAAGTGATCCTGTATTTGAAGAAGCGCCTGCCGCCCGAAGCCATCCTCACCAACGGCGCCGGCAACTTCACGTTGTGGGCGCACCGTTTCTACCAGTACACCGGTTTTCGCACGCAGCTCGGACCGACGAGCGGCGCGATGGGTTATGGCGTGCCGGCCGGCGTCGCGGCGAAACTCGTGCATCCCGACCGCCCCGTCATCGCGTTTGCCGGCGACGGCGACTTCCTGATGAACGGCCAGGAACTCGCAACCGCCGCGCAGTACGACGCGAAAGTAATTTTCATCGTGATCAACAACGGCATGTACGGCACGATCCGCATGCACCAGGAAAAGCATTATCCCGGCCGCGTCAGCGGCACCAGCCTCAAAAATCCCGACTTCGCGGCGCTCGCCCGCGCGTACGGCCTGCACGGCGAGATCGTCGAGAAAACCGCCGACTTCGAAGCGGCGTTCGAGCGCGCGTGGAATGCCAAGACCGCGGCGTTGCTTGAACTGCGCATCGACCCCGACGCCGTTTCTCCGCGCACGACTTTGTCCGCGATCCGCGCTGAGGCGCTTAAGAACGTGAAAACGTGAAGCAATGAAGGGGGGAATGAGCACCCCTCACCCTAGCCCTCTCCCCGGAAACGGGGCGAGGGGATTTTCACTCTTTCACTCTTTCACAGATTTCAACCCATGCTTAGATACATCAACGAAAAAGAAGTCGCGCAAATCCTGACGATGCCGAAGACGCTTGAACTCGTCGAGGCATCGCTCAAAGCGCGCGCCGAAGGCCGCGCGGTCGACGTGCCACGCGTGCGGGCACGCGCGCCGGCCGGCACTTTGCATATTCTCGAAGCGGCCGCGCCCGACCTGAAGCTGATCGGCTACAAGGCCTATTACTCGAATCCCGGCAAAGGCTCGCGCTATCACGTGCACCTCTTCGACACCGACAGCGGCAACCTGGTCGCAATGATAGAAGCGAGTTACTTGGGCATGGTTCGCACGGGTGCGGCCAGCGGAGTCGCGACGCGCTACATGGCGCGCGAGGATGCAGCGACCGTCGGCATGATAGGCGCGGGCAAGCAGGCGGTGGGACAACTCGAAGCGGTATGCGCCGTGCGCAAAATACGCCATGTGAAGGTCTACAGCCGCAACATCGAACGCGCGCGCGGATTTTGCGATACGTTGAGCGCGAAACTCGGCGTCAAGATGGAAGCGGTCGCCACGGCCGCCGACGCCGTGCGCGGTGCCGATGTCATCAACGTGATCACGAAAGCCGCCGCGCCGGTATTGCTCGGCGAATGGCTGGAGCCCGGCCAGCACATCAACGCCGCCGGCTCCAACGCCCTCACCCGCCGCGAGCTCGATGTCGCCGCGATCACGCGCTGCGCGCGCGTCGTGGTCGATGCGCGCGGCACCGCGCGCAACGAATGCGGCGACCTGCTGCCCTTGATCGAAAGCGGCAAGCTCGACTGGGACGCGCTGCCGGAACTCGGCGAGGTAATCGTCGGACGCATTCCGGGACGCAAATCGCGCGACGAGATCACGCTCTACGAATCGCACGGCATGGGCATCCAGGACATCTACACGGGCCATCACATCCTCGACGTCGCGCGCAAACAGAAC
>Ga0265314_10002197_pt1 | contig 20368 bp, 13 predicted proteins | sample 4126metaG_FD_203106 | JGI IMG/M metagenome (GOLD analysis project Ga0265314, IMG submission 203106) | Rhizosphere microbial communities from Carex aquatilis grown in University of Washington, Seatle, WA, United States - 4-1-26 metaG | ecosystem: Host-associated > Plants > Roots > Rhizosphere >... | reverse complement strand
CGCGAGAAGAACCCCTCGTGCGCGTATGCGAGCACGCCGACCGGCGCGTAGCCGCGCTCGTCGCGGATTGCCTGCACCGCCGCGTCGTGCACGACGCCGAGCACGATCGGCGCGCCGACCCCGAGCACGACCCCGCCAGCCCCCGAGCCACCGGCCGGGCCCTCGCCCTCCGGCACCGGCATCTCTCCCTCGGGGGCGCTGGTCGTCGGCTCCGGCGGCGTGAAGGTCTGCTCCGGAGTCCCGGTCGGCTCGGGGACACCCGGCGTCTCCGGCGCAACCGTCGGCTCCGGGGCGACGGTCTGCTCGCCGGGGGTGTACGTCGCCTCCGGGGGCAGGCTCTGGCCGGCGCGAAGCTCGGCCGCGTAGTGGAGGGCCTCGCGCGTCATCATCTGGATCTGGCTCTGCTCGACGCCGGCTTCCTGGAGGGCCTGCACGTTCGCGGCGATCACCTCCTCGTCGGTCATGGTCGCGAGCCTCGTCCGGTCGAAGAGGCCGAGCCGCCTCTGCGTCGCGCCGATGCGCGCGTGGAGGTCGTCCCCGACCGCGAGGCTCGGGTTGCCGCGCGACACCGGCCCCGTGCCCCGGCGGGCGACCTGCCCGGTCACGCGGAGGAACGCGTTCTGGAGCAGCTCGTGGCCGGCCAGCTCGTCGCCGCCGCGCGCCGCCGTGTTGAACGAGCCGTACGTGTCGATGTCGCCTTCGTTCAGGTCGGTGCGGCCGCTCTGGTACGACTCGCGCTCCGGCCCGATGAACTCCGGGTCCACGTCCGACCCGAGCTCTTCGCTGCCCGGCGCCGGCTCCTGATACCCGGGCGTGGCCCGGCCGCGCGCGAAGATCTCGGACGCCGCGTCCGTGTCGCCCTGCCGCGCGAGCCCGGAGAGCTCCTCGTCGCTCATCGACTGGTAGTTCCGCGGCTGCGAGCTCAGCTGCTCGCCCGAGGGCGTCTCCTCGCTCGCGCCGGGCGTCGCAGGCTGCGCGGTCGCCGCCGACGCGGTCCGCGTGGCGACCTCCTGCTCGATCTCCTGCATGTACTGCATGCCGGCGTCGTGATCCGCGCCGGTCGGGTGCTCCGCGAGCCACTCCTGCACGAGGCCGTACTCGGATTCGAGCTCGGCGTCGTTGAGCTGCGTCACGTCGCGCTCGGTGATGCGCGCGAGGCCACCGGCTGCGCTCGCACCCGCGACACCCCGCGCCGCCTGCTGCTCCGCCTGCGCGCCCGGCGGCACGACCCCGAGCGACCCGGCCGGCGAGCGCTGCAGCACGTGCACCAGCTCGTGCGCGAGCACCTGCCGTCCGCGAGCCGACCCCGGGTCGTAGGCGCCGCGCCCGAAGACGACGTGGTTCCCGACGGTGAACGCGGTCGCGTTCGCAGCGGCCGCGGCGCGCTCGGCCGGTGAGTCCCGATGCACTCGTACGTCGCCGAGCTCTTGCCCAAGCTCGATCTCCATGTCGGCTCGTACGACGGGGTCGAGCTCATCTCCCTGCCCGTCGAGCGCCGCACCGATCGCCTCGAACGGTTTCGCGTGCGACCGGCGCGCGGTGAGCCAACGTGCGATCGCGCGGTTTCCCACGCCCGAGTGCAGGCGCGCGAGTCTCCCCTCTCCGGCGGCCTCGCCTCGGAGCGCGGGCCCCCGCGCCCGGGCCCCCTGTGCCGGTTCTGCGCTCGGTTGCGCTTCGCCTTTGAGCGCGTGGTTCAGTGTTGGCCGCCCGAGGACGATTGCGCTTCGCTCAGGAACCGGCGGATCAGCTGCATGTCCGCGGGAGTGAGCGTCCGTTCGAACGGCGGCGGCAGCTGAGCGGGGCCGAGAGAGCGCGGCGGCGGCGTCATGGCCGCGTGACAGTTCGGGCAGACCGTGCCCCGGTTCGCGGCTGAGAGCATTGCCGCCTGCTCGGTGGGATCGGTGACCGGCCACGACTGCGGATGACTCTCGTCGTAGATCTCCTCGGCGACCCGTCGGGTCGCGATCGAGCCTGCGACGCCGAAGCCGACACCGAGCACGAACGAGCACACGGGAGCGCCGGGGCCGCACACCAGGCCGGCCGCGGCCCCGAAGGCCAGCCCGCCCACGAACCCGGAGACGCCGCCGACTGCCGTGCGGGTGCGCTGCTCCGGTGGTGCGGCGTAGATCTCGTAGCCCGTGGCCGCGACGCCGACCACGAGGAATCCGCGACCCATGTACTTCATGACGCGTGCGCCGCCGCTCATCGTCGCCGCCACGGGCTCGCCGATCGCGTTCGGCATCGGGGACAACGTGCTCGGGGCGCCCGCGCCGGTCGTCTGTGCCGCCTCGTCCAGCATGCCGATCAGCTGGCCCTGGCTGGCCGTGCGAGGGATCGGAGGAGTGCCGCGACCGGTGACCGACGTGATCGGCGGGCCACCGGCCCGGCCGACCGGCCCTCCGAGCGCGTCCTCCACCTGCTCGACCGCCCACAAGCCACAGTTCGAGCACTGCGCGCCCTGGCCCGGATTCGCGGCGGTCATGGTCGCGGGGCGAGCCGTATAGAAGGGAGGCGCGCCGGCGGCGCCGGCCTGGCCCGTCGGCGGCATGTTCGCCGCCACACGCGCAGCCAGCGCCGGCTCCACGGGCCACTCGATCGTGCGAGCCGCCGTCGAACGGAACAGGTAGCTGTCCGCCGTCAGCTCGGCCGGCGAGGCGTGCGTTCCCTGCTCCACCGCCTGGTAGTTCCGAACGGCGTCCACGAGGTCCGGGTTGAAGCCGCGCACTGCGGTGATGCGCCCGTTCTGGCGGACGATCATGGCGGTGTGGCCCCACGTGTCGAAAGGCGCTGCGGGATCCCAGGCGTTGAAGTGCTGCGTGAACGGGTTCATCTGTGTCCGTGGGATCGCGATGAGGCCGATCGAGTTGTCGCCGGCGGCGGCGAAGCCGCGCGTCGCGAGCGCGGCATTCATGCCTGTCAGGCCCATGGCACCGCCCGGGCCCAGCGCCTGCGGCAGGTGCAGTCCATGACTCCTGTCCGTCGCGGCGGCGCCGGCTCCCACGCCCGTGCCGCCCAGCGTCATGGGTTGCCCCTCCGGCAGACGCGCGAGCACCTCCGGCGGAAGCTCGATCGGCTGGAGCGTGAACCCCTGGTCGAGAGGCAGGCCGGGAGGGCGCGGGACGGTTCCGGCTGCGTCCGTCCTCGCCCCGCCTGCGTCCGTAGCGGCCGTGGTCGTCGCCGCCGTTGTCGTCGAGCTCGAGTCGGCGCTGGAGCTTGACGTCGCAGTCGAGGACGAACCGGAGCGCCGCGTGACCTCCTGCTCGATCTCCTGCATGTACGTGACGTCTGCATCGTGATCGGAGCCGGACGGGTGCTCGGCGATCTCGTGGATCATGAGGTCGTACTCGGCCCGGAGCTCATCGTCGTTCAGCCGGGTCACGTCCTTGTTGACGAGCCGTGCCAGGCCGCCGGCCGCGGACGCACCGACCGGCCCACCGGCGCCCGCCGCGGCGGCCGCCGCCTGGCGCTCGGCCGGCGCCCCCGGCGGCACGAGGGCGAGGGAGCGCCGCTCCGGTTGCTGAAGCACGTGGGCGAGCTCGTGGACGAGGACGCGGCGCCCCTCGGCTGAACTTGCAGGCGGGACGTCTTCCCCGAGCACGACGTGCGTACCCACGGCGAACGCGGTCGCGTTGACGGCTGCCGGCGCCCGCGATCCGCGATGCACGTGTACGTCGGGCAGCTTCCGGCCGAGCCGAGCCTCTGCGTCCACGCGAACGTCGCCGTCGAGCGGCTCTCCGGGCCGGTCGAGCTCGCTCCGGACAGTGGAAAGCCGCCCGTCCACGTCGGTCGAGCCGCGCATGAGCCACGCGACCGCCCTGTTCCCGGCCGCCGACTGCACCCTGCTCGCCGCCGAGGCGGCGGCGCCGTTCCAGCCCTTTCGTTCGGGGCCCATGGGCAGCCGCTCCGCCGCGGCGGGGGCCGCGCCCTGCTCGGCCGCGACCTCACTCATCGCTCACGCCTCGTTCGAGTGGTCGCTGAGCATGTACATGATCGAGTCGTTCGAGACGTTCGAGTCGATCACGCGGTTGATGTCGGGAGCGGCGAAGCCTTCGGAGTCGCCGTCGACGACCTTGCCGGGGCCGAACGTGCCGTCCGGTTGCCTCACGTACTCGACGTCGACGCTGTCGTGCGTGACCATGCCCGGCAGGATCCCCGGCTTCTCGCGCTCCCACGACATCCGCAGCGTCTCCCCCGTCTTCTTGGCGCCCGCGATCGACCGCACTCTGTTCCGCCACACCGGCAGGTTGAACCGGCCCGCCGCCGGGATGTTGTCGCCCATCGTGGGATCAGCGAAGAACCGGCCGAGACGGGTGAGGATCCCCTCCTCCGGATCCGGCCCAACCGGGGCGAACCCCTCGGTGTCGCGCTTCCGGTTCATCGCCGCCTGGTGGACGATCGAATAGGCCACGCCGATCCCGACCGAGAGTGCGGCGCTTCCGCTCCCCGGGACCATCTCGATCCCGCTTCCCTCACCCGGGGAGACGACGGGGTCCGCGGCGACGACCGTTCCTTCCGTCGCCGTCGTCGTGGTCGACTCGACGACCGGCCCGGGGGAGCCTTCGTTCGCGACGGGCGTCACGCCGGTCTCGTCGGGGACCGGCGTCATCCCGCCCTCGCCTTCCGAGACGCTCGACGCGTTCGGCTGCGGCGGCGTGAAGTTCGTTCCCCCGCCGCCGCCGGGCCCGGCCGGCGCCACCGTCTCGCCCCAGAGCAGCTCGGTCTGGGTCGGCGGCGCTCCCTCGATTCCGCTGTACGCGGTCCGCGCCGCGGTCTTCGGCGTCACCGGGATGCTCGGGTTGTTCACCCGCCCGCGTCCCGGCCCGTACACCTCGATCACCTCGAGGCCGTGGTCGCCCGCGAGTTTGCGGATCGCCGCGGTGCAGTTGCCGCAGGTGTTCTGGTCGACGGCGACGACGAGCTTGCCGCCCGGGACCTGCTTGCCTCCCAGCCGCGCGCGGAGCGCGTCGAGGGCCTGGATCTCCGCGTGGTCGTCGGCCCGGCTGCCGTAGCGGCTCCACTCGGTCGCGACCTGCTTGCCGTCCGCGTCGACGACCTGGACCATGCTGTTCGTCGAGTAGCCGGTCCCGAGCGCTTCGCCCTGCGCGTTCAGCTCGGGGATCGCCCCCGCCGCGTCACGCTCCCCGCGGATGAACGCCCGCTGGTTCACGACGTGCGAGACCATGTCCTCGGGCGCGAGCGGGGCGTTCGGGTCGACCGACGCCAGCTGCTCGGTCGTCGAGCTCGCAGGCGTCGCGTCGGCCGAGGTCGAGGTCGAGGTTGAGGCCTTCGACGTGGTGCCGCTCGAGGTGGCGGCGGGCCGGTTGATCGACTCGCGGTCCAGCCGCTGGAAGTAGTCGAGCGTCTCCTGGTAGCCGGGGTCGCCTTCCTTGTGCTCGAGCAGCCACTGCTGCGTCGACTCGTGCTCGGCCAGGAGCTCCTGCTCGGTGAGCCCGGCGACGTCGCGCGGCGTGCGCGCGACGCCGACGGCGGAGCCGCTGAGCGCCGGCGCCGTGCCGCCCCCGGCGACCGCGCCCGCGGCGGCGTCGGCCTCCGCCTCCGAGGCGGTGCCGGGCGCCGGGCTCGGCTCGCGGGCGCCTCCGCGGCGCTGCTGGACGACGTGCGCAAGCTCGTGGGCGAGCAGCTTCCGGCCTCCGGCGCGCTCGAGCACCTCGCGCAGGCTCGCATCGAGCACGACATGCTCACCGTGCACGAACGCGTGCGCGTTCGCATCGCGCGCGGCGCGCTGCGCGTCGCCGTCGTCGTGGATCCGGACGGTGCCGAGCTCCTCGTCGAAGGCCGGCTCGAGCTCCGCGCGCAGCACCGGGTCGAGCGGCCGCCCCGGCCCGGCGTCGCGCACCCAGCCCGTGACGGCCCTGTTTCCCGGCCCGGCGAGCGCGCCTTGCTCGCACTCGACCTCTGCGGCCGCCGGCTCGGGTTGCACCGCCGACTCGGATTCGCCCCGGGCACGACCGCGCGCGCGCCCCTCAGGCATGCGCCGCCGGGGCGTCGAAGCAGGCCCGGACGAGCCCGGCGAAGAAGCCGGCCCACGCCGCGGCCGGGCGCGACCCGGGTGGCAGGCGGTCGTTCGCGGCGAGCGCACGGTACTGCTCGGGCTTGCGCTCGCGGCAGTACCAGATCGGGTCCGCGCGCAACGTGTAGCCCGTGCGGACGAGGAGCCACGCCGCGACCGTCAGCGCGACCCGTCCGTTTCCGTCCAGGAACGGATGGGCAGCGGTCAGCCTCGACATCGCCTCCGCGGCGAGCAGATCCCGGCCGGCCGGTTCGGCGGGCGCGCCGTTCAGCCAGTCGAGGACGTCCTGCGTCTGGCGAAGCGCGGCACCGGGCGGCGGCAGCGGCCAATGCCCGGCTCCGGCCAGCCGGATCACGGCCGCGCAGTCGCGGAACCGCCCGCGGTAGGGGTGGCTCGGCGGCAGCAGCCGCCGATGCAGCGCGAGCAGCAGCCGGAGGTCGAGCGCGCCCTGCGGCGTGGCGTCGAGCAGGGCGACGCCTGCACGCAGAGCGGCGAACTCGGCGTCCGCGTTTCGGCGCGCGAGCATCCGCGGTGCGGCGGGTGCGGGCGACGCCGTCACGGATTCGGGTTCGCGTGGATCACGGCCTCGGCCACCGCGCTGTCCTGATAGCCGGACGCGGACGCGATCGCCTTCACGGTAACGGTCTGGTTGTTCGCGAAGTGGTCGACGGTGAGCTCGATCGTCCCGGTGTACAGCGTCGACGACGTGTCCGGATCGGTCCCGTCGATCGTGTAGTAGATGGACGCGCCCGCCGTGGCGTCCGTGATGTCGACGAGGACGGAGTCCTCGCTCGCCGTACTGCTCTCCGGCTGGATCACGGGCGTCGCCGCCGTCGCCCGCTGGCCACCCCCGCACTGGCACAGCTCGAGCATCTGCAGCATCGCCGTGCTGTACAGCAGCTTGCGATCGGTGAGGCTGTCGACCGCGAGCGGCGCCGCCCACTGGTTGAGGTAGGGGTTCGCCGCCGGCTGGTCGTTCCCGATCGTCTTGACGTCCGTTCGGATCCTGATCGTCGCGAGCACGACGCAGCTGTCGGGCAGGCACGACGGGCACGGGAAGATCCCGCCCTGGCACAGGTCGTCACACGTGTACGGCGGTTTCTCGTACGAGCCGGGCAGCGAGTCGAGGCACGAGAACTCGTACGCGTCGCGGATTCGCGAGTAGTCGCAGGCGACGTCGTCGCACGAGCAGCCGACCGGCGCGACGCGCACCGGCCGCACCTCGCACTCCTTGTAACAGACCGCGAGATAGAGCCGCTGCCGCTGCGGCAGTGAGTTTGTCACCGGCGGGCACGGCCGAGAGAACGCGCACGGGTCGTCGCTACTCACCATGCACGTCGCGAGGTCGAACAGCGCCTGGCTGCCGATCATGATCTCGTCTCCCTGCGGCGTGATCACGTAGCCGGGGCAGATGAGCACCTGGTACGGCTTGTCCGCCGTCGGCGCAGGCTTGACCTCGCACCCGCAGACGACGCCCCAACCGTGCAGAAAGCGGTTGTGCCGTCGGAGCTTCTCCCTGAAGTAGTGCTGCTCCGTGTTCAGGTCGTCGGCGCCGAGCAGCTGGCGCGGGAAGAACCGGACCCGCTCGAGACCGCAGCCGTCGTCGCAGCCGCAGCCGCAGTTGCACGGCGTGCCGGCGGGCTTGCGGACGACGGTCGTGAGCCCGGTCACCGCGGGTGCCGGGAGGTACGACGCGATGCCGGGGCTTTCGCTCACTTGACGACCTCCAGTTCGAAGATGAAGTTGCCACCCGCGGTGCCGTCGCCGGAGTGCCAGCCTGCGCCGCCGGCCGTCGGGAACTCGCCGTCGAGCGGCGTACCGTCCTGCGCGAGGATCGCGTGCGGCGCCGCCCCGCCCGCTCCCGCGTTCCCCCTGAGCTCGAACTTGTAGCTTCCGGCCTGGAATCCCTTCAGGCGCTGCACGCGGAGCACGTTCCCCGGCATCCCGGTGAACAGCTTGTAGAGACTCTTCGAGCCCGTGACGGCCAGGCTGTCGCCGACGATGACCGAGGCCGGATCGAAGGCGACCGAGGGATCGAACGCGATCTCGATCACCGCTGGGCCGCGCTCCGCCGAGACCTTGATCACCTGGTTCGGCGGCGCGAGCTCGCCGACAACGGTCAGAGCGGGGTCGTTCGGGGCTGCCTGAGGCTTGCCGAGCGTGAGCACGCGCACACCCGTGACCTGAAGCATGCTCGGAGGCGGAGGCGTGACGCCCTTTCCGCCGCAGCAGTCCGCGAGGCAGCTGATCAGCTGCATGAGGATGCGGTTCGTCGGCGCGATCGGGCGCGGCGAGCAGCTGTCGACCGTGAGCGTTCCGTCCGCTCCGACCGCGACGTTCGCAAGCGTGATGCACGGATCGTCGGGAACGGCGGCGCAGGCCTGCGAGAGCTCGCAGAGGACGGCGTGCAGCTTGCCGGCCTTCAGCCCCTTCATCACGGCTTCGAGACACGGCTCCGTGACCGGCGGGTCGGCGCCGGGCAGCACCTTGACGCAGTACGTCTCGACGATCGTTCCAGGCTCGCAGTCGCCGCCGCACCCGCAGTCGGGATCAGCCACCATCGCCGGAGCGAAATCGGTGCAGCACTCGGCGTAGCAGATCTTCACGACGTATCCGGAGGGGGGCGCAGCGGGCGCAGGCGTGGGTGCCGGCGCGGGCGCAGCGCCCACGAGCCCCGGTCCCACGTGCGTGCCGAGACCCGGCGTGGACGTCGAGGGCGGCGTCCCGGCCGTCGTCGTCCCCACTGTGCCGCCGCATTCGTCGGTCTCCTGCAACGGCACGAGCTGGATCGGCTCCGGGACGACGATCTCGCGTCCCCAGCCGTCGAATGCGAGGCCTGGTCCGATCACGATGCCGGCGCCGCTAGGGCCTGACACCGCCTTCACGTCGAGCCCGCACACGACGCCGGGCCCGATCACGGCACGGTTGAGGAGCCACTCCTTCGCGAGGACGTACTGCTGCTCCATCGAGAAATGGAGCACGTCCATGAGCTTTCCGTAGTAGTAGCGGTTGCGTCTCGCCGGAGTGAGCCCGGCAAGCTTCCGTTCGTCCATGGCGTTCTGCACGGCGGTCGCCCCTTATCCGACGAGAGTGTCGATTCCCAGTTGCGCGTGACGTCCGACGACGCCGACGGCGTCGTCCGTCCCGGCGAGCCTCGTGTCGATTCCGAGGATCGCGTCGTCTCCGAGCACGAGCGGCTCGGGGTCGCCCGCGAGGACGCAGTCGAGCCCGACGCGCGCCTGCAGTCCGACGCGCAGGCGCGGTTCTGTGAAGCAGAGGTGGAACGCGGTGTGCGCTGGCTTCTCGGCTTCGACGACGCGCATCACGAGCGCTCGCATGTCGTCGTCGAGACAGTGCACCGGCGGAACGACGACCGAGAAGCGGTGCGCGGTCGACGCGAACGCAGCCGAGCCGTACGTCGCGGGATCCTCCGGCCCCGTTTCGCCGACGACGCTGTCGCCCACGAGGATGCCGTCGAGGTCGCGGTCGTAGAGGCCGCTGCCGAAGCCCAGCAGCGTCTCGTCGAGCACCCACAGCGGCCGCGCGCGGTAGTCCTCGAAGAGCGTCGGGCGCGCGCCGGTGTAGATCTCGACGAAGTCGGCGACGCCGCGCGGCGTTCCGCGCCGGCGGTAGAGCGCGGCGAGCCCGAGCAGGAGCCGCCGCACCTCGTCCGGCTTGCTGCCGTCGCGGTAGCGCGGCGGCAGGTCGCACGCGAGCCAGCTCGGCAGCCAGCCGAGCAGTGCCGCGGGCGCGACGGCCGGGTCGAACAGGGTCGGCAGGTCCGCGACCGCGCGGTCGAGGTCGTCGATCTCCGAGCGTGCGAGATCGAGCAGGCGGCTCAGGAATCCGCCCTCGGCAGGCGTCCGCGCGTACTCGGCGCGCAGGTACGCCAGATCGCCCGGCTCGAGCTCGGTCGGGTCGATCGTGTCCAGCTCTCCCGCGGTGAGCCCGGGACGGTCGGGATCGTGGGTGTACACGTACGGCAGGTAGTCGAGATACGAGTCGCCGACCGTCTGCGCCTCGACCTGGAGCAGCGTCGGACTGGCCTGCGCCTGACGCGTCGCAAGCGTGACGCGAAGCCAGAGGTAGCGCTTCGCCGGCAGGAGGAGGTCGAGCGACGGGCCGAGCGTCCAGGCGATCGACCCGGGTGCCGGCGTGTCGTCGACGTACCACTCGAGCGTGACGCTCGTGCCGGCCGGCCGCGTGCACGCGACCGCGGCGCGCGCCCAGCCGCTCTCCTCGCCCGCGTCGAGCGGACCGCTCGTGAGCGTGCCGCTGTCCGTGAACCACACGCCGTCGCGGGCCACGAGATAGGAGCCGTCGAGCCCGGCCTTGACGAAGACGGAGTGCTCGCCGGCGGCAAGCGCGGTCACCGAGCCGCGGAAGCCGCCGACCGCTCCGAGCAGCTCGCCGCCGGGCAGCGCATAGAGGCGGACCTCGCCGGACGTGGCGTCTCCGACGTAGAGGACGTCGTCGTGCACCGCGAGCGCGCGCGGCTGCGTGCCCGCCGCGAGCGGAGCGCCTGCGGACGCGCCCGACCAGTCGAAGCGCCACACGCCGCCGGCGGCCGCGTCGCCGGCGTAGATCGTGCCGTCGGCCGCAACTGCGACTGCCCGCGGGTCGGCCGGCGCGACGGGCGGAACCATCGCCGCGTTGAACGCTGCGTCGGGAACGCCGGTCGCGCCGAAGCGCAGCAGCCGCTTCGTTCCGGCGTCGACCACGAGTACGAAGTCGCCGTGGCACGCGACCGCGATCGGCGCCGAGAAGCCTGACCACGCGTCGCGCAAGGTGAGATCCGGCGTCGAGTACACGAGCACGCGTCCGTCGCCGTTCGCGACGAAGAGCCAGCCGTGCGCCCCGACCGCGAGCCCTCGCGGCGCCTGCAGCGTGCCGGAGGCGGAGCTGCACTCGGCCCCCTGGAGCACGAGCTCCGTTCCGCAGTCGAGCCCGATGCGAAGGATGCTGTCGTCCGCCGTGTCGGCGACGTACAGGCCGCACTGGTCGTCGAGGGCGAGCCCGGACGCGCCGACGTCGGCCGCGTCGTGGAGCCACGGCAGCGTCAGCCCGGGCAGCAGCCGAAGATGCACGTCGCCGCCCGGGTCGGCCTCGAGGCCGGTGAGGGTCGCCTCGGGCCACGTCTCCCGCGAGCGCGCAAGGGCGTAGCGCACCGGTGGCGGCGCCAGCCTCATTCGACGTAGAGGTTGTAGAGGACCTTGCCGCCGCCCGACGGCACGCGAAACTCGAGCAGGTGCGGCCCGACGCCGACCGCGAGGCCGAGCTGGAGCAGGTCGATCGCGCCGGTGCCGTTCGTCGCGAGCGGATGGCCCGCGGTTCCGTCGCCAATCGCCGTCCACATGAGCTTGCCCAGGATCAGGCCCGTGATGTCGGTCCCGTCGAGCTTGACGCGGATGTTTTCCGGGTAGCTGTAGGCAGGGCCGCTGCGCGCCTGGTACGGCGTCGCGCCGGTTGTCGGAGCGATGTTTCCCTCGTCGTCGGTCGAGCCGGTGAGCGTGTGCGAGTGGTCGCCCGCCGGTTTCCCGGTCGGGAGCCCCGTGCTCGTCTGGTTGAGCTTGTGCGTGTGCTCGCCGTCGTCCGCGAGATAGGCCGGGTCGCCCACGCGGTAGGTCGCGTTGGAGACTGCGCTCAGCGGCGTGTTCATGATCTGGTCCGCCAGGTTCGCGTCGTCGAGCCAGTTGTTCAGCACGCTCACCATGTGGTGGTGCTTCTCGGGGTTGGCCGGGCCTGTCTCGACCGCGGAGATGTCGTGCACGTGGTCCGGCATCGGCACGTCGTTCGTGCCGGCCTTGGTCAGCGTGTGGGAATGCTGGCCGAGCTCGGTGTAGTACAGCGAGGAGATCGCGTCGCCCCACAGCGACAGCTGCACCGACTCCGGGATCCCGCCGCGGACCTGGAAGTGCAGCTTCTTCGGATTCTGCGAGTCGATGTCCTTCTCGCCCTCGAGCGTGATCGGGTGCGCGTTGCGCGGAAGCTCGCTGTGCGCGTACTGGCGGACGCCCGAGTCGATGCTCGCAACGTGGCACGACGAGTCGAGGACGACGAGCCCGAGCACGACCGCGCAGTCGGAGGAGTGACCGGGAGTCCCGCAGTTCTGCTGGTTCGGCCACGTCTCCGTGAACGACAGCACCGGCGCCTCGCGGATCCTCGCAGGCGGCACGGTTCCCGCCGACTCCTTACAGCCCGCCAGCACGCCGGGCTCCTTCTCCTCGCCGTACTGGATGACGACGAAGTAGCCCGGGAGCGCGGACACGGGCTGGCGGTTCGGCACGGCGAGCGTCGTGTCGGCGAGCAGGACGATCTCACGTCCCCGCGGATCGAGAGCGATCCCCTCGGCGACGCGCACGTGGGTCGCGTCGACCTTGGACACCTCGAGCCCGCTGACGACACCGGCGCTGTAGAGGCCCCGGTTGAGCATGCGGCGCACACGGATGTGGTACCGCTGCTCAAGTTCCAGATCCGTTGCGATCAGACGCTGGCCGTTGAAGAAATGGAGGCGTTCGAGTCCTTGCATGTCAGTCCACCACCACCGTGATCGCGTGTGTCCCCGACTCGACGAGATCGATCGGGCAGAGCGCCAGGTTGTCGCAGCTGGGCGCGCAGCAGTCGGACGCGATTGCGACGTCGTCGACGTGGAGCACGCCCGGCAGGCGGGCGAGCGTCGCCATGAGATCGCTCTCGAGCACGCCGCGTCCGAACGGCCAGCCCGTGCCGACCGGACCGCCGGTCAGCGGGTCGAAGAATGCGTCGAGCGCGGCCTGGGCGGCGGCCGCCAGGCCGAGCTGCGCCGTCGCAACGTGCAGCGTCGCGCTCACCGTCACGCGCACGTAGGTCGGCCCGACAACATGTAGCTCGGTCGTCAGCGGCCTCCGCCTGCCGAGGAAGCGCGTCACCGCTGCCAGGAAGTCCGGTCCCGGCGTCGGCGGCGTGCCGCAGCGCGGGACGACGACGACGGTGACGACGCCAAGAGCGTCCCAGCACGGATAGTCGGGGTGGTAGCCGGGAAGGGCGACCGCTCTTCCCACCGGCACCCCGGGCACTTCGAGTGCGAGCGCCTCCCAGTCGTCGACCGTGACGGCGCGTTGCGGCGCGGCGAGGAGGTCGAGCGCGCGCCCGTGCGCCTGGTCGAGCGTCTCGGCCGGCCCGCCGCCGAGCGCGTCGAACGGCTGGCGAACGACGAGCCCCGCCGTGCCGCCGGCGACGATCGCCGTCAGACGTCCCGCGGGGACGTTACCCGCCTGTCCTCCGCCGACGCGGTACTCGAGCGCCTCGACCGACGCGTCCGCGGGAGGCACGAGCCCGATGCGACCGTTGCCGAACGTGACCGAGTTCGTCGCCGGGTCGACGGTGTAGTGCTTGTCGAACGGGCCGCTGCGGTCCCAGTTGGGAACCTCGACCCACGCGTCGTCGGGCGGGCCGCCGCTGACGAGCCGCAGGCGCAGCGTGTCCGCGACGACCGGCTGCGGCGTCGCCGCGTCGCCGCGCGCGGCGATCGTGCCCGGCACGCCGTAGATCTCGCCCGCGTGTCCGCGGCTCGTGCCCAGGAGCTGGGGCCCGGAGACGAGCACGGCGTGGCGGGCCTCGACCGCGTTCACGGCGACTGCGGCGAGACGCGGCGGGCATTCGTACGACCCGGAGGCGAGACGGCAGCGGAGCCACCGGTAGCCGGGTGCCGGCGCGCCGGGCGGGTCAGGCTGGAGCGTGACGGCCTCGAGCCGGATCGCACCGGAGAGCGTCAGCGCCCGGGTCTGGTCGACCTTTACCGTGAGCTGCCGCCACCCGGTGCCGTCCCAGCCCTCCCACACGGTGCGCGCGCTGTAGTGCAGGTACCAATCGGGAGCAGCCGGCGCAGGCGGCGGTGAGGCCGTGACCGCACCGCCGAGCGCGGCGAGGCAATCGGCGCGCGTCTCCCAGGTCGGCGGCGGCGCCGGACACGGTGGCACGTCGGCGCTCTCGGCTGCGAGTGCTGCCTTGGTCGCGTCGTCGGTCCGCCAGTCGGTCGTCCACACGTAGAGGCTGAGCACGTCGCCCGGATCGCCCGGGGCCGTGTCGAGCCCGAGCCAGAGCGCGTCGCCGACCGCGGGCGCCGCGCCGAGCGGCAGGAGATCGTGCCCGGAGCAGTTGTCGGGGCCGAGGTCTGCGAACGTGCCGCCGGCGCTGCTCCAGACCTGCCCGCGCGCGGTCCCTTCGGCGGCGCTGAGCTCGATCCACGCCGGCGAGACGAACACGGCGTCGTCCGCCTCGAACGTCTGCCCGGAGACCGCGTCGACCACCTCGAGGTTCCCCGGGAGCGTGACCCCGGGGCTCGCGGGCGGGAGCTCGAGCGCGAGCACGGTGGCCGCCACCTGGGCGGGCAGCGGCTCGATCCCGAGCCAGCGCAGGAACGCGCGCAGCTCCGGCGGCGTGATGCGGTCGGCGCGGAAGAGGAGCATCTCGCTGAGCCACGCGAACAGCTCGACGAGCGTGACTCCCGGGTCGTGGTAGTTGTAGTCGGACCACTCGGTCGAGTAGCGAGGCAGGAGCGCCCGCGCTTCCGAGACGAGCTCCGGCCACGTACGCCGGTCGAGGACGGGGAGCGGCAGCGGCACGCTACGTCGCCGCCACCGTGAGCTTGAGGATGTGCTTGCCCGCGCTCGGCAGCTGCTCCGGCTGCAGCGGCACCGCGTCCCCGTACGCGTCGGTGTTCGAGACGAGCGAGACGTGCGGCGCGGACTCGACGCCGGCAGTTCCGAGAATGACCTGGACGACGTCGGAGAGCTCGACCGACTGCCCGAACTCCCAGCCCGTCCCCGCGAGGCCGCCGTTGACCGGGTGGAGGAACGCGTCGAGCGCGTTCGTGAGCGCCTCTTCGACCGTCGCGGCCGCCGTCGGGTCGGACGGGATCGCCTCTGCGACGACCGAGATCGCACGGTAGGCCGGCCCGGCGACGATCACCTGCGTCGAGATCGCCGCGGGCGCCTGTCGTGCGAGCGCCTGTTCGACGCGGCGCAGGAGTTCCTGGCTCGGCTGCGGCTGCGCGGCGGTCGACGCGGGAACGATCACGACGGTCACCCAGCCGGGCTCGCCGTGCCCGTCGGGCCCGGTCGTCGGCAGGCAGCGTGCGATCGCAACCTCAGGGGACGCTTCGCGCGCGAGCCACTCGTAGTCCTCCGCCGCGACGGAGCGCCCGAGGTTCTTCAGGCGCTCCGGTCCGCGCAGGCGGACCTCGGCGATCGTCTCGCACGCCGAGCCGCCGGCGGCGGCGACGGGGTTCGTGATCGTCTGGACGTACGGGACCGCGGCGTGCAGCTGCGTGATCGAGCCCGCCGGAAGGTTGCCGGCGACGCCGCCGCCGTAGTCGTAGCTGAGCACGACGGGGGCGCCCGGGATCGGGATCATCCCCTGGCCGCCGTTGCCGAACCGCACGAGGCCGCTCGACCGGTCGATCACGTAGTGCCGGTCGCCGGGACCCGAGCTGTACAGGTGCGGCTGCTGCTCCCAGGCCACCCAGACGCCGATGACGACGCCGCGCGGGTCCCTGTCGTAGCGGATTCGGTCGGCCGGGATGTCGGCGAAGAGACTCTCCCATTCGCGGCCCTTGCCCTGCCACTCCTGCACCTCGAGCAGCTGCTGCTCGAGCACCGGTGCGTGCTGTGTCGGCATGATCTGGCGCGGCGTTCCGTCGCTGCGGCCGAGGACCTCGCCCTGCGTCGTGTTCAGCTGCGTCGCCCAGACCGAGTTGAGGAACATCGCGCCGACCGGCGACGGCACCGGGTCGACCATCTCCTTCGTCCGCGCGCGGACCCACCACGTCGGGCCGGCCGGGCCGGGCGAGGAGATCGCGTCGGGCGGGCCGATCAGCTGGATCATCCCGCTGCGTGCGAAACCGGCGGTCTCGTCGAGAACGGCGAGCTCGACCCAGCCGTCGCCGGAGTCGTACTCCCAGACGTAGGGGCTCACCTGGAACGCGGAGCCGCCGCTTCCGGGAACGTCGACGTAGATGCTGACGAGTCCGATCGGGAGCCGCTGGTCGAAGCCGAAGTACACGGCGGCGTTGCGGTCAGGAAGCGGCGTGAAGGGCATGAACGGCTGCCTGCCCCAGAGGCAGGCGTCGGTGAAGTCCTGGTAGGCGAAGCCGTTCAGCGCCAGGCAGTGGTCGGGCGCGAACGGCCCGATGCGGTAGCTGTACGAGAACGAGATCGTCTTGATCATCGGCGGATGCGGCTCGTTCGACGCGACGACCTTCCAGTTGCCGCCGTCGTTCTCGACGGTGAACGTGGTCGGGCCGCCGTAGCTGCCGTTGTCGACGCGGATGCGGAGCCAGTAGTGCTGCTCGCCGTTGACGCCGACCTTCGCCCAGTCGGCCGGGCGATAGAAGCCGATCGGCGGATCGGCGAGCGTGGACGCGGTGAAGCCGAGGGTCTCGTCGACGAACTCCGTGTCGGTGCCGCCGATCGCCTTCCACACGCCGGGCGCGACGCTGTACTCCCATGCGAGCGCGAGGCCGCCCTGGGGCGTGACGGTGTTCCCCGGCGTGAGCTCGACGGCGATGCCGATGCGCGCTCCGGCCTGCTGGAAGGCCTGGTCGCACGCGATGAGGAAGCTCGAGCCGACCGTGGGCGCGGCGCCGAACGGCTGGAAGTCCTTGCTCGTGTCGATCCGCAGGTCATCCCCGTACGCGACGTCGGCCGGGAGCCCGTCGTTGTTCAGCGCGAGCCGGGCGCGGATCGTGTCGACGACCGGCAGCTGCGGCTGGTCCTTCGAGCCGAACGGCAGCGGCGTCTCCATCCGCGCGCGCAGCCAGTAGCTCTTCACGCCGTTGACGGTCCCCTGCGCGGCGGGACTGCCGCACCGCTTGCGGATCTGCACCTCGCCCGGGAGGGCGAGACCGTAGGTGTGGTCCTCGACCGGGTCGAACGCGACCCAGCCGTCCGCCGTGAGGTACTCCCAGCTCAGCTCGAGCCCTTTCGGGAGCTTCGGGCGGCCGCTCTTCGTCGTGCCGCCCGGCGACAGGTCTGACTCCATGTTCCAGTCCAGGGAGACGTCGACCGAGCCGGCGAGCGCCAGCAGCGAGTCGTGGCCGAAGTAGAGGTGGTGCGTCACCGGCTGCAGGCCGTCGTAGAGCTCGAAGCCGGTCCCGAGCGACGCCGAGTGGTCGGCGTAGCTGTCCACGTCCGGATAGGTGGAGTAGAGCGAGACGAGCCGCGCGCGAGCGAGCGCGATGCCCTCGTCCGTTGCGAAGACGAGCGGGTCGCGCGGAACCGACGGCTGCGACTGCGGCGGCGGCGCGATCGAGCTCGCGAGCATCGGCGTCGCCTGGGCCGCGACCTGCGTTCCCTGCGGCAGCGGCGGGTCGAGCGGCGCGTCGGGCGTGAGCGTGAACACGAGCGGCGCACGCGCCGCCTGCGGCGGCAGCAGGTCGATCCCGAGCGCGTCGAGGAACGCCAGCTCGCCCTTGTCGACGGCACCGTCGAGCGCACCGATGACGAGCTCGCAGTAGCGCGCGAGCACCTGGAGCAGCGCGTAGCCGCTCGCGCCTTCGCGCGGCCGCCAGTACGCGGAGTATCCCGGCACGTTGCCGAGGAGCTCGTCGAGGACGTCCGCGGTCGAGCGGCCGTCGATCACCGGCACGGGGACGGCGCTCATGCGTCTACCCCGCTTCCTGGAGGTAGAACGGGTAGACGAGGTTGTAGAACGTGTTCGTCGCGCGGATCGAGTAGTCGATCCGGATGATCAGCTTCCCGAGCGAGGGGTCGTCGGTCGTCACGATCACGTCGATCACGTCGATCCGCGGCTCCCAGGCGACGAGCGCGTTCTCGACGCGGTGCTGCACGAGCGCGAGCGTGTTCGTCGTGATCGGCTCGAAGAGCAGCCGTCGCAGCCCGGCGCCGAAGTCGGGACGCATGACGCGCTCGCCCGGATCGGTCTCGAGGATGAGCCGGATCGACTGGCGGATGTCGTCGGCGTCGCTGACCATCTGCATCTCGTCGTCGAGCGCGAGCCCGATCGGAAACGCCCAGCCGGTGCCGAGGAAGTCGTCCTGGTTCGCGGCGGGAGCGGGCTCAGCCACCGATCAGCACCCCCGGCGCGCCGACGCTGATCACCGCGCCGCAGCCGGCCGTGTCGCCGACGCGCAGTGCGGGCCGGCTGCCGATGAGGACGGTGGCGCTCCCCGATGCGAAGACCGACGGCGGATGCGGCTGCGGGATCGGGCACACGTGCATGTCGCCGACCACCGCCGCGGGCTTGCTGCCGATGAGGACGTTCGGCACGCCGGGCCCGGCCAGTGCGCCGCCGTGGCTCGTCTGGTCGCCCGTTCTCGCTGCTAGCGCCACGGCCGGCTCCTCAATTGATCTTCACCGAGGCGCCGTTGACGACCACGCTGGCGTCGCCCTTCAACGTCAGCATTCCCGTGGCGTGGACGTTGATCGCCGCGGCATCGAGGCTGATCTGACCGGCGGGCGCGCTGAGCGAGATCTGGCCCACGTCGGTCGTGATGCTGATCTTCCCCGTGATCGTGTCGAGGACGATGCTGAGCGTGTCGCTCGAGTCGGTGATCGAGATCTTCATGGCCCCGGCGGTGTCGTCGAGGACGATCTCGTGCCCGCCCTGGCTCTCGAACGTGAGCGACTCCAGGCCGGTGAAGTCGTCGAAGACGATCCTGTGGCCGGTCTTGCTCCGCAGCTCCCGCCGCTGGAGCTCGGGCGTGAACTCCGGCGGCCGGTCGGTGTCGCTCCAGACGAAACCGAGGATGTACGGATGGCGCAGGTCGCCGTGGCGGAACGCGACGACGACCTCGTCGCCGACCTCCGGCAGGAGGTAGGTGCCCCTGCTGCCGCCGGCCCACGCGGTTGCGATGCGCGCCCACGCCGAGTTCACGCTCGAGGAGAGCCACGGGAAGCTCACCTGCACCCGGCCGAGGCCCTTGAGGTCGTCGAGGCTGGTGACCTGGGCGAGGGTCACGCCGTACACGCGCTCGCGCGTGTTGTCGACCTCGTCCTCGAGCGTGCCGACCCTGCCGTGGAGCAGTCCGAGGAGATCGAGCTCCTGCGACATCAGATCAGCTCCTTCCGCACTTCGAACGCCGTCTTGTAGCCCGACGCGTCGAACGAGTGCGAGACGCTCGTGAGCCGGTACGTGCTCCCGCTCAGGTCGTTGCCGATCCCGCTGAGCGTGATCACCGTGCCGACCCGCAGCCGCGGGTCCCCGACGGCGGTCCCCTTCCCCGTCGTCCTGTTGTTGACGCGCCGCCGGATCTCGCTGAGGACGTACTTGATCGCGTCGACCGGAGAGTCGAGCGGGATGTCCGGGAAGCTGAATGTCGCCTCCGTCGTCTCCAGCTGCTCGGCGAACATCACCGGCATGACGCGGATGCCGATGCTGTCACCGTCCCACTGCACCGTGATGCCGAAGGAGGTCTTGATCTCCTGGACGTAGACCTTGAAGGTCACGGCGACGATCTGGCCGATGCTCGTGTGCTTCGGCGAGAAGTCGACGAGCGACGTCCCCCAGTTCAGGTCGATCTGCGGCGGTGGCAGCCCGGGCAGGAGGAACTTGAAGTTCATGAAGTCGCCGTCGACCCACATGTCGAAGCCGTACTCGGCGGCGATCGCGCGGAGGAAGCGATAGTCGGTCTGCTTGAACTGGTACCGCGGGCGTTGGTTGAAGATGTTGAGGGCGCCGACGATCGCCGACGCGGGATCGGGCTCGGTGAGCAGGAAGTTCTCCGCCGCCACGATCACGGCGACGACCGAGTCGGGCAGGTACCACGGGAACGCGCGCTGCTTCGTCCCCTCGGTCAGGCGGAACATGTAGTCGTGCGCGCTGATCGTGATCGTCGGCATCCCGTTCGCCGGGAAGTGCGGATCGACTCCCGTCACGTTTCCCTTGAACACGGGCGTGAGGTCGCCCGGCCGGTAGCCGAGCGAGAGCTCGATCGAGTTCTTGAGCTGGAGGAGCGGATGGTCGAGGAGCGCGAGGCCCTGGTTCGCGAACTGCAGCTCGACGCGGTTGGCGCCCTCGAGCGACTCGTCGAAGCGCACGCTCATCAGGCTCGCGCGCATGTACGACGGGATCTGGGCGCCCTCGAGGCCCACGTCGCAGTCGGGGATGTAGACGTCTGCGAGCAGCGCGGACATCAGGCGGCGGTGTAGAGGAGGCCGGAGTCGGGGTCGCGGTACGGGAGCTTGGGCACGGTCAGCTCGACGGCGACGTCGAGCCGGCGCGGGTCGTCGATGCCGTTCGCGATCGCGATCGGCCGCCACAGCGTCGGGTCGCGGTAGTACGTCGCCGCGACCTGACTCAGCGTCTCGCCCTGGGCGAGCCGGTAGCGCCGCGTGTAGT
>Ga0265314_10002194_pt1 | contig 20401 bp, 16 predicted proteins | sample 4126metaG_FD_203106 | JGI IMG/M metagenome (GOLD analysis project Ga0265314, IMG submission 203106) | Rhizosphere microbial communities from Carex aquatilis grown in University of Washington, Seatle, WA, United States - 4-1-26 metaG | ecosystem: Host-associated > Plants > Roots > Rhizosphere >... | reverse complement strand
GTTCGCCGAATAGGCCTGTTGCGTCACGATCAGCTTGGTGAATTCGTCCGCGATGTCGGTGTTGGATCCTTCGAGCGCCGAACCGCTGATGGTGCCCGAGGCGCCCGCAATGGCCGGCCCGGACTGCGAGGTCACGGCATAGGCTTCACCGCTCAGCGCCTGCAGATAGTTGGTGCCGTTGAAGTGGGACAGCGTCACCGAAGCGAGGTCGAGGTTCTGTCCGTTCGAGAACGTTCCGACCACGAGCCCGTTGTTGTTGATGGCGACCGACTGCAACTGGCCGGCGGCATAGCCGTTCTGCTGGATCTGGTTGATGGTGGCCGCACCGGTGGTGCTGGCGAATTGCGTCAGGCCGCCGGAGCCGAGATTCAGCGTGATATTGCCCAGCGCTTGATTGTTCACCTTGACGCCGGGGATGGTGATGGCGGACCCGGCCGGACTGGACAGCGACCCGTCGGAATTGAATGTGAAGTTGACGCCGACGTTGGTCCAGGCGGGCTGCGTGCTGGTTGCCGTGGAGTCGCTCTGGTAGAACAGGTTCCAGGTATCCTGATGCGGATTGCCCAGCGCCGAACTGTCGGATTTGACCCAGCGGAATTGCAGGTTAACCGGCGTGCCTGCCGAATTGTAGGCCGTGACCGCGCCGCCGCTGACGCTTTCGGAGTTGAAAGTCGTGAGGTCGGCGCCAAGCACGAAGCCCGTGCCGGCCGTGCCGCCACCGGTACGCGCCGCCGACATCGTGGTGCCGAAGCCGAGCGCCGTGAACCCGGCCGCGCCGCTCGCGACCGAAAGGTCCTGCGCGGTGCCGGTGTGCAGCGTGATCGCGCCGGTACTGGCATTGATGGTCGACGGATTGCCCGTGCCGGTGATCCCGTCGATCGTGCTGAGCAGGGAGCCGACCGTCGCTGTCGCGAGATTGACAAAAGTCGTGCCGGCAACGGGGGCGGGAGCGGTGCCGGTGTAGAACGTGATCGTCGATGCGGGGCTGGAGTCGACGGTGATGGAATTGCCGGCGACGAAGCTGCTCTGCAGCGAGTTGGTCGGCGGGGTAACGGTGCCGCTGAAGCCGAGCGCGGCGAAAGCGCTGGCGTTCGAACTCTTCACGGTAAGGGCGCTGGTGTTGTCGTTCAGAGTGATCTGGCCGGTGGTCGGGCTGATGGTCGATGGATTCGTCGTGCCCGAGATTGCGTCGATCTTGCCGAGCAAGGTCGTGATGTTGTCGGTGATATTCACGTTGTTACCGGTGGCACCGGAAGCGACAAACGTGATCGTCTGGCCGTTGACTGTGACGGTATCGCCGACCGCAAAGCTCGACGACAGCGCGTTGGCCGGCGCCGTCCCGGACAGCAGCGTCGCACCGGAACTTACGACCGCCGGGCCGGCGGACGAGTTGGTGACCACGTTACCGGTCTTCGTACCGACTGCAATGCCGGACAGGGCGGTAGTCGCGGTAATCGGACCGGGTGTCCATCCTGGAAACGAAGACGTGTTCAGCGCAGCGGCACCAGTCACAGTATTATCGCCGAACGGCGTAGCCGGCGTACCCAGGACCAATGGATTTGCGCTGAACGCGGACGGGTCCAGACCGCCATCGGCGACCAGCGTGCCCGGAGATGCGGTAGTGCTTGCGGTCGTCTGCGGTATGGTCGGCAGGTTAGCCGCGTATTGAATATTGGTGGTCGGCTGCGCCGGCACGAAGTTGTTCTGAAACTGCAGCACTTGCGGCACGTTGCCGAGCGGGTTTCCGGTCTTCGGATCCACCGTGACACCCATCAGATAATAGCCGGCGCCGTTGACGAGGTTGCCGTTGGCGTTGACCTGGAAGTCACCGGCGCGGGTGTAGTCGGTGACGCCGTTGAACACCGGCTCATTGTCCACGATGCTGCTCGGTTTTTGCACCGAGAAGAAGCCGTCGCCGTTGATCGCCATGTTGGTCGCAACGGTCGAGGAGGAGACGGTGCCCGATGTCGTCAGCGTCTGCTGCGACAACGCCGTGACGCCGCCTGCGACCTGCGAAGTCGGCGACGACGCCTGCGCAACGAGATCCTGGAAACTGGTATTGATGCCCTTGTAGCCGACAGTCGAGGCATTCGCGATGTTGCCCGAGATGTTCTGCAGTGCGTAGGATTGCGACTGCAGGCCGGAAACCGCGGTATTCAGCGCATCGAAGATACCCATAACATTGTCTCCAAATTCGATTCGAGGCGGCCAGCCGGCAAAGCCGTGACCATCATCGAGTGGAGACCTCGCAAGCCCTGTGCCAAAAACGAAAATCGCATTATTTCAAACGCTTAAATGAAAATGCCCCGGTCCGAAGACCGGGGCACAATTGCCGGGGTGGAAAATATTGCCGGGGCAAACATAGCGTTTTCGAGCGAAGCATGCCCTCGGACTTGATCCGGGGGTGGGTACCGGTTCGCGTGAAGAAAACGCGTCAAGAAGTGAGTCTAGCCGATCAGGTGGCCGAGGCGGCCGCGGCGTGAAACTGCAACGCAAACCCGTCCATGCAGTAGCGCAGGCCGGTCGGCTTCGGGCCGTCGTCGAACACGTGACCGAGATGACCGCCGCAGCGGCGGCAATGAATTTCGGTGCGCAGCATGCCGAGCGTGCGGTCCTTGTGCTCGCCGACGGCGTTGTCGAGCGGCTTGTAAAAGCTCGGCCAGCCGGTGCCGCTTTCGAACTTGGTTTCTGAAGAGAACAGCGGCAAGTCACAGCCGGCGCAGGCAAAGATGCCCTTGCGGTGTTCCTTGAGGAGCGGGCTGGTGTAGGGGCGCTCGGTGCCTGCCTGGCGCAGGATCTCATATTGCTGCGGCGTCAGTTGCGCGCGCCACTCGGCGTCGGTCTTCTCGACCTCGAATTTTTCGGCGGCGCGCGCCGGCGTTCCGCTCAGCCAGCGCAAGGTAGCAAAGCCAAACAGACCGGCAACGGATGCCAGCAAGATACGGCGGTCAGTCATGATGGTCTCCATGGCGTGAGGCAAAACTTGTGTCTTCGCTGGGAGATACGGCGGTCACTTGAGGAAGTTACACCAGTCCGGGCCGAAATTTCTCACTTTCTTGCGAGATCGGCGGGCTTTCTCCCTCTCCCCGCCTCTTTGCGGGGAGAGGGTCGGAGTGAGGGGCGCTCCGACCCGCAAATGCCGATCTTGAAATGAGCGCAATGCCTCGCCCCTCACCCGGATCGCCAAGCGATCCGACCTCTCCCCGCAATGCGGGGAGAGGTTAAGAAAGTCCATTCTCGTTTTCACCCTGCGCAGGCCCGCCCCGCTCGACCGCCGCCGGAGCGGGACGCTGCACGGGACGCGGTTGGCCCGGCGGTGGCCGTGGCCGCGGCGGCCGGGTTCCGGCCTGGCGGTTGGCCTCGACCAGCCGCGCCTCGCGAATCCGTTCCCGGGCCCGCGCCCGTTCCCGATAGCGGGCCAGCGCGCCGGCCGCAGCCGAGCTGCCCCTGCCCCACAGACCCACGACATGCCCGGCCACCCGGCCGGTCGGACCGCCCGCCCATACCAGTTCGAACGGCGAAAACAGCCGCCAGCGTTCGTCGCCGCCAAGAATACTCTGCGCGATCAACTGCCCGGCCATCGCCGAGGTATTCAGGCCCTGGCGTCCGAAGCCGCTCGTGACCCACAGACCTCTGCGCAACTGGCCGATCTGCGGCATGCCGTGCACGGTCTGGCCCACCGCGCCGCCAAACACGTCCTCGATCTCGACCTTGCCAAGCTGGGGAAAGATGGTGCGGATGCGGCGCGTGATGGCGCCAGCAAAACGCTGCGGCCGCGCCGCCCAGGTGGTTTCAGGCGACGCCCACATCAGCCGGTCGCCGTCGACGATCCGGAAATGATCGACGCCGTCGCTGTCGGTGACCGATCCCTGGAAGGTGATGGCGTCGGCGAGACGCTCGCCCAGCGGCGCGGTGACGGCGGCATAGCGCCACACCGGCAGCAATGTCTCCGACAACCGCTTCAGCGGCGCGCCGAGATGGATATTGCCGGCCAGCACGATATGCGAGGCGCGCAGCCGCGCCGACGGCGTCACGATGCGCTTGCGAATGCCCGAGGGATCGATGCTGACGACCGGCGTGTCCTCGAAGATCCGCGCCCCCGCCCGCCGCGCCAGCGCCGCCAGCCCATGAACGTATTTGCGGCCGTCGACCTGAAACGCTTTCGGGTAATACATGCCATGGAAGTAATGGTCGGTCTTGAGCTGGTCGCGGACCCGATCGACCTGCCAACCCTCCACTTCAGTCTCAAAATCCTCACCTAACATCTGCAGCCGGCTGATCAATTGATCGCCGACGTCGACGTTGGAAACTTCAAGTGCTCCCTCAGTGAGGCCGATGCCCGGCATCAATTCTTCTGACGCGTTGGCGCGCACCAAATCGGCGCCCTGCTTCGACAGCGACCAGAGTTCGCGGGCGTCCTCGAAGCCGACGCGCGCGATCAATTCTCCGACCGGCAGGCCGTAGCCCGGCATCACCGTACCGAGCTGGTGGCCGGACGCGTTCCAGCCGACATGCCGGCCCTCGAGCACGGCAACGCTGGCGCCGAGCTTCGCCGCCTCCAGCGCCACCGTCAACCCGGCAAGGCCGGCGCCGACCACGCAGATGTCGGCGTCGAGGTCGAACGACAGCCGCGAACGCTCGCGCACCGCTGCGGTGTCGGATAGGCTGGCCGCATTGGCGGATGTCTCGTTCATGGCGTTTTCTTACGGACCGATCGGGCGCTTGTCACCTTGCCCTGAGCCACAGTCTGTACATTAATCCGCTGGCCCTTGAACGAATCGAGATCGCGCCATGCGCCGTTTGATGCTGTTGCGTCATGCCAAGACCGAGAACGACGCCCCGAGCGGCCGGGACCAGGACCGCCGCCTCGACGACCGTGGCCGCAAGGATGCCGCCGAGATCGGCGGCTTTGTCGCCAGCCATCCGCCGTTTCCCGATTATGCACTGGTTTCGCCGGCCGTGCGCGCGCACCAGACCTGGGAACTGGCCTGGGCGGCCATGAAGGATCGCGTTCCGCCGCCACATGTGGAACTGGTGCCGGATATTTATGGCGCCGATCCCGCGCAATTGCTGCAATGCATCCGCCACGTTGCGGCTGGCGATCCGCAACGGCTGCTGCTGGTCGGCCACAATCCGGGCATGCATGAACTGGCGCTGGCGCTGACCGACGGCGGCGGCGACGCTGCCGGGCGGCGCGCGCTCGCCGACAATCTGCCGACCTCGGGGCTGGCGATTTTTGATTTCGAAACCGACGATTGGAACGATGTGGCATTCCGCCGCGGACAGCTCGTGCTGTTTGTCAGCCCGAAACTGCTGAAGCAGACTTTGGACGATTGAGCCGGCGGACGATTGAGCCGGCCGTCCCTCGTTCTCGATTTATGCTAATGTGACCACCGACAGGGAGCGCAGATGTTCAAATCCATCCTGGTGCCGATCGATCTCGCCGATACCGATCTGGCGAAGCCCGCGATTGCGACCGCGGCGACGCTGTCGCAGACCTGGAGCGGCGCGGTGCGGCTGTTGAACGTGTTGCCGATGACACCGGTGATGCTGGCGGAATATGTGCCGGCCGATTTCGACACCCAGCAGCGCCAGACCTCCGAGGAAGCGCTCGCCATCGTCGCGCGCGAATCCGGCATCGACGCCGCGCGGATTTCCTGCGTGGTACGCCAGGGTGGCATCTATCACGAAATCCTGGAGGAAGCCGCAGCCGTCAAGGCCGATTTGATCGTGATGACTTCGCACCGGCCGGCGATGCGAACCTATTTTCTCGGCTCCAATGCCGGCCATGTCGTGCGCTACGCCAAATGCTCGGTGCTGGTGGTCCGGCACTGAACCTTTCGGGCGTCAGGCCACAGGCCACTCGGCAATAAAGCCTTTCGCCTTGTAAGGCTCGATCTTGTCCCATTCGCGCAGCACCCGTGAGCGGAACCCGGGATCGGTGTGCCATAGCGCCAGCGGCGTCCTGAACGTGTCGACGTTGCACAGCATCTTCTCCACCTCCGGCCAGTGCCGGTGCAGCGTCATGGCATAACGGCGTGCGGTCCAGCTGTTGCCGAGGCAGATCAGGCTTCGGATATTCTTTAAACCCAGGGCCTTTTCGAGGATCGGCAGCGAGAACGTCACGTTCTCGCCGGTGTTGGTCGATCGGTGTTCCTCCAGAATGCGCTCGGGCGGAATGCCCTGCTCCACCATGGCCTCTTTGATGATTTCGCATTCGGAACGTTGCGATCCCGGCGTCACGCCACCGCTGACGATCGACCAGCGGAACAGCCCCTCGCACCACAGTTTTCTGGCCTCGTCGACGCGGCGCGCGACGTCCTCGCGGGTGCCGAACACGAACAGCAAATCGGCGGGTTTTAACGGCGTCCGGATAAGATGCCTGGCATTGATCTCGGCAATCTCGGCCTCGGTCGGCAACCGCGTGTGATCCTTCACCGTCAACCTCGCTTGGAGCAATCACGGCCAAGATGCCGGCAGCGAGTAGCATCGGGAAATCATTTTTCATTGCGCTTGATTGCGACGCGGCGCGCTTACGGCAGCAAGGCTTGCGGCAGATGATCGAAGCTGTAGGCCTGCGGCCGGTTGCGCCTGACAAAGCCGCCGACCTGCCAGGCGAACAACGCGGCAAAACCGAGCAGGAACGCGATGCCGGCGAGTTCGCCGATCAGGATCGCGCGAACCAGCAGGCTGGCCATCGCCGCGGCGACCAGAGCCAGCAATACCAGTGCGGCGATGTATATGCGCGGTCTGAGGCCGCCGATCAGCTCGGCGTTGCTGCCGGCAGCCTTCATGCGCCGGTGCAGTTCGACGATGAAGGCGCGATAGTCGCGATCCTGCGGCGCCATCAGCACCGAGGTCTGCCAGCTGGTCGACAGCAACGCGATACGCCCGAGATCCGCGCTTTCGATGTCGGCGCGAAACCGGCGCGCCTGCATCGATACCGGGCGGAACGACAAGCGGATTCTGGTGATGGCGGCGTAGGGCCACAGGCCGGTCTTGCCACCGACGCGCCATGTCAGCCCTTGATCGGTCAGTTCGAACCGATGCGAGGCGCCGACCAGCGATGCCTTGTAGGCGTATTGGACGGCGGGCGCGGCGTCCGCCTGATGTGTCGCCTGGTCCTGTTCGTGATCCTGCAGTGGCTTTGATCCCGTTGATGTCGGCTTGCGCGGCCCGCCGGCTTTATCTTACAAGCACGGCATGGCCGAGACGATCTATTTTCCGCGCCGCCTGATTCTGGCCGGCGCGATGATTTCGGGTGTGCTGCTGGCGCTGGCCGTGCACATGCTCGGCGCGCGCTTCGGCCTCGACCTTGGCGGCCTCTGGCGGTCCGATGCCCGCGAATTCATGCCGGCCGGTGCCGCAATCGCGTGGTGGCTGATCGCGACGGTGGGTTTTTGCGGCGGCTATTTCACCGCCAATCTGATGCATAGCGCGGTGTCCGGACAGATCCCGCAGCGGATGCGGCAGTTCCTGATCGCGGTCGGCGTTCTCCTGCTGGTCGGCGCCGGTGCGGTTGCCTCCGGGCCGAGCGCAATCCCGACCATCTCGGGCGTGCTCGCAGGAATCGCCGCGCTCGTGCTCGGCGCGGCGATGGCGTTTTGTGGCGCGCACTTTGCTTTGCGCAGAAGCTAGAGCGCTACTGCGCAGCCGGACGCGAAGCGCCGAACCAGATCGCCGCTGCTGCGACCAGCAGCAGGCCAGCGGAAATCACCAGCGATAGGTGTGTGCCAGAGAGCAGCGCATTGGCTTGACCGGCGAGCGAGCCGAATAGGGCCACGCCCAACACGCTGCCGGTCTGCCGCGTCGCGTTGAGCACGCCGGCGGCAATGCCGGAGCGCTGCTTCTCCACGCTGCCCAGCAGCGTCGACGTCAGCGGCGGCACCAAAAGGCCGAGGCCGCCACCGATCACGATCAGCTGCGCGCAGATCAAGGCGTAGCTGGTGCCCTGCCCGATCCCGAGCAACGCCAGACATCCACCCGCGGACAACACGGCACCGACCGCGATCGTCGCCGGCGCGCCGATCCGCTCCGCCAGTCGCGGCGCCAGCAGATTGACCGGCAACACCGCGCCCATCATCGGCACGAAGGCCAGCCCGGTCGCGAACGGCGACCATCCGTTGACGCGCTGGAAGTACAGGCTGAAGACGAAGATCAGCCCGTAGAACGCGACGTTGACCAATAGGCCGACCATCGAGGTCAGCGCGAATATCCGGTGGGCGAACAGCGACAGCGGCAGCATCGGTTGCGACGCGTGTCGCTCCTGCAGCACGAACAGGATCGCCAACACCGCCGCGGCGATAAAGCCCGCGATCACGAATCCGTTGCTCCAGCCGAGCGAGCCGCCTTCGATGATCGCGCCTGCCAGACAGCCGAGCGCCGCGATCGCGGCAAGCTGGCCCGGCAGATCGATCTCACGCTGCGGCGAGCGGGTGGTTTCGCTGGCATAGCGCCAGCTCAGCCACAGACCGGCGAGCCCGATCGGCAGGTTGACCAGGAAGATCGAGCGCCAGCCGACCAGCGCGATAAGTCCGCCGCCGACCAGCGGACCCGCCGTCAACGCAAGGCTCGCGCCCGCGGCCCAGATGCCGACCGCGCGTCCCCGCGCTTTGTCGTCGGGATAGGCGTGGCTGAGCAATGCCAGCGAGTTCGGCACCAGAATGGCTGCGCCAAATCCCTGCACCGCCCGCGCCGCGATCAGGATCGTCGCATTGGGCGACAGCGCGCAGCCGACCGAGGCCGCGGTGAAGACGGCAAAGCCCGTCATGAAAACCCGCTTGGCGCCAATGCGATCGCCAAGCGCGCCGGCGGTGAGAATGAACGCCGCAAACGCGATGGTGTAGGCGCTGACCACCCATTGCAGCTCCGACACGCCGCCGCCGAGCGAGGATCCGATGCTGCCAAGCGCCGTGTTGACGATGGTGACGTCGAGCTGGACCACGCCATAGCCGAGGCTCATCGCGGCCAGGGTCAGCGAGATCGACAGATCGCTGCGGGCCGGATTCGGCCGCGCGCGTTGCGAGGCGGCGGACGGCGTTGCGGGGAACTTGAGTGCTGTATTTGTCGATCTAGCTGTCATCCGGTTACCTCCACTACGGGAAACAACGTTCGATCTAGGCTCTCGTTTCCATCAAACGCTTCGCTGCTGGTCGAACTATGCGCGCAACAAAGCGCTGACCGGCACCGGAACACGATATCCGCGACGGAACGGCGGCCCACCTCGCCATGCGCATGGGATTTCAGGGCCGCATTTCAAGGCTCGAATCCTTCGCGCCGCGCGCCTACGTAGCGGGATGTGTAGGGCGTATGACAGGCCCCGGCGCCGAGGGCCAAAGCTGACCTTGTCAAGGCCTGCCCATGATGGCGTTTTTGCCTTATGGGTCTACGCCTATGGAGCGATTGACAGCGGGTTGCTATCAATGGTTCCAGAACACCACGGCCAATACCGCCCCGCCGGGAGGATGAATGCATCGACTGCTGACCACGCTGGGGCGTGGCTTCAAGGAACGGATTGGCTGGAAGCGGCTCGGGATCGCCGCAAGCCTCCTCATTATCGTCCTTGCGATCACGACATTGGTCCGCACCCTCAAGGGCGTCGATAGCGGCGTAATCCTGACGGCGCTGACGGACATACCACCGCACCACATCGTGCTCGCCGCACTGTGCGTGATCGGGGCGTTCTGTACGCTGACGTTCTATGATTTCTTCGCGCTGCGGACCATCGGCAAGAACCATGTGCCGTACCGGATCGCCGCAATGTCGAGTTTTGCCAGCTATTCGATCGGTCACAACATCGGCGCCACCGTGTTTACCGGCGGCGCGATCCGGTTTCGGATTTATTCCGATTACGGACTGAACGCGATCGACGTCGCCAAGATCTGCTTCCTCTCCGGCCTGACCTTCTGGCTCGGCAATTTGTTCGTGCTCGGCTTCGGCATGGCCTATCACCCATGGGCCGCCAGCGCGATGGATCTGATGCCGCCGGCCATCAACCGGCTGATCGCGCTCGGTTGCCTCGCCGGCATCGCGGCCTATTTCGTCTGGCTGGTGACCGGCACGAACCGCAGGGAGCTCGGGCAGAACGGCTGGAAGGTCGTGCTACCCACGGCGCGCCTGACCTTGCTGCAGATGCTGATCGGCGTGGTCGATCTCGGCTTCTGCGCGCTGGCGATGTATCTGCTGATGCCCGGCGAGCCGCACATCGATTTCATTTCGCTGGCGGTGGTGTTCATCCTGGCCACCCTGCTCGGATTTGCCAGCCATGCGCCGGGCAGCCTCGGCGTATTCGACGCCGCGATGCTGGTGGCGCTGCCGGAATTCGGCCGCGAACAATTGCTCGCCACGCTATTGGTGTTCCGCGTGCTGTATTTCCTGATTCCGTTTGGCCTTGCGATTTCCATCATGGGCACCCGCGAGCTCTGGCTCAACGTCGTGCAGCCCTGGCAGGAACGCCGCCGGCTGAACGAGAATTGCCCGCCTCCCACAGCCGTACCGCAACCGCTCAAGCGGCTGAAGTCGCGGGGCTAGCGTTGCTTGTTCCGGTGGAACCGGACTTGGGGCGGAACGCCGGTCGCTCTTATTTCCGCCCCACCAGTAACGTCAAACGCGCCATGATCACAATTCCGCTTCGTTCGAAACTTGCGTGCGTCCTGTTTGCCATTGCGCTCGGCGCATTGCCGGCGCAATGGGCCGCGGCCCAAACCGCTCCGGTGGCAGCGCCGGGTACGCCGGATGCCGTCTCCGATGGCGCGATGCAGATATCGTGGGAAGTCCGCAACCGCTTCCGGCTGTTCCGCGAAGAACGCGATTTCAAGCTGCACACCGACAGCGCCCGGGCCGGCAACATCCTGGCTTCGGAAGACATTCTGGAGCAACAGAGCGACGGCCGCGGCTGGGCGCGCAACACCGTGAACCGGCTCTGCATCGACCTGACCGGCCGCGTCAGCGAGCCCTGCACGCGCGACAACGTCAAGGAAAGCTACCTGACACCGGCGGATCATCCGGTCACGGTGCGGCTCACCGGCCAGGTTCCGGTCGGCGCGATCTGCGCATGGTCGTTCGACGATGGCGGCCCGCCGCGCACATCGACGCTCGATTGCGCCGAGCCCTTGAATCTCAGGGTGCGCTACGGAGGTCCCACCAACGTCACGGTCGATATCTCCAGCACCGACGCCCCGCAGCATCTCGCCACCGCGATCCAGGTGCGCGACATCTTCATCGCCGGTCTCGGCGACAGCATCGCCTCCGGTGAAGGCAACCCGGACAAGCCGGTCGCGCTGGCGGATGAAGGCTTTTGCTTCCGCTCCTATCTCGGGACGACGGCGAGTTCGCAATATTACCGTCCGAGCCGCGCCGGCTACAAAGGCGGCCGCGCCTGCGAGGCGCCTGATACGATGCAGAACTGGCAGCGCTACGGCGCGCTGTGGTTCAATGCGCCCTGCCATCGCTCGCTCTACAGCTACCAGACCCGCACCGCGCTGGCGCTCGCGGTGCGTTATCCGCACATCGCGGTGACCTATCTGCCGCTGGCCTGCACCGGCGCGACCATCGCCGACGGCCTGCTCGGCGCGCAACGCGCGCGCGAATGCCCGAGCGCCAAATCCGCCACCTGCCAGGGCACGGTCAACGCGCAGGTCGGCGAATTGCGCGAAGCGGTCACCGCGGCGCAACGCCGGCAGCCCGACCGCAAGCTCGACCTCGTGCTGCTGTCGATCGGCGCCAACGACATCAATTTCTCCGGTCTGGTCGCCGATACCATCATCGATGCCCCCACCGAGCGCGAGTTGTTCGCGCGCACCGGCGTGATGGGATCGGTCGAGGATTCCCATGCGGCGCTGACGCGCGACTTGCCGCGAGGGTTTGCCAAGCTGCGCGATGCGCTGAAACCGCTGGTCGGCGACCTCTCCCGCGTCGTCTACGTTTCCTATGCCAATCCGACGCTGGTGGGCGGCGCGCCCTGCCCCGGCGGCCGCGCCGGTTTCGATATTCATCCCTCGTTCAACGCCGCGCCGCAGCGGCTCGCCAATGTCTCGGGCTTTGTGCAGAACGAATTTTTGCCGGCGCTGAAGGCGCTGGCGCTGTGCCAATCCGGCGTGCTGTGCCGCGATCCCTCAAGCGACCGCATGACCTTCGTCGATGGCCATCAGGCCGCGTTCGCCGATCACGGCTTCTGCGCTCGCGCGGAAAACGATCCGGATTTCGACCGCGCCTGTTTCTCGGACAAGGGCAACAGCTTCGATCCCGATATCGTCAACTCGGCCAGCCAGCCGCTGGTCTGCGGCCGCAGCGCCGGGGAATACCGCGCCTATCTGCCGCGCGCGCGCTGGATCCGCGATGCCAATGACAGCTACTTCGCGGCGATGACCTATCCGCAGGGCTTGCCGTCGTCGATGCAGCCCGCCGACATCCATGATGCGACCTGGGGCATTTTGTCGGCGGTCTATGGCGGCGCGATCCACCCGAGCGCCGAAGGCCACGCCGCGATGGCGGATGCGGCATTGCCGGCGGTGACATCCTTGCTGCGTCTCGACGACCCCGCGGCCGAGATAACATCGGAGCCGGTCGCACCGCTGCAGCCGGCACCCGCGGGTGCCGCACCGGACGCGAAGTAGATTATAGCGTTTTCGAGCGAAGCGGATACCGGTTCGCGTGAAGAAAACGCGTCAAGACAATAAGCTAGAGCCTGGCTCTGATCCAATCAGAACCGATGAGGCTCTAGCGGGTTGGACCAGGCAAGTAGCGCGCATCAATGCGCAGGCGCTGCGCCCTTCTTGACCGGGGCGGCCGGCGGCTTGATCGCAGCTGCCTGGGTCGGCAAATATTTCGCGATGATGGCGGGCTCGACCTGGGCCATCGCGGTGTCCGGCAGCCGGTACCAGACCTCGTCCTTGCCGAGCAGCGAAATCCCCCAATAGCCGCGCATGGTCAGCGTCTGACCGTCGGCGCTGACGGTCATCTTGGCGTGGTAGACCTTGCCGTCGCGCGGATCGAGCACGTTGCCGTCCTCGTATTTCAAGCCATTGCGCTTCATGTCGCGGATGAAGGAAATGCCGAGCACCGGCGCGTTCTTGCGATCGTCGGCGCATTTCGTGCAGACGTCGTTGGGCGCGGTCGTTTCGCCGGGTTCGGGAAACTCCTTGGCGATCACGCCCTCGAAGTTGACGCCGTCGTGGTCGACCACCAGCACCCACACCACCGGCTTGCCGTTCTCGAGTTTCTGCCACAGCCCCGCGGCCGAAGGCTCCGCGGCATTTGCCGGCGAGACGCAGGCGAGCGCCATCAAAGCGATGGCCGCGGCAAAACCGGCCGCGATCGGCGATGCCAGTCGAGTCTTGGAAAAACCTGTCCGCATCATCAACCACCTGATCAAGGCATAAAGCAATGAACGCAGACTAAGGCCATTTCGCGGACGGTTCCAGTAGCTGCCATCCGCTTTTATGGCCCCGAACGCGGCCGGGTAGCGCCGGAACCCGCCGTAATTACCTCGGCGATTCTGTGACGGCCATTACGCGCGACGATGTTACGGGATCAATTGACTCCGAGCTTCTTCTGCAGGCTCGACGATGACGTCGTGTACTGGAACACCAGCCGCTTGTCCGGGTAGACGTAACGATGCGCCTTCTGCGCCATCAGCGATCCCTCGTGGAAGCCGCACAGGATCAGCTTCAGCTTGCCGGGATAGGTGTTGATGTCACCGATCGCGAAAATACCGGGCACGTTGGTTTCGAACGCGCTGGTCTCGACCGGCACCAGATTGTTTTCCAGCGCAATGCCCCAGTTCGCGACCGGGCCGAGCTTCATGGTCAGGCCGAAGAACGGCAGCATGGTATCGCAACTGACTTTTGTCATGGCGTTGTCGTTGCCCTTGACGTGGGCGCCGGAGAGTTTGCCACCCTCGCCTTCAAGACCTGTGACCTGGCCGATCTTCAATTCGAGTTTGCCCGAGGCCACCAGTGCGCGCATCTGCTCGACACTATGGGGCGCCGCGCGAAAATCGTCGCGCCGATGCAACAGCGTCACGCGCTTGGCGATCGGATGCAGATTGAGCGTCCAGTCCAGCGCGGAATCGCCGCCGCCGACGATCAGCAATTCCTTGTCGCGAAACTGCTCCATCTTGCGCACCGAGTAGAACACCGACGAGCCTTCATAGGCCTCGATGCCCGGCACCGGCGGACGCTTCGGCTGGAACGAGCCGCCGCCGGCGGAGATCACCACTACCTTGCACTCGAATACGGTGCCAGCGTCGGTGGTGACGCGAAAGCCGGGATCACCGATCTTCTCGACCTTCTCCACCATCTCGTTGAGATGGAAGGTCGGATTGAACGGCTTGATCTGCTCCATCAGCGCCTCGGTCAGGCCCTGGCCGGTGACGAAGGGAATGCCGGGAATGTCGTAGATCGGCTTTTCCGGATAGAGTTCGGCGCACTGGCCGCCGATCTTGTCGAGGATGTCGACCAGATGCACCTTCATGTCGAGCAGTCCCAGTTCGAACACGGCAAACAGTCCGCACGGGCCCGCGCCAATAATCAGCACATCGGTTTTGATCGCTTCGCTCATGTCAGCTTCTTTTCGGTTGAACCCTGCAAGCGCAGGCCAAAGGCGGCATTCCCGTTGCGTCTGTCTAGCCAAGTGGGAGGCTTGAGGAAAGCCATAAATGGCCTATCAGCGATGCCCGCAACCCCTTGCCGGCGTTGCCGAACTCGGCTTCAAGGAGCAAGGACTTTGGGAGACCGCCCCGTGAACGCGCAAGCCCCTGTCGATTCAACGCCGAAGCTCGAGGATTTTCCGTTTCTGGTCACGGACAATGTGCGGTTTGCCGATCTCGACCCCAATCATCACGTCAACAACGCGGTTTATGCGACCTATTTCGAGACCGGCCGCGTCGCGCTGATGAAGGACAAGAGCTACGGGCTGATGCCGGAGGGCCTGGCCTGGATGATGGTGCGGCTCGACATGCATTTTCGCGCCCAGTTGCGCTGGCCGGGCACTATCGAAATGGGATTGGGCGTGGTGAAATTCGGCCGTACCTCGGTGACGTTCGAGCAGGTGGTATTTTCCGCGGGAAAATGCGTCGCCTCGGCGCAATCGGTATCGGTGCTGATCGACGAGGTCGCCCACAAGCCGCAGCCGCTGACCGCTGAAATCGTCAGGAATTTCCAGCCCTGGCTCCGGCGCGGGGTGAACGTCGCGCAGCCGGTGTTTTAGCGCAGACTGTATTAGGCCTGCCGTTCCGGCGTCGACACCACCAGGCCGTCGAGCGCGTCGCTGACCTTGATCTGGCACGACAGCCGCGAATTCGGCCGCACGTCGAAGCCGAAATCCAGCATGTCCTCTTCCATCGGCGTCGGCGCGCCAACCTTGTCGCGCCAGGCCTCGTCGACATAGACGTGGCAGGTCGCGCAGGCGCAGGCCCCGCCGCACTCCGCCTCGATCCCGGGAATGGCATTGCGGATCGCGGCTTCCATCACGGTCGCGCCGTTTTCGACTTCAATGGTGCGGGATTCGCCGGAATGGTCGACAAAAGTGATCTTGGCCATGATTGCTCGTAACTAGCGGGAAAAGGGGTCCGGCCAGTCCTATAACGGGTCGATCCGAAGAGCGCTAGTGCGGGGAATTCGACCTAAGCCTGCGATTTTGCAAGATTCAGGAGCGGGTCAGGAGCGGCGCAGCATCGCGTCGATGGTGGCCCTCGCTTCGGTGACGGCATCCTTCAGCCCGGCAAGCGCCTCGGCGGGATCGTCGCCGTTGCGGATCGCGGTCTCCAGGCCTTCGGCGGCGTCGGCGACACGAAACGCACCGATCGCGCGCGCCGAACCTTTCAGCGTATGCGCCAGCGCCGGCGCGTCCGAAGATTTAGCCTCGGCGGCGTTGCGTTCGAGACCGCCGATGAGGTCGACGGCCTGGGCCGAAAACATCGCCAGCACCTCGCGGGTCAGGCCGGCATCGCCGAGGGTCATGCGGTCGAGATGTCCGCTGTCGATCGGACCGTCATCGGGGGCGAGCGGCGGCGATGGCATCCATTCGATCCGTTCGAGGTGAAGCGGCATGGCACTAACCCGGTTCCCGCTGCCTGCCGGTTTCGGCAGCGCGGTTTTCGCCAGCCAATCATGGAATTGGTTAACGAAACGTTGGGCCCGAGGTGAGGGCCGGCAGTCGCAAGTTTGCCTCTTTTTTGGCGAAAAGTTGCCGCGATCCGTCAACACCAACGGAAATTTTCAGGACTTCTGAAGACCTTACGTCGCCGCGCTGTTAACGATGATTAAGATTGTCTTAATCGCGGCCATTTCATTCGCACCGCTCTGCCAATAGGATGTTGGCGGATGTAGCGGACAAGGCGGCCGATGGTCGCGCTCGCACCGCTCCAGGGGATGAGACTGGTCTTGCCGTTTTCTTGCCGCTTGCGAGAGACGCGCAATGCGTGCCGGACGCGTACAAAGTAACACGAGGGCTCGGACTGAACATGGCGAATAATCCCAAAAAGGTCAAAGACCCTACCGAAGTCGCGCTTTCTGCTATTCAGGAAGCCTTGAATATCGGCGACGGGTCGAACAGTGACGGCGATCGGGACGCAATGCGCAACGATTCCATGCGCAGCGAGATCAGCCCGCCGATTTCGCCGCCGCCGGTCTATAACGAGCCTTCATTCGACACCCGTGACACCCGCGACAACAGGCAGAGCGCCGCCGAACGGCCGGTGTTCGATCCGATCGAAGAGCCGCGCCAGACCCGCCGCGCTGCCAATGACGACCGCGAAACCATCGGGCAGATCCTGCAGGCCATCCAGAAGGGCCGTCCTGCCCGCAGCGCCTTCACGCTCGCGGTGTTGTTCACCGTGGTCTGGGTGGTCGGCGCGTTGCTGCTGACCGTCAGCTTCCTGCCCTCACTCAAGGAAGTGATCGGGAACGGCACCGGCGGCACGCTGGCGCTGGCCGGCCTGCTGGCGCTGTTCGTAGCCCCCGTGCTTTTGATGTTTTTCCTGGCGAGCCTGTCCTGGCGCGGCCAGGAAATGCGGATGATCGCGCAGTCGATGGCGCAGGTCGCGCTGCGTTTTTCCGAGCCCGAGGGCGCGACCAGCGACTCCATGGTGACGGTCGGCCAGGCGATCCGTCGCGAAGTCGCCGCCATGGGCGACGGCGTCGAGCGCGCGATCGCGCGCGCCGGCGAACTCGAAACCCTCGTTGCCAACGAAGTCTCCGCGCTGGAACGCGCCTACAGCGACAACGAAGTGCGGATTCGCGCGCTGCTGCAGGACATCGCCCACCAGCGCGACAATCTGGTCGGCCAGGCCGAACAGGTCCGCAGCGCCATTTCCGGCGTGCAGATCGACCTGCGCCACGACATCGCGCTGATCTCGGACGCGATCGCCTCGCGGGTCGACGAAGTCGCCAAAAGCATCACCGGCGCGCTCGAGGAGCGCGGCGCCCACATCACCGGCGCGCTGAGCAATGCCGGCGACAACATGATCCTGGCGCTCGGCGAGCGCGGCGGCGACCTGCTCGACCGCCTCGAGGAAGCCAGCGCCGAGACCACGCGCGCGGTTCTCGACGCCAGCGAGCGCCTCACCACCAGCCTGAATTTCAAGACCGGTCACGTGCACGACGAGTTCGTCGACCTCGCCGACCGCGTCCACGAGATGCTCAACGAACGCATCGACCGCATCACCAGCGAGTTCGAGCAGCGCTCCTCCACCATCGTCGACGGCATTTCCGACCGCACCGAACAGGTGCACGACTCGCTGAAGAATTCCAGCGACTCGCTGCTGCTCGAACTCGAACTGCGCAGCGGCGACCTCGTCAGCAAGATCGACGATGCCGGCAACCGGCTCGCGACCCAGATCATGAGCAGCGGCGACAAGGCCAGCGAAGCGCTCGACGTCACCGTCAACTCGCTGGTGGCCAAGGTCGTCAGCCAGACCGAGACCGCGCACGATTCACTGTCGCTGCAGATGAGCGCGTTCGACGAACTGGTGAAGAACCAGGGCGGCGAGCTGGCGGAAAAATTCGCCCGCGACAGCGGCACGCTGGGCGCGCTGATCACCCGCCACATCTCGGAATTCGACCGCACCGTCAAAACCTTCGGCGGCGAGATCGTTGAGCGGCTTGGCCAGCGCACGCAGGAGATCGGCGAAAGCCTGAAGACCTATGTCGATACCTTCGACACCCGCCTGACCTCCAATGGCGGCGAGATCACCGCCTCGCTGGACCAGCGCCTTCTGCAATTCGAGACCACGCTCGGGGATCGCGTGACCGCGCTCGACACCTCGCTGGACAGCCGCGTCAAGGCCTTCGACGAATCCGTCGGCGGCCGCCTCATCTCGCTCGAACAGAACTTCGATAGCCGCGCCAAGTCGCTGACCGAAACCATCGACGGCCGGATCGGATTGCTTGAAAATTCGTTCGACAATCGTGCGAAATCCGTCACCGAGACCTTCGATAGCCGCCTCGGCGCATTGTCGTCGACGCTGACCGATGGCGCGACCCAGGCCATCCACGCGATCGATTCCCGCCTCACCCATCTCACGACGTCGCTGACCGACGGCGCCGCGCAAGCGGTCGCAGCCGTCGACCAGCGCATTACCGCCGTCACCGAGACCATCGATGGCCGTAGCGCGCACCTGACCGACACCATCGCAGCCCGGTTCCAGGAAATCCACCAGGGCATCGAAACCCGCGTCGGCGCCGTCGCCAACGATATCGACATCCGGGTCGCGCAGTTCGAGGACCTGCTGGGTTCGCGCGTCGAAGCCGTGGCCGGCCGGATCGAGAGCAGCGGCCGCCAGGCCAGCGACGGCCTGATGGCCCGCGCCGAGGAACTGTCGGCCGGTATCCGCTCCCACGTCGAGGACGCCGAGCGATCGCTCACCAACCTCGTGGTCAACACCAGCGAGACCATCCAGACCGGCGCCCGCGCCGCGCAGCAATCGCTGCTGACGGTGTCGTCCGACGTCGGCGCACAGTTGAAACTGACCTCGTCGGAAGTCGAGCGCGCCCTCACCGCGGTCGGCACCGGCGCGGCGAATTCGATCCTGACCAGCGCACGCGACGCCCAGAGCACGCTAGTCGCCTCCTCCGGCGATGCCGCCTCGCAGATCAAGGCGCTGTCCGCCGACGTCGAGCGGACGCTATCCGCCGCCGGCACCGCCACCGCGAGCTCGATCGTCACCGGCGCCCGCGAGGCGCAGAGCACGCTGGTGACCGCTTCGGCCGATGCCGCGAGCCAGGTCAAATCGCTCGCCGCCGACGTGCAGCGCTCGCTGTCGATGGCCGGCACCGCCACCGCCGAATCGATCACCGCGGGCGCGCGCGATGCGCAGAGCACGCTGGTCGCCGCTTCGGCGGACGCCGCCAGCCAGGTCAAGTCGCTCGCCGCCGACGTGCAGCGCTCGCTGTCGATGGCCGGCACCGCCACCGCCGAATCGATCACCGCGGGCGCGCGCGACGCCCAGAGCACGCTGATGTCGGCGTCGTCGGAAGCCGCCAATCACGTCAAGTCGCTGGCGATCGACGTCGAACGCACCTTGACCGCGGTCGGAGCGGATACCGCCGCATCGATCCTCAACAGCGCGCGCGAGGCGCAGGGTTCGCTGACCGCGACCTCGGCGGATGCCGCCAGCCAGATCAGGACGATCTCGGCCGAGATCGAGCGCTCGCTCTCTACCGTCACCGCCAATACCACCGACAACATCCAGACCACCGCGCTCAACGCCCAGAGCGCGCTGGTTGCCGCCTCCAACGAGGTCAGCGCCAAGGTCAAGTCGACCTCGGCCGACGTCGAACGCTCGGTGCTCGCCGCCAGCGGCGCGTTCGGTTCCACCATGACCGGCAAGACCGACGAAATCGTCAGCTACGTCCAGCAGCAGACCGATCGGCTGGCGCAGATGATCGATGGCAAGCGTGGCATCCTGGTCGACGCCATCGGCGCCAAGACCAGCCAGCTCACGCTCGACATCGACCGCGTCACCTCCGACGCGCTGAAATCGATCGAAACCCGCAGCCAGACCTTCTCCCAGTCGCTGACGACCAACGGTTCCGACGTCGCGCGAACCATCACCTCGGCCGGTGAACTCGCCACCGGCGCCGTCAACAAGTCACTCAAGGACCTCGAGCAGTCGTCGCGCGCGGCGATCGAACAGTCGCGCCAGGTATCGATCGCGGCGGTCACCGAAATGCAGGAGACCAGCAAGATCCTGCGTACCGACACGGTCGCTCTGTTCGAGCGGCTGCGCGAAGGCAACATCCTGCTGCAGGAAGTGCTGACCGGCGCGCACGACAACCTCAACTCGCTGGAGCGCGCGCTGGTCACCCGCGTGGCCGACTTCGTGTCCGCCATGAACGACGTCACCTCGCGCAACGGCGTCGCCACCCAAGCGCTGGAAGACCAGTTGAACGTCTTCAACACC
>Ga0265314_10002192_pt1 | contig 20407 bp, 18 predicted proteins | sample 4126metaG_FD_203106 | JGI IMG/M metagenome (GOLD analysis project Ga0265314, IMG submission 203106) | Rhizosphere microbial communities from Carex aquatilis grown in University of Washington, Seatle, WA, United States - 4-1-26 metaG | ecosystem: Host-associated > Plants > Roots > Rhizosphere >... | reverse complement strand
AGCTGTGGACGGTCAGTCTGCGGGTGATCGGGAGGCGCAACCCCTAGTTCCAGGGTCGGTTTCCCCGGGTCCTGCGACTCAGATGTTGGAGCTACGTGGACAACCATGCCAAGTTGTTAGCTCGGCAGTTCCCTAAGCAAAGTTTAGGCGTTTACCGTAGGACCCCAGCAACAGGTGCTAAGGTTTTTTGCCCGGTGAATCGGTCTTCTTGTCTTGTTTGCCGGGTTCTTGTTTAGGTTGCTGCACCTCGTCGCCGAAGGTAATGGTAGAGCTGGCGCCGAACAGCTTATAGTCTTCGTAGCGAACGGTTTGCTTTAGGCGCTGGTCGAATTCGGGGAAGTGCAGGGTGGAGTTGGCGATGGTATAGGTGGGGAACCAATACTTGCCGTCGATCTGTTCCCGGTAGGTTTCAAACTTGGCGTAGGCGTTTCCTTTCTTGACAACGCCGGTACCGCGACCATAGCTCTTAACGATCTGCAGATCGCGATCATCGACCCAGACGATGCCCTCGAAATAGCGTTGTCCCGCTTCGACTTTCTTGGGCTTCACGGCAAAGGCATAGCATCCAATGTCATCCAGCTTCTCCCTGCCGAGATAGCGGACCAGGTACTTCGGCAGTTCCGCGGTGGTCAAGACGAAGGGCTGGACACTCTTTAGATCTTCCATATCCTCGGGGGTCAGCAAAATGTTATGCAGGGTAGAAACTGGCGCGCGTACCACTTTCTCATTCCGTCTGCCCGCCCCGTCGAACACGATGTCGGAGATGGTTTCCCACTTGCCACTGGTGGATCCGGACGGTTCCAGCTCCTGGATCCGCGCGGTCTGGTGATAGGTGTAGCGTTCTCGAGCCTTGGCGAACTCGGCTTCCTTGGCTGCAAACTTTTGGATGATGTCGTCGATCTGAGCCTGCGACGGCTCCGGCGCGTCTGCGGCCATCACCAGCCCGGTCACTCCAAGAATCATCAGCCCGAGTACGCGCATGGAATCTCCTTCTTTAGTTAGACGAACATCGCTACGTTCGGTTACCCAGCAGGTGCTTGGCGATGGTCAATCGCTGCATGTTGCTGGTGCCCTCATAAATCCGGCCGATTTTGGCGTCACGATACAGCTTTTCGACCGGGTAATCTTTGGTAAAGCCAACTCCGCCCAGGACCTCGACAGCACGAGAAGCCACGCGTTCCGCGACTTGCGACGCATAATACTTGCACATGGCCGCTTCCATCAGATACGGCTGTCCAGCGTCTTTCAGCCGGGCCGCGTTGTAAACCATCAGGCGGGCGGCTTCCACTTCCACAGCCATCTCCGCTAATTCGAATTGTACTCCCTGGAATTCCGCGATCGGCTTGCCGAACTGTTTGCGCTGCCGGGCGTAATCGATGGCATGACGCAGCGCGCCTTCGGCCAGGCCCGTCATTTGCGCGCCGATGCCGATGCGGCCTTGATTCAGCGTCTCGATGGCGATCTTGTAGCCCTGTCCGACCTCGCCGATGACGTTGGCCTTGGGTACGCGGCAATCGTCCAGGATCAGCTCGCAGGTGGACGAGGCTCGGATGCCCAGCTTGTCTTCCTTCTTGCCGACGGCGAACCCAGGGAAATCACGCTCGATCAAGAATGCCGTGATGCCTTTGTATCCAGCCTCGGGATTGACGGTGGCGAACAGCAGGAACAAACTGGCTTCGGCCGCGTTGGTGATCCAAAGCTTGCGCCCGGTGAGACGATACTCATCGCCCGCGACCCCTGGGTCGATCGCGCGCGTCGTCAGTGCAAATGCGTCCGAGCCCGATCCAGCTTCCGACAATGCATAACTGGCGACGGCGTCTTTCGCGGCGCGAGGCAGCCATTGCCGCCGCTGGTCATTGTTCCCCCATCTCACAAGTGCGTTGTTAAATAACGTGTTCTGCACATCGACGATCACCGAAGCCGAAGGGTCTACTTTGGCCAGCTCTTCGATCGCCAGGATCGCTTGAAAGAATGTTCCGCCCTGCCCGCCATACTCTTCGGGGACGTCGACCGCCATGAGTCCCATGTCGAACAATTCGGTGAGCAGTTCCTTGCGGAAGACGCCGGCGTCGTCCATGGAGCGAACGTGGGGAGCCAGGCGCTCGGCGGCAAACCGCCGGACCGATGCCTGAAACATGGACTCTTCTTCGCTGAGCTGGGTCAGCGGCGCGGCGGCGACGTGCTTGTCAGCGGCCAGCATCACCTTGATTGTACGACTTGTATATTTGTGTAGTGACCAACTGGAAAGCATTGGCCGCGGCCGCCGAGCCGCCTGTACCCGAGGACCTGTTGCCGGACGTGATCCCGGCGCTTGAAAAGCTGGAAGCCGCGCTCCGGGTGTTGGAACGGGACATCCTACCTGAGACTCTCCTCTGGAACGGTCCTGAGGAAGAGTCGTGATCATATCGGAAATCGGCGCGGCGCTACGGACCAAGAAAGCTTCCGCTCACGAGCTGACGGAAGAAACGCTACGGCGGATAGCCGACGCGAATCCGCGCCTCAATATATTCCTGACGGTCACGGAAGCCGCGGCACGAGCTCGCGCGGCGGTATTGGACGACGAACTCGCCCGCGGCATCGACCGCGGACCGCTGCACGGCATTCCGATCGCGCACAAGGACAACATCTTCACGCGCGGCGTGCGGACCACCGGCGGATCGAAAATCTTCGCAGACTTCATCCCGGACTACGACGCGACCATCGTGCGCCAGTTGAATGACGCGGGCGCCAACATGATCGGCAAGACTGGCCTGCACGAATTCGCCTATGGCATCACCTCGAACAATCCGCACTTCGGCGCGATTCGCAATCCATGGGACCCGGAGCGCGTTCCTGGCGGATCGAGCGGTGGGTCGGCTGCGGCAGTGGCGGGACGTCTGGTACCTCTCGCTACCGGTACCGACACCGGCGGATCGATTCGCATCCCGGCGTCGTTCTGCGGCGTGGTGGGATTGAAGCCGACATACGAACGGGTGAGCCGCAAGGGTGTGATGCCACTCGGCCTGACGCTCGATCACGCCGGTGTGTTGGCGGGCGCCGTGCGCGACGTCGCGGTCGCGTTTAGTCTGATCGCGAAGCATTCGAGCGGTTACGTACCCGCGGGTCACGCCGACTTGCGCGGCATGCGCATTGGCGTGCCCGAGAACTTCTTCGTGGAGCGCATCGCCCCGGACGTCATGCTGTCGTTTCGCGCGGCCGTGCAGACGGCAGCTGCATTGGGTGCGCACGTGACCGAAATCAAGCTTCCCGATGTTGAGTCGGTCAACGTGATCGGACGCATCGTGCAGCTTTCCGAAGTTTCGGCTCTGTTGGCGCGGTACCTCGATCGCCGCAGCGAGCTCGGGCGGGATATTGTCGTGCTGCTGGAGCAGGGCCGGCTGATTCCCGCGGTCGATTACTTGAACGCGCAGCGCGTCCGAACCGTGCTCGCACGGGACTTCTTGAAAATTTGGAAACATCTCGATTGCCTGATGACGCCGGCCACGCCGATGACTGCGCCCAAAATTGGCGAAATGACTGTTGCCTTCGGATCGTTTACGGAGGACGTTCGCACCGCGGCCACTCGCTTGACACGTCCGTTCAACGTATTGGGTTGGCCGGCGCTGGCTCTGCCGTGCGGGTTTTCAAGTGCGGGCATGCCGATTGGTCTGCAATTGGTGGCTCCGCCCCACCAGGAAGACACGTTGCTGCAAGCTGGCGCGGCTCTCGAAGACGCTTTCGGAATCGCGGGTCGACGCCCGCCGTTGTCGTAGCTAGTCGGGTAATTGTTCGGGCGGTTCAGGCAGCCAAAACGTAAGAACCAGGGCCACAAGATACACGCCGACTCCCACGACCGCCGCGGCATACGCCAGTTGCGCGCCCGGCAACGCGGCCGGCATAAAGCCAGCGAGGTGCGTCGTGACGAAAGACGCCGACGTCCCGAGCATCCGGCCACCGACATTCGCGGCGAAACCTTCGCCGGTCCCGCGCAAATGCAGGGGATAGATCCGCGGCATGTAGTTCCCCAGGAACGTGAGTTGCGCGATGGTGAAAAACCCTGCCACGAAGACGCCAATACGGAAAAGCTCCAGACTGGTTGTGCCCATGTAGACAAAGACGATCGCTGTTACAAATAGGCCGGGTATCAGAAATACTCTCAGCAGCGCGCGGCGGCTGACGATCAGCAAGCCCAGGCTCGCGATCGCGAATCTGCCCGCCAGCCCCCCAAGTTCCTGCATGGTCTGCGCACCTGCTGTCGCCTGGCCGCGCTCGGATGTAGGCAGCTGCCGGACTTCCGGGAGTCCCGCGGCGATCTGCGGCGATTGCTGCACGGTTCCAAATGCGGCTCCATAGGCGCAAGCGAATAGCAGCGCTGTGACGATCGTGCTCTTGCGAAACTCGGGGCGGAAAAGTTCCGCGACGCTGGGGCGCTTGAGCGTCCCCTCGGAACGCCGCTGCTGCCACTGGGGAGATTCCGGCAGGAACGGCCGGATCAGCATCAACGGAATCGCTGGAGCCAAACCAGAGATCAAGGTATAGCGCCACGCCGAGTGTCCGCCGTAGATCGCGGGCAAGTGAGTGCCGAAGCGATTGGCGAGATAAAATGCGCCGGCGACCAGAGCTCCGCCCAGGGAAGAGAACAACTGCGTATAGCCGAGCACTGCTTCGCGCACTTTCGGATCGGGAAACAGTTCGGCGAGCCAGGCGACGGCAGCGATGAATTCGACACACACGCCCGCGAAACAGAGAGCGCGAAAGAGGAGCAGAGTTTCCATCCGCGTCGACATTCCCGCGGACAGAGCCGACACGGTATAGAGCAGGATGCTCCAGACCAGGACGCGGCGCCGCCCGAAGCGATCCGCCAGATAGCCGCCCCATAATCCGCAAAAGCCGCCGACCAGAGGCGGGATCCAGAACAACAGCCCTGTCCAGTAACGGTAGTCGGCCGTGCCGGGCGAGAATCCGCCGAGTTCCATCACGGCAGGCTGCAAAACCAGGGGAGCCACCAGCACTTCGTAGATATCGAACAGGAATCCGAGCGAGGCCACGGCGCAGATCATCCATTTGATGGGGTTGGAAATGTGAATGGTATTGGAGATGCGCCGGGGGTCGGTCATCGAACAGGTCAGGCTAACACATATGAGGTATCCGTCATTCGGCATATTTATTAAGGGATTGAAACCTCCTTTCATCGCAAGGCGTATATAATACGAGTCGATTAGAGATGAGAAGTGAAGTCCATGCTCGATAGATACTTACCCAAAATCGGATTCGTCCTGGCCCTTGCCGCGACCGCAACCGCTTTGCTGGTTGCGAAGGACAATCCCAGTACCCCGCCGCAAATGATCACTCTGAATCTGGCCGCCGTTGATAGTCACGGTCAGCCAGTACAGGATCTGCGTGCCGAGGATATTCAGGTCATCGACAACGGCAAGCCTCAGCCGGTTGTCTGGCTACGCTCTCTGTCGGCCAAAACCCCTGAGCCCCGGGCCACTTTCATCCTTATCGATCTCTTCAACGCCGACCTCCAGTCGGCTGGGCTCTCCGAAAATGAAGTGGTTGAGGCACTCGAGAAAGTCCACTCCGACGCCAACATTTACCTATATCTTTTGACTTCCGCCGCGACGATATTCCCGGTGCATGGAGTCGCTGCGTCTTCGGATCCGCAGTGGACGCAACACGTGAAGGCTTCTCTCGACGACGCTATCCGCCAGACGAATGGACTCAAGGCGGGCAACCAGCTTTCTCGCCTGCAGCGGATTGGACCCACATGGAACGCGCTCTCGAATCTCGCGGGGCAACTCGCGCAGGTTCCCGGGCCGAAGAGCTTCATCTGGGTCACGCAGGGGATCCAAAACGGACTCGTGCCTCCTGGCCAGGGCCCCGAACAGTTTGTGCATATCGTTTCACCGGTGCGAGATTTTTCGGATAAGCTGAATGCTCTCGGAACCGCGATCTACACCGTCCAGCAAAAACCCAGTGGCTCCCTGGCAGTCGAAAGCACCGGTACGCCCGGTGACACGCTCAAGCAGCTGAGCGAACTCACCGGCGGCCAGTCGTTCCCCACCGATTCCACCTCCCAGGCCATAACGCAGGCCATGTCCGAAGTGCGGCAAGTGAATTACCGCCTGGGCTTCTTACCTCAGAAAGTGGACGGCAAGTATCACAAGATCCAGCTCACTTCCACCCGGAGTGGCGTCAAAATTCAGACTGCGGTTCGGTACTACGGCTCGGGGGCCGATATCGAGCGGAATCTTCCCACGCGCAATTCCCGTCCGATGCTAGCCGGCCTGCTGAATGAAATTGCTCGTAGCCCGTTCGATTACCCGGAGATTGGAGTCCGCGCAACCATGTCCGGTTCCACCCTCACGATTCATTTGGATGGGCACGACGCATTATTCCTGAAGGACGGGCCGCGTTACAAGGCAGAGCTTTCCGTCGACATAGCCGAATCCGGAGCCAACGGCCCAATGAAATCCACGGGCCCTGTGGTGGTCAACCTCGACATGAGCGAGGATGAGCACGCGAAGGCGTTAACGGCGGGGATCGACATCCCGCGGTCTTTGGTCCTTGACGGCGCTACACGGCAGGTACGGGTAGCCGTGCTCGACCACACGTCTTACCTGGCGGGCACGTCCACCATCCCGGCCGCTCACAAGTAAGAGGGGACCAAGGGCCGGATCGGCTTCCCACGGCAGGGATGACGCCCTGCTACATTTGAGGAAGCCATGCAAAAAACCAGTGACGTCGTTCAACTGGCTGCGATCACCAAACGCATGCGGCGCACGTTGATCGAGATGATCACCGAGGCTGGCTCGGGCCATCCCGGCGGATCTCTCTCGGCGGCTGAAATCGTGACCACGCTATTTTTCGATGTGTTGCGTCACGATCCCGACAATCCACATTGGCCGGATCGCGACCGCTTCATCCTGTCGAAAGGGCATTGCTGCCCGATCCTCTATGCCGTCATGGCGGAGTGCGGTTACTGCCCCAAAGACAAGCTGATGACCTTGCGCAAGCTCGGTTCGATCTACCAGGGGCATCCGGACGTGCGATTTCTGCCAGCGCTCGAGGCTTCCACCGGCTCGTTGGGCCTGGGGCTTTCGCTCGGGCTAGGCATGTCGCTGGCCGCTCGAATGAACGGATCGAAATCGCGATCCTACGTCGTACTCGGCGATGGGGAGATTCAAGAGGGTCAGATCTGGGAAGCCGCCATGGCCGCGCCTTTTCTTAAGGTCGATAACCTGGTGGCGATTGTGGATTACAACCAGATCCAACTGGACGGCTTCGTCAAGGACATCATGAGTCTGGAGCCGTTGGCCGACAAGTGGCGCGGCTTCGGATGGCACGTTATTGAGGCTTACGGGCACGACATCGCTGCCTTGCAGAACGCGTTCGGCGAGGCGTCCTCAATGAAAGGCAAGCCCACTTGCATCATCGCTCATACCGTCAAAGGCAAGGGTGTGTCGTTCATGGAGAACAATCCCAAGTTCCACGGCACTGCCCCGACGCGCGACGAGTGCGCTAAGGCGCTTCAGGAGTTAGCCTGATGCCTGCCAAAACTAAGTACGCACTGCCGCTGGGCGCAGCGACACGCGAAGCCTTCGGAAAGGCGCTGGTGGAGCTGGGGCGGACGAATCCGAACGTAGTAGCGTTGGACGCGGATCTTTCCAAATCCACGTACACGGCTGGATTCGCGAAGGAGTTCCCCGCTCGCTTCATCGAGTGCGGCATTGCCGAGTCGAATATGATTGCGATCGGCGCGGGCCTGGCGTCGGCCGGAAAGATTCCGTTCGCCGCTAGCTTTTCCGTGTTCGCCATGAACAAGGGATTCGAGCAATTGCGTGTGACAGCGGCGTATCCCAACGTAAATCTCAAGGTGGTCGGCACACATAGCGGGATCTCGATTGGAGAAGACGGTCCATCGCAGATGAGCGTGGAAGATTTGAGCCTGGCTTGCTCGCTACCCGGATTCACGGTGATTTCGCCCGCCGACGAAATCTCCATGATCGAACTGGTCAAGCTGTCGGCCGCGCACGTCGGCCCGGTGTTTATCCGGGCGGGACGGCCGAAGGTCGCAAGAATTTACGAACCCGGCCAGCAGTTCCAGATCGGCCAGTCAATCGAGCTGCTGGAAGGCTCCGATGTGACGCTGATCGCCACCGGCCTGATGGTGGCCGAATCGATTCGCGCCGCGGAAACACTCGGAGCGGAGGGGATTTCCGCACGGGTGATTGACGTCCACACCATCAAGCCCTTGGATCGCGAGGCCATCGAACGAGCGGCGCGGGAAACAGGCGCGATCGTGGTTTCGGAAGAGCACCTGGCTGATGCCGGATTGGGCGTGCGCGTGGCGCAGGTGGTGGCCGAGACGCAACCGGCGCCGATGGAATTCGTCGGGATCCAGAATACCTATGCGGAATCGGCAACTCCGGAGCAACTTCTGGATAAGTATGGCCTGCTCGCGCGTGATGTCGCCGCGGCAGCCCGCCGCGTTGTGAAGCGGAAACGCTGAAGGCGTGAAGATCCGTCGACGAAGCGACGCGGAGCAGTTGGCGATGTTGTGCCATACGCTAGAGTCGAAGCTCCGGAGCGGTTCCCGACAGCTGCACGACGACGTTGGGCCCCTGGTGTCAGCGGCCGGGCTGCGGTTACAGCTGCTGCGGGCGGACGTACCCGACGCCGGCGCTGGGGTCGACGAAATAACCGCAATCCTGGAGCAAGCCGTCCAGCGGATCCGTGCCATAAGCGGAGAATTGCATCGTTCCCCAGCGGATCAGATCGGACTCAAGAGCGCGCTTTTTCGTTTCGCCGAACAAAATCCCTGGCTGTCGGTATCTTACTCGGCTACAACTCGGCTCCGGCCTGAGGAGGCCGGGGCGCTATGCCAGGCTACGATGGCGGCAGCTTCGGAAGCGCTCCATGCGGGGGCTTCGCGGGTCCGCGTTTCCGTGAGCGGAAGAGTGGGAGTACGGATTCGAGTGGCTGACGACGGGACATACAAAGGGCGGGAGCGCGCTTTGACCGTGGCTCGTCTGCTCGGCGAGCAAGCGGGGCTCGGGTTTGAATGCACGACGGGAAAAGGTACAATTGTTTCCATTCGTTATGCCATTCGACGTCCTTCTCGTGGATGATCACAAGATCATGCGCGATGGCATCAAGGCCATCCTCAACCGGTCGACCGAATTCCGCGTGGTCGGCGAGGCCGAAAACGGGACGGATGCCGTGCAGTTCGTCCGGAAGTTCCGTCCGCCGCTGGTGCTGATGGATATCGGCTTACCCGGGTTGAATGGCGTGGAAACCACGGCCGAAATCCTGCGGCATCAGCCCGAATGCAAGGTCGTGATTCTTTCGATGTATGACGATGAGCATTCGGTGGTGAGCGCCGTGCGCTCGGGTGCTCGCGCGTTTATTCTCAAACGCGCGTCCGACAACGATTTGCTCGAGGCGCTGCGAATGGTGGCGGCCGGCGGGATGTATCTCAGCCCGCAGGTGTCCGACCGCTTGCTGACGCGCATCCAGAAGGGCGACCTGGAAGCGCGCCAAACCCCCAAGGTGCTGGAATCGCTTTCACCGCGCGAGGTGCAGGTGCTGCGGCTGGTGGCCGACGGAAAAACCAGCAAGGAAATCGCAGTGCTGCTGGACCTGCGCGAGCAGACGGTGCGCAGCTACCGCAAGACCATGATGAAGAAGCTGGGAGTCAACAACGTCGCTGGGTTGACGCAGCTCGCGCTTTCCACGGGGCTTACGGAGACCGCGCGCGGCCATAGCGGCCACAGATGAGCGATCGCGCGGATGCCAAAGTGAGTGACCGGATGACGCGGCCCTCGCCCTGGGGACCGCTGGCCGTCGCCGACGCGCATCTGCATTTCTTCTCGCATAACTTCTTTTCCGCACTTGTCGGTCAGAAGCCCGGGTTAACGCTAGAGGCCGCGGGCGAACATCTAGGTTGGGCGCTGCCGCCGGAGGCGCCCGAGAAGCTGGCCGAGACTTGGATCCACGAGCTCGACCGGCACGGCGTGTTCGCGTCGGCGTTGATCGCCAGCGTGCCCGGCGATGAGGGCTCGGTCACTGCGGCGGTGCGCGCTTTTCCGAACCGTTTTTTCGCGTATGCCATGGTGAATCCGCGGGCGCTGACGGCCGGGCTCCCGGCGACATTTTCGGATATACGCGTGGCGTGCCTGTTCCCGGCGATGCACGGATACTCGATTCAGGACGACTGTGCGCGGCCGGTGTTTGAATGGGCACAGGCCCATCGGCGGGCGGTGTTCGTGCATTGCGGCGTGCTGAGCGTCGGCGTCCGGAAGAAACTGGGGCTGCCGTCGCCGTTCGATATGCGGTTTTCGAACCCCGTCGACCTGCACGCGGTCGCGTTGCGGTATCCCGAGGTCCCGATCATCGTGCCGCATTTCGGAGCGGGTTACTTTCGGGAAGCGCTAATGCTGGCCGACCAGTGCTCGAATGTCTATCTGGACACATCCAGCTCGAATCAGTGGATGCGCTACCAGGCCGGGCACTTCACGCTGCGCGAAGTCTTTCGGCACGCCTTAGATGTTGCAGGGCCTCAGCGGCTACTGTTCGGAACGGATTCGTCGTTTTTCCCGCGGGGCTGGCACCATGCGATCTTCGAAGATCAGGCGAAAGCGCTGTATGAGATCGGCACCAGCGAGGCGGACGCGCGGGCCATTTTCGGCGAAAATCTCCTGAGAATTCTCGCGGTCTAAGGCAACGTCATCTATGCATGACATTCCGCGTTAGTCGAAAATCGGTGTTCCGGTATCCGATCGATCCGGCGCCACGCACGGCCGTGTTAGCGGCCTGTTTCCGGCAACCAAGGCTTCGGCCGAACTGTCCCGTACGGGTTTTCCCGCAGGGCTGGTCGGAAGAGGTTTCCGCATTCGCACCGGCTGCGATTGCGGCCCCTCGCGAACAACTGTTGGGCCTGGCGGTGGCCGACCAGCCGCCCATGCTCACCCACGCGGTCATCGCGCTCGAGAGTCGTGGTGACCCGCTGCTCTCGACGGCTGAACGGGCGTGGCTGTGGCGGGCGTTTCGCGTCCCGGTATTCGAGCAAATCATCGGGCCGGACGGCGAGTTGCTCGCGGCCGAGTGCGAGGCGCACGACGGGCTGCACATCGAGATCCCGGGTTTGTCATGGGACGGGTACCGGCTGGAAATGTCGGCCTGCGGCTGCGGCCGCAAAACTCCGCGCTTGACTCCCGCCGAGTCCGTCGAACGCGTTCGCAGCGTCGCTGCCTACGCCAGGTAGTGCGATCAGGCGCTCCACCACTTCAGGCCATGTTTTGCATCGGTGTGCCAGGAGCGCAGTGCAGCACTATCTGCAATTGAGCGCAGGAAATCCCTGACTACGATCCTCTGAGGGACGTCGAAAATGGCGACCCTCTCAGCAATCCCTTTTTCGTGGCAATGGCTCGAAACGAGTCCGTGACAAGGGTTGTGGTGGAAACGCACGCGTCAACCTGTCTCGAAACTCCTCGATGCTCATAATGCTCGCCATCTCCCAAAAGAGTATGGCCTGTCGAGCGGACGGCGCAAGTTCATCGAAATCCGATCTGCGAGCAAGTCCCGAGCGTTGCAGTGCCCGGCAGCCTAGTTTGAGCACGGGGTGATAAAATCGGGCTGTCGGGGCTGTGGCGGAATTGGCAGACGCACCAGATTTAGGTTCTGGCGGTTAACAGCCGTAAGAGTTCAAGTCTCTTCAGCCCCACCACTCGGTTTCCTCCTGGCCGCGCGACTCGGTCACGCTACCCAGGGATTCAAGACCTGAACCTGCGCGTTCGTAAAATCGCTGGTGTCGCGCGAGATGACGGTCAAATTGTGGTGAAGTGCGGTTGCCGCCAGCAGGCCTTCGATGATCGGCAAGGCTTTGCCCCTCCGCTTTGCCTCGGCGGCGATCAGGCCCCAGCGATCCGCAATCGCGGCGTCAATCGCCAGGATTCTTCCGGCAAACCGGGCTTGCAACTCCACCGCCAGCCATGTTTCCAGATGCGTCCTCCGTTTGCCCTGAGCTAATCCGGCCACGCCTCTCCGAATTTCTCCGACCGTGAGGACACTCAAGTAGAGCAGCGCTTCGTCGGCGGCTTCCATCCATTCGACGACGCGCGGCTCAGGCTGGGGGCGGACAAGCTCGGAAATGCAATTCGTATCGAGCAGGAATCCGCTCATAGAACTCCCCTCATAGTGCAATGTCGCGTCCCGTGTCTTTATCCCGCTCCAAATCGAGCTCGACGCCGACCAGGGGCGACTCCCGGAAGAACTGGACAATGCTTTTCGGTTGGTGCGACTTAGCCGTAAGCCGGCGGTATTGCTCATCCGAAATCATGACCACGCCCTCCTTGCCTTGCCGGGTGATCCGCTGCGGTCCCTCGGTACGAGCCAGCCGGAAGACCTCGCTGAACTTGGCCTTGGCGGTCTGGAGTTGCCAGTCCGGTCCAACTCTATCACTAGGAGTTTTCGAGGTTTTAGGCATATATAACTAGTCTGACTAGTCAGAGTGTAGCCCGTGTCGACCCGGTTTTCAAGTACGTTGGCTACCCACAGTACTCCCCACCTGAGGGACGTACAGTACTTCAGCATGGGATTGGCTACGCGAACCCGCAAGGTAGGATTCCTTAGCGGATGTTCTAACGAATGTACAACGCATTTTTCGAATTCGAGGAAAACCCCTTCTCATCGAGGCCCGATCCTGCTTTCTTCTTCCGAAGCAAGCAGCATGATACGTCTCTCCGCAGCCTGATGTTCTCGGTCCAGGCCCGCATGGGACTCTCATCGCTGGTCGGCGAAGAAGGCACTGGGAAGACCATTCTGTTGGAGTGCTTGCGCGACACTCTGGAATCAACCCAGATTCATTGCGCGTACTTGCGCGACTCCCGCATTTCCACGAACCGCTTTTTCCAGACCGTCGCGTCGGAACTGGAATTGCAATCTCAAGGAACGTCCCCTTATCAGGTGTTTTCCGCGCTGCATCAGTTCACCCTCCAGCAAGCTCGAAAAGGGCGCACGGTGGCGTTGATCGTGGATGACGCCCACAACCTCCCCGCGGATGTTCTGAACGAAATTCTTCATCTCGCAAGCCTGCACGACGATAAGGTCAAACTGCTCCAGACCGTCTTAACCGGCCGTCCCGAGCTGCATTCCACACTGGATGCGCTGAATCTGGAGCGGCTGAAGCAGCACGCCATCCTGAGCTGCCATCTCGATCCATTCACGGCCGAAGAAACGGAGCGTTACATCGAATTTCGCCTCCAGACGGCGGGCCTGCCCGAGCAAACGATTTTCCCGCCGGACGCGATCTCAGAGATTTATCTTCGGTCCCGGGGATTTGCGCCCGCGATCCATGCGATTTGCGAAGGACTCCTGCTGGCTGCTTATTCGGCTGGATCCAAGGTCTGCACCGAAGAGATACTCGACCAGGTCTTCGGGAATCCGCACGCTGACGAACCGCAAGTCGTTGCGGTCACACGGATCAATCTTACTCGTCTGGCTGCGGCCGCCGAACCCGAACCTCGTGCGGCCTTTACCGCGCTGCTACGGCTCACCTTTGCCGAGACGAAGACCTTGCCGCCGCCTCTTGCGGTGGCACTAACCGGACTGCTGGAACCCCAACGGGTCGCTCTCCGGATGATGTTCCCCAGCCGGACGTTCACGATTCCCGTCGGAGAGTTCGCCACGGGTTCGAAGAAGCCGATGCGGCTGATAGATGCCGCGCGACCAGCATCGAATACTCAGCTAGAAATTAACCCGATCCCTGGCGCGGTTGCCATTTCGACGCCGGTCCTCTTCAAACCCTCACTTCAGGCCGAGCTGCGTCCCGAGAACAAGCTGCAACGAATCCGCGCCAACCGGGTGGCGGTCATCGCGTCTCCCGCGCCAGTTCTCGCGTCGCCGATCGACTTCCCAAGTGCCGCTCTGCAGCCCGCGAATTCGGCCGTCGAACGACTCAAGGCCTCCATGGCGCTGCTGACGCCGACGGGCGCGAACAAGCTCGCCCGCCTGTCGTATAAACTCAAGCCGAATTCTGGAAGCTTCAGTCAAGTGTGCGCTCAGGACGGCGCGACCTATATTCTTGATTCCCTCGGGCCGATGCACCCCGCGGCGAAAGTTCAAATGGCTGGTCAGGCCGTCGCGCCGCGAACCTCAAACACGCTCCTTCCCTTGGCGTGCTCGGTCGCACCTCGACCCGGCGTCGCTAGTGTTCCGGCCGGTGCGCAATCCGTCTCCATCTCCATGGCCTCTGCGCTCGAGCCGGCGCATCCCGCCGCGAGTTTCCAACCGGCAGGAACCATCCAACGGCCGCGCGTACCGCTCACACCGTTCGGAATCGCCGAGTATGCTCCGCTCGCGCCTAGAACCAGCGAGGATTTCCAGAATCATCTCGTGAACCTCCGAAATCCCGTCGGGCCGCGGATTGGAACGGAGCTGAACGCGTCCGGCGAGCTGAATGCTCCGGAACACGATCATCTCGTCTCCTTGCCCTGCGACCTGGCCCTATCCGCGCCGCCAGCGCAGGCGCCAATCAAGGCTTTCTTGGGCCTTCTGCAATCGCTCCGGCCGCTTGGTCCGGTGTCGAACATCCAGCCGGTCAATCCTCGTAACACCTGGCTCCTGCTGCCGAGCTGGAAGCCGGCCGCCACGAATCCTGTTGCCACGAATCCTGTTGCCGCGAATCCTCCGGTGGAAGGTCCTGTCGTCGAAGATCCCGCAGTTGCGCTCGAAATCCCATTTGTGGAAACCAAGGGACCGGCTTCGTTCGACCGGAAGTGGCTTCTGACTTTGGCGATCCCGGTTCTCTCGGTAATAGCGCTGTACGGTTTGTCGCCGGCAATGCTGCCCGCGACCGCCGCCCTGAAGCAAAATTGGAATCGCGCACATCAGGCGGTACTCGATCGCGCGGCCGTCGCGTTTCGCGAAGATTTCCGCGCCGGCTGGGACGATTGGATGAGTCGCGGGGGCGCTCGTCCCGCGTGGTCGTCCGATGCGGCGGGTTTCGCGCATCCTAGCGCGCTCGCTCTGTATCGTCCTTCACTGGGTCTGTCGGACTACAAAATGCAATTCGTGGGGACCATCGATAAGAAGGCTCTGAGCTGGGTGGTGCGCGCCGCTGATTTCAACAACTATTACGCCGTCCAGCTGGCTGTGCTGAAGCCGGGTCCGGTGCCGACGATCGGCGTAACCCGCTACGCCGTGATCAACGGAAAGAGGCAGAACCAAGTCACCACGCCTCTGCTGATGAGCGCTCGTTCCGACACGGTCTACCGTGTGAGCCTGGATGTGGATGGCGATCACTTTGCGCTCTCGGTGCAAGACCAGCCGGTCGATTCCTGGTCCGAGCCGAAGCTGCGGCAAGGCGGCATCGGCTTCTTCTCGGAACCGGACGCGGCGAGCCGGATCGCGGGTCTGCAGGTTATGGGTCAAGATGACCTTCTCGGAAAACTTTGCGCGTTCCTGGCGCCTGACGGCGTCGCTTCGTACCGGTCGTCACTCAGTCAACGTGCGGCGCTGACCTTAGCATCAAATGATATGAACGCGCGCGGCGGCGGCTACGGCCGTCGATTGCCGTATGGTCCGGCGCGATTGGATCCTACGTTTTGGCAGGTGCCCGAAGTAAACTTGCCGAACGCCCGGCGTTGCTCGCCCCCTTCGAGCCGGCTCGGCGTTGTCAGGACGAGGCGTTCCTCGCCTTTCACCGGAGCGTCGTCCTCTGCGCCGTGCTACTAGGTCGTTATCTCGAAGTAGCGTCCGCTAGCGCATTTTGAACCACTCCGTCCGCTTTCTGAACAACAAGCTGCGCGTTTTAGCGCAGCGCCAGGATCGTCCCGCCCGCCGTCCCAAGCCACAAGCCCCCTGGAATCACAGGTCTGCATTCTAGCGCCCGTGGAGCGTTGAATGCTCCTAGTTACGCGACTGCAGCTACACGCCAAAGGAGAATCTAATGATTCGCAGAACGATCACTTGGGCCGCTCCTGGACTTCTGTTGGCTGGACTCCTGGCGACCCCTCCCGCCTCCAAAGCCGCTGAAACACCCGATTCCGAGCAGGTTTCGAAGCTTCTTTCACAGGCCAAAACGATGGCCTTCGAACTGAAGGAAGACGCCGTCACCATGGAGAGCTTCACACGCATGAATGTCTCCATGGAAACCCACGCTGTGGCGATTAACCAGATTAAAGACCACATCAATGCCCTGACGCGTCAGACCGCCAAACTGAAGGAAGCCAGAAACGACGGTTCGCCCTGGCAACAAACGGCGATCGATCGAATCACGCCATACCTGGACGAACTTGGCGGCTACACCTACGCGGTCATCGAGCACATCAATGGCGAGGTTAGGCACACGCCGGGCGAATACAAGGACTATCTGGAAGCGAACGCCGACTATGCCACCGACCTGGCCGCGATGATCGGAGACTTTGTCGACTTCGGCAAGAGCAAGGATCGAATGCAGCACCTGGCCGACAAGCTCGAAATTCCCAAGCGTTGAACTAACCCCTCAGAAGTTGCCGATCCCCGGCGCCACGGCCACGTTGAAGGTTCGGGGATCGGCCTGGCCCGTCCGTCTTGCTAATGGGTGATTGGATACAGGACGTAGTTCACGCCGATGCGGATCCCAAGCGCCGAGAATCGTTCTGGGTAAGCGGGTGCGTCCGCGAACTCCCAGGAATCGCCGATATCCGAATTGGCGGTAATGGCCACCATCAGGCGGCCCTTATCGTCGCGAATGCCCTTCCATTGCGGAGTGATCCCGCCATCGCGCGGTCCGCGCCGCAAGCCCCATTCGCCCAGGATCTGATACCGGTCATTCAGGTCGTACACGGTGTGAAACAGCGCCTCTTCGTTGGTCAGATCAACGATGTCACGGTTGGGAAAAATCTTTTTCATGCCCACTTCGAATCCGCGCCACTCGTCGGGACCCCAGAAGTCGTCGGCGTAAAAGAAGCCGCCGCGTAGCAGATATTCGCGGATTTTCGCAGCCTGCTCATCGGTCAGATCCCAGTTGCCGGTCAGGCCCGAGTAGAGCCACGGCCAGTTGTAGATATCATCCACGTCGTCGGGATTCACCGGCTGCTCCAGACTGCGTGCGTCCACCCGGCTCAAGCGCCGCAGCGCAGTCAGGAAATGCCGGTCGGCGCGAGGATAGTCCTCAGTCCAACTGGTGCCGCCCTCGCGCCAGTCTCTGCGCCCGCGGAATTCGAATTTCGCGTAGGGAAGCGACGGAAACATCAACCTGGCGAAAACAAACTCGGCCGGATTCTGCGCATCGGCCGGCATGGGGATGTCGTCATACGCTTCGAGACTTTCGAACAGCCGCCAGGGGCGCTGATACGCGTAGAGGCAGCAGCCACAAAGCGCAAGGCCGCCGAGCCCTAGCCACAACGCGTTGGTCAGCTTAATCAAACGCTCCTCACGCCAGAACACTCAGGCCGGCATCAGATCCTGATTCACCCACAACAGATTCCAGGGGCGGATGGTCCAGGATACAAACACACCGCCTTGTCCGAACGGGTCTTCCCGAATCATCCGCTCGACATCTTCTTTCGTTTCCGCCTCGTAGACCAGCAATCCACCGCTATCGTCGGTGAATGGCCCCGCCATGACTGCTTTACCGGCTTTTCGGAGACCCATCAGATATTCGCGATGCGGGGGCCGGAATTGGGCGATCTTGCCCTTGTCCGGCGTGTATTCGATGACGGCGGCGAATTTCATAGGAATGTTTCAGTGTATCCCCATCTTACCGCCGCATCTTACCGCCGCTCTGGCGGTCCCCTTCGAGAGGCAGCATACACTTGATGTAGTGGTTCCTTCCCGTACCAAACCCGAAATTAAGAGTCCCGCCGGTCATTGGCCGCAGCTCCACGCCGCGATCGAAGCCGGCGCCGACGCCGTGTACTTCGGGCTGACGCATTTCACCGCGCGCGCCAAGTCGGGATTCACCACGGCCGAACTGCCGGAAGCCCTGCGAACTCTGCATCGACGTGGCGTTAAGGGCTACGTGACGTTCAACACGCTGATCTTCGATAATGAGCTGCCTGCTGCTGCGCGAGCGCTCGCGGCGATCGCGGAAGCCGGAGCCGATGCGATCCTGGTCCAGGATTGGGCGGCGGTCGCGCTAGCCCGCCGAATTGCACCCGATCTCGAAATCCACGGCAGCACGCAGATGAGCATCACTAGCGTGGAGGGCGTGAGACACGCCGTGGGCCTCGGCGTGCGCCGCATGATTCTCGCCCGCGAGCTTTCGCTCGACGAGATCCGCGCGATCCGCGGGCAGACCGACGCCGAGTTGGAGCTGTTCGTTCACGGCGCGCTGTGCGTCTCGTATTCCGGGCAATGTTTCTCGTCAGAAGCTTGGGGTGGGCGCAGCGCCAATCGCGGCCAGTGCGCGCAAGCCTGCCGACTGCCTTATGAAATGCTGGTCGATGGCGTCGTGCAGCCTTTGGGCGACGCGCGCTATCTGCTGTCGCCCGGCGATCTGTACGCGTTGGAGCAAGTGCCGGAGATCGTGGATATCGGCATCTCGGCGATCAAGATCGAAGGCCGCTACAAGGATGCCGAGTATGTCGCGCTAACCACGCGGGCCTATCGAAAAGCGGTCGACGATGCATGGGCCGGGCGTGAGCAACCCGTGGATGGCAGTGTCAAGGCTGAGCTCGAACAGGTCTACTCGCGCGGGCTCGGCCCGTTTTTCTTGACCGGCACCAATCATCAGGCCGTGGTGAAGGGTCGCGCACCGCGGCATAGAGGATTGCGCGTCGGCCGGGTCACGCGCGTTTCTGCTACGACTGTTGTGGTGAGCCCGGAATCCGATCCGGCGATCCCATCGCTCAAGCCGGGCGATGGAATCGTCTTCGATGCCGCCGATTGGCGCAGTCCCGGCGAGCCGGAAGAAGGCGGGCGCATTTACCAGGTACTGCCGGTGGCGGGCAATCTGGAGCTTGCGTTCGCCAATGGCGCGGTGAACACGTCGCGGATTCGCCCAGGCGACCTGGTGTGGCGCACCCATGACCCTGAGATCGATAAATCCGCGCGACCGTACACTACGGCTGCATCCCCAGTGAGCAAACAGAAGGTGAGTGTTCGCGTCATCGCACGCGAGGGCCAGCCGCTCGAGATCGAGTGGAGTCTGCGCGATCTCTGCGTGCGCGTCGTTTCCGATGCGCCGCTGGCCGCTGCGCAGAACCGAGGGATCACAGCCGAGTTCCTGCGCGAGCAGCTCGGCCGCCTGGGCAACACGCCGTATGAACTTGGTGAATTGGAACTCGTATCCGAAGGTTCGCCCTTCGCGCCCAGCTCGCTGCTGAATCATTTGCGCCGTCAGGCGGTCGAGAAACTGGTGGAACTCCAGTCGACGCTGCGCACCATGGAGATTCACAATCCCATGGACGCGGTCGCGGAGTTGTTACCCGCTCCGAAACCGGCCGCGGCAGAGGCTACGCAACTCCATCTTCTGGTCCGCACCGCGGAGCAGCTGGACGCCGCACTTGCACTCGCGCCCGCCAGTATCACGCTCGATTATCTCGATCTGTACGGCTTGCGGCCCTCGCTCGACCGCGTAAAGGCGGCCGGGATCGAGGCGCGCGTTGCTTCTCCTCGCGTTTTGAAACCAGGGGAACAGAGAATAGCCGATTTTCTGCTCCGCTGCGAAGCTCCGATCCTGGTGCGCTCCGCGGGACTCCTGGAAACGCTCCGCCCGGCGGGAGTTCGGCTCGATGGCGACTTCAGCCTGAACGCCGCCAACGCGATCTCGGCCGACCTGCTGCTCGCCATGGGGTTGAGCCGCGTCGCGCCCACGCACGATTTGAACGCCGCGCAGATCGCGGAACTGGCCCGCGGCGTCGATCCGTCGCGTTTGGAAGCCATCGCCTATCACCACCTCCCGGTGTTCCACACCGAACACTGCGTCTTTTGCCGGTTCCTCTCCACGGGCACCAGCTATCGCGATTGCGGCCGGCCATGCGAGAAGCATCAGGTCGCCCTGCGCGATTCCAGCGGACGCCCGCATCCGGTGATGGCCGACGTCGGCTGCCGTAACACGGTCTTTGGAGCCGAAGCGCAGGAAGCGAGCCTGCACCTGGCCGAGTGGCTCGCGGCGGGCATCCGGCACTTTCGGCTCGAATTTGTCCACGAGACGCCGGATCAGGTTACCCGCATCGGCCGCGCGTTTGCCGATTTTTTCGCCGGCCGCTCGACGCCTGAGGAACTGCATCGCGTCCTCCAGCGCTGTGCTCCGGAAGGCGTGACCGAAGGCAGCCTTTTCGTACCTTCGAGCGCCCTGCTGCCCGTCCTTCAATAATTCTGATACAGTCGTGCCATGAAACTTCCCGGCACATTATTGCTACTAGGGGCGCTCGTTGTGGGGCCAGCGCGGGCGCAAAAGATCGACATCGAATTCGACGATTCCGCGGTTTTCGAGCGC
>Ga0265314_10002190_pt1 | contig 20412 bp, 16 predicted proteins | sample 4126metaG_FD_203106 | JGI IMG/M metagenome (GOLD analysis project Ga0265314, IMG submission 203106) | Rhizosphere microbial communities from Carex aquatilis grown in University of Washington, Seatle, WA, United States - 4-1-26 metaG | ecosystem: Host-associated > Plants > Roots > Rhizosphere >... | reverse complement strand
GAATCGGCGCGCCTGTTCGAACGGGCGAGCGCCGTCTCGCCGGGCGGCGTCCAGGGTGAGGGACGCAGCTCGAGCCCCTACCCGCTGTTCATGACCCGGGCCCAGGGCGCGCGCACCTGGGACGTCGACGGCAACGAGTACATCGACTTCCATGCTTCGTTCGGGGCCGTCCTGCTCGGTCACAACGACCCCCGGATCAACGCCGCCGTGCGCTCCGCGATGGACCTCCACGGGATCTCGTTCTCGACCGCCAATCCGCTCGAGGTCGAGCTCGCCGAGCGCCTCGTGACGATGATCCCGTCGGCCGACAAGGTGGTCTTCAGCTGTTCCGGCAGCGAGGCGACGTACCACGCCATCCGCCTGGCCCGGGCCTTCACCGGCCGGGAGCGGATCCTCAAGTTCGAGGGCAACTATCACGGTTGGCACGACTACGTCGCCTGGAACCATCACTTCGCGATGGCCGACGCCGACGGCTCGACGCCCGAGCCGATCGCGGCGTCGGCCGGAATCCCGGCCTTCGTCCGCGACCTGGTCCTCGTGCGCGAATACAACGACGCGGCCGGCGTCCGCGAGGTCCTGGCCCGCGAAGGCGACACGATCGCCGCGGTGATCGTCGAGCCAGTCTTCCACAACGCTGGCGCGATCCTGCCCGATCCCGGCTTCCTCGAGGCCCTGCGCGAGGCCTGCACGGCGGCCGGAACGCTGCTGATCTTCGACGAGGTGATCACCGGCTTCCGCCACGGTCCGGGCGGGGCCCAGGCGCGCCTCGGGGTGATGCCCGACCTGACGACGCTGGGCAAGGCCCTCGGCAACGGCTTCCCGATCTCGGCCCTGGCGGGCCGGGCGGAGGTGATGGACCACCTCGGGCCGAAGGGCGACGTCCTGTTTGCCGGCACGTTCGCCGGGCACACCCTGAACGTGGCCGCCGCCCTCGAGTCGACCCGGATCGTGCTCGAGGGTGAGATCCACGAGCACCTCGGCCGGCTCGGCCGGCGGCTCACGACCGGCATCGGGGCGGCGATCGCCGCATCCGGCGTCCGCGCCCAGGTCCTCGAGAGCGCGGGCGTGTGGGTCGTCTATTTCACCGACGAGCCGATCCGCCGCTTCCGCGACTTCGCCCGCTTCGCGATGGACAAGAATGACCCGGTCCAGCGCGCCTTCCGCAACTGGCTGCTCGAGTGCGGGATCTACGTCCATCCGCACTACGTCGTGCGCGGCTACCTGACCGGCGCCCACACCGAGGCGGATGTCGACCGGCTCATCGAGGCCACGGCTTCGTTCCTTGCTGCCAACCGCGAGCTGCTGGCGCTGCCCGCTTCGGACCGGCCGGCCGGCTAGCCGGACCTCCTAGCGGCGGACGTCGGGGTTGGGCAGGATCACCTCGTCGATCGCCCGGACGAGGTCCCAGTACGAGCCGATGAACCCGCGCAGGGTGCGCACCGTCGCGCCGTAGCCGTCGAAGTCCTCGACTGCCAGGCCGTCCGGCTCGTAGGCCCGCCCGAAGTCGGGGATCCGGGCCAGGAGCTCATGGACGTAGGCCGCCGGGACCGGATGGTCGAAGCGAGGCTTGACCTCCACCGCCGACGCGTTGAACCGGCGCTGCCAGGCGTAGGGGATCGTCAGGCTCACGTCGCCGCCGATCAGCTCGGACCAGTGCAGGTGGTGGCGATAGGCGGCCGCCAGGAGGCGCGTCCGATAGCCCCGATCGCGGAAGAGGCCCGCCGCGCGCTTGAACACGGCGATCCCGGCCCAGTTCGGGGCGGCCGGGTCGACCGTGATCCCGTCGCGCTCGCAGATCGCCTTCATCCAGTCGTCGAGTCGGCCGACCATCAGGGTGCACACCGGGCTCATCGTCGCCACGTCCTGCCCGGCAGCCGCCCGCCGGTCGAGGCCCCGTTCCACGGCGGCACCGACCGCCAGGGCCTGGGGCAGGGTGAACGAGACCGTGGCATTGATCGAGATGCCCAGCGCGGTGGCCTCCTCGATTGCCACGAGGCCGGCGGCCGTGGCCGGGAACTTCACCTGCATGTTGGGCGCCAGGCCAGCGAATCGGCGGCCCTGCTCGAGCATCCGCTCGGCGCTCCGGAACTCGGTCGGATTGGTCTGGATCGACAACCGACCCCGGCGCCCCCCGGCCTGCTCGAAGATCGGGGCCAGGACCGCGGCGCCCTTGACCGCCATCTCCTCGATCAGCTGCCAGGTGATGTCCAGGTCGGATGCGGCCGCCCGCTGCGAGGCGATCTGGCGGATCCTGGGCAGCCAGGTGTCGTATTCCTTCTTGAGCACCTCGCCCACGATCGTCGGGTTGGACGTCGCCCCGACCGCGCCGTTGCCGACGGCGTACTCGAGCTCGGCGATCGAGCACGAGTCGTTCCAGTACTCGGTCGGCGTGGTGCGGGCCATCAGGCCCAGCGGCGTCTCCATTCAGATCCCGAGCCGGCGCAGATACTCCCGGTTGGCGCGCTGGCCGGCGGCAACCGATTCGGGTGTATCCGACGAGCGCAGGGCCTGGTCCTGCTCGATGACCAGCCAGCCGGCGTAGTCGTAGGAGCGGAGCGCCGCGATGACGTCGTCGATCCGGGAGTCGCCCAGGCCGAGCTGGCAGAAGACACCCCGGCCGAGTGCCTCATCGAGGCCCTTGCCCTCAGCCTTGACCTCGTCCATCACCGCCGTCCGGCAATCCTTGATGTGGACGTGGCGAATCAGCTCGTGATAGTCGTGCACGGACTGGGTCGGGTCGGCGCCGCCGAAGCGGAAATGGCCGGTATCGAGGCACAGGCCGATGATCGACGGATCAATTCGATCCATCACCCGGGCGATCTCGTCGGCGGTCTCGACGTAGGTTCCGGCGTGGGGATGGAGGACCGGCTCGAAGCCGGCCGTCCGGCACACCTCGGCCGCCCGATGGAGGTTGTCGATCAGGGTGTCGAAGCGGGCCGGCGAGAGCCACGTCTCAGGATGGTCCTGGATCCGGCCCGAGAAGGCCCGCCGGTCGGGCTCGTCGAAGTGGTCGGAGAGCACCGCGAACGGGTGTGAGCCGGCCGGCGATCCGCCGGCCATCACGGCCAGGCTGTCACGCAGGCTGACCCGATCCTCCTCGGCCTTCTCGGCCCGACTGAAATGCTGGGGGATGAACGCCCCGACGAGCTCGAGCCTGGTCCTGGTCAGGCGTTCGTGGACCTGGGCGGCATCGCCCATGTAGCCGGGCGAGCCGAGCTCGGTGCCTTCGAAGCCGATGTCGACCATCCAGTCGAGCATGTCGTCGGGGGCCGGCATCCAGGCATCGTCGACGAGGATCTCGTCGACACCGAACGAGACCGGGGCGCTGGCGACGCGGAGTGGGCTAGGCATCGGAGTCCTCCGTCGGAGCGCGTGGGCTCAGGGCTTGATGACGATCTTGACGGCCTCACCGGAGCGGATCCGGCCAATCCCGGCGACCGTGTCGTCGAGTGGGATGGTGGCCGTGATCATCGGGGCCAGGTTCAACTGACCGCTTTCCACCAGGCGGATCGCGGCCGGGAACGTGAAGTTCGAGATATACGAGCCCATGATCGACAGGCCCTTCTCGACGATCTCGACCTGGTGGACAGCCGGGTGGGCGTTCTGGTTCATCCCGAAGATGATCACCCGGGCACCCATCCCCGCCGCTTCGATCGCCTGGGGCAGGACGCTGCCCACGGCATCGACGACGACGTCCGCCCCGGCCGGCATGAGCTCGGCACGCCGGGCGGCCCATTCGTCCGGGGTCAGGACCTCGGCGGCGCCCAACGCCCGGGCGACCGGGGCCCGGGCCGGGCTCGGCTCCACGACGATGATCCGGGCCGCACCGGCGGCGTGGAGGACCGCGGTAAACAGGCAGCCGATGGCACCCGCTCCGAAGATCACGACCGATTCGCCCGGCCGGAGCGCCGCCCGGTTCGTGCCGTTGACGACACAGGCGAGGGGCTCAACCAGGGCGGCGAGCTCGGCCGGCACGTCCTCGGAGATCGGATAGACGCTGTTCGCCGGGGCGATCACGTACTGGGCCAGGGCGCCGTCGCGGTAGACCCCGAGGGCCACGATGTTGGTGCAGTTGGCCGGCCGGCCGGCCCGGCACGAGTCGCACGCCCCGCACTTGGGGTCGGGATCGCACACGACGCGAGCGCCCACGGCAAGATCCCGGACCCCGGATCCGACCGCCCGGATCCAGCCCACGAACTCGTGGCCGATGATCACCGGCGGGGTCGACGGATGGCCGGCCGGGATGTTGATGATCTGGACGTCGGAGCCGCACACGCCGCAGGCCTCGACCTCGATCAGGACCTCGTCGGCGGCAGGAACCGGATCCGGCACGTCCTTGACGACGAGCCGGCCCTCACCTTCGTAGACAGCAGCACGCACTGGGCATCCTCCGATTCCTCACGCAACGCCCGCCCGGGCGAATCCAGCAAGCCGTTCGATCGTCTCGTCGTCGAGCGGTGAGGGCTGGTCGATGACGACCTCCTCGGCCCCCGCCGCCCGCCAGCCACGCAGCAGTCCGGCAACGACCTCCGCAGTGTCGGCCAGCGGCGAGCTCTCCGCCCAGCCGCGGGCCTGGGCGTCGCCGCCGCCGTAGCGCCCCAGCGTGGCGGCCAGGGCATCGACCGCGGCCGCCCGGCTGGAGCGGATCATCACCGGCGGGATGCCCACCGTCCGCCGGATCGTGGCGGGGTCGCGGCCGACGTCGGCACACCATGTGTCCAGGACGCCGTTCCGGCGGGCATAGTCCTCGGGCAGGCCTTCGCCGTTCCAGATGTCGGCGAAGCGGGCGACGATCCGCAGCGCGCGCTTCTCGCCGTTGCCGGCGATGAGCAGGGGCAGCCGGGCCTGGACCGGCGGCGGGTCATTGCGCATGCCGGCAGCATGGATCCAGGCTCCGCCGTAGCTGACCGTCTGGCCGTCGAGCAGCCCGCGGGCAACCGCGGCGGCCTCCTCGAGCCGGCTGATCCGCTCGCCGAGGGTCAATTCGTCATAGCCGAATGCACGGATCTCCGGCTCATGCCAGCCGGCGCCGATGCCCAGCATCGCCCGGCCGCCGCTGGCATGGTCGAGGGCCGTCGCCATCCGCACGGTCAGCCCGATGTTGCGATAGCCGACCGCCGAGACCATCGTCCCGAGGGGCAGGCGCGCCGTCCGGCCGGCCCAGCCGGCCAGGACCATCCAGCCGTCGAAGACCGGCCCGGCCGGCCCGATCACGGCGCCCCCGGCGTCGCCCAGGACGGGCATGAAGTGGTCGTTGGCGAACAGGCTCGAAAAGCCCTGGGCCTCGATCCGCTCGCCGATCGCCATCAGGTCGGCCCAGGCGATGGCCATGCTCCAGACCTGGAAGCCGATCCGGATTGGCGCATCCGGGGCCGACCGCGTTCCCAGGAGGCTGTGGCCGGAAGCGGTCACCTCGGCCGGCGGCGCAGCCGGCGGCCGCTCGTCAGGAGCAGGGAGCCGAGGGCGACTGTGGACAACGACACGAGGAGGATGACGGTCGCGATCGCGTTGACCTCGGGCGTCACCCCGAACTTGATCTGGGTGTAGATGTACAGCGGCAGGGTCTGCTGCGGGCCGATCAGGAAGAACGTGATCACGAACTCGTCGATCGACAGGGTCACGCACAGCAGCGCCCCGGCCAGGATTGCCGGCGCGATCAGGGGCAGGACGATATGGCGCAGCGTCCGCCACGGGCCGGCTCCAAGATCGGCCGCGGCCCACTCCAGGCGGCGATCAAAGCCCTGCAGCCGCGACGCCACGATCAGGACCACGAACGGGATCGTGAACACCAGGTGGCCGGCCACGACCGTGTACAGGCCGAGCTGGACATTGACCAGCGGATGGAGCCCCTGGCGAAAGAAGATCAGCAGCCCGATCCCGATCAGGAAGCCGGGGATCATGATCGGCAGGGTGAACAGCAGGCGCAGGATGCCGGCCCCGCGGATGCCACCCCGGACGAGCGGGAAGGCGACCATCGTGCCCACGATCGAGGCAATGATCGTAACCACGACGGCCACCTCGATCGAGGTCAGCAGGGCACCCTGGATCGCCGAGTCCGACGCGAGCACCTGGTACCAATGCAGGGTCAGCCCGGTGATCGGCAGGCCCGGCGTGGCAGCGTCCTCGAACGAGAACAGGATCAGGAACGCGATTGGCAGGTACAGGAAGGCCAGCATCGCGCCGGTCAGCGCGATCAACGACCAGCGCGTCTGCCGGGCGAAACGGCTGACCGGCATCGTCTCGAGCGGGCTGGACCCCCTAGCCACTGGTGACCACGTCCTCCACCCGGAACGACTTCCGGAACACGATCATGATCACGGTCACGAAGGCCGCGATGATGATGGCCAGGGCGGCGCCCTCCGCGAACTGGTCATTGCGCAGGAAGTTCAGGACGAGGTTGGCGATCAGGCTGCTCTGGGCGCCGCCAACCAGGGTCGGCGTCAGGAACTCGCCCAGGATCGGGATGAACACGAAGATGCAGGCAGTGATGATCCCGGCCCGGATCTGGGGCAGCAGGATGTGCCGGAACGCCTGGTCCGGTCGCGCTCCCAGGTCCTGGGCGGCGTTGAGCTGGGTGAAGTCGAACTTCTCCAGGGCCGCATACAGGGCCAGCAGCGCGAACGGGAAGTAGATGTAGGTGAGGACCACGAACACGCCCGGATCGTCGTAGTTGAAGATGTCCAGGGGGACCTTGATCAGCCCGACTGCCTGGAGGATCTGGTTGAGCGCGCCGTGCTCGCCGAGGATCGCCTGCCAGGCATACACCCGGACGAGGTAGCTCGTCCAGAACGGGACGATGACCGCCAGCAGGATCACCCGCTGGGTCAGCTTGCCCGTGTAGCGCACGAGGAAGTAGGCGAAGGGCAGGCCGATCGCGAGTGTCGTCACGGTGACGAGGGCGGCCATGATCAGGGTCTTGATGAAGGTCCGGAGATACGTCCCCTCCACGAAGAAGCGGGCGTAGTTGCCGAGATTCCAGTCGGGCACGGCAACGAAGTCGTTGTTCGTCTTCCAGAAGCTGAACACGAACATGATGGCCATGGGCACGAGGAAGAGGAAGACGAGCACAGCCAGGCCCGGCAGGGCTGGAAGAGCCCTGCCGAAGCGCTGGAGGAGCCCGCTCGAGGATCCGGCGGTCGGGGCCGCTGGGGCCCCGACCGGGGATTCCACGGTCATCTGGGTTGCTCGGTAACGCCGAGAGCCTAGGAGCCGAAGACGTCGTTGAATGCGGCGATGGCAGCCTGGGTCGAGGTACCGGGACCCTTGAGGGTCATGCTATTGACCGTCTCGGGCTTGTTGAAGAGCAGGTGGTCGGCGAGCTCCTGCTGGCCCTGGTTGATCAGCAGCTTGTAGGCCGCCTCACTGAACAGCGGCCGCCGGTTGATCATGAAGTTCGCGGCGACGTATTCGGCCTGCTCGTGGACCTCGAGGAAGGGCATCAGCAGGTTGTTGTTGGCGCCGCCGTGGACCAGCATCTCGGCGTCCATCCAGCCGATGGAGCCTTCCTTGGGGGTGAACGTCGTGAGCTGCGGGCCGCCCTGGTCCATGACCGCCGTGTCGGCGCCGAGGTTGATCGTGGCGATCCAGGCCTCGCCGTTCTTGAGGGCGGCGACCGTGTCCGTCGCCTGCGGTGCGAGGCGCAGGATGTTCGGCTTCAGCTGGACGAGGAGCGCCTTTGCCTGGGCGACCTCAGCGTCCGTCATGTTGTAGGGATCCTTGACCCCGGCGGCCTTGCCCATGTAGGCCATGACCTCGACCGGCTGGTCCTCGACAACGACCCGCTTCTTGTACTTCGGGTCCAGCAGGAGCTGCCACGAGTCGGCGCCCGCGGTCACGTGAGCCGGGTCGTAGGTGATCTGGATCGGCGCCCAGCCGTTCGGATAGCCAAGGTAGCCGGCCGGGCTGGTCCAGATCGAGAATTCGCGGGCGACGGAGTACAGCTGGCTGGCCACCTTCAGCGAGTTGATGTCGAATGCATCGATCAGCTGGTGCTGGTAGAAGTACGGCACCCACAGGGCATCTTCCGAGACCAGGTCGACCTGGCCGCCGACCTGCTGGACCTTGGTGTAGGCGTCGATGTCGTCGCTGAAGCTGGTGATGTTGGCCTTGATCCCGTAGGTGGCCGCGATCTGGTCCATCTCGGCCTGGTACCAGTGGTCGCCCCAGGTCAGCCAGTTGAACGTGCCCTTCGGCCCGGGCGTAGGGGCGGCCGACGCCCCGGGGGTCGCGCCGGCGGCGAGGCTCGGCGCGGCCGTCGGCGGCGCGGCGGTCGCCCCGGTCGTGCTACAGGCGGCCAGGAAGGCGCTCATGCCGGCGGTCGCCCCGACCGCGCCCGCGAGCTTGAGGAATTCTCGCCGAGCGAGCCTCGAGTTCAGATCAGCCATTCCATGCTCCTCCAGTTGGTGTGGCTACTCCCGGATCAGCGCGGCGTTTTCGGTCCGCCACCATACGCAAACCTCCTCACCCAGTGCACGCTGCGTGTCTGCGGTCGAATCCCGGGTCCCGTGCGGACTGACCACGACCATGTCGCCCGCCGCCGTGGCGACCGTGATCCGGGTGTGGTTGCCGAGGAAGGCGACGTTGACCACGCGACCCGCCAGGCCCGGCGGTCCGTCAGCGGCATCGGGCTGGCGGAGGGCCAGGAACTCCGGGCGGATCATCAGTGTGGCGGGCCCCGGCTCGGCGTCGCCCGGGACATTGACGACCTCGTTGCCCACCTTGAACACGGCCGGGCCGCCATCGCGCAGCACGGTTCCATCGATGAAGTTCGTATCGCCGACGAAGTCGGCCACGAACCGGTTGGCGGGCCGGTCGTAGACCTCCCGGGGTGAGCCCTGCTGCAGGACGGTCCCGTTCGACATGATGGCGATCTGGGTGGCCATCGACAAGGCCTCTTCCTGATCGTGGGTGACGAACACGAATGTCGTCCCGACCTGGCGATGGATCCGGGCGAGCTCGGTCTGCATCTGCTTGCGCAGCTTCAGGTCGAGCGCTCCCAGGGGCTCATCGAGGAGGAGCACCGCCGGCCGCTTGGCCAGCGCCCGGGCCAGGGCCACCCGCTGCTGCTGGCCGCCCGACATCTGGGCCGGCAAGCGGCCGGCGAATCCGCTCAGCCCGACGAGATCGAGGTACTCGTCGGTGCGGCTGGCGATGTCCGCCTTGGACAGCTTCTCCATGCGCAGCCCGAAGGCCACGTTCTGGGCGACCGTCATGTGCGGAAAGAGGGCGTAGCTCTGGAAGACCGTGTTCACGTTGCGCTTGTGGGGCGGCAGGTCCTTGACCGTCCGGCCCTCGATCAGCAGGTCACCGTCGGTGAGCGGGATGAACCCACCGATCAGGTTGAGGGTCGTGGTCTTGCCGCAGCCGGAGGGACCCAGCAGGCAGAAGAACTCGCCCGGCTGGATCACCATCGAAACGTTGTCCAGGGCGACCGCCTCGCCATACCGTTTCGTTGCGCGGCGTAGCTCGATGGCGGGTGTGGAGTCAGGCAAACGAGCGACAGCCGGGGTGTTCAGGACCTGGGCCGGGCATCGGTCTCCCTCTTGTGCAACCGTTTGCCCGATGCTAGCGTCCGGCTCATGACCCGTCAATACTTCGGTGGCCGGGGATGACCCACGCGGCCACTCCCCTGGCTCGCCCGGTGTCGCTCGACGCTGCCCGCAATGCCACCGTCGACCGGTTCGCCGGCCGGTTCCACCCGGCCTATGGCCCGGCCCTCGCCCGGCTGCCGGCTGGACGGCAGGTCTTCCACGGGCTGCCCTTCGACCTCGGACCGGCCGGCCACCGGCGACGCTGGATCCTGCTCGATGGCCCGCAGGCGATCGACCTCAGCGGGGTTGGCCCCGCCCGATACCTCGTGATCGCCCACCTGTGCGACACGTGGCGTGACGATGCCGGCGAGCGACCGCCCGGGCTGGCCCTCGGGCACGTCGTGCCGGTCGGCGAGCCGCTCGCCCGGTACACCGTGCTCGACCGCTCGGGGGCACGCACCCGCCACGAGATCCGGCGCCGGTTCGAGGTCAACGACGGAATCCTCGGCTGGGGCTCGACCGCCTTTGCCGCGCTGCCCCACGTCGAGAACGAGGCGATCGACTGGCGCGGTCCGCACGCCGCCCAGTCGCCCGGCCGCTACGCCCCCGCCGGCCAGTCGGGCACGCTCACGATCATGCCCGGGGTCTATGGGACAAGCCAGACCGGGGTCTCCGACTTCGTGCCCAGCGCGACCGACGACGCCCTGCTGTGGCTCGTGGCGATCGAGCTCGAGGCCGGCGCCGAGCCCATGGCCCTCGAGCTGGAGCCGCTCGCCGGCGGCCGGCCGGGCAGCGACCTGGTGGTCGCCGCGGTGACCGCGTTCAGCGGCGGCAACGACCCGTTGCTGCGCAGCCCGCGCTTCCAGGTCCGCCTGGACGGCGGCGACGAGCCGGCCGGGGTCGACCTCGGGACGATCATCCGATCGCGCCCCGCACCCGCGGCGCCAACCCGCGCCGACGAGGCACGCCGCCCGATCGGCTGGGGGACGCCCAGGGCAGACGGAACCGGCGGAACCGATCGCGACCCGCATGCTGGCTCGGCCCGCGGGGCGCAGGTCGTGGACCTGTCGATCGCCCCGGATGGCCTGCTCCGCCTCGGCGACTTGCGTGTAACCGGCCGCGAGCTGCTGGGCGACGGCCCGCGGCGCCACGTGGCCGGACCGCGCTCGATCGAGGTCCTGCCGCCGCCCGAGATCCCGGTGCGGGTCGAGATCGTCGATCCGGCCGGCGGCGAGCGGCTGCCCGCCCGGGTCCGGTTCACGACGCCCGACGGACGCTACCTGCCGCCGGCCGGCCATCGCGACGAGGTGAACCCGGCTTTCTACGAGGATTCGGGCGCCGACCTCGTCCTCGGATCGTCGACCTACGCCTACGTCCCGGGCGACTTCGAGATCGACCTCCCGCGGGGCACTGTCGAGGTCGAGGTCGTTGCCGGCTTCGAGCGTCGCCCGATCGTCCAGCGGCTGGAGATCGACCCGTCGACGCGCCGCCTCGAGCTGGCCCTCGAGCACGGGACGGCGCGGCCGCCGGGACGCTGGATCAGCGCCGATTCGCACGTCCACTTCCTGGCACCATCCACGGCCCTGCTCCAGGCAGCGGCCGAGGATGTCCACCTGGTCAACCTCCTGGCAGCCCAATGGGGCGACCTGTTCACGAACGTGACCGACCTGCCCTGGGGCTCGATCCAGGACCCAGCCGGCCGGCGCCAGGTGATCGTCGGCACCGAGAACCGCCAGAATGTCCTCGGCCACCTGGCCCTCCTGGGCGCCCACCGGGCGACCACTCCGTTCGCCAGCGGCGGACCGCCCGAGGGCCGGATGGCCGGGGCGCTGAGCGTCCTGCTCGCTGACTGGGCGGATCGCTGCCGGGCTGCGGGCGGCCTCGTCGTCGCCGCCCATTTCCCGCTGCCGTACGCGGAGATCGGGGCCGACATCCTGGCCGGCAAGATCGACGCGATCGAGAGCCAGGCCCTGTCGCCCGGGCTCGACGATCCGGCGATCTTCGAGTGGTACCGCTTCCTGAACCTCGGTGACCGGCTGCCGATCGTGGCCGGCACGGACAAGATGTCGGCCGAGGTCCCGATCGGCGCCGTGCGGACCTACACCCACCTGCTCGATGACGAGCCGCTGTCCTTTGCCGGCTGGGCGGCCGCCGTCCGCGCCGGCCGCACGTTCGTCTCATCGGGCCCGATCCTCGAGCTGCAGGTCGACGGCCACGAGCCGGGCGCGGTGATCACGATGGCCTCCGCGGGCCATCTCCAGGTGTCCGTGGTGGCGCGCGCCAGCCAGCCGGTGATCAACGTGGTCGAGCTGGTCGTCAACGGCCGGATCGTGGCCGCAACCAGCCCCACGTCGGCTGGGGTGCTGGAGCAGCGGCTCGACGAGACGATCGAGGTCCGGGCCGGATCATGGGTCGCGGCGCGCTGCCGGAGCACGAGCGAGATCCAGTCCGCGTTCACGACCTCGATGGCCGCCCACACCTCGGCGGTCTACATCGAGGTGGATGGTGCTCCGCTCGTGCCGCCGGCGGCTGACGGGGCCGCGGTCGCCGCGGTCATCGACGGCGCTCGGACGTGGGTCGCCGGGCTGGCCGCCGTCGCGGATCCGGCCGAGCGCGAGCGGATGGTGCGCTTCTTCGATGCCAGCCTCGAGCTGCTCCGCCTGCGGATGCTCGGGCGCCCCTGATCCGTTCGGATCAGGCGCCCCGCCGGGACGCGGGCTGGGCCAGGGTCCGGGTGCTCTCGCGCACGATCAGCTCGGGCGGCAGGAGGACGGCATCGGGCCGGGTCCCGAACTGGATCGAGCGGATCAGGGACGCGGCGGCAAGGCGGCCCATCTCGCCGGCCGGCGTGGCCACGGTCGTCAGGCGCGGGTTCGAGATCGCCGCGGACGGGATCCCGTCGAAGCCCACGATGCCGAGGTCCTCGGGCACCCGGACCCGGAGCTTGCGCAGCTCGTCCATGAGCGCCAGGGCCAGCTTGTCGTCGTAGCACACGAGCGCCTCGGGCAGCTCCGCGGCGATCACCGCCGCCAGCTCGGCGGGCTCGCGCCAGGTATCGACCAAGGCCGGATAGACCTGGGCGGGAGCCTTCACGCCGCGGGCCCGGAGAGTCGCCGCGACCGCCTCGAAGCGGAGCTTGTTGGTGGCCCCGGAGCCGCTCTCGACGTACGCGATCCGGCGATAGCCGCTGTCGACGAGGTGGTTGACCGCCGCCCGCAGGCCGCTCGCGTCGTCGGTCAGGATCACCCCTGGCTGGACGCTGCCCTCGCGCCGGGGCATGCTGCTGTGGTCGGGCTGGACCAGGACCAGCCGCTCGGGATCGACCCGCTCGCGGGCCTCCCGTGGCGAGATCGCGCTGGAAACGATCGCCACCCCGTCGGCCCCGTGCTCGGCGAAGACCTTCAAGGCCAGCCGCTCCCGGGCGGGTTCCGTCTCGCCGGCGACCATGATCACGCAGTACCCGCTCCGGCCGGCCTCCTCCTCGAAGCCCGAGGCAATCTGGCCGTGGACCGGGTCGCGCAGGTCGGGGATCAACAGGCCGAGGGTCCGCGAGTGCTTCATGCGCAGGCTGCGGGCGGCAACGTTGGGAACGTAGTTGAGCTCGGCCGCGGCGGCCTTGACGCTCAACCGGGTCGCCAGGCTGATCCGCGGATCGTCGGCCAGGGCTCGCGATGCGGTCGAGCCGGAGACGTTGGCCGCCCGGGCGACATCCTTGAGCAGGATTCGCCGTCGTGGACCGCTGGCGTAGCCGTTGATTACCAAAAACCAGCTCTCACCGGGACCCACCTTGTGACGAGCAACCGATTGCATCCGACCGTAGCATCGGCGGTCTCGGGGCGTCAATACGACCCGGCTCGTCAGTCCCCGAGCAGCCCGGCCAGCACCTCGCGGAGGCCCGCGGCGACGGCGGTCGGGTCGGCCAGCTCCCAGTGGAGCGGGCTGTATAGCTCATTGTCCCACCAGCCATCGAAGCCGGTCGAGCGGATCGCGGCGACCCATTCGCGGAGGGGGATGCGGCCCTCCCCCGGCCAGACCTGGCGGCTGGCCTGGCCCGGATCGGGCTCGCCCGGCAGGCCGAGCGAGTCGCCGAGATCGACCCCGGCGATGATCCGGGGATCGAGCCGGGCGAGCTCGTCGGGCGTCGCACCGGCGTGCCACAGGTGCCAGAAGTCGAGGAGCAGGCCGACGTTGTCGCGCTCGGCCGCCTCGACGGCCGCGACCGCGTCGGCCAGCCCGCGGATCGGCGTCCAGGCGAGCGGCTCGAGGTAGTAGCGAATGCCCAGCGGCGCGCCCAGGTCGGCGACCCGGCGCAGGCCGGCCGCCGTCACCCGGACGAGCTCGGATCGGGACAGGCCGCCCGGGCCGCGGTAGCGACCGCCGGGCACGACCGGACCGCTGAGGACCTGGATGTTCGTGGCCCCGACCGCCGCCGCGAGCTCGGTCAGGGCGTAGGCCTCCGCATCCGCCGCGCGCCGATCGGCCGGCGCCCAGCGCTCCACGTCGAGCAGGGCGCCCAGGTTGACCGGCGCCAGCGGCCCGAGCGCGGCGCGGATGCTGGCCGCCGAGTAGCCCAGGTCCAGGGCCCGCCGGAGGTGCTCGGCGCGCACGAAGATCCCATCCCAGCCGGTCTCCCGGGCGACCCGGATCTGGCCCAGCGCCGGCAGGTGCATCGTGGAGTTCGAGTTGTAGACGAGCTGCACGGGCGACTCCTCGGCTGGCGGGCTAGCTGGACGAGAGGGCGCCGAGCGCGCCGATGCCGGCCACCACGACGCCGATCCCCAGGATCTGGCGCGGGGCGAGGCGTTCCCGGAAGAGCACGAATGCGGCCACCGCCGCGATCGGCGGGAACATCGAGCCGAGGACCGAGGTGACCGCGATGTCCTGGCGAGCCCCGACGGCAAAGGCGACCAGGCCCACGATCTCGGCGACCCCGGTCACCGCGATGAACAGCAGCGCACGCCGGCCGACCGCAGCGCGCCGCAGGAGGACCAGGGGCAGGGTCACGAGGACCACGCCCGCGGCCCGGCCGGGCAGGATGACCCACGGCGCCGGCAGCGAGCTGCTCGCCTGGCCGGCGATGAACAGCCCGGCACCCAGGAACAGGGCGGCGCAACCGGCCAGCGCCGCGGCCCGCAGCGAGCTTGCCCGGCTGATCTCGACGCCCTCCTCGAGCTCGTGGCCGCCACCGGTCGCGGCGAGGACGACGCCGATCGCGATCAGCGCCAGGGCAAGTCCCGATCCGGGCGCCAGCTGCTGGCCGGCCAGGACCGAGATGACCGCAGCGATCGCGCCCTCGGTCGAGCCGATCGTGGACACGACTCCGACCGCCCCGATCCGGTAAGCGCTGTAGGCCAGCAGCAGGCCGCCGACATTCGACGCCCCGGCCAGCGCCGACCAGGCCAGCGCCGCCGCGACGTTCGTGGAGCCGGACGACGCCGGGATCGGGGTCGCGAGGAGCGCGATCGGCAGGAGCAGGAGCGTTCCGACGAGCATCACCCCGGCCACCACCGCGGCCGGCTGGGCCAGCCGGCTCGCCCGGGCACTGGCCAGGGTGGAGACGGCATAGGCGACTGCGGCAATGGCGCCGGCGACGACCGGCGAGATCAACGGTCGAGCGGAAGGTCGAGAGGACGCGCGACCTGTTCGGCGACCGTCCGGCAGCGTTCGAAGAGCGGCAGGCAGGTCGTCCGGGCGATCTCGGCGGCCTGCGCCGGGTCGCGGCTCAGGGCGGCTCCCCAGATGCCCCGGCCGGCGAGGAAGCCCGCTCCCCCGTTGCTGCCGGCGACCCGGACCTGCTCCAGGAACGCGTCGGCCGGTGCACCCGCCCCGAGGAGCACCCAGGGCGTCCCGGCACAGGCCACGGTCACCGCCCGGCACGCTGCACCGGCCGCCGGCCAATCGACGGCGGCCGGGTCCGCTCCCGGCACGACCAGCGGAAATGGCAGCTTGAACAGGTCGACGCCGAGGGGCCGGAGGCGTTGGACCGCCCCGATCACGAGGTCGGGCAGCCGCGCTGCGTAGTCGGCTTCGGATTCCGTCGACCAGCGATAGGCGATCGGCTCGACGACGAGCGGCAGGCCCAGGGTGTGGCAAGCATGGGCGCACTCGGCGACGAGCGCGTCCTGGCGGAGCGCGGACGGCGCATCGTCGATCCGGTACGGAAGGAGGAGCTTGCCCGCGTCGGCGCCGTAGGCAAGGGCTGTCGCCGGCGAGAAGTCCGGCAGCAGGGTCGTGATCCGGCCGTCGCCCAGGGCCTCGTAGCCCTGCGCCTCGAGGGGCATGATCAGGCCGATCGCGTCCGGGACGGCGCCGGCGTCGAAGGCGTCCTGCCCCAGTTCGGCGTCGAGCATGATCGCCGTCGCCGCGGGCGCGAGGACGGCCACCAGGGCCTGCTTCAGGGCGCTCAGCTCGGGCGTGCCCAGGCCAGTGATCCCGCGCCGCTCGAGCACGGCCCGGAAGTTGTCACGATGGTCGATCGCCAGACCCGAGATGACCCCATCGGGACCGGCCAGCCGGTGCAGGCGACGGCGAATCCCGGCGCGCTCCGGCGCCGCGGCGGCAGCTCCGCCGCTCACGTGTAGTCGAAGGGCAGCCGGGGATCCTTGGCCATCGATGGCCACAGCTCGCGGACCCAGGCCAGGTCCGGGTCATCGGTGTTGGCCATCGTCCGGCGATCGCCGGCGAGCGCGTTCAGGAACCAGGCGTCGTAGCCGGGCGTGGAGATGAACGGGTGGTAGCCCTGGTCGACGATCACGAGATCGCCATGCCGGACAGGCAGGATCGCGTCGCGAGAGCCGTCACGGTGGTAGATCCGCTGGATCGCCCACGCCTCAGGCCGCCGGAACTGGTAGAAGTACGTCTCCTCGAGGACGGCTTCCCGGGGGGGGTCGTCGACGTCGTGCTTGTGGGGTGGCCAGCCCGACCAGTTGCCGTTGGGCGTGATCACCTCGCAGATCAGCAGTCGGTCGGCGGGAAAGCCCGGCATCATCATGTTGTTGACCTGCCGGGTGCAGTTGCCGGCGCCCCGGATCTCGACCTCGACGTCCTCGGGCCGGACGACGATCGGCGACGTCGCCACCCCGGACCGCCCGGTCAGCGGCGCCTGGGCCAGGGCGACCACCGCCCGCATCCCCGGCAGCGGCCGGCCGATCAGCCGGGCGGTCGTGCCGGCCGGCAGGTAGGCACTCCAGGGCAGCCCCGAGAAGACGTCGCGCCGCCCGGGCAGGTCGAGCTTCGAGCCGTCGCTCAGCGCGATCTCGATCCCGCCGCCCGAGATCGTGACGATGGCCGCTTCCTGGTCCGGCGCGTCGAGCAGGACCACCTCGCCCTCGGCCAGGCTGAAGGTCCGGAACGACAGGTAGCGCCAGCCGGATCGAACTGGATCCGTGGCCACCAAACCGTGCGCCCCCGGCCGGATGTGGAGCATCTCGGGGGTCAGCCGGGAGGGCAGCTTGGCCGGATGGATGATCGGCTCCGCCGGCCGCTTGGGCTGGGTCATCGACGTGCCTCCGCTGCGTGACGGGTTCCGCGGGCCATGAGCGTGTCGATCTCGTCGGGCGTGGGCATCGCGCTGCTGCACATCAAGCGCGAGGCGACGATCGCCCCGGCCGCGTTGCCGCGCTCCAGCGCCGCTTCCGGGGCCAGCCCCCGGAACAGCCCGGCGGCCACGGCCGCCGTCAGGGCGTCCCCGGCGCCCAGCCCGCAGGTGACCTCGATGGGGATCCCCGGGACCGAGTGGCGTTCACCGTTGATCAGGACCGTTGCGCCTTGCGGACCGTGCTTGAGGACCGTCAGGCGCGGGCCGGGATTGCCCGGCTCGCCGGGCCGCAGCCCCGCCGCCGCGAACTCGGCATCGCTGCCGATCACGACGTCGCTCACCCGGACGGCCTGCTCGGTCAGGGCGGGATGCTCGCGCAGGTCGGGCCACAGCCCGGGCCGCCAGTCGAGATCGAGGATCGTCCACGATGCCGGGGGCCGGGCGCGGCTGGCCTGCCGCTGGGCGAGGAGGGCGAGGGTCGTCGATCGCGCCGGCTCGGCGGCGAGGAGCGTCGCCGAGACGATGACCAGCGGCGCCAGCTCGAGCGCTTCCCGGGGCAGGTCGGCCGGTTCGAGCTGCGTCTCGGGGGCCGGGTTCGCGCGGTAGAAGGTCACCGGGAAATCGTCCGGCGGCCAGGCCTCGAAGAACGCGACCTGGGTCTGGCCGGCCGTCCGGGTCGCCAGGGCCGACACCGCGATGCCTTCGCCGGTCAGGGCCGCTCGAACGTACTCGCCGTGTCCGTCGGCGCCCACGCTCGAGAGGACTGCCGTCGACACGCCCTGGCGGGCGAGGCCGAAGGCGATGTTGCCGGCGAAGCCGCCGACCGAGCGGACGAAGGAATCGGCGGCCGCCAGCGAGGTCCGGGGCGTTGCCGGGGTCAGGTCGACGCCGATCCGGCCGACCACGAACGCCTCGGGCGCGGACGGCCGGCCGGCCGGAGCGCCGGGCGTCATGCCAGGTGCTTGTTCACGGCGTCCCGGAAGGTCAGGGCACAGGTCCGGGCCTCGTCTGCTCCGTCGCGCATCCGCAGCCCGAACGGGGCGAGGTTCGCGTCTCGGACGCCGATCCCGATGCTGATCGAGCGCTCGAGCAGGGCATCGGTCTGGGGCAGGAGGCCCACCCGGTAGTCGCCGTGCGAGTGGCCGGGAATGTCGCAGTCGAAGGGGCAGCCCTTGCCGTTGACCGTCCGCCGGTCGAGGAGGTGGTTCATCTTGCTGTACACGTGCCAGCCCGACTCCGACAGGGTGATCGAGCCGACCTCGGCGGCCACCTTGCGGGCGATCTGGGCCGAAGGCAGGCTGACCACGAGGTGGGTGGCCAGGTCGCCGGCCGGGTCGGGCAGCGTCCGGAACTCGATCTCGGGCGACTCCTCGAGGAACGACTGGACGATCTCCTTGTTGGCGCGCAGGTGCGACGTGATCCGGTCGAGCTTGCCGATCTGGCCCAGGAGCACGGCCCCGGACAGCTCGGTCATCCGGAAGTTCATCCCCAGGAACGGCCGCGGCGCGTATTTCGACTCGAGCCGGTCCGGCGCGTGACCCTGGTCGTGCATCGCGAAGAAGCGCTCGTAGAGGGTCTCGTCGTCGGTCACGATCATCCCGCCATCGCCGCAGGTGATCGTCTTGTACTCGTTGAACGAGAACGTCCCGGCGGCGCCGATGCCGCCCACGCCCTGGCCCTTGTAGGTCGCGCCGAAGGCCTGGGCGCAGTCCTCGATGATCGGGATGCCGTGCTTGTCGGCGACCGCCTTGAGCTCGGTCATCCGGGCCGGGCCGCCGAGCATGTGGACGACGATGATCGCCGCGGTGCGGGGCGTGATCCGGGCCTCGACGTCGGCCGGGTCCAGGTCGAAGCTTTGATCCACCTCGGCCAGGACCGGCGTCGCGCCGGTGTACGCGATCGCGGAGATCGAGGCGACGAAGGTGAAGCCGGGCACGATGACCTCGTCGCCCGCGCCGACACCCAGCCCGAGCAGGGCGATCCACAGGGCGGCTGAGCCGCCGCCGCTCAGGCCCAGGCCGTAGCGGACGCCGGCCAGGCGGGCGATCTCGCCCTCGATCCGGTGGACCTTCGCCCCAAAGGCCGGATTGTCCGAGGGGCCATAGCGGCTGAGGAAGCCGCTCTGCATCACCTCGAGCACCTCGGCCGTCTCTTCGGCCCCGATCAGCTCAACGCCCGGACCTGGCATGCAATCACTCCCTCGCTAGTCGAATTGGGCAGTCAGATATCAATGAAGGTCGGTGCGCTGGAGGGCACGCGCCCGCTCGTAGGCCGAGCGGGCCGTCCGGACGCTGGCCCGGTCGCTGGCCGCCGCGACCGGCACGTCCCACCAGGCCTCGAAGCCGGTCAAGCGCTTCTCGGGATCGGTGGGCACGAGGATCACGCTGACCCGGTCGCTGGCCCGCGCCGCGGCCAGGGCCGCACGGAGGTCGTCGGCCGTCTGGGCCAGGAGGCCCAGGGCGCCCATCGCCTCGGCGTGCTGGCGGAAATCGACCGGCACGTAGGCGCCGGTCAGGCGGTTGCTGGCCGGGTCGCGGAAGCGCAGCTCGTTGCCGAAGTCGACGACCCCGACCGAGCGCTGGAGGGCGAGGATGCACTGGAAGCCGTGGTTGTCGAGGACCACGATCGTCAGCTTGAGGCCCTCGGCCACGGCGGTCACGATCTCCGAGTTCAACATCAGGTACGACCCGTCACCGACCATGACGACCACCTCGCGGGTCGGGTCGGCAAGGCGCACCCCGAGGCCCGCGGCGATCTCGTAGCCCATGCACGAGAAGCCGTACTCGACGTGGTAGGCCTTGGGCTCGGTCGTCCGCCACAGGCGGAGCAGGTCGCCGGGCAGGCTGCCCGCGGCACAGATGACGGCCGCCTCGCCGCCGACGACGTCGTTGACGACCCCGATCACCTCGGACTGGCCCAGCTCACCGGTCTCGCGGACGCCAGTTTCGTCCGTGCCCGAGCGGAGGCGGGTCACGATCGCGTCCCAGTCGGCCTTCAGGTCCGCCACGCGCTGCCGGTACGCCTTCGACGTGCCCGACCAGCCGGCGGCTCCGAGGCTGGCCTGGAGGGCGCGCAGCCCTTCGCGGACGTCCGCCACGACCGGTTGCGCCCGCATCTTGTAGGCATCCATCGGGCTGACGTTCAGGCCGATGAAGCGCACCGCGGGGTTCTGGAAGGCGGCCTGCGATTCGGTCACGAAGTCGCCCATCCGGGTCCCCACGCAGATCACCAGGTCCGCGTCACGGATCAGCCGATTCGAGGCGAGGCCGCCGTTCGTGCCCGCCGGACCCATGCTCAGCGGGTGGTCCCAGGGCAGGGCGCCCTTGCCCGCCTGGGTCTCGACGA
>Ga0265314_10002189_pt1 | contig 20421 bp, 18 predicted proteins | sample 4126metaG_FD_203106 | JGI IMG/M metagenome (GOLD analysis project Ga0265314, IMG submission 203106) | Rhizosphere microbial communities from Carex aquatilis grown in University of Washington, Seatle, WA, United States - 4-1-26 metaG | ecosystem: Host-associated > Plants > Roots > Rhizosphere >... | reverse complement strand
CCCTGCCAGCTCACGATCAAGTTGGAGACCGCGCCGCGATAGAGCCCCTGCATCATGTTCAGCACCGGCCCCTCGAGCGTCTGGACATGCCCGTTGCGATCCTTCATCACCACGCCGCGGATCTCGATGCTCGCCGGATCCATGCGGTTGGGGACCGAGAGCAAGATCTTGGTCACCGTACGGCCCGAGTACGTCTCGTGCAGCGACTCGATCCAGAACGCGTCACCGAGCTGACCGACGATCTTGGTGGTCAGGAACGACGGCTGCTGGTCGTAGACCATCTTGTGCTGAGTCCACTGGCCGACCTGGAACGGCTGCGGCGTGAAGCCGACCGGCCCCGGGAAGCTCTGGCTGGGGCGGCCGAATGAAGCGCTCCGGCGGTCGATGTCGGCTTTCAACGCCGGGTCGATGGATGGCCCGCAACCCGCGAGCACAGGCGCTGCAAGGATCGTCGCGAGATACGCGAGGGGGGCGATTGGTCTCATGCGCATGGCGCGCATGGTAACGCGAAAGCCGCGCGCCAGGGGGCGACGCACGGAGAGGCGGTCCCTCGGGCGATTGGCGAATCGCGAATGACTGAATGCCGGAGTCCGTGCGACCGTCACAAGAGAGTCCTCGTCGCTCTCGTCGTTCCCCCTCACTGGCGACGTCTCACGAAAGGTGCGCCCCATGCGTCTTCCAAGCGTGAAACTGGTCTGTTTGCCGTTGTGGCTGCTCGTTACGGGCGGCGCGTGCTACGCGAGCGCGCCGCCCCCGGCGTATGGTCCCGGCTATCAGGCGCCGAGCGATCCGGCGCCGCCGCCTCCGCCGCCCGGTGCACCGCCACCGGTCGCCGCCGGGCCGTCGCAAGATCAGAGCGCCTATCCGCCGCCACCCGCGCCGACCTATGACGACGTCTACGCCGCTGCGCCGGGTACCACGGTCAGCTCGGTCGACGTCTTCTACAACGACCTGGCGCCGTACGGGAGCTGGTCCAACGACCCGTCTTACGGCTGGGTCTTCGCCCCCAGTGATCCGTCGTACGTGCCGTACTCCAACGGACGCTGGAGCGACACCGACTACGGCTTCACCTGGGTGTCGAACGATCCCTTCGGCTGGGCGACGGACCACTACGGCCGCTGGGTGTGGGCCAATCGCTGGATCTGGTTGCCGAACACCGTATGGGGTCCGGCGTGGGTGCAGTGGCGCGAGGGACCGGGTTACGTCGGCTGGGCGCCGGCTGTCGACGGTCCGAGCACGTACGTTCCGGAGAACCAGTGGCGCTTCGTGGCCGCGCGGAATCTGCTGTTGCCCGCCGTCGGGCGCTACTCCTTCACCGGCAATCTCGGGACGTACCTGCGTTCGACCGCGCCGGTGAATCGCTACTACCGGCACGGCAACGACGTCTGGGTCGCGGGGCCGCACGACGATTGGTTGCGGGGCAACCGTGTCGACATGCGCCACCAGCCGATGGGACTGCAGCAGATGGGACGCTACACCGACGCGCAACGGATGGAGGCGCAGCGTCGCGCGCAGCGGCGGCAGGCAGAATGGGACGCGCGGCGCGCGCAGGCGCAGAACCGCGAGGCGCAGGACCAACAGCAGCGTCAGGCCGCCGATCAGAACCGGTGGCAAGAGCAGCAACGGCGCCAGTCCGAGGAACAGCGCCGGCGCGACGACGAGGCGCGCCGCCAGGCCGACGAGGCGCGCCGCCAGGCCGACGAGCAGCGCCGCCAGGCCGAGATCCAGATGCGCCAGCAGCAGGACCAGCAGCGCCGTCAGCAAGACGAGCAGCGGCGTATGCAGGATCAGCAGCGGCGTCAGGCCGACGAGCAGCGGCGGCAGGACGACCAGCGCCGCCAGCAAGACGAGCAGCGGCGCCAGGCGGATGAGCAGCGACGCCAGCAACAGCAAGCGCAAGACGACGCGCGCCGGCAACAGCAACAGCAACAGCAACAGCAGCGCCAGGCGGATGAGCAGCGTCGTCGCCAGGAGGAACAACAGCGGCAACAGCAGCGCGCCGCCGACGAACAGCGCAAGCGTCAGGATGACGATCAGCGGCGGCGCGTCGCCGAGGAGCCACGCAAGCCGTCGGATGACCATGGCCGTCACGACGACGGCAAGACCCGCGGCGGTGACAAGCGTCGCGACGACGACCACGGGCACGACGTGCACTAGGAGGCGATGCTGGCGACGAGAACGGGCGCGGCTCCGGAAGAACCTCGATCATGGCGCGCGACTTCTACTAGAATCGCCCCCCGGCGATGCTCAAGCACAACACATACTTCGAAGGCAAAGTTCAAAGCGTCGGATTCGAACGCAACGGGCGGCGGGCGACCGTGGGCGTGATCGCGCCCGGTGAGTTTCACTTCGGCACCGATGCGCCCGAGCGCATGACGGTCATCAGCGGCGAGCTTTTTGCGCGCCTGCCCGACGGCGGGGACTGGCGCAGCTTCCCGGCGGGCACCGCGTTCGAGGTCCCGGCCAAGAGCGGCTTCGACGTACGCGCGTCGCAGCCCGCCGCGTACCTCTGCGAATTCCTTTGATCGCCGAGGTGGTGCTCGCGTTCGCGGGCGGCACCCTGGAGCTGCGTGGGCTCGCGGCCGGCGGCTCGCCGCCTACGCCCGACTGCCGTTGGGATCCGCGCTCGGCCTGTTATCGCGCGCCGGCGGCGGCATACGCGGACCTGCTGCGCGCGCTCGGCCGTCAATCGATCCCGGTCGACGATCGCGCGCGCGGCTACCAGCCTCTGCCCGACGGGCCGCGCGTGCACCTGCCGCCACGCCCGTACCAGGCCGAGGCGCTGGCCGCCTGGCGCGCGATGCGCGGGCGCGGCGTGGTCGTGCTGCCGACCGGCGCGGGCAAGACCCTGGTCGCTTGCCTCGCCATCGACGACAAGCGGCGCGCGACGCTGGTGGTGACGCCGACGCTGGATCTCGTGCGCCAGTGGTACGACGTGCTGCGCGCGACGTTCGGCGCCGCGGTCGGCATCGGTGTGGTGGGGGGCGGGGACTTCGACGTACAGCCGCTCACCGTCACCACGTACGACTCGGCCTACCTGCACATGGATCACCTCGGGCGGCGCTTCGGCCTGCTGGTGTTCGACGAGTGCCACCACCTACCGGGCGCGGCGTACGCGCTGGCCGCGCAGTCGAGCCTGGCGCCGTATCGGCTGGGCCTGACCGCGACGCCCGAACGCGCCGACGGCCGCCACGTCGAGCTCGACCACCTGATCGGCCCGCTCTGCTACCGCAAGGACATCGTCGATCTCGCGGGCGACGGTGGCTACCTGGCGGAGTACGAGACGATCCGCCTCGAGGTCGAGCTATCGGCGGCGGACCGCGCCGAGTATCAATCAGAGCGCGCGATCTACACCGGCTTTCTCGTCGAGCAGGGGATCCGCATGGGCTCGCCGTCGGGTTGGTCGGATTTCATCATCCGCTCGTCGCGCACGGCCGAAGGACAGCGTGCCATGGCGGCTTACCGGCGCCAGCGCGAGATCGCGTTCGCAGCGCCGGCCAAGCTCGATTTCGTGCAGCTGCTGCTCGAACGCCACCGCGACGATCGCGTGCTGCTGTTCACCGACGACAACGCCACGGCGTACACGGTGTCGCGGCGATTTCTCGTCCCGGCGATCACGCACCAGACGAAAGTGCGCGAGCGCAGCGAGATCCTCGCGCGGCTCGCTGACGGACGCTACGGCGCCGTGGCCACGTCGAAGGTCTTGAACGAAGGGGTCGACATCCCCCAGGCCAACGTCGCGGTCGTGATCTCGGGCAGCGGCTCGGTGCGCGAGCACGTTCAGCGCCTGGGCCGCATCCTGCGCCGCCACGCGAGCAAGAGCGGCGGGCGGCCGGCGCTCCTGTACGAGCTGGTGACCGCGGCGACGACCGAGACGTCCACCAGTGATCGCCGGCGGGAGCACAGTGCTTACCGCTGACCTGGTCGCGGCGCGGCGTCGCGGCGACGTGCTGCAGATCCTGCCGCTCGACGACGGGGCTCGCGCCCGGATCGAGGAGCTGGCGGGTGTCTACCTCGAGATCGCGCGCGCGCACGTGGGCCGCACGCGCGAAGAGGTGGAGGCGACCTGGCGTGCCGTCGAGGTGGCGCCGCACGAGCGCCGCCTGGGTGACGGCGTGCTCAAGCTGGTCAGCGACCGCTGCGTCTTCGAGACGCCGGCCGAGATCGATCCGGCCGAGCTGCGCGCCGAGGTCTTCCTGCGCGCCAGCGCCGCGCGGCGCACGACCGACGCCGGCGGCCGGCTCGCGCGCGAGGCGGTGCTCGCCGAGGTCGCGGGCGCGCGCGGCCTCTCCGTCGAGGAGCTGGAACGAGCGCTCTACGCTGATCTGCACGGCGCCGAACGGCTCTGCTCGGTCACGCCGATCCGGCCCGCGCACCTGGCGGCAGGCTTCGACCGCGCGCAGGTGCAGGCGGTCCTGCTACGCGCGACTCGGGTCGTCGCCGAGGTTGCGGGCGCCGACGCGGCCGGCTACCGCCGTCTGTTTCACAAGCTCAAGTTCCTGCGGTTGCTGCACACGATCACCCCGTCCAAGGACGGCTACCGCATCGAGATCGACGGCCCGTTCAGCCTGTTCCAGGCGGTGACGAAGTACGGCTTGCAGCTGGCGATGGCATTGCCGGCGATCGCCGACTGCGGCCGCTGGCGCATCGAGGCGCAGGTGCTGTGGGGCAAGGAGCGGCGGCCGGTCACCTTCCGCGCCGCGGGTGGCGATCCCGGCGAGCGCAGCGCGATCGCGCCGGACTCGTCCGACCTGCCCGACGAGATCGCGGCCTTGCTCGCGCGCCTGGCCGCGCGCGAGAGCTCAGGTGACAGCGACTGGATCGCCTCGCCCGCCACGGCGATCCTGGATCTCCCCGGCGCGGGGCTTTGCGTCCCCGATCTGGTTTTCCGCCGGCGCGGCGGCGCGGGCGCGCCGGTCTATCTCGAGGTGCTGGGCTACTGGAGCCGCGAAGCGGTCTGGCGGCGCGTCGAGCTCGTCGAGCGCGGCCTGCCGCACCGGATCCTCTTCGCGGTGAGCAAGCACCTGCGCGTCAGCGAAGCCGCGCTCGATGAGGATCTCCCCGGATCACTCTACGTCTACGCGCGGGCGCTCGATGCGCGCACGATCCTGGAGCGCGTGGAGCGATTGTCGGCAGCGTCGTTCAGATAACCGGCATGACGCGCAAGACGCCGGGTGCGGACGCTTCAAATCCGGAGCCTCTAGAGTCCAGATCTCGGTGTCCCCGGCGCCTTGGCGGTTTCACTTCTGCCCGTGCTCGCGGACCGTCTCGACTAGGCGACCGGCCAGCCCTTGGCGTCTCGCTTCGGGCCGCCGCCGCCGCCGTGCGGGCCGCCGCCCGGTGGGCCGCCACCGCGCGGACCGCCACCGCCGCCACCGCCACCCCCGCCGCCACCGCGCGGGCCTCGTCCGCCGCCGCCGTGAGGCGGGCGCGGGCCTCGCGGCGCGTGCTCGCGCGACTCGCCACCGGGGCCCCCCGGTGCGCGCGCTTCACGTGGCTCACCGGTCTCCGGAGATCGCGCACCGAATCGGACCGGACCGGCCGCAGCCGGCGCACCGCCAGGACCGGCGCCCCGGGGCGCGCCGCCAGGAGCGCCGGGACCGCCGAAACCACCAGGACCACCGGGGCCACCGGGCCGACGACCCCGGCCACCACCGGGACCGCCACCTGCGCCACCGGGACCGCCGCCCGGACGCCGGGCGCCGCCCGGACCATCAGGACGCCGCCCGCCCGGCCCGCGCCGGCCGCGGTCGCCGCCGCGCTCGCCGGGGCCCGCGGGTGCGCGGGTGACCATCCATCCTTGTCCCGCCGCCGGGACCTCGCGCGGCGGAAGATCGCGCTCCAGACGCGCACCGCCGGCGAAGCCGCCGGCACCGCCGGGACCTCCGGAACGCCCGCCGCCGCCACCACCGCCGCCGCGATCCCGACCGCGCCCGCCGCCACGGTCGTCGTGCCGGCCGTGTCCCTTGCCGCCGCCTTCGCGCCGGGGCATGAGGTCGACCAGATAGTAGAAGTCACCCTGCTTCTTCGCGTTCGGCGGCGGGTTCTCGCCGCTCAGGACACGCACCAGGCGTACGTTATCGGTGCGCCCGCCGACGACGTCGAGGGCTTCGACCAGACGCGCGAGGCGATCCCCGCTCAGCTTCATGGCCTCTTCGAGCGCTGGTAGCGCCGGATCGGGGCCAAGGTCGACCGGGGGCGCCTCCACTGCCGCTTCGGCGCCGCCGTCGCTCGCGGCGGAGTCGGCCGGCGCGGCCTCGGCACCGTCAGCAGCGCTCGCGTCTCCGTCGGTCGCTGGGGCGTCCGGCGCCGCACTCGCCTCGGCTTCGCCGGCGGCTTCCGCCTCCGGTCCCGCGCTCGCCTGGTCTTTGTCGGCGGTTGTGTCGTCCGCTCCGTGAGCCGCTGCGTCGTCCGGCGCCGCGCTCGCCTCGGCTCCGTCGCCGCCGGCGACGGAGCTGTCGACGTCCGGCGGTGTGGTCGCGTCGCTCGCGGTCTCCGTCGCAACGCCTTCCGGCGCGAGCGCTTCCGTCGCCCCGGCGTCGGCCGGCGCGGCTTCCGCGCTCTCCGCCTCGGCGGGGACCTTGGGCTCGGGGCGTGGCGGGGTCGGCCGCGGGTGCAGCTTGCGGATGCGGGCGGCCTCCCGCAGTACAGTGCCGGAGAACTCGGTGACGGTCTTCATGGGCAGGGCCTTTTAACTGATCTCGAATCCCGAACGACGTCCCCGCTCCGCGAGGCCGCAGACGATCTTCGCTCTGTTGATGGGAGCTTAGTTCTACTTCATTCCGGACGCTGTCTGGAGCTTCTTGTAGTCCTCGACGGCGTTCTTGTTGAGCTCGTAGGTGACCACGTCCTTGTGGCACCCCTCGCAGTCGAATTTGCCCCCGTTCTTGTTGGCGGCGGTCACCATGTCCTTCATCACCCGTCTCGCCTCGGCGCGGCCTCCCTTGGCGCACGCGCGGGCCGTCGGCGATGCGCCCTTGACCGCGATGGTGCAGCTCCCGCCGGCGGCGGTGGCGTTACCCGGGTGCGCGACATACGCGGCGCCCAAGGTCAATGTCACTGGCAGAAACAACGTGGCGAGCCTGGCAAACGGGCGTTTCATCGCATTCTCCTGGCGCGAAAGGGGACTGCTTATAGCTCGGACGGGACGGCGCGCACAATTATTCGGCCGCCCTGGGAACAGCCCTTCGGGCGTCTTGGAAGAGCCCCTCGGGCGTCTTGGGAACAGCCCCTCGGGCGTCTTGGGAACAGCCCTTCGGGCGTGTTCTCGACGGGGCCGCCACTTCCTGCAGCGCGGCGAGAGGTATATAGTATGCGCGGCATGGCATACGTCTCCGGGATCCGGCAGGGGGTTGGAGTCTCTGCCGCGGTAGTCGCTTCGCTTCTTTTTTCCCTCTTGCTCCTGCTCTTGCTCGCCTCTCCGGCCCGCGCCCAGGACGACAGCGACCCGGGAGTGCAAGTCGAGCTCGGGATCATGGGCGGCTATGAGGTCTTCGCGCACAATCTGGAGCTGGGCGTCGCCGACGATCCCGCGCTGCCCAGCCCCAAGAGCAACGGGCTCTTCGGCGCGCGCGCCGCGCTGGCGTTCAATCGGACCCTCTCGCTGGAGATCGAGGGCATCGGCGTCCCGACTGGCGACAGCCTTCACAACTATCGCCTGCTCGTGGTCGGCTGGCGCGCTCACGTGTTGTGGCACATCCCGGTGCGCATCCTCGACGGCCGTCTCCGGCCCTTTGTGCTCGCCGGCGTCGGCGCGCTGTCGGTCGTCGACACCGTGGGCACCGAGTACGACGAGATCAAGAAGGACACCGACTTCGCGTTTCACGGCGGCGTCGGTCTGAAGTACGCGATCACGCCGCTCTTCGGGCTGCGCATCGACGGGCGCGTGGTCGGCGCGCCGAACACGACGCAAAACGGCTACTCGGCCAATTACGAGGTCATGGGCGGTGTCTCGTTCACGCTCGGTGGCCACCACGGACCGCCACCGCCCCCGGCACCTCCGCCTCCGCCCGCGGCGCCCAAGGACAGCGATGGCGACGGCATCCCCGACAGCGTCGACAAGTGCCCCAACGCCGCCGAGGACAAGGACGGCTTCGAGGACGAAGACGGTTGCCCGGATCCCGACAACGATCACGACGGGATCCCGGACGCGATCGACAAGTGCCCCAACGAGCCCGAGACCAAGAACGGCATCGACGACGACGACGGCTGCCCCGAGAAGGACGAAGACGGCGACGGCATCCTCGGCTCGAACGACAAGTGCCCGCTGGAGGCCGAGGACAAGGACGGCTTCGAGGATGACGACGGCTGCCCGGATCCGGACAACGACAAGGACGGGATCCCCGACGTAACCGACAAATGTCCCAACGAGCCCGAGACCAAGAACGGCTATCAGGACGAGGATGGCTGCCCCGACGAAGTGCCGGCCGCGGTCGCCAAATTCACGGGCGTGATCAAGGGCATCACGTTCCGCAAGGGCTCGGCAGTGATCAACCCGTCGTCGTTCCTGACGCTCAAGCAGGCGGTCAAGGTGCTGAAGGACTATCCGGCGCTGAAGATCGAGATCTCCGGCCACACCTCCGACGACGGCAAGCACGACTTCAACATGAAGCTGTCGCAGCAGCGCGCGGACTCGGCCAAGGCCTACCTGGTCCGTAACGGCATCGACGCCGGCCGCATCACGACTGTCGGGTACGGGCCTGACAGGCCGCTCGTGACCGGCAAGGGCAAGGGGGTTCAGGACAAGAACCGCCGCATCGAATTCCGGTTGGTCAGCCAAGGCGAGGCGCCGGCGGGCGCGCCGCCCGCTCCGGATGCGGCGACGGCACCGGGCGCGCCGGCGTTGCCGCCCAAGGGCGGCGACGCCCCGAAATCGCCGGCGCCGGAGAGCCCCAAGCCGTAGAATCGCCGGCACGTCATGCCGCTCATCAATGTGTTCACCTCGGCCGATCTGCCGCCGGCCGACAAGGTCGACGCTCTGCTCAAGGATCTGTCGTCGCTGCTGGCGAAGCGCTTCGGGAAGCCTGAGGGCTACGTCATGACCTCGCTGGTGCCGCGCCCGCGCATGACGTTCGCCGGCACGCCCGCGCCCGCTTGCTTCGTCGAGATCAAGAACATCGGCGAGATCGCGCCGACGCTCAGCCGCGCGCTCAGCGCCGATGTGACGTCGCGCTTGCACGCCGCGCTCGGCGTGCCGTCGGATCGCATCTACCTGGAGATGGCGAACGTCGAAGGTCACCTCTGGGGCTGGAACGGCGACACCTTCGGCTGAACGTCCGTTTTGTGAACCGTTTGGGCGCGGGGGCGCCGCTTCCTGGTCATGAGACCCCCCCGCCTGCCGTTCGCCGCGATCTCGATTCTGCTGGCCGTCTCTTGTGGCGCCTGCGCCGCGACCAGCCCGCGCGCGCCGGTCAGCGCCGGCGGCGCCCCGGCACCGGCGCCGGCGTCAGCGAGCGCCGCCGCTGTCGCCGCCGGTCCGTTCACGCCGCTCTTCGACGGCAAGGACACCGCCGGCTGGGTGCAGGTGCTGGACTCGAAGTGGGTGGTCGAGGACGGCGTGCTCGTCGGACGGCAGGATCCCGCCGGGCGCCGCGGCGGCGAGAGCTGGCTCTTCACCGACAAGGACTACGGCGACTTCGTCTTGCGCGTGAGGTACCGCATCACGCCGGGCGGGAACAGCGGCATCTTCCTGCGTGACCCGCTGCCGCGGGCGACCCGCCTGGCGGCCGCCGACGGAGGTCAGGGGCCGTGGGAGTCGGGCTACGAGGTGAACATCAACAACGACGAGCCGGTCTATCCCACCGGATCGGTGTGGGACGCGGCGAAGGGTCCGGGCAAGCTGCAGAGAGAGAACGAGTGGAACGACGTGTTGATCAAGATCCAGGGCCAGCAGATCTGGACCTGGATCAACGGCGTCGTGGCCCTCGACGGCGCGACGCTGCCGGCGCGATCGGCGCGTGGCGGGATCGGCTTTCAGCGACACGGGACCCCGCAGTACCGCGACAAGGTGATCGAGGTGAAGTCCGTCGAGATCCGCGAGCTCTAGAACGGACCCGGTCCGGCGCGGGCTGATTCGCGGTATGACCAGCGACGATGAAGCTGGTCGCCGAAGCGGTGCTGCCGCTGTTCGCGCTGATCCTCGCTGGATACCTGTGCGGATGGCGCGGCCTGCTGGGCACGGAGGCGACCAACAGCCTGAACCTGTTCGTGGTGTGGTTGGCGCTGCCGGCGCTGCTGTTTCAGGCGCTGGCCGAGGCGCGCTGGTCGGAGCTGAATCGCCCCGGGTTCGTCCTGGCGATCGCGATCGGGATGCTGGCGACGTTCGTGCCCTGGGTGGTGCTGTCGCGCCCGCGCGCCACGCCGCTGCCCGACGCCAGCATCGAAGCGCTCGCGGCGTCGTACCCGAACACCGGGTTCATGGGGATCCCGCTCTGCCTGGCCGTGTTCGGCCGCGCCGGGCTGCAGCCGGCGATCGTCGCGACGATCCTGACCGCCTGCCTGCTCTTCGGCCTGTCGCTGGCGCTGATCGAGATCGGCTTGCAACCGGGCCGCGCGACCGGCGTCGCGATCCTCAAGGCGGCGGCGACGCTGGCACGCAATCCGCTGCTGGTGGCGCCCGCGCTGGGCGCGCTGTTCGCGATCGCGCACGTTCCGCGGCCGGCACCGCTCACGCGATTCACCAGCTTGCTCGGCGGCGCGGCCAGCCCCTGCGCGCTGGTGACGATCGGCCTCTTTCTGGCGCAGAACCGCGGTGCCGGCCAGGTGGGCGCGGGCGCGCACCGGCGCGCGCGCGTGATCCTGGCCATCGTCGCGCTCAAGATGATCGCGCAGCCGCTGGTCACCGGCGTGCTGGTCTTCGAGGTCTTCGATCTGCCGCGCCCGTGGGCGAGCGCGGCGCTTTTGTTGAGCGCGCTGCCGATCGGCACCGGCCCGTTCATGCTGGCCAAGCTCTACGACCGCGAGGCCGCGGTCACTTCGCGCGCGATCCTGCTGTCGACGGTCGTCTCGCTGGTGACGACGTCCCTTCTGGTCGCCTGGATCGCGCGCGGTGGAGGCGCGTAGCCGACGCTCAACCGCCGATCGTCTTGCGCCAGGTCGGGCGCTCGCGCACCGCGGCCCACCACTTCTTGACGTGCGGGTGCTCGTCGAGCTTGCCGGCGGCCGGCGACAGCGCCAGGTACTCGAGGTAGGGCGCGTAGCAGTAGTCGGCGATCGAGAACGTCGGGCCCGCGAGGTAAGGCGTCTCGGCCAGCTGGCGCTCCATGGTCGCGTACGCGACGTCGAGCGCCGCGCCCGCCTTGGTCAACACCTCGGCCGGCTGCTCGCGCTTGAACACCGAGTGGTAGATGAACTTCATCGCGTGCGGCGCGAAGTTCTCCGTCTCGATGCTGATCCACTGCTCCATGCGCGCGCGCCCCTGCAGATCCTTGGGCGTGAGCGGGCTGCCCGCCTTGGCGTCGATGTAGCGCGCCATCGCGCGCGACTCGTACATCTTGAAGCCGTCGTCATCCAGCGCCGGCACCTGGCCGAACGGCTGCCGCGCCAGGTTGGCCGCTTGCTTGTGCTCGCCCTTGGCGAAATCGACCACGACGAAGTCGAACGGCGTGTTGGTCTCGTTCAACGTCATCAGGACTTTACGGGTACAGGTGCTCACGGGGCTCCCGAAGAGTTTCAGCATGACGGCGATATAGCACGCGGCGCGGCGACCGCTCGCAACGTCCGCGCGTCTTCGAGTTCCTGGACCTTTACGAGGCCCAGGCTTGCCAAGTGTGACGACAAATACAGCACTGGAGGATTCAGGCCGGCGCGGGAGTCGGCGCGGGCGTCTTTGCTATCTCGGTCGCGAACAGGCGCGCGTGCGCATAGATCGACAGCTGCGGGTTCACGCCCAGGCTGGTCGGGAAGATCGAGCCGTCGGTGATCCAGAGGTTGTCGAACTCGTGGTGGAGGCCGCGCGCGTTCACCACCGAGGTGCGGGGGTCGCCGCCCATCGCGCAGCCGCCCATCTGGTGCGCCGAGAACAGCGTGTGGCGGTTGGGGCCGAAGGGCGCGCGCGCGATCTGCGCGATGTCGGCTTCGCTGCGAATCACGATCGGCTCGTCGTGCAGGGTCATGACTTCGGTCGCGCCCGCCGCCAGCTGCAGGCGCGCCATGTTGGCGATGGCGTCGACGGCGGCTTCGCGGTGCGCGTCTCCCAGCGGATACGACACCTTGATGCGCCCGTGGTCGCCGACGCTGACGTGCCCGCCGGCGTCGTCGTGCTGCCCGTCGACGAGCAGCGCGATCGTGGCCTGTGCGTAGGCGAGGCGCTCGGCCGCGTGGCGGTGAGCGGCGCCGAAGCCGGGGAACGCCAGCGCGGCGAGCATCGGGTGAATCGGCGCGGTCTCGAAGAAGTAGCCGATGCGGTCACCGCGATCGCGGAAGTGGTGGCAGGCGACCGACTGCGGTGGTCCGTAGAAGGCTTCGATCGGCTCGGCGTAGAACGCGAGCAGCGGCACCGTCGGGTGCAGGAACGTGCGCCGGCCGACCTGGCCGCTGCCGTTGCCGATGTGCGATCGCAGGAGCAGCGCGGGCGTGTTGATCGCGCCGCCCGCGAGAACGATGCCGCGCTTCGCGTGCAGGACCATGCGACGCCCGGTCGGCCGATCCAGCGCGCGGTCGAGCGGATCGATCACGATCGCGCGCGCGGTTCGCCCCTCGGTCTCGACGAGCCGCGCCCGACAGTCGGTGTAGAGATCGGCGCCGGCAGCCATCGCGTCGGGCACGTAGGTGATCAGCGCCGACTGCTTGGCGTCGAGTGGACAGCCCATGCCGCAGTAGCCGAGGCGCGCGCAACCCTTGACGCTGCGGCGGATCAGCTCGGGCTGCCAGCCGAGCTTGGCGGCGCCGTCCCAGAGCTTGCGGTTGTTGCGGTTGACGTCGTCCTCGACGCCGGGGCCGATCGACAGCCGCTGCTCGACGGCGGCGAAGTGCGGTTCGAGCGTCGCCGCGTCGAGCCCGTCGACGCCGTGGCGCCGCGCCCAGAGCGCGCGCACGCTGTCGGGCGTGCGAAACGACGACGTCCAGTTGACGGTCGTGCCGCCGCCCACCGAGCGCCCCTGCAGGATGATGATCGAGAGATCGTCGGTCGCGCGGTTGCCGTGCTCCTGGTACAGGTTCGGATAAGCCCACGCCTCCTGCATGTTGAAGTCGCGGCGCGAGAAGCGCCCGCCTTCCTCGACGATCGCGACGCGCGCGCCGCTCTCGGCCAGCACGGCGGCGGCGACGCTGCCGCCCGCGCCGCTGCCCACGACCACGAAGTCGTACTCGGCCGCGTAGTTCTCGTGGATGTCGCCGCCCGCGTGCGTGACGCCTGGGCCAGTCGTTGCGCCGGCCGTCACGCGGGCCCCTGCGGCACGACCGGCGGGCCGGGATAGCCGACGCGCGCGTAGACCTCGGGCGAAGAATAGTAGGTCGCCTGCGCGAGCCGTTTCAGCGCTTGGTAGCCGCTGCGCAGGAGCGCGACGCGCGAGTGGCGCCAGGCCTCGAGGCGCGCGTCCATCGCGGCCGGCGCGAGGCGCGTGAACGGCGTCGGTTGCGCGTTGGTGAACAGGCCCGAGAGCCCGCTCTCGAAGAGGTGCAAGAGCCGGCGCAGCTCGGTGCCGACCGCGGGGTGCGCCTGCGCCATGAGCGCGTCGGCCTTGCCGGCGCAGTCGAGCGCCTCGGCCGTGGGCCACGACGCATCCGCACCGTCGCCGGGCGCGACGCGCGCGGCGATCGCCGCGAAGATCGCGTACTCGTGCGGCGTGAACAGCCGGAGCGCGCCGCGCGGCCGCGCGCGATCGAGCCCGCCGCGCAGCGCGAGCGGCACCGCGCCGCCGACGAGCAGCAACGCCGCGCCGAAGACCCCCTTCTTGAGGAAGCTCCGCCGTTCGGAGGAGTGGGAGCGCATCATCGCGCGTAGACTACACGACGGAGCCCGGGTGAGCGTGCCTTCCCGGGTGACCAGTTTCGACCCACGCGCTAGGCTGCGAGGGCGAAGGCCGACGCCACTCTCAAGGTCCCTCGCAAATGTAGCGAGCTGTTGATCCAGAGTTCCAAAGTCCATCTGAGAACCGCGATTGTCGCGCCAATGACAAACAACGACGGGCCGCGGGCCGGTCTGGTCGATATGGACGGGAAGAGTGCGCGCCGCCTGCATGGCTCAAATCGTACCTCACCGACCCCATACGGCTACGTGAGCGGGACGTTGACGAGGCGTGGCGAGCCATGCCCTTCGGCCGGACCGCTGCGGATACGACTCGCGGTGATGGCCGGTCGACTGCCCGCGGGTCCGTGGCGATCAACGCTTCGAAGCGCGCGCACCACGCGCCGGTTTGGCGCCCGTGCGCGCAGGCGATCTAGACCGCGCGAGCTTGCGTGAGCGCGGCGCCGTCGACGGGCGCAGCGTCGATCTGGCAGCCGGCGCCTCGGCCACGCTGTCCAGCGTCGCGCGCAGCCTGCCCTGGTCGAAGACCCACATCGTGCCGGGCGTGCCCTGGTGCCAGGTCTCGTCGCGCGTGAGCGGCTCGGTGGCGACGACGGCGACGCGGTCGCGCGCGCTCGTGATCTCGCTGAAGTCGATCTGCATCTCGGCGTCGCGCAATGTGGCGCGGCCGAACGGCGCCTTGCGCTCGATGTAGCAGAGCTTGGTCCCGCAGCGCGCGAACAGGTGCCGACCGTCGCCGAGCAGGAAGTTGAGCTTGCCGTCGGCGCCCAGCTCGCCGCCCAGGCGCGCGATCGTGTCCCAGAGCCGGCGCACGTCGCGCGGGTAGCCGCCGGGAAACGTGGCGCGCAGCTGCTCGATCATCCAGCAGAACGCGTGCTCGCTGTCGGTCTCGCCGATGGGCTGCTCCGACGTCAGCCGGCGCGATCGGATGCGCGGCAACGTGCCGTTGTGGGCGAAGACCCAGTGGCGTCCCCAGAGCACGCGCTTGAAGGGATGGGTGTTCTCGATCGTGCCGGCGCCGCGGGTCTTCTTGCGCACGTGGGCGATCGCGAGCAGTGTCTTGATGGGATTTTGGCGAATGAACTCGGCGAGCGGACTCTGGCAGGCGGGGCGCGGCTCCAGGAAGCTGCGCGCGAACCGCCCCTCGTAGAGCGCCACGCCCCATCCGTCGGCGTGGGGGCCGGTCTTGCCACCGCGGAGCGCGAATCCCGTGAACGAGAAGATGATGTCGGTGGGGACGTTGCACTCCATCCCCAGAAGCTCGCACATGCGTAGACATTATACAGGTGCGACGCTAGCTTTGCGCCGCCCGGGCGCTGGCTTTTCCGGACCGGCGACGCTTCCCATCACCGCTGTTGACAGTCTGGTCCGTTTCTCCTAGTTTTCCCGCGGCTTAAAAGGCTCCATGGCACTGGAATTTTCATCGCAGTCGAAGCAGCTCATCGACCGGTTGCTCAGCCAGTATCCGACCAAACAGGCGGCGCTGTTGCCGGTGCTGCATGTGGCACAGGACCAGTTCGGGTATCTGCCCGACGACGCCCTGGAGCTGGTCGCGAAGACGCTGGAGCTGCCGCCGGCGCACGTCTTCGGCGTCATCACGTTCTACACCATGTTCCACCGCGAGAAGCACGCGCGGAACGAGCTGATGGTGTGCACGAACGTGTCGTGCATGCTGCGCGGGGCGTACGGCATCCTGACGCACATCGAGAACCGCCTGGGCATCAAGCCGGGCCAGACCACGCCCGACGGCGCGTTCACGCTGGTCGAGGAAGAGTGCCTGGCCGCGTGCGCCAACGCACCGATGATGATCTGCGGCGATCAGTACTTCCTCGACCTCGACGAGAAAAAGGTCGACATGATCCTCGACGATCTCCGTAAGCGCTGGCAGGCGCGGCAGAAGAGCAGCACGCCGACGTCGCTGCCGGCCGTCGGTGGCGTCGCGGCAGATTTCGAGCGCACGCTGACCGGGGTCGGTCCGGAAAAGAAGGTCTGAGATGGCTTGGGAAGACGCCAGGGGCATCAAGATCGTCACCAAGAACTTCGGGGTCGCCGACAGCCACAAGCTGGGGACATACAACAGCCGCGGCGGCTGGCAGTCGTTCCGCAAGGCGCTGGCCCTGACGCCGGCGGCGCTGGTCGACGAGGTCAAGAAGTCGAACCTGCGCGGGCGCGGCGGCGCCGGCTTCCCGACCGGGTTGAAGTGGTCGTTCATTCCCAAGGAGGCGCGCACGGTCTATCTGGTCGTCAACGCCGACGAGTCGGAGCCGGGCACGTGCAAGGACCGCGAGCTGCTCGCCTACGATCCCCATCTTTTGATCGAGGGCATGGCCATCGCGTCGTACGCGCTCGGCTGCAAGCACGCGTACATCTACATTCGCGGCGAGATGATGCGCGAGGCGAAGATCGTCCAGGCGGCGATCGACGAGGCGTACGCGGCCGGCTGGCTGGGCAAGGACCACGCGGCCGGAGGCACGGGCGCGGCGTTCAAGCTCAACATCACGCTCCACCGAGGCGCCGGCGCGTACATCTGTGGCGAGGAGACCGCGCTGCTGAACTCGCTCGAGGGCAAGCGCGGCTGGCCGCGCCTCAAGCCCCCGTTCCCGGCGGTGAAGGGCCTGTTTCAGCAAGCGACGATCGTCAACAACGTCGAGACGCTGATGAACATCCCCGAGATCATCGAGAAGGGCGGCGAATGGTTCGCCAAGCTCGGCACGCCCAAGTCGGGCGGCACGCGCATCGTCTGCGTGTCGGGCCACGTGAATCGCCCCGGCGTCTACGAGCTGCCGATGGGCATCCCGTTCCGCGACCTCATCTACGACGTGTGTGGTGGGATCCCCAACGGGCGCAAGCTCAAGGGGCTGATTCCGGGCGGCAGCTCGATGCCACCGCTCGACGCCGACGAGATCGACGTGCCGATCGAGTTCGACGCGCTGATGACCGACGCGCGCATCAAGGACGTCGAGGTCAAGCCGGGTGTGCCGTTCGACATGGGCGGCGGCCGCAAGCTCAAGACCATGGCCGGCTCGGGCGGCGTCGTCGTGTTCGACGATCACACCGACGTGGTGGCCCTGTGCGGGCGCATCATGAAGTTCTACGCGCACGAGTCGTGCGGCCAGTGCACGCCGTGCCGCGAGGGCACCGGCTGGCTGTCGCGCGTCTGTAACCGTCTGGCCAAGGGCGACGGCCAGCCCGGCGACGTCGACCTGCTCGCCAACGTCGCGCACGGCATCGCCGGCAACACCATCTGCCCGCTCGGCGAGGCGGCGGCCTGGCCGATGCTGGGCTTCCTGACCAAATTCCGCGCCGACTTCGAAGCCAAGCTCAGGAAGGCGGCGTAGCGTGCCACCGTCTGTCGGCGAATACATCGTCTTCGCGTTGCTGGCGGGCACGGTGATCGGCGGCGCCATCTTCACCATGACCCGGCGCAACCCGGTCACGGCGGTGATGTCCCTGGTCGGCACCTTCTTCGCGCTCGCCGCGACCTACGCGTCGTTATCGGCGCACTTCCTGGCCATCATCCAGATCCTGGTCTACGCCGGCGCGATCATGGTGCTCTTCATCTTCGTGGTCATGATCTTGAACCGCGAGGAAGTCGCGCCCGTGGCGTTGCGGGGCCTCGGCTTCCGAAGCCTGGGCGTGGCCGCCGGGATCTACCTGGTCATCATCTTCCTGCGCGTCGTGCGCGTCGCTGCCCCCACCGACCTGCCGGTCCTGCCAGAGACCTTCGGCACGGTCAGCTCAATCGGAGATCTCCTGTTCCGCGATTTCCTCTACCCGTTCGAGGCGATCTCGCTGCTGCTGCTGGTCGCCGTCGTCGGCGGCGTCGTGATCTCGCGCTCGCACAAGAAAGAGGTCGCGGCCGAGCAGGCCGCCGAGCGGCGCAAGATCATCGAGGAGCTCGCGCGTCACGACTTTCCGGCGCTGGCCGACAACGCCGCCGACACCCACGGCGGGGGAGGCCATCACTGAGATGCCGACGTACTACTACCTGACGTTGTCGTTCGTGCTCTTCCTGGTGGGGACCACCGGTGTGTTGCTCCGGCGCAACGCGCTGATCGTCCTCATGGGAATCGAGCTGCAGCTCAACGCCGGCAACCTGGCGTTTCTCGCCTTCTCGCGCCAGCTGGGCGACGAGAAGGGGCAGGCGTTCGCATTCATAATCATCGCGCTGGCTGCGGCCGAGGCGGCGGTCGGCCTGGCGATCCTGGTGGCGCTGTTCCGCAGCCGCCAGACCATCAACCTGGACGAAGCCTCGCTGATGAAGCGCTAGACGGAGGCCGCTCGAGCCATGCCTTTCAATCTGCGCCTGATTCCCCTCCTGCCGTTCATCGGCGCCACGCTGCTGATGCTGTTCGGCCGCCGCTGGAAGCGCGAGACCGTGGTGCTCGTCGCGTGCGGCGCCGTGCTGGCTGCGGCGTTCGTCGCCTTCGACGCCTTCTTCACGCGCCTGCCCGAGGCGGCGGAGGTCGGAGGTCTGACCGACAACGTCTGGAGCTGGCTCTCCGTCGGCAGCGGGCCGACCGCGCTCAACGTCGATCTCTCTTTCCGCATGGACGCGCTGTCGGGCTTGCTGTGCCTGATCATCACGTTCATCGGCTTCCTGATCCACGTCTACGCGTCGGGCTACATGGAGCACGAGCCTGACTACGCGCGCTTCTTCGCCTACCTGAACCTGTTCTGCGGCGCGATGCTGGTGCTGGTGCTCGGCGACAGCCTGCCGGTGATGTTCGTCGGCTGGGAAGGCGTCGGTCTGTGCAGCTACCTCTTAATCGGCTTCTGGTACACCGACAACGCCAACGCCAGCGCCGGCAAGAAGGCGTTCATCACCAACCGCATCGGTGACTTCGGCTTCCTGCTCGGGATGTTCCTGCTGTTTCAGTACAGCGGGACGATGAACTTCCGCGAGATCACCTCGGTGGCGCAGTCCGGCTCGGCGCTGATGCAGCCTTTCTGGCTCGGCCAGCCCGTCGCCTTCTGGGTCTGCGTGCTGCTGTTCATCGGCGCGACCGGCAAGTCGGCGCAGCTGCCGCTCTACGTCTGGTTGCCCGACGCCATGGCGGGTCCGACGCCGGTCTCGGCGCTGATCCACGCCGCGACCATGGTCACCGCCGGCGTGTACATGGTGGCGCGCCTGCACGCTGTTTATCTGCTCTCGCCGGCGGCGATGGCCATCGTCGCCATCGTCGGCGCGCTGACCGCGGCCTTCGCGGCGATCATCGGCTTTGCGCAGAACGACTTCAAGAAGGTGCTCGCGTACTCGACGGTGAGCCAGCTCGGCTTCATGTTCGCGGGCGTCGGCACCGGCAACTTCGACGCCGGCGTGTTCCACCTGTTCACGCACGCGTTCTTCAAGGCCGGGTTGTTCCTGTGCGCCGGCTCGGTGATGCACGCGATGAGCGGCTCGGGCGACATCACGAAGATGGGTGGCCTGCGGAAGCTGATCCCGTGGACCCACGGCGTGTTCTTCGTCTGCTGGCTCGCGATCTGCGGTCTGCCCTTCTTCTCAGGCTTCTTTTCCAAGGACGCGATCATCGCCGGCGCCTTCGCGACGACGATCTACAAGGACGCCGGCCTGCAGTGGGTCGGGACGTTCGTGGGGGTGCTGCTCGTGCTGGCGGCGCTGGGCACCGCGTTTTACATGTCGCGGCTCTACTTCCTGGTCTTCAGCGGCAGCTCGCGCGCCGACGAGGAGACGAAGCACCACATCCACGAGTCGCCCGGCGTCATGGTCGGACCGTTGGTGCTGCTGGCCGTGGGCGCCGCGCTTGGCGGGTTCATCGGCATCCCCGGCGCGGTCATCGACCATCCCGAGCTGAACCTGCTCGGGCACTTCTTCGAGCCGGTGCTGGGCGCCGAGATGGTCATCCCGCACATGACGGAGATCATCTTCACGGTGCTGTCGGTCGCTCTCGCGGGGACTGGCGTGTGGCTCGCGTACGTGTTCTACGGCGGCGGCTATCGCGAGCCGGCGCACCAGGTCGCGTTCCGCTTCCCGCGCTTCGTGGCGCTGGTGCGCGACAAGTTCCGCGTCGACGAGCTCTACGACGCGATCTTCATCCGCCCGCTGCGCAAGCTGTCCGAGTGGCTGTTCTGGCTCGCCGACCGGATCCTGATCGACAAGATCCTCGTCGAGGGCGTCGGCGCCGTGGTCGACGTCTTCGGCCGGATCGCGCGCTTCGTGCAGCTCGGGGACGCGCAGCGCTACATGGCGGCGTTCGCGATCGGCGTCGCGGCGCTGGTCTTCTTCGCGACGCGGCCGCCCGCGCCCGGCGAGCTCAAGATCAACGTCGAGGGGTTGAGCGTCCAGGTCGACGCGCGCCGCCCCGGCCGGCAGTCGCCGCGCGAGCTCGAGTACTCCTTCGACTTCGACGACGGGCGTGAAGAGAACCAGACCGCGCCCGAGATTCGCCACGCTTACCGGCAGCCGGGCAAGTACACGATCAAAGTGACCGTGA
>Ga0265314_10002188_pt1 | contig 20440 bp, 20 predicted proteins | sample 4126metaG_FD_203106 | JGI IMG/M metagenome (GOLD analysis project Ga0265314, IMG submission 203106) | Rhizosphere microbial communities from Carex aquatilis grown in University of Washington, Seatle, WA, United States - 4-1-26 metaG | ecosystem: Host-associated > Plants > Roots > Rhizosphere >... | reverse complement strand
TCAGCCAACCGGCAACCCCGGCCCTGCCGGCCACCGCGTAGCCGCGGGAAGTAAGAAAGCGCAAGGAGCGGGACACTCACCCTCAAAACAACTGCCCCGCTAAGCGAGTTTTTCAACAACCACAGGCCTTTACACAATTTTACGCCGTTTGTTCGCCCTTCGGCCATTACCCTCAAGAACCTTCTTACGGCCTGACGGTAGCGACCCCATCCGACAGCGTGGTGTGCAAGGTCAAGTCTTAGCTATCCACGCATTATCCTCATAAGCAAAAAAAATCGCCCGCCAGAGCGAGCGATCTTGACTTTGAAACTCTGAAACTTTGAAACTCTGAAACCTTGAAACCTTGAAACCTGATTTCTTATCCCTTCGTTTCCCGGTTCTTCAATACTTCCAATGCCTTGTTCAACTGGTCGTCGATCAGGTTCTTCGGTTTCTCGTCTTTCTTGTCGGCGGGCTTTTCGCCGGGAGTTGCCTGCTCCTCTTCGTCGGGCAATCCGGCGTCGTCTTCCACAGTGTCAGCGACCAGGACGTTCGGCGTGACCGACACATCCTGAATTGCTTTTCCACCCGGCGAGTAGTATTTGGCGATCGAAAGAATCAGGGCGGAACTGTCCGGCATCTCGATGAGCTTTTGCACCGAGCCGTCGCCGAAGGTTTTGTCTCCGACCACGTCGCCGCGGGCGTTCTCCAGGATCGCAGAGGCCACGATCTCGGCGGGTCCGGCTGTGCCACGATTCACCAGCACGGCCACGGGGAGCTTGGTGATGTCCTTGGCGGGATCGGCGTTGAAAGCCTGGCGCGGATACTTCTGCCCTTGCAGATAAGTGATGGTGCCATGGTCGAGGAAAAGATTGGCGGTGGCGATGCCCTCAGACTCCGCGCCACCGGCGGCGTTGCGCAGATCGAGTACGATCTTCTTCGCTCCCTGCTTCTGCAGGTCGCGAATCCTGGTGGCAATCTCCTGCGATTCGCCTTCCGGGAACGAGTCCACCTGGATGTAGCCGGCGTTGTCGGCGAGCATCTTGTCACTCGCGGGCGGGATGTTGACCACGTCGCGGGTGATCACAATCTTCTGCGGTTCGGCGCGGCGCGGCCGCACCACTGCCACCGTGATCGTGGATCCAACCTCGCCGGCCAGCAGGCCATGAATCTCAGCCAGCGACATGTCGTGCGTGGTCTTGCCCTCGATCGACTCGATGATGTCGGAGTTCTCGACTCCGGCCTTGTCCGCAGGGCCTCCGGGAATCACGGCAACCACGGCGGCGTATCCGAAGCGTTTGGAGACGGTCGCGCCGATGTCGGCCTTGCCGTCGTTCTTCATCGTTTTGTAGCGTTTGTACTCGTCGGCCGACAGGTAGCTGGAATTGGCGTCAAGCGATTCCAGCAGACCATGCAGCGCGCCCTCGGTGACCACCGGGATATTGGGCTCTTCCACGTATTCGAGGCGGATGCGCGACAGCACTTCGCTGTACACCGACAATTGGCGGTATGCGCCCTCATTCGAGGAAGCGCGAACGTGGACAAACCCGCCCACAATAGTGAACAGCAGAATAGCCAGCGAACTGGCAATCACAGTGACCTTAAACTTCGTCGACATAATTTTGGTTTTCGCTTCCCCGAGGAACAGATATTTCATTATAGACGGTTTGATGCATAGATCGGGAAGCAAGATTGCAGGGGCAAAGTCGCGGGTAACGCGGGCGGTGAAGGAGAATGCTCGCGGAGTGGCAGGATTGGGTAGCCCTCCAGTAAATCTATGATTCTCAACGGTTTGCGATCACTTTTCCAGGAGAGCGGCTATCTCCTCGTGGCCTTTTTCTCTGGCCACCATGGCTGGGGTCTCGCCCTCGTCGTTGGCTAGCTTGGGATCGGCGCCGTGCTGGAGTAATAGTTCGACCATGGGGCGATCTCCATTTTGAGCGGCGGCGTGAATCGGAACCCAGCCTCTCTGCTGCCGGGCATTAACAATGCTGGGAGCTCCGTGTTCGAGCAGCAGGCGGACGGCTTCGAGGTTGCGGGCGGAAGCGGCGGAGTGCAGGGGCATGACCTGCGTCGGATTCGCGGCGATGGCGTCGGCGGCTGCTCCGTTTTCGAGGAGGAGGCGGGCGGCTTCGGGCTGAGCGAAAAAACAGGCGAAGTGAAGGGCGGTGAAACCGTCTTTGGAGCGAGAGTCGAGGGAGCGGGAGTCGAGGGCGGCGGCATCGCGGATGCACTCCTTGAGGCGATCGAGGCGGCCGAGCGCGGCCGCTTCGAAAATGTCGAGCGCTTTCTTCTTGCTCGCGATCAGCTCGGCCAGGTCGCGGCGTCCACGATAGAGGGAATGCATGAGCAGGCTCACGCCGGCCGTGTCGCGGACTTCAGCGGCGGAGGGATCTTGTTCCAGAAGTTGGCGGAGTCCGTCGGCATCGGCGGCCTGCAAGAGTTCGAAACATCTTTCGAAACCACGCTGGGGGTTTTCCATGGGCCCTCCTTCTAAATGCTTAGCATTGCTAACGAAGTATAAAGGTTCAATTTTGCCTGTCAAGAAAAAATGTTAGCACTGCTAAGCGTTTGCGATGCTAAGCTGTGGCCTATGGCGCGTTCGAAGGAGCCGTTCCGGTTTGAAGTGGCGGATCGCCTGCACTCGGCGGCGATCCATTTGCTGCGCCATGCCCGCCAGCAAGACGTTGTTGCGCGCCAAGGCCCGGCGCGGCTTTCGGCACTCTCCGTGCTGGTGTTCGGCGGTCCGATGGCGCTGGGACAACTGGCGGATGCCGAGCAGGTGAAAGCTCCAACCATGAGCCGCATCGTGGCGGGATTGAAGCGTTCGGGGCTGGCTAAAATTGAGACCGACGCGAAAGACGCGCGCCGGATTCGAGTGACGGCGACGGCCAAGGGGGAGCGGTTGCTGCAGCAGGCGCGGGTGCGGAGGATACGGCTTGTGGCGAAGACACTGACGAACCTGAGTCCGGCGGAGCTGGAGATTTTGCGCAGGGCTGCGGAATTGATGGAACGGGCCGTGAGGCAGACCTGAGAAGAGTGACGGTTCGGGCACAAGGCCGAGCTGCGCTCGGCTTGGACCCTTCGGTTTCGCTCAGGGCAGGCTCGCGAGGGCGCCCGTCCCCACACGAACAACGGACCGTCCCGTAGGCGAATTAGTTTGCTATGGTTGGTTGGCTATGGGGTTGCGCAGCTGACCAATACCTTCTATTGAAACTTCGACGGCATCGCCAGCGACTACCGGTCCGACACCCTTGGGTGTGCCGGTGGCGATCAGGTCGCCGGGTTCGAGGGTCATGATCTGCGAGATATAACGGATGACTGCGTCGAGCGGGAAAATAAAATCTCGCGTGTTGCCGGACTGCCGCACTTCGCCATTGACTCGGGTTTCGACCGGGACGCCCGCCCAGGGATCGAGACCGTCAGCGACCACGGGTCCGACGGGGCAGAAGGTGTCGAAGCCTTTAGCGCGGGTCCACTGACTGTCCTTATTCTGCAGATCGCGCGCGGTGAAATCATTGACGCAGGTGTATCCGAGGATGTAGGAGTGCACGTCGTCGCTCTCGGTGAGTTGGTGGCAGCGCCGGGCGATGACGACGCCGAGTTCGCCCTCGTAGTCGGTGCGCTCGGAAACCTTTGGGCGAAGAATGATTCCACCGGGCGGCAGCAGGGAAGAGGGCGGCTTGAAAAATAGCAGCGGCTCCGTCGGAATTTCGTGCCCGAGTTCGGCGGCGTGCTCGCGATAGTTGCGGCCGACGCAGACGATCTTCGTCGGCTCCACCGGCGGCAGCAGAGATGCCTGTGCGAGCGGGATGCGGTCCATGCGGCGGCTGGGAAGGCCTTCGACGTCGCCATCGCTATGCTGTGGGGGCTGCAGGAGCAGGCGAGTGATTTCTTCTTCGTTGTTGCCCGCGACGAACTCGACGAGGCCGTAGTGAGCGGAACCGTTGAGCTGGAATCGGCAGTATTTCATCTGAGCAATATCTAATCACAGTTTCTGAGCACGCGGGGCAGAAAGATCAGGACGGGAAAAATCCAGGAAGCGGGTGCAACAATTTTCGAGCGCTGTGTCGAGCAAGTCGTGGGCTTCGATCCATACTGTCGCATCGGGCCGCGAGTGCAAATACAGAGGTCCTTCGCTTCGCTCAGGATGACAACTCACACTTAGACCGCAGGCTCAGAAAGGACAACCTTGGCTAGGGAACGGGTTCGCTGGTTTCCTCGGAGAGATGGCTCTCGTTGCCACGCACGTCCACGGCAGAAACTGCGTAGGTATAGGTCTTTCCGGAGGCGACGGCGCTATCGCGATACGACGGCGATTTCAGCAAGCCGGAATTCAGCTTAACTGCGGCGCCGTTCGTTTCGCCGCGATAGACGTTGTATCCGGCGAGATCGGCGTTCGTGACCGGGGCCCAGATGAGATCGATGAATGGCTTCTGCCCCTCGCCTGAGTACGCCGCCTGCAATCCTGAGGGAACGGAGGGCGGGAAGACGTCGTGGGCGACGACGCGCACGGGCGGCGTGTCGTCTCCCTCAACCTGCACTTCGCTGTCGGGCCGCTTGATGATGCTTACGGCGGTGATCCGGTATTGGTAGGTCTTCTCCCATTCAAAGCCTGCATCCATGAATCTTGAGGGGCCGGGATCTCCCACGGGGATTTCGCCCGCGATCGCGTCTTTGCCGGAGGCTTCGTCGCGCCGGTAGATTCGGTAACGAAATCGAAGGCTGGCGGAGTTGGCGGAAGAGTTGGCGGCAACATTCTGCGACTCGCCTGCGCTGGTCCAGGTGAGCACGACGCCATCGCCGGTGAGATCGGCGGCCAGATCGCTTGGCGGAGGCAGAGTTACGACGGCAGGCACGTGCACGCGATTCGATAGACCACCGCTGCGGGCGTTGCGGTTGAAGACCTCGATGGCGTAGGTTACTTCGGCGGCCGGGTCCTGCGGTTGCATGGTCGAGGGCAGCGTGTCGATGTAGGTCTGCGGAGCGGGGTGGGGTTTGTCTGATTTCTGCGTGACGGGGCGCTGGAATCTTCGCTTCTGCGGGACCGGAGACGGCGGCGGCGCCGGCAAGATGGCGGAGGGATTTCCGCATTCGGTGATTTCAGATTCGAGGCTGCGGCAGACGAGTGTCGGACCGATATAGCGCACGCTCTGGCGGTCGGTGGTGAGCGTGGGCTCGCTCCAGGTCAGCGTGACGCGGTTGCCTTTGCGGCTGGCGCGCAGATCGGCGGGCGCCTTGGGGAGTTCGAGCGACGGCGGCAGCGGCGGTCCGGTCTGGGCGCAACTGGCCAGCAGCAGGCAAAGCGCGATTGGCGCGAGGCACTTCCCAAGATTTGCTTTCATGCGGAACAAGAAAGAGTATCAGAGGGAGCACTTGCGCGTGCTGGTTGCCAGCGGCGTACCAGTTGGGCGCAGGTTTGGACGGGGCGGAGCCCCGTCACCACACGACCTCAATCTACCAGCCGGGATCTACTTGCATGCAAGAGAGGTTGCAGCTCTTACAGTATGTAGCGCGACAGGTCCTGATCCTTCACGATCTCGCTTAGCATCTTCTGCACGTAGGCCGAGTCCACTTTGAACTCCTGGCCTTTCTTTTCTGGCGCCTCGAAGCTGATCTCGTCGAGCACTCGCTCCATAATGGTGTGCAGACGGCGGGCGCCGATGTTTTCCGTGCCTTCATTCACGCGAAACGCGAAGCGCGCTACTTCTTCTAGCGCGTCGGGCGTGAACTCCAGCTTTACGCCTTCGGTTTCTAGCAACGCGATGTATTGCCTGGTCAGCGAAGACTTGGGCTCGGTCAGGATGCGGACGAAGTCTTCCATGGTGAGCGACTGCAGCTCCACGCGTATGGGAAAGCGGCCTTGCAGTTCGGGGATCAGATCGCTCGGCTTCGAAACGTGGAACGCGCCCGCGGCTATGAACAGGATGTGATCGGTGCGCACCATGCCGTAGCGCGTGTTGACGGTGGTGCCTTCAACGATAGGAAGAATGTCGCGCTGCACGCCTTCGCGCGAAACGTCGGGGCCATGGCCGCTTTCGCGGCCGGCGATCTTGTCGATCTCATCCAGGAAGATGATGCCGGAGTTTTCCACGCGGTCGATGGCGGTGCGCGTGACCTGCTCCATGTCGATGAGGCGCTGCTCTTCTTCCTGGATCAGGTACTCGAAAGCCTCGTTGACTTTCATCTTCCGCTTCTTGGTGCGCTGGCCAAAGATGTTGGGCAACATGTCCTTGAGATTGACGTCCATCTCCTCGACGCCCTGGTTGGAAATAATCTCGAACGACGGGAAATTTCGTTCGCGAGTTTCGATTTCCACGGTGCGGTCGTCGAGTTTGCCTTCGCGCAATTGCTGGCGCAGTTTCTCGCGGGTGCGGCTGGAGGATTCGGTCAGGCTGGTGTTGGCGTCGATGACCACGCCGCCAGTTGCGCCGGAATCGGCTGGGCGCGGCGAGATCGGAGGCAGAAGAATATCGAGCAGGCGCTCTTCGGCGTTCAGTTCCGCTTTGTCGGAGACGTCTTCCAGCTTTTCTTCGCGGACCATTTCGATGGCGATCTCAACCAGGTCGCGGATCATGGATTCCACATCGCGCCCGACGTAGCCGACTTCGGTGAACTTGGAAGCTTCGACTTTCAGAAACGGCGAGTTGGCCAGCTTGGCGAGGCGGCGCGCGATTTCGGTTTTGCCGACGCCGGTAGGGCCGATCATGATGATGTTCTTGGGGATGACTTCTTCGGCCATTTCGGGCGCGAGCTTCTGGCGGCGCATGCGGTTGCGCAGGGCGATGGCGACAGCGCGCTTCGCGTCTTTTTGGCCGACAACGTACTTGTCGAGTTCGGTGACGATTTCGCGCGGCGTCAGTTCGTCGAGCGTGACTTGTTCTTCTTCGGCGGTTCCGGGTAGATAAATTGCCATAAATGCGTCGTTGGTCGTTAGTCGTTGGTCGTTAGGAGACGCCGTAGTCATTCGCAAACCGCGAACGACTAGCGACTAGCGACCATCGACCTCCGACTACAATTCCTCGATCGTTATCTTGTCATTGGTATAGATGCACATGCGGCCCGCAATCTTCATTGCTTCTTCGGCGATTTCTCGCGGAGAGAGTTTGGTGTGATCGGCCAGGGCCTGCGCCGCCGCCTGGGCAAACGGACCGCCGGAGCCGATGGCCGCGATGCCGGTGTCGGGCTCGATCACATCTCCCTGGCCGCTCAGCAGGAACGTCGTTTCCTTGTCGGAGACCAGCAGCAGGGCTTCGAGATGCCGCAGGAATTTGTCGGTGCGCCAGTCTTTTGCGAGTTCGACAGCGGCGCGGCCGATGTTGCCGTGATACTGCTCGAGCTTGGCCTCGAAACGGCTGAATAGGGTGAAAGCGTCGGCGGTCGAGCCGGCAAATCCGGCGAGTATCTTGTCCTGATAGAGCCGGCGAATCTTCTTCGCCCCGTGTTTGATAACGGATTCGCCGAGCGTAACCTGTCCGTCGCCAGCCATGACCACCTTGTCGTCGCGGCGCACGCAGAGGACGGTGGTGGAGCGGATACGGCGGGGCGATGAGGCTTCGGCGAGGAATTTGAACGCCGACACTGCTGGTCTGCTTATTCTCATGAGCGCAATTTTTAATTATAGCAGTGCGGCGCTGAGGACTTTTCTTGGGCGCAGATACACGATTCTGCCTTGCGTCGGCGACTCCGATTCATGTACATAATGGTCATTCCTGTGTACATACGTGATATACTATGGTGCGTATAGGAGTAGTCATGGCCGCCAACAATCGCCGCGCACACAAGCACTTCCAGCTGGACTCGGTAAAAATCAAGCGCGCTCAAAAGGTTCTGCGCGCGAGGACCGAGACCGAGACAATCGAACGTGCGCTGGATTTCGCGATTAACGAACATGAAAGCAATCGGTTGGCTTTCGAGGCGAACGAACGTTTTTTCAAGCGCGGCGGCGAGATTAAGGATGTCTACGGCAAGCTGGACGGCTAAATGCGGGCGGCCTTGTTCGATTCTTCCGTTTACATTTCAGGAATACGTCGCGGCGACGACGCCGTCCTGGCGCAACGGCGCTTGTCGCCCGATACTCTGCTGTGGCTGAGTTCGGTGGTGCTGGAAGAGCTCTATGCAGGGGCATGGGGAGAAATTCGTGACTCGGTAGAGCGGTTGGAGCACGATTTTGAACGGGCAAGACGAATACTGGTTCCGAATCTCGGTGACTGGACCCAAGCCGGCCGAGTGCTTGCACGCGTGGCGGACAAATATGGATACGAGAAGATCGGGCAAGGTAGGTTGACGAATGATGCACTGATCGCAATGAGTGCAGCCCGGATTGGAGCGCGAGTCATAACGGTTAACGAGCGGGATTTCCGCAAGCTCGCCGAGTTCCGGTCGTTCCAATGGGGAGTGAGCGTCTTTTAGTTCACGTCGGACGGTAGCGTCGGCTAAGGCCTGCGGCTAAACATCATCTGCCTTTGGCAATTCCCCAAACTCTTCTGGATGCCCGGATACATAAGCAAACAGCAAGTCAGTGAGGCTGTGAGGGTATGCAAAGAATTCTTGGTCTAAGGGCTCTAGCTTCTCAAGTATCTCGTCTGAGAAGTCCGCTGCAACCGATCGAATTGTTTCCGGCGTCCGTGGCAATCCAGCGGGAAATGCAACTGCTATAGCGCGTTTGCAGACATCCGCGGTTTTTGGAGCGCCGATAGTTTCGAGGGCTTCCACGATAAACGGTACAGATTCCGCACTACTGTTGAGAAAGTATTGGGAGAAGCCACCGTTGTTTACTTCTGATTCGACCGCCCAAAGGCTGAAAAGACCTTCTGTGGCAGAGACTGAAGGGCAAAGTCCTCCTTCCCAAATCTCGTCTTTTCCGACTCGGACAAGCTGATGAGAATGCCATTCTTGTTCATAATAGGCGCAGCCCTGCGAACTGATGTAGTCACTGCGTGCAAATTAAACCATGCTCTAGTCGTGCGAACAAGGGCTCGGTCTCCCCATCAATCTGGAGCGTGTAGAATTCAAGCAGTCGATCTGTGGGAGCCATTCTCTTTTGTCGTTTCTGGACGAGTTAAACCCGCAACAACGCGAAGCGGTCGAGACCACCGAGGGGCCGGTGCTTATTCTGGCCGGGGCGGGCAGCGGGAAAACTCGCGTCATCACGTTTCGCATTGCTTATCTGATCGAGAAGATGGGGGTGATGCCGGAATCGATTCTGGCCGTGACTTTCACCAACAAGGCTGCCGCGGAGATGGCCGAGCGCGTCGAAAAATTGGTGGGCGGGCTCAGCGTGGCCAAGCCGGTGATTTCCACGTTCCATTCGTTTTGCGTGCGTGTGCTGCGGCGAGACATTGAGGCTTTGCGGATTCCTTCCACCGTACCGGGACAGCCGCCGATCGGACTCACGAAAAATTTTGTCATCTATGACGAGAGCGATCAGCAGCAAGTGGTGAAGGGCGTTATGCGGCGGCTGGGGCTGGACGACAAGCAACTTACGCCGCGCAACGTGCTTTCGCGGATTTCCTGGGCCAAGAATCACATGCTCGATCCGCAGGAAATTTATCTGCAATCGGCGGATCCGAAGACGGAGAAGATCGCGCACGTTTTCGAGGAGTATCGCAAGGAGTTGCTCAAAGCGAATGCGATGGACTTCGACGATTTACTGCTCGAAGCCATGCGCCTGCTCAAATCGGTGGCGGCGGTGCGCGAATATTACAACCGGCGATTTCAATATCTTTTGGTGGATGAATATCAGGATACGAACCGTCCGCAGTACGAACTGATGCGGCTGCTGGCGGGCGCTGGGCACAATGTCTGCGCGGTGGGCGATGAAGATCAGTCGATCTATTCGTGGCGCGGGGCCGACATTCGCAACATTCTGGAGTTTGAACGCGACTTTCCGGAAGCGAAAATCGTGCGGCTGGAACAGAATTACCGCTCGACGCAGAACATTCTGGAGGCGGCGTCGGTGGTGGTGGCGAACAACGTCCGGCGCAAAGGGAAGAACCTGTGGACCGCGCGGCAGGGCGGGGCGAAGATCGGATATTACGAGGCTCCGGACGGCGAGAATGAGGCGTTGTTTGCGGCGGATACGATCAACCGCTACGTGCGGCAGGCGGGCGAAAACGGCGAGACGGCGCGAGCGGCGGTGCTCTATCGGACGAACTCGCAATCGCGGTTGTTCGAAGAGGCGATGCGCCGGTATCGGTTGAAGTATCACGTGGTCGGTGGCTTCTCGTTCTATGAGCGGGCTGAGATCAAGGACTTGATTTCGTACTTGAAGGTCATTCAGAACCCGGACGATTCGGTTTCGTTGCTGCGCGTGATCAATACGCCGGTGCGTGGGATTGGCAAGACGACCATCGAGACGATTGAGCGGTTGGCGCTCGAAGCTGGATTGTCGATGTGGGGCGCGGTGGGCGAGGCGATTACGCGGCAGTTGTTGGCGGCGCGAGCGTTGGCGGCTTTGAAGAGTTTTCGGGACTTGATCGAAGATGGCCGCGCGATGCTGGCGGGCACCTATGCCGAGCGGCTTACGGGGAGCTCAACCCTCGCAGCCGCCGAAAGTGGCGCAGAGCCGCTCATCGAAAAAGAGCAAGCCGCGGATGACACCGATTTCGATCCCAGCAACTTCAGTTTTGATTTTGGGGGCAACGAAGATGACTAATGGCGGATTTGAAAACGACCCTCGACATCATCCTAACCCGCCTGGAGACCAGCCCGCACCCTCGTCTCGAAGGTGGACGAGATCCGAGGTGACGGGTTTTGACCGTCGAGTTGAGAAACTAGCACAAAAAGCGACTCGGCTCGGCCTCGACCCTCCCGTTCTCAAACACAGTGAAATCGCGGATTCGCCGGGAATGTATCACATCGAACTCCAGCCCAATCTAAAAAAATCCTCCGAGTATAGGTTGGTCTGTACGCGGCGGCATGATAACGGAAGGGTCGTAGAGACCAACCCCGAGCCAGGTTTCCGAACCAGTGACATACCGGCCAATATCTCGTCAGAACTCGCCGAGTGCAGATTGTGTCTGGAGAACAAGGTTCATAACAGAGAATATTTAGCCCGCACCCGGGTGTGGACCTATCTGCTCCAGAAGTCTGATGGCTCGATTGACCCCTACGGCGGCGATTGCTACGGCAAAGTTCTCGGAATAGACCGGCCCGGGCCGTTCCAAAGGTACGTCGACACAATAAGCGAGCTTAAGCACGAAATGGATCTCCCGGAGCCCGTAACGAGCGCTCCTAGTCGTCCCCGCAGCCCCGCTATCAACGCACCGGTCCGAAGAGGCGCGAAACAACACTACCAACGAGAAACGGACGCCGAGCAGACGCGTCGCCCCTTGGACGAAGATGCTTCTGTTGGCGCTATTGAGGGGTTTCGCATTCCCAGTGGTCCCGCCACCACCCCTGAACTGCTCAAGTTCCTGATCGACCGCACTGGATACATCAAGCAGTTGGAAGAGGAAGACACGCCGGAATCCTACTCGCGCATTGAGAACCTGCGCGAACTGGTGAACGCGGCCATGGATTCGCGCGATCGCGGGGAGACGCTCGATGAGTTTCTCGATCACGCGGCGCTGGTTAGCGACGCCGACCAGTACGACGAGCACGCGCAGATCACTTTGATGACGCTGCACGCGGCTAAGGGGCTGGAGTTTCCGCTGGTCGTTCTTGCGGGAATGGAAGAAGGGCTGTTTCCGCATTCGCGAACCATGCTCGAGCCTGATTCGATCGAGGAAGAACGGCGGCTGTGCTACGTCGGCATGACGCGGGCGATGGATACGCTGATTTTGTCGCGCGCTGTGTATCGGCGGCGGTATGGCACGGACATGCCGGAGGCTAGTGTGCCGTCGCGATTTCTGGAAGAAGTGCCGCCGCAGTTGGTGGAAGAGATGGGTGGATCGCGGCGGCGGGCTTCTTCCGCTGCTGGCGTTTCGCGGGCGGGGGCGCCCGCGCCACACACTGCACACAGACAACGGGGCGAGTCTGCGCATTACTCCTACGAAGACGAGGACCAGAGCGCCGACTGGAGCCCGGCGCGGGTCAAGCCAAAGACGGCAACTCCGCTTGCGAACTACAACTCCATCGACAACATTGCGGAATTTTTTGCGTCACGGGGCAAGAAGTTTAATGTTCCCAAAATGCTGTCCGAGGAGCCCAAAGGCAGGCGCGGATTCCGTCCCGGGCAGAAGGTCAAGCACCCGAAATATGGCGAAGGGACGGTATATCAGCGCGAAGGGGATGGGGAAGATGCCAAGATTACGGTACAATTTCCTCGCTTCGGTTTGAAGAAGCTGGTGGAGCGCTACGCACAGCTGGAGAAGGCTTGAACGGAATTTGGTAATTTCGTAATCGGGTAATTTTGTAATTTTTAACCCGCGTTAGGGGCAAATTACAAAATTACCCGATTGCCAAATTACAAAATCGAGAAGAGAAAAAACATTTCATGGCAAACACAAAGAAGCTAACTAAGGAAGAACGCAAGAAAACCAAGCGAGCCGCCCGCAAGAAGATCAAAGCGGAAAAGCCGAAGAAGCCCCGCGACTACGCGCGCGGATCGAAGAAGCGCAAGGTGAAAAAGCTGGCACGCGGCCAGGCGAAACGGTAGGCCGTTCGCCTGCGCCGTGAGCAGTGCCGGGCATGGGCCGAGTGTCCATGCCCGACTCCCGTTGTGAGGAGACCACGACTCTTGTCGCAATCATCCACTGAGCCGGCAGCCGCCGTCATCCGTACTTCCAACAGCCAGGCATTCTGTTGCAAGTCCATCGATAAACTGATCTCTGACTCCGAGCACCCGGAAACCAGGCTCAGCAAGACGCTCGGCCCTTGGTCGCTGACGGCGCTCGGCATTGGCGCCATCATCGGGTCGGGAATCTTCGTCCTTACAGGAACGGCGGCAGCGGGAGAATATTTCCAGGCGCCTTCGATCCTGCATGCACAGGCGCTTGACCTGATCGTAAACTTGCTGCGGACGGGCAGCACGGCCGGAGCGCTGATGCATGGCCGTCCGCCGGCAGGGCCATCGATCGCCATTTCGTTTTTTCTGGTCGCGATCGCCTGCAGTTTTGCCGGCTTGTGCTACGCCGAACTGGCGTCGATGATTCCGATTGCCGGCAGCGCCTACACTTACTCGTACGCGACGCTCGGTGAGATTTTTGCCTGGATCATCGGCTGGGACCTCATTCTCGAATACGTGGTCAGCAACGTAGCGGTGGCAGTGGGGTTCGCCGGCTATTCAAAGGCGCAACTGGCGGCGTTCGGTCTCAACTTGCCGGATAAATGGGCGAGTCCGGTCTGGGCCGGCGGGCAATGGACGGGCGCCTATTTCAATCTTCCTGGCTTCCTGATCGTGTTTATCCTCACACTGTTGCTGGTGCGCGGAGTGAAGGAATCGGCGGAGACGAACAACATCATGGTGGCGATCAAAATCGGCGCCATCGTGACCTTCCTGGTGGTCGGCGGAATGCTGGTGAAGCCCGCGAACTGGACGCCCTTTGCGCCTTCTGGTTTTGCCGGGATCGTCACCGGAGGCGCGATCGTTTTCTTTACCTACATCGGATTCGATTCGGTCTCAACCGCTGCGGAGGAATCGCGCAATCCGCAAAAAGACTTGCCCTTCGGCATCATCATGTCGCTGATTGTCTGCACGCTGCTCTATGTCGGCGTGGCGGTCGTGCTGCTTGGCATGATGAAGTACACGACCTTCGTTTCCGGAGAAGCCGCCGAAGCGCCGGTCGCTTACGCGATGAAGTATCTGGGAGTGCACCCGTTGTTCCGCTCGGTGATCGTGGTTGGAGCACTGACTGGGATGATCTCCTCGCTGCTTGTGTTTCAGTACGGACAGGCGCGCATCTGGTACGCCATGTCGCGCGACGGACTGTTGCCGAAGCTCTTCTCGGCCGTACACCCGAAATATAAGACGCCATACTGGTCCACATGGATCGCCTGCTTTGCCGTGGGAATTCCCGCCGGGCTCGTGGATATTGGGGATGCGGCCGACCTCGCCAACATCGGGACGCTGTTCGCCTTCGTGCTGGTTTCGCTGGGCGTGATTTTCCTGCGCCGCAATCAGCCCGATCGGAAGCGCGTGTTCCGCGTACCGTTTGTGCCGTGGTTCCCGCTGATCTCAGTGCTTCTGTGCGGCGGGCTGATGTTCGGGCTCACCGTCATCACCTGGTTGCGCTTCGTCATCTGGCTCGCGCTGGGACTGTTGATTTATGTTTTTTATAGCCGGCATCACAGTGAGTTCTGCAAGAAGACGTAAAGACACGCTGTCATCCTGAGCGAAGCGAAGGACCTATGCATTCTGCAGGCGCGGGTGAGATGCATAGGTCCTTCGCTTCGCTCAGGATGACAATTCATGTATGGTATCGCTCGCACATTGCTTCGAGTCCGGTTTCCACCACGGAATCGACAAGAGCTTACAATCTGTAGCATGGAGTCCGGCGGTCGTTCCAATTCGCTGATCCGCTTGTTGCCCAAGGCCGAACTCCATCTGCATCTTGAAGGGTCGGTCGAGCCGTCTACGCTGCTGGAACTGCGACAGCGCGGCGGGATGGAAGGCGCTTCGCTCGCCGAAGTAGAGCAACTCTACAACTACAAAGACTTCAACGGATTCCTCTCGGCGTTTAAGGATGTGACCGGACACTTGCGCACGCCAGAAGACTACGAGTTGATCACTTACCGGCTGATGGAGCGGCTGAAAGCGCAGAACGTGCTTCATGCGGAGGTGATTGTCTCGGTTGGTGTCTGCCTCTGGCGCAAGCAGGATTTCGCCGCGATTTTCGAGGGCCTGGAACGTGGCCGCCAGCGCGGAGAGAAGGACTTCGGCCTGTCGCTGTTGTGGATATTCGATGCCATCCGGCAATTCGGCGCGGAAAAGGCGCAGAGCGTGCTCGATCTCGCCGTTCAGTTTCGCGACCGCAACGTGGTTGCTTTCGGCATTGGCGGCGATGAGCGTGCAGGGCCTCCGGAGGGGTTCGCGGGGGTTTACGCGCGCGCCGCCGAGCACGGTCTTCATCTCACGGCCCATGCCGGCGAAAGCGCCGGGCCTGAGTCCATCTGGGGCGCGCTGAACCTTAAGGCGGAACGCATCGGGCACGGGCTTACTGCCGCGCAGGATCCGGAATTGATCGAAGAGTTGGCTGAGCGCCAGGTTCCGATTGAAATCTGCGTGACCAGCAATCTGCGGACGGGTTGCTGCGCCGAACTCGCGCAGCATCCGGTGCGGCGGTACTTCGATCAGGGCCTGATGCTGACGCTCAACAGCGACGATCCCGCCATGTTTCGTACGTCGCTGGTCGAGGAGTACATGCTGGTGCAGGAGGCATTTGGCTTCACCGACGAACACCTGCGGGAGTTGGCGCGGAATTCGTTTGAGGCGTCGTTTCTGACGGCGGAGAAGAAAATAGAATTTCTGAATCTGTTTGACGCCGCGGCCACGCGGGCGTAAGACGCGCTGTTCGTCGTTCGCTATTCGCTGCTCGCTGTTCGCCCTTCGCAATTCGCTCCCTGAAAGCCGAGAGCCAGCGAAGAACGAGCGACGAATAGCGAATAGCGATCAGCAAACGACGTCCTATAATGTCCACCTATGAAACTCGAAGAGAAGATTGCCGAACTCAAGAGGCGAGACCAGTTAGCGATCGAGGGCGGTGGCGCGCAGCGGCGCGAGCGCCAGCACAAAGAGGGCAAGATGTCGGCCCGCGAGCGCATCGACTTTCTGCTCGACGAGGGCACCTTCGAAGAAACCGATAGGCTGGTCACGCACCGCTGCCACGATTTCGGCATGGCGGAGCAGAAGTATTATGGCGACGGTTTCATCACTGGCTACGGCCGCGTCGAAGGGAGGCTGGTCTTTGTTTTCGCGCAGGATTTCACCGTGTTCGGAGGCTCGCTCTCCGAGACCAACGCGGGCAAGATCGTCAAGATCATGGATCTGGCGGCCAAGGTGGGCGCTCCCGTGATCGGACTGAATGATTCGGGGGGCGCGCGCATTCAGGAAGGCGTGATGTCGCTGGCCGGCTATGCCGACATCTTTTTGCGCAACACGCTTTATAGCGGAGTCGTGCCGCAGATCTCGGCCATCATGGGCCCGTGCGCGGGCGGCGCCGTGTATTCGCCGGCGATTACCGATTTTATTCTGATGGTCGATCAGACTTCTTACATGTTTATTACTGGTCCTGACGTGATCAGAACGGTCACGCATGAAGAAGTCACGAAAGACCAACTCGGCGGCGCGCATACGCATAACGAGACGTCAGGCGTGGCGCACTTCATGTGCCGCGACGATGCCGAGTGTTTGTCGACGGTTCGCGAACTGCTGAGTTTTATTCCATCGAACAATCTGGAAGACCCTCCGCGCAAGGCCTGCAACGATCCGATCGATCGGCTGGACGAGAAGCTCGACACGCTCATTCCCGATCAATCGAACATGCCGTATGACATGAAAGATGTGATTCACACGGTTGTCGATGACGGCTACTTTTTTGAAATTCACGAGCACTATGCCAAGAACATCGTCGTGGGATTTGCACGGCTCAACGGGAAGCCGGTTGGGATCGTGGCCAATCAGCCTGCGATGCTGGCGGGCACGCTCGATATCAATGCGTCGGTGAAGGGCGCGCGCTTTGTGCGCTTCTGCGACTGCTTCAACATTCCGCTGGTGACGTTTGAAGATGTGCCTGGATTTTTGCCTGGCACGCAACAGGAGTATGGCGGAATCATACGGCATGGCGCGAAGCTGCTGTTTGCTTTTGCGGAGGCGACTGTGCCGAAAGTGACGGTGATCACGCGCAAAGCGTACGGCGGGGCGTATTGCGTCATGTCGTCAAAGCAGATCCGCACGGACGTGAACTACGCCTGGCCAAGCGCCGAGATCGCGGTGATGGGGCCGGAAGGCGCGGTGGATATCGTTTACAAGCGAGAGCTGGATGGCGCGGAAAATCGCGAAGCGGTTCGCCAACAGAAGATTGAAGAATTTCGCGACCGGCTGGCGAATCCTTATGTGGCGGCCGATCGCGGATTCGTGGATGCGGTTATTCAGCCGCGAGAGACGCGCAAGAAATTGATTCAGGCGCTGGAGATGCTGGAGACTAAGCGGGATAAGAACCCGGCTAAGAAGCATGGGAATATTCCGCTGTAAGTCGGTCGATGGTCGTTAGTCGTTGGTCGATAGCTTGATTTCGACTATGTTTACTAGTTAGTGCTGGTACCCCGCCCCCCTCCCGCCTATTGGAATCATAGGGTTAGAGGCTAAAACGATCCAAATCTTTGGGTTTAAAGGGGCTGCAGTCAAAATCTAGATAACAAAGGGTTTATCCAGCTTACTAAGTCGCGCGAGATACAGATTTCAAAGAACTTCGGGACAACTTAGACGCGGCCGCACTGGGCTGCAACCTAAGTTCTATTATAACTCTTGTTGTCAAGCGTTTTCTCGTTCTAACTCGTCAAATACCTCTTCCGCTGGCCGGCCTGTGCCTTTGCGAGCTTGCGCCAGGCTGCGGCGAATGCTCGCCACGGCGTCAAGTTGGCTGGCCACCTCCTGATAGGCCTTAGCATCGAGAAGGACAGCCTCGGCTTTACCTAGGCGGTCGCTGGAATTCTTACTCTTAAAGCTCGTGCCAAGAGAATACGAAGCTTCTCTTTGGCGCTTTCCGACGGTCTTGCATCCTCCGAGTTTGGAGACGTGCACCACAATTCGGAATGTGCGTAACAAGTAGGCTCGGGCACGTGTTTCGGGTACGTTGTGAATCTCCGCATATCGCCCGATTCTGCAGAGACGCTCAGATCTGACACCTTACCCTCCAGAACCCCCAATCCCGACAGCTCTTTTCCATTGCAGCAATCGGCGTGCAAGACATTCTCAGGGATGCTGAATTTGCTCCGGTTGAACGAAGGTTTTGGAAATCTAATACTTTGGGGCAAAACTCGGCCGTCCGCGAAATGGATCACCGCATAGCGCCTATACAAAAACTCATCAGGCTCGAACGGGTCAACAGTAGTTCGTCCGTCCTGATGAAGAGGTCTAGCTTGTGATGTAACTTCGGATGAGGGAGAGCGCTCTGGACTCATCGGCATCACTTTCCGTCAGTTCGACGATGATTGGGTCGCCGTGATCGTCAAACATCGCCAAAATTACTTCTCTCGAATTGCGGTATTCCACGTAAGCGGTTTTGTTGCCACTGTTAAAATAAAGTGCCGTTCCGCCTTCGGCCGACGGAATTACGCGACTCGGCATGAACAGCTCTGCAAATAGTCTTTGAAGAAGTCTGTCCGCTGCCTCAATCGAGTGTTTTGATGGTTTTGCCGCTCCGTACGAATCCCAGTCATCGCCAAGACCCGCGCAGACCTCAAGAGACGAGCGCAACTCCTGGTACGACCTTGCCATCTGCAAGAACTTGCTCGTGCTCCCTGCTTCCGCAATAAAGCGTTGAAAGAATTCCAGAATCTTCCAAGATGGACCACTTGGCGCGATCTCTGCGCCGGCCACGTATCTTGGCCCGGAAAACACACTCCTACTGGACATTGCAATAGCAGGCATCAGGAAATCCTCTCCCGCATCTCCGGCGTCAATGCCGCCAGAAATATTCGGTTCTTCACTGCTTGAACTGCGTCAATCCTCTTCCAAAGGACATCGTCTGAAACATCGAGGGCCGCATACATAAACAAGTTGTCCAACAAGATCGAAGATGTCCCGGGTTCTGAAGGAAGCAATGTCTGCGTCATGGTAAGTGTGCCATCTCCTGACCCCTCATCATTGAGTGGCAAATCGATACGTATGTAGTAGTTCCTTAGCTCCTGCGGAATTTCAGGGGGCAGTTGAGGGTAAACCCTCAGATGATCCTCTAGTCGTCCGGGCGCAGGAACAATCAGAGCGTTGACGTACCGGACCGAAAAATTGACGACCTTAACTGGCCCGACAAACTTCCTGTAGAGACCCCACAGCTTGAAAGCTTCGTCCCGGAAGGGTTTCCAACTCTCATACGGCGCAAGCCTATGAAAGCTGAATCCATTCAATCTAGCTTGAAAAAGCTGCTTCGAATCGGCGCTGCCGAATTGAAGCCCCAAGGATTTTTGATGAGCGGACGCCGCTGTCCTCTGAGGACTAATCTCCCCGACAAATTGACTGAGTGACATCTGTGTCGATATGGGATAGGTATCTTGAACGTCTTGCGGCAGCTTCCGAAGCTCTTCAATAATTGAATCGGGAAGGTCATGGACTTGAATAGCAATTATGGCTTCCCTGATCGGAGGGTTATCGAAATGGAGCGGCGCACTCGCCATTCGTCGATTGTACGAACAACGATACTATTATACGTTCCGGAAGCGAATCAGCGAGTTTGTCTTGAATCTGGAGAATCAATAAGGCCGGACAACTGGGGCGGAATTGAATGTCCCTCAACTCCCACATCGAATGGACCGACGCGACCTGGAATCCCGTCCGTGGCTGCGTCAAGATTAGCCCTGGGTGCAAGCATTGCTATGCCGAGACGTTTGCGGAGCGGTTTCGGGGGGTTAAGGGGCATCCTTATGAACAGGGGTTTGATCTGCGGCTGGTGCCGGAGAAATTGACCGAGCCTTTTTCATGGCGGTCTCCCAAGCTGGTGTTCGTGAACTCGATGAGCGATCTGTTTCAGGCGGGAGTACCGGATGAGTACGCGGAGGCCGTTTCGCGGGTGATGGCTACGGCAAATTGGCATACTTATCAGGTGCTGACGAAGAGGTCGGAGAGGCTGCTGCAGTTGCTCTCGGGTCGGTTGCGGGTTGCGGCGGAGTTGGAGAATATTTGGTGGGGCGTCAGCGTGGAGGATCGGAAACATGGGTTGCCGCGAGTGGATCATCTGCGGCAGGCTCCCGCGAAGGTTCGCTTTCTGTCGATTGAGCCTCTGCTGGAAGACCTTGGGGAGATCGACTTGTCGGGGATTACCTGGGTGATTGTTGGGGGCGAGAGTGGGCCGGGGGCGCGTCCGATGAAGCGGGAGTGGGTTACCTCCATTCGTCAGCAGTGCCTCGTTCAGGGCGTGCCTTTTTTCTTTAAACAATGGGGCGGCGTGCGAAAGGCGAAGACTGGTCGGTTGCTTGATGGACGCACTTACGACGAGTATCCGGAGCACGCTCTTCGGCCAGTGCCTGATCGAGCGGATTGCATTGCTTGGGCCGAGGAGATCGGGAAGAGCTTTCAGATTTCGGCGCCGACAGCGGGGTGATGCTGGTTTTGCGGGCGACTGCCGAGCTTTGCTCGGCCTGGACGACCGAGGGCGGTCGTCCCTACACGAACTTAGGCGCTCGTTCCCACACAATCTAACAACGTTACGCCAAAACGTAGAGAGTCCCGAGGTGATGTTGAACTAATTCCTCTCGGCCAGTAGCTCGCGTTTAGACCCTTGCTGACCTTTTCCTACAACTCCCTTGCGGGTTCATTGTAAGCCGATCTTTGCTCGGGCTCCGGGCTCACCGCCAACCGGATAAA
>Ga0265314_10002187_pt1 | contig 20441 bp, 18 predicted proteins | sample 4126metaG_FD_203106 | JGI IMG/M metagenome (GOLD analysis project Ga0265314, IMG submission 203106) | Rhizosphere microbial communities from Carex aquatilis grown in University of Washington, Seatle, WA, United States - 4-1-26 metaG | ecosystem: Host-associated > Plants > Roots > Rhizosphere >... | reverse complement strand
AATGCACCCGGTCGCCGGTCATGCCGTGCATGTTGGCGGCGAACTCTAGGTGTTCGAGCACCGTCATGTCCTTGTACAGCGGTGTGTCCTCGGGCAGGTATCCGACGTGCTGCCGGACCTCCAGGGAGGAATCGAACACGTCGAACCCCGCGACCTGCGCGGTCCCCGAGGTGGGGGCCAGAAAGCAGGTCAGGATCTTCATCGTGGTGGACTTGCCTGCGCCGTTCGGGCCAAGGAAGCCCAGGACCTCGCCCTTGCGCACGTTGAAGGACACTTGGTCCACGGCGCGGTTCGTTCCGTATTCCTTGGTCAGATTCTCGACCTTGATCATCACGTCTGCCATTGCTACCTCGCTCGATTAGCCGGCGCATTAACCCGTGGGTGCGCCGGCTTATTCCCGAAGGGTTGCGGTTTCTAGAGGGGTTCTCACGTACAGCGATATGCAGGGAAAAGTCAAGGCATCGCCGCGGCGTTTGTCGGCAGGCGCGCTGGCTACGGTTTGGGATGCCCGAGTACCGGGCCGAGCGGGCACAGGCCGGCAATCCAGCGCGCAGCAACTTCGCGGCCGGCGCCCTCAAGGGTCGTCGAGTGGCTGGCCTGCCGAAGAACCTCGGTCGCTCGAATTGCCGCGTCTTCGGTCAGTTGAGCACCCGAGTTGAAGTCTTGCTTGAACTTTTCGATGGCCCCCTTCGGGAGGATCGCAAGGGGCGCAGGTTGGCCGCTTATAAGGTGGGCAACCAGCAGCGTTCGCGCCAACACACCAGCGTCGATGCTGGCTGGATCGATGATACCTTCGCCAGCGCCGGACGCCTTGGCCATGGACTCCAATGCTTCTGGGGCCAGCTGCTGCGGACGAACACCGAGCCCCGTCACCATCTCCACCGCGGCGGCCGCTCGTCCGACCGCCAGCGTGGCCACGGCAATGTCCGCAAGACTGGCGAATGGCCGTTCGCCATGGGCGGGCGGTGTATCGAGGATTTTAGGGAAGGCGGGCCGGGTTCGCGAGAGGCAAGCGAGGATCTCGCCATCCTCGGCCTCGAAGATATCCACGGCCGGGCGAAGGACGGCAAAGGGATTCTTGCCCACCAAGGCCGCCGCCAGCCGGCGCAGCTTGCCAACCAGGCTCACCCCGAGCCGGTGCAGCTTGAGCAGTGGCACCGTGCGAACCGCTGCGGTTTCGCGGTCGCCATCGCCGCGGGCCAGGAACTCGATCGCGATGTCTAAGGTCGCCGAAAGACCTTCGAGTGCAGCCCGGATGCGTTCGTCGTCACCGGGCGCGATGCGATCTGCGGCCAAGACGCGGTTGCACAAGGCGACCAGCGCGAAGTGCAGGTCGGCGGTCTCCTCGCGCGTCTGCAGGCCGCCCACGGCGCGCGCGAAGGGCGTCTTGCCCGACAAGCGTTCGGTCACGACCAAGGGCAGGCGCAAGTGGATATCGTCGAGGGGCTCGCCGCGGGGCCGCAGGCTGGGGGCCGGGCTTGCTTCGATGCGCACCGAGTTTGGATCCAGTTCCTGGTAGGCCACCAGGGCCTCGTAGAAGTCGACGAAACCAAGGTCGGCCATGCGGCCCGAGCGCCAGCGGTAGGCCGTTTCTTCCAGCTCGGCGTCGTCCTCGGCACGCATGCCAACCAACAATCGCCGCATCATGACGGGCGAATAGCGGTAGAGGCTGTCGACCAAGTGCTGGGTGACCCGGACCTGCTCGGGCTCTCCGAGGAACTCGATGGTGAACAGTCGATCGGGAGAATCCCACAGCACGCCTTCGGGATTGTCCGGCGCCTCTTCCAGCGAAACGTCGTAGATGCGCGCGCGCTTGCGCAAGAGCAAGGCCAGCAGCTCGACATCGATGCCCTGGGCCCATTTGCCAAGAGTTTCGGGCGGGGCTTCGACCAGCGCTGACAGCCATTCGTCGGACTTCTCCAGCGCGACGCGGTCGCGATCCCAGACCGAAAAATCGAGCACGGTCTGTATCTGATCGGCTGTGCCATGCACCAGCACCTCCATGGCCTCGGGAAAACCCAGCTCGTGAAGCACGTAGTAGAACTCGTCGGGCGGCAGGGCGCGGATGGCGGCTTGCGGGTCTGGCGCGTTGAAAAGCTCGTCGGCGCGGCGGGCGCGCTGTCCACGCGCCAGACGTGCGCGATAGCGGGAAAGCACGACGAGATTGTCCTTGGATTCGGGTTTGCTTGGCAGGGTCACGGGCACACTATGCCATGGCCCAGGCGCCAGTCCCTTCTGGCATTGACAGGCCAGAGCCGTTCGGCGATACAGCCCACCAAGATGCGACTTCTGCCCCGGGAAGAATCTTTCTTCGACGACTTCGAGAAACACGCGCAAAAGACGGTTGAAGGCTGCCGAGCATTCGTCGAGATGGCCCAGGGCAAGGTTTCCGCCGCCGAGGCTTGCCCGAAGATCAAGATCATCGAGAGCGAGTGCGACCACATCACCCACCACGTGGTGGAGCGTCTGCACAAGGTCTTCATCACTCCCATCGACCGCAACGATATTTTCCGTTTGATCTCGAAGATGGACGACGTGATGGACTTCGTGGAAGCCGCTTCCCAACGGGTCGCACTCTACGAAGTGGACGGCCACAACAACGAGCTTTGGGCCCTTGCGCGCGTGTTGCAGTCGGGCTCCGAACGCATCAGCGAGGCCCTGGTGGGTATGCGTAACCTCAAACACCCAGAGCTGATCTTGGAAAAGTGCGTGGAGATCAACCGGCTCGAGAACGAGGCCGACGTTCTCCTGCGCGTGGCTATCGCCAAGCTGTTCAAGGAAGAGAAGGATCCCATGGCCGTCATCAAGTGGAAGGAGATCTTCGAGTTGATGGAGACCGCCACGGATCGCTGCGAGGACGTGGCCAACATCATCGAGGGCGTGGTCCTCGAGAACTCCTAGGGGCGCAGTGGATCACAAGCTTGCCCTCGTCATCGCGGTGGTGGCCGCCGCGTTCATCTTCGACTACATCAACGGCTTCCACGATGCCGCGAATTCTATCGCCACCGTGGTTTCGACCCGCGTGCTCACGCCGTTCCAGGCCGTGTTGTGGGCGGCGTTCTTCAACTTCGTCGCCTTTGCCGTCTTCGATCTCCACGTGGCAGGGACGATCGGCAAGGGCATCATTGATCCGAACATCGTCGACATGTCCGTGATCATCGGGGCGCTGAGCGGTGCCATTGCCTGGAATCTCTTGACTTGGTGGTGGGGGCTTCCCTCCAGTTCGTCCCACGCGCTCGTGGGTGGTCTGATCGGGGCCGGCGTGTCCAAAGCCGGCTTCGGCATCCTGGGCTGGCAGAAGATCAGCGTGACTGCGCTGTTCATCATCGTTTCGCCCGTGATCGGCTACATCGGCTCAGCCCTTATGACCATCGGCTGTTCGTGGATGTTGCGCAGAGTGAATCCTGGTCGGGTCGACCGGTGGTTCAGGCGGCTGCAGCTTGTGTCTGCCGCCGCCTTCAGCCTAAACCACGGCGGCAACGACGCCCAGAAAACCATGGGCATTATCGTGGTGCTCCTCTACTCGCAGGGCTACCTCGGCCGCCACTTTCCGTCGGGGCACCAGATACCGAAATGGATCGTGCTCGGCTGCTACCTTGCCATGGGGCTCGGTACGATGTCGGGTGGTTGGCGCATCGTCAAAACCATGGGCATGCGGCTGACCAAGCTTCGTCCCTTTGGCGGTTTCTGCGCTGAAACCGGAGGATCGGTTGCGATCTTTGTCGCCACCATGATGGGGATCCCGGTCTCGACGACCCATACCATCACGGGTGCCATTGTCGGCGTGGGGTCGACTTCCAGCCCAGGCAAAGTCCGCTGGGGCGTGGCCGGGCGGATAGTATGGGCGTGGATTTTCACGATCCCGGCAGCGGCCGTCATCAGCGCTGTCGCCTATTTCATTGCCCGGACCTTCGGGGCCTGACCATTCCCACGCAACTGCTAGGATGGCGTGGTGCTTTCTCGCGTCCTCGGCACTATTCGGCGGCGCAGCCTGGCGGTCACAGGCGATCGCCTGCTGGTTGCCGTCTCGGGCGGTCCTGACTCGACGGCACTTTTGCACGGTCTGACCAAGGTCGCCCCGCGCCTCGGCATTACCCTGGCGGTCGCCTGCGTGGACCATCGCCTGCGGCCTGAATCGGCGGAAGAGGCGCGCGGGGTACTGCGGCGGTGCCGGGACTCGGGCATCGCCTGCGAGATTCTAGAAGTTGACGTGAATCGGGCGCGCAAGGCCCACGTCTCCACGCAAGAAGCCGCGCGGAATGCGCGTTTGGCGGCGCTGGAAGACGCGGCCGACCGGCTCGGCTGCACGAAGATTGCGCTTGGCCACACCGCCGACGACCAGGCCGAGACTGTGCTCTTCCGCATCGTGCGTGGTACAGGCCTCGCCGGTCTCGCTGGTATTCCCTACCAACGCGGCCGTTTCATTCGGCCCTTGCTCGACGTGCGGCGAGCCGAAATTCTGGCCTACCTGGCCAAGCGCAAGATCGTTTTCTTTACCGATCCGTCGAATGCCAACCGCCACTACGCCCGTTCGCGCATTCGGCACGACGTGCTGCCCGCGCTGGCCCGGGAGAATCCGCGCATCGTCGATGCACTGCTGGCCCTGGCCCACGAGACCCAGGACAAGAGCACGGGGCTCTGGCGCCAAACCCTGCCTGCCGAGCTTTACTTGCCAAGGCCGACCGTTCACACCGTCGACCGCTGGATGCGCGAGGGGCATGGTACACGGACCATGACGGTCCGAAATGGCGAACTTGCCGTCGGCTACGGGAAGGTTTCATGGATCCCTAGAATACCGGGCGAGGGCATTCCGGCTAAAGCGGAGGCCAGAAATGCCGGGGAAGATCGACTCGTGCAAGGACCAGGACGGTATCGTATTTCCGAGGCGCCAGCCCCAGGGCTGGAAATCTCGCCGGTCTGCACCGGACCGTGGCCGGGCGGAAATTCCGCGTGCTTCGACACGGCGAAGCTAGCATGGCCGCTGTGCGTGCGTGCCATTCGCCCCGGCGATCGCATGGCGCCACGAGGCGGGCGGGGCACGCGCAAGCTGTCGGACCTGCTCATCGACGCCAAGATTCCCAGGCCAATTCGGGCGACGTTGCCCGTGCTCTGCGATGCCGCGGGAGTCATTCTCTACCTGCCGGGCCTGCGTCCGTCGCAATCGGCACGTCCCGACGAGACAACGCGAGAGTGGTTCGAGGTCCATGTGTTGCGTTGACGGATCCCCTTTTGGTGTCAATATCTTGAGTACAACCTTCGCGTAAGGAAACAGGGTGCGCAACAGCCACAAAACCGTACTGGTCTGGGTGATGATGATTTTCGCTTTCATCGTCGTCTGGCAGCTCATCAATCCACGACAAGTCGAGCAGCCCTTGACGTTCTCGGAGTTCATCCAGAAGGTCGAGAAATCGCCGGCCGACTTCAAGCCGGCGCCGCCGCTGGAGATCCGCATGAACGGCAACCACGCCGAGTTCCGCGGGGCCTTGAAGAAGAACGACGAGCCTTTCGTGACCACGGGCTTTATCGGGGAGCAGACCCTGGAGAAGCTAAACAAGGCCGGCATCAGCTACAAGATCGTCCGCGAGAGCGAGGGCGGGTTCTGGCAGCAGATCCTCATCACCTGGCTGCCGATTCTGGTGGTCGCAGTGGTGTTCTTGCTGTTCATGCGCCAGCTGCAGGTCGGCGGTGGCAAGGCCATGAGCTTCGGCAAGTCGAAGGCCAAGCTGCTGTCCGAAAACCAGAAGAAGGTGACCTTTGCCGACGTCGCTGGCATTGAGGAGGCCAAGGACGAGGTCGAGGAGATTATAGCCTTCCTCAAGGATCCGAAGAAATTCACGCGCCTCGGCGGACGTATTCCTAAAGGCGTTCTGATGATGGGACCGCCCGGAACGGGCAAGACGCTGCTTGCGCGTGCCATCGCGGGCGAAGCCGGCGTTCCGTTCTATTCGATTTCGGGTTCGGACTTCGTCGAGATGTTCGTGGGCGTGGGTGCCAGCCGCGTGCGCGACCTGTTCGAGCAAGGGAAGAAAAACGCGCCTTGTATTATCTTCATCGACGAGATCGACGCGGTTGGGCGGCATCGCGGCGCTGGACTGGGCGGTGGTCACGACGAGCGCGAGCAGACGCTGAATCAGCTCTTGGTCGAAATGGACGGTTTCGAGTCCAACGACGGGGTCATCCTGATCGCGGCCACCAACCGGCCCGATGTCCTCGACCCAGCGCTGTTGCGTCCTGGCCGCTTCGATCGGCGCATTGTGGTGCCCCAGCCCGACGTGAAAGGCCGCACCGGAATTCTCAAAGTTCACACCAAGAAGACCCCCATGGCGGCCGACGTGGATCTAGAGCTGGTGGCGCGCGGAACCCCTGGATTCTCCGGCGCGGATCTGGAAAACCTGGTCAACGAGGCCGCCTTGCTGGCTGCCCGCAACGACAAGAATTCGCTGGATCGCCACGACTTCGAGCAAGCCAAGGACAAGGTTCTCATGGGACCCGAGCGTCGTTCGCTCATCATCAGCGACAAGGACAAGCGCGTGACGGCCTACCACGAGGGCGGGCACGCCTTGGTGGGCAAGATGATGAAGGGCTCCGACCCTATCCACAAGGTCACCATCATCCCGCGCGGTCGCGCCTTGGGCCTCACCCAGCAGTTACCGGTCGAAGATCGCCTGAATGTCTCGAAGGATCTGGCCAACGATCAGATCGCCGTGGCCATGGGCGGCCGGGTCGCCGAGGAGATCATTTTTGGGCAGATCACGACTGGCGCCTCGAACGATATCCACACCGCGACCGATCTGGCGCGCCGGATGGTGTGCGAGTGGGGCATGTCCGAAAAAATGGGGCCGCTCAACTTCAGTCGCAACGACGAGATGGTCTTCCTGGGTCGTGACTTCGCCCAGCACAAGGAATACAGCGAGCAGACCGCGCTGGAGATCGACAGCGAGATCAAGCGCATCGTGATCGAGAACTACGACCGCGCGAAGAAGATCGTGCTTTCCAACCTCGACAAATTGAAAGTGCTCGCCGAGGCATTGCTTGAGCGGGAAACCCTGGACGCGGCTGACATCGACGTTTTGTTCGCGGGCGGAAAGCTCGACAACACCCCGCCGGTGACGACCTTCCCCAGTCTTTCCAAGAGCTCCGAACAGCTCAAGGCACAACGCCCTGAGGGCTCGGGCACGTCCTCGGCCAACTACCCGATTGTTCCGCCCACGCCTGAAAAGGCGTAGCCGCGGTCGCGGCGCTATGCCGGTCATCATTGCCGGAATACTCAATGTCACGCCCGACTCCTTCGCGGATGGCGGACGGTTCGCCTCCGTCGAGAGCGCGGTCGAGGCGGGACTGGCGATGGCTCTTGCCGGAGCACACTGGGTCGACGTGGGCGGCGAATCCACGCGACCCAAGGCCGAGCCCGTGGCGGAAAGCGAAGAGATCCTACGGGTGGTTCCCGTCGTCGAGCGCCTGGCACAATCGCTGGGGCAGCGCGCCCGCATCTCCATCGACACCTACAAGGCGGGAACGGCACATGCCGCGCTCTATGCTGGAGCCACGCTCGTCAACGACGTCTCGGGCGGCTTGCTCGATCCAAGCATTCTTAAGGTAGCGGCCAAGGCCGGCGTCCCCGTGATCCTAGGCCATCTGCGTGGCCAGCCCGCGACCATGATGGCGGACGTGCATTTCGAGGATGTCGTGGCGGAGGTTGGCGCGGAACTGGGCGAGCGTATCGCAGCGGCGCGCGCGGCCGGGTGCCGGGAGATCTGGGCCGATCCCGGCATCGGTTTCGGCAAGACGATGGAACACAACCTTCGCCTGCTGGCCGGTCTCGCCGAACTGCGCGCCCGGCTTGGCGTGCCCATCATGGTGGGGGTGTCGCGCAAGCGGTTCATCGGCGACCTCACGGGACAACCGGTGAACCAGCGAGCTTTCGGCACGGCTGGCGCCGTGGCTGCGGCGGTTTTGAGTGGGGCAGCCGCTGTGCGCGTCCACGACGTGCGGGAAATGGGCGATGTGGTCAAAGTGGCCGAAGCTATCGCAAGCGCCGGCCGCGCCAGCTACAATGGCAACCCTCATGTCTGAGCCTACTTCCGAACGGAGACTATTCGGCACCGACGGCATCCGCGGTGTCGCCAATCAACACCCCATGACCGCCGAGATGGCCTTGGCCCTTGGGCGATCCGTGGCCGAGCACTTCCGCCAGCGTGGGAAGCGCTGCCGGGTCGTGATCGGGAAGGACACGCGGCTGTCCGGCTATATGTTCGAGAGCGCCCTCGAGGCGGGGATCGTGTCGGCCGGCGCGGACGTCATGTTGGTGGGCCCCTTGCCGACGCCAGCCATCGCGTTCATCACCTCCAGCATGCGCGCCGACGCCGGCGTGGTCATCAGCGCGTCCCACAACCCCTTCCAGGACAACGGCATCAAGATCTTCGGCCCGGACGGCTTCAAGCTGGCCGACGACATCGAGCTGGAAATCGAACGGCGTATCGTCAACCCGGAACCTTTGACGCCGGGGCCAGAGCCACGCATCGGCAAGGCGGTTCGTCTCGACGATGCCGAAGGCCGCTACGTGCAATTCATCAAGCACACCTTTCCCAAGGATCGCACTCTCGATGGCATGCGCATCGTGGTGGATTGCGCGAACGGCGCCGCCTATCGGGCCGCGCCGCAGGTGTTCGAAGAGCTGGGCGCGGAGGTCAGCGCGCTTGCGGTCGATCCCGATGGGCGCAACATCAATGACGACTGTGGGGCGCTTCATCCCGAAAAGGCAGCCGCCGAAGTTAGACGGACCAAGGCGGCCATTGGCATCGCACTCGACGGCGACGCCGATCGCGTGATCTTGACCGATGAGCGCGGCGAGATCGTCGACGGCGATCAGATTATGGCCATTCTCGGCACGCGGTTCATCGCGCAGGGCAGGTTGCGGGGCAACACGGTGGTGTCGACCGTCATGTCCAACCTGGGGCTCGAACGAGCGCTGGCCGCCAAGCAGGGCAAGCTGCTGCGCACGGCGGTCGGCGACCGGTACGTCGTCGAGGCCATGCGCGAGGGCGGCTACGTGTTTGGCGGCGAACAGTCAGGGCACATCGTCTTTCTGCAAGAATCCACCACCGGGGACGGCCTGCTGGCGGCGCTGCAGGTGCTTTCCGTGATGGTGCAAGAGGGGCGGAGTCTTTCCGATCTGGCGAAGCTGATGACCCGCTATCCGCAGGTTCTGCTCAACTTTCCAGTGGTGCGCAAGCTGCCCATCGATGGTCTGTCCAGCGTGCAAGCCATCATTACGAAGGTCGAAAAGGAGTTGGGGCAGGACGGCCGGGTGCTGGTGCGCTACTCGGGCACGGAGGCCAAGGCCCGGGTCATGATCGAAGGCACGGACGAAACCACCATTCGCGCCTTTGCCGAGGATATCGCGGGCTGCTTGCGCCAGGCGCTGGCACAAGCCTAACCGAAGCCGAAGGAAGGCAGTTCGAAGTCGTTTTGGAGGAAGTTCCCATGGTTCGCCTATTCATCAACGTCGACCACGTCGCAACCCTGCGCCAGCAGCGCGACACCATCTATCCCGATCCCGTCATCGCGGCGGGCGTTTGCGAGCTTGCCGGCGTGGACGGCATCACGGTTCACCTGCGCGAAGATCGCCGCCACATTCAAGAGCGCGACGTGCGCATCTTGCGCCAGACCGTGCGCGGCGGGCTCAACTTGGAAATGGCGGTGGTGCCGTCGATCGTCGATATTGCGCTGCAGGTCGGTCCCGACATGTGCACGCTCGTGCCTGAGAAGCGCGAAGAACGCACCACCGAGGGCGGCCTCGACCTGCGTGGCCGCGCATCCGAAATCGGCAAGGCCGTGCGCAAGCTGCGCGATGCCGGCATCGGGGTCAGCCTGTTCATCGACCCAGAAGAGGACATCGCCCGCGCCTGCGTCGACCTGGGCGCGACCCAGGCCGAACTGCACACGGGCGACTACTGCCATGCCAAGGTCGGTAGCTCGGAAGCGAGCCGCGAGCTGGCCCGCCTCGGGAAAGCTGGGCGAATCGTCGTCGACACCGGCCTGCGCCTGGCGGCTGGGCATGGGCTGGACTATTCCAACGTGGGGTCGGTGGCAGGACTAGCGGACCTCGAAGAAATGAGCATCGGGCACGCCATCATCGCGCGCGCCGTGATGGTCGGCATGGAGCGCGCGGTGCTCGACATGCGCAAGGCCATCGACGAAGGTGTGCGCGGAGCTCATCGCGAGTAAGATCCAGGGCATGGCTCTTGTGCTCACAGTGGCCCAGATGAGGGCCATAGACAGCGCGGTGATCGAAAAGCTGGGCCTGCCCGGTCTGGTGCTGATGGAAAACGCCGGCCGCGGCGTCGCCGATATCATAACCGGCGAGAGGCCGGCGACGTCGGGGCTCGATGTGCGGGTCGTGTGCGGGGCAGGGCAGAACGGCGGCGACGGCTTCGTGGTCGCCCGCCATCTTCTAAGCCGGGGCGCCAAGGTGCGCGTCTTGCTGGCTTTGCCACCCGAGAAGTTGACGGGCGAGGCGGCCGGGTTCGCCAAGGTTTTGCGCGCGCTCGATCCGGATTGCATTCAAGATCTGTCATCGGAAGGCGACGCCAAGATATGGCAGAAGCATCTCGGGGGCGCAGCGGTCGTCGTCGATGCGCTTTTTGGGACAGGGCTGCGATCCCAGATTTCCGGCGTGCCCGTTGCTGCCATCGCCGCCATGAATGCCACCGATGCCCTGCGCGTGTCGGTCGATATCCCTTCGGGGCTTGATGCCGATACCGGGAAGGATCACGGCTGCGCGGTCCACGCGCACGTGACGGCCACCATGGCGTACAGGAAAATCGGCCTTGTCCTCGATGCCGATGCCAAAGTGGGACGCATCGAGGTGGTTGATTTGGGCGTCTCGCCCGAGCGTGTTCTGGACTCGGCCAAAGCACTTGGACCGCTCTGCCATTGGCTGGAACGTGAGGACATCGTGTTGCCGGCTCGCGGGCCGACCCACCACAAAGGCACCGCGGGGCATGTGCTGGTTATCGCGGGCTCGACCGGAAAAACCGGGGCGGCCTTGCTCGTGGCGCGCTCTGCCCTGCGCAGCGGTGCCGGACTCTGCACCATCGCGACCACGGGGCCGGCACAAGCGGCCCTTGACGCCAAGGTAGTGTCCGAGATGACCACCTGCTACACCGTCGACGAAACGGCCGACGACAGCAGCTTTGCCAAACTCGTCGCACTGGCAGCGCGTATGAAAGCCGCGGTGGTCGGGCCGGGTATTCCCACCGGCCAAGGTATGGCCGAACTCGTTCGCCGGTTGGTGGCGGAGCTTGCGGTTCCGCTGGTTGTGGACGCCGACGCGCTCAATCTGCTTGGCACCGAGAGCGCAGCCGTCCTCGCCAAGGCCGTGGCCCCACGCATTCTCACGCCCCATCCCGGCGAAATGGCGCGGCTGTGCGGATGCACGATCGCCGACGTTGGAGGCGACCGCCTAGGATTTGCCCGCCGATTGGCCGCACAGTCGAACTCCGTGGTAGTGCTCAAGGGGGCGCGAACCATCATCGCGGTTCCCGACGGCACGGCCTATGTCAACCCGACGGCCAATGCGTCGCTTGGGACCGCGGGTAGTGGGGACGTCCTGTCAGGCGCCATCGGCGCGTTTCTTGGCCAGGGTCTCGATGCGCGCCATGCGGCTTGCGTCGGGGTTTTCGTGCACGGTGCGGCGGCGGACGAGGCCACACGGGTGCTGTGTTCGGGCAACCTCATCGCAACAGATTTGCCGGATGCGATTGCTCGTGCATGCGAAGCGCTTCGGCCGGTGTAGACTGCGCCTATGACGAAGGAAACACTTCTCCATGCCCTTGCAGCCGAAGGGTTGAAAGTTGTTAGCGACGGTGTTGCTATCCCGGACGATCGGGACGCGTCTTTCATCGTGGCGGGTTCAGGCGAAACGATTCAAGTTGGCAAGGTCATCAAGATCGAGCTACGTGATGGCGCGCTCTGCCTCGAAACCACCAAAGGTGAGCGCTTCTGGTTCACCTACGATCTCGTGCTCGGCATGCGTCTGAGAGCCACCCAGGACACCAAAGACCACGGCGCCGGCTTCAGCCGGTAACTATCTAAACGACATCGACCAGCTGGCGATGGTGTTCTTGCCCTTGTACTGGGGCCACCCGAAGGTCTGCATTTGGTTCAAAATGCACACCGGCATGGAACCCGAGCGCTGACCGTTGACCTGGACTGCCTTGATTCTGCCGGTCGGCTGAACGACGAAGTCCAGCTCCACGGTTCGTGCCCCGCTTTGCATCGCGCACGGCACGATCTTGCGGTAGTTGGCGCGCATCACCCGGTCGATGGTGCCCTCGTCGAGAATGGCATCGCCGCCATCTTTGGTGACATCGCCATAGTCCATGGCGTTGTTGAAGTCCTCTGCGCGGCCGGCGATTCCTCCACCTGACCGGCGGTGACCACTGCCCCCGCTGGCGTGCTTGGGTTGGGCGAATTCGATCTTCACGCCGCTCAGGAACTTGTCGACATCGGCTTCGCTTACGCGCGAGGCGAGGACGTCGCTTTCTGCCGCCTTGCGGTTCTTCAGAAAGAAGGTCGCTCCGCCTGCGATTGCAAGGACTGCGAGACCAATGATGAGGATGAACCAGCGGCCTTTCCTGCGTTCGGTGTGCTCATGCACCGCCTCGGCGCGGGTACGCCGCTGCGCCTCGAGCTTGCGTTCGACGACGCGGGCAAATTCCGCGAGCTGTGGGTGCTCCTTGATCTTTTGACGGTCACCCGAGTCGGCGTCGACGATAAAGTTGTCCCCCGAGAAGACTCCTTTTTCCATCTGGGCCATGACTTGGGCGAGAGAAAATGGGCCGAAATCGAGATTGTCTTTCTGGATCAGCCAGCGCTCGTACTCTTCCGATATGCGGACGGCGTCGGAAACGCTGAACGACTTGCCCAAGGTCAGGCGCGGGGACGCCAAGGCGGGATCCTTCTTGGGGGACGCGTGATTGGAAAGGAGTGTCCCCACCTCCGCGATGAGCTGCGACGGCCGCGCGAAGCGGGTCTCGGGCAACGATGCCAAGCCGCGGTCGACGATCTTGTCGATGCCTTTGGGCAGGTCGCTGTTGACCTGGGACGCGGGCCAGGGTGGTACGGTGGGTGCGTGTCCGGTGACCAGCTCGTAGAGAATCGCGGTCAGCGAAAAGACATCGGCGGCGGGGGAGGGCGCCGCCCCAGCCGCCACTTCGGGCGCAAGGTAGGGACTACGGCTGGCGCCTTCGGGGAGATCTGCGTTGGCGAGAGCGGGCAGGGCGCGCGTGAGGCCGAGATTTCCGACTTTGACCCGGCCGGAATTGCCCAGCCGAATGGTGCCGGGATTGACGCCACCGTGGCAGACTTGCGGGTACGCTGCCTCGATTCCGTTCGCGGCGTGACCAAGCAGCACGTGTGCGTGGGCGAGGCCGACAACCTGGTTCTGGCCTCGCCTGGAATTCACGATCTGCCTGAGCGTGGCGCCGTCCGGAGGCTCCGTGGCCAAGTAAACGCGATTGCCTTCATAGCCCCAGGCCAGGACCGCGCACAGGTTCTTGTGCGCAATGGTGGCAGCGTGGGTCAGGTCGCCCTCTAGACCCGGGCGAGCGATGGGCGGACAGTGGAATAGGCGTAGCGCCGCCGGCTTGTTGTCGCGGGTATCGATGGCCTCATAGAGCTCTATCCCGGCCTCCGCGGAAACGAAGGACTGGATCTGGAATCGGCCACCAACCACGGTCGCGAGCGGGAGTGGCTCGACGGACCCTTTTGCTTCGAGTGAGACTGCGTCGTTCATCAGAAGGGGTTCGCATTATAGGCCGCACCCGTGCGGACTTGGCCAGAAAAACCTACGAGAGTTTGAATCGGCGGACCAGCTCGCGCAAGCGGCGCGAGCCGCCGCCCTCGCGAAACATGAATTTCAGCCCGGTTTGTCCGGGGCCGGCGTGGTAAATGACCCGCCCCGAAATGGACATGGGCGCAATCCCGCCCGGCGGGACGATATCGACAATCACATCGGTGCCGATGGCGGGCTGAACGGGTGCGAAAACAAGTCCACCGCTGACGCTGATCTCGCGCAACTCGGCCGCGATGGCGTCATGATCGCTGCCAACCCGAATCGTGACCGCAAGCCCCAGCGGGATTCTGGCGTGCTTGCGCTTGCGTGGGGCAGGCAGCGTGCCCATCAAAGTTTGCAAGACGAAATCACGCTTGGCCGCCTCATCGGCCGAAAACCGGATGAAGGCCCCGGCTCGAACGCGCAATCGGGGCAATGCCGGTCGCCAGGATATCACGACGCCGCGGAGCAGGACCTTGTTGGGCAAACCCTTGCACGCAAGCTCGACCACCACCAGTGCCTCGGACGGGATCTCAGTCGTGGTTGGGCAAAAGATGACGCCGTCGGGATGGTCGGTGCTGTAGAGGCCGCGAAACTCCTCTGCGCTTCGACAGCGAACTCGGAGAATGATCAAAGGCTCCCTCTCTCCCGGCGTAACGGCACTATGGCTAACATGCCCTGTATGTACTAGCTTCGTCCGAGCCGAGCTCCATGTCAATTCGTGTCTACATTGATGGCCAGATCCGCGCGCCCGAGGCCGCCATGATTTCCGTGTTCGACCGAGGCTTTCTCTTCGGCGACAGCGTTTATGAGGCCGTCGCATTCTTGGATCGGCGGTTGATCTTTTTGCACGAGCACCTAGATCGACTCGAACGCTCGGCAAAACGCATCTATCTGGACCTACCACCACGCGTGCAGGTGGAACAGGCCATACGAGAAACCGTCGCGGCGGCAGGGGAAAAAGACGCACGTATTCGGGTGATGGTCACGCGCGGTGTGGGCAGCGTCGACCTCGATCCCGCAAGCGCGCTTTCGCCACGACTCATCGTGATCGTGCAGCCGCTGGGGGCGCCAACCGCTGAGATGCTGGAAACGGGCGTGTCCGTGGCTGTGGTCAAGGTGTCGCGAGGGGCGGCCACGGGCGTGGATCCTGCCGTGAAATCGGGGAACTACCTGGGAAGCGTACTGGCCATCGCGGAAGCCCGGCGCAAGTTGCCCGGTGTGAACGAAGCGATTCTTTGTTCGAGCAACGGCAGCATCGCCGAAGGCGCGACCAGCAACGTCTTCGTGGTCGAACGCGGCGAACTTGCGACTCCGGCGATCGAAGTCGGGATTTTGGATGGCGTCACTCGCGGCAAAGTGCTTGAACTGGCCCGCAGCGCCGGCATCGTTGCGCGGGAATTGTCGTTCATGGCGCCGGAAAGTTTGCGCCAAGCGGACGAGGTCTTCCTTACCAGCGCGGTTCGTGGGATCTTGCCCGTGACCGCGGTGGATGGGATGCGGATCGGAAACGGCCGACCTGGGCCGATCACGCAGCGGCTACTTTCGCTCTATCAGCGCCTGACAAGCGAGAATCCATGAACAACCTGGCTGCGTACGGACACAAGTTCTTCCTTTTCGGCGGAGCGATCCTGATCGCGACCGCGATTCTGCAAATCCTCATCCGCCCGCGTTCCAAGGATCGGACACGCGCCGCGCGCCTGCTCGACGCGACAACGATCAAGGCCGTCCTGTTCGTCGCGGTTGGGATTCTGGCCATTCTCGTAGGAACGGGCACTATTCCGATGGGTAGTGGGCGATAGGGCCTGTCAAGGCATTGAATAGGCCCGGCACTTCCGCTAGAACCACGCATTCCTTTTGGCCGGCGCCGTGCAAACCGTAACGCCTAGCCCGAAAACAGGATCGACGACATGATCGATAGATATACGCGCCCCGTTCTGGCGACAATTTGGTCCGATGCGCGCCGCTACGAGACCTGGCTCAAGGTTGAGTTGGCGGCCTGCGAGGCCATGGAGGCGGCCGGGCTGGTCCCGGCTGGAACCGCGGCCGAGGTTCGGGCCAAGGCCAGCGGAAAGCTCGATGCCAAGCGCATCCTTGAACACGAAGAGCGGACCCGCCACGACGTCATCGCGTTTCTGACCCACGTGGAAGAACTGGCAGGTGCTGGCGCGCGCTGGCTACACCTGGGCATGACGTCGTCGGATGTTCTCGACGCTGGGTTCGCCATTTTGCTGCGCGAATCCGCGGACGAGATCCTCGCTGGCGTGGATCAACTGCGCGCGGCGCTAGCGCGCAAGGCGGACGAGCATCGCGAGACGCTGATGATCGGACGTTCGCACGGCATCCACGCCGAGCCCATCGTCGCGGGATTGGTGTTTGCTGGTTTCTTCAGCGAGGTGGGCCGAGCGCAGCGGGCTTTCATCACGGCACGCGACGAGGTTTCGGTGGGCAAGATCGCCGGCGCGGTTGGCACCTACGCCAACCTGAGCCCGGAGATCGAGACCCGCGCCCTGGCTTCGCTGGGCTTGCGTCCCGAGGTGGTTCCGACCCAGATCGTCTCGCGCGACCGCCACGCGGGCTATTTCCAGGCGTTGGCGCGCCTTGGGACCGCGGTCGAGCGCATCGCTCTGACCGTGCGCCACTGGCAGCGCACCGAGGTGGGTGAGGCAAGCGAAGCCTTCGGCAAGGGCCAGAAGGGCTCGTCGGCCATGCCGCACAAAAAGAATCCGATTCTCTCGGAAAACCTATGCGGACTGGCGCGTCTCTTGCGCGCCTACGCCGACACGTCCTTGGAAAACGTGGCGCTGTGGCACGAGCGCGATATCTCGCACTCGTCGGTCGAACGGGTCATCGGGCCGGATGCAACCGGCATTGCGGATTTCATGGTTCGCCGGGCCGCGGGGCTCATCGAGGGCCTAGTGGTCAATGTCGAACGCATGCGCAAGAACCTCGAACACACGGGCGGCCTTTACTTCAGCGAGGGCGTCATGCTGGCGCTGGTACGCACGGGCTTGCCACGCCAGACCGCCTACGAGATGGTGCAGAAGCACGCGCTGGCCGCGGCGGCGGAGCTAGGCACTGGAGCGCCGCCGAGTTTTCGTGCTCGGTTGGGAGCGGATCCGGAAATCGCGGGAAGACTTGCGCCAAGCGATCTCGATCAGGCATTCGATTTGCGCCATCACCTGCGTTGGAGTGGAACCATCATCGATCGTGCGCTTCGCGATCAAGAAACGTAAGCGCGAGGGAGTTGCATTGCCATGATTTCAGACGAGCTCATCAAAGCCCAGCTTGCGAAGACCCTGGAAACCACGGATTTTCCCACGCTTGGCAAGAAATACGTCGGCAAGGTCCGGGACTGTTACGTCAAGGACAACCGCCGCATCATCGTGGTCACGGATCGCATCAGCGCATTCGACGTCGTGCTGGGCACCATCCCGTTCAAGGGACAGGTTTTGAACCAGATCGCGGCGTACTGGTTCGAAGTCACCAAGCAGCTGGCTTCGAACCATGTCATCGAGGTTCCCGATCCGACGGTGACCGTCGCCACCGAGTGCGAGATCATCCCGGTCGAATTCGTCATGCGCGCCTACGTGACGGGCGTGACCACCACGTCGATCTGGTACCACTACTCGCACGGCGCACGCCGCTTCTGCGGGCACGACTTACCGGAAGGGATGCGCAAGAATCAGAAGCTGGATCGCCCGATCTTGACACCTTCGACCAAGGCCGCGAAAGGCGGACACGACGAATCGGTCTCGCGCGACGACGTGCTGGCCTCGGGCGCGCTGACGACGGCGGAATTCGACCGCGCGGCCGAGATGTGCGCGCGCGTGTTCGCTTTCGGGCAAAGTCTGGCTTCGCAGCGCGGGCTGATCCTGGTCGACACCAAATACGAAATCGGCCGCCGCCGCGACGGCAGCCTGTGTTTCGTCGACGAGGTTCACACGCCAGACAGCTCGCGCTACTGGTACGCCGACGATTACCAAGCCCGCTTCGAGCGCGGCGACGAGCCGCGCGGGCTCGACAAGGAATACGTCCGCCACGCGCTGGCCGCCCAGGGTTACACCGGCGACGGCCCGCCGCCGCCGCTCACCGACGAGGTTCGTTGCGAGGCGTCGCGGCGCTACGTGGCGCTTTACGAACTCGTAACCGGACGCGAATTCGTGCCCGATTTCGACGAGCCCTTGGCGCGCATTCGCAAGAACCTGAAGTTCTAGTCATCGCAATGTTACCGCATGTTCGATTTCGTCGGTTGCGTTCGGCGGCGGTTCTTCCTCGCTACATGACCGAAGGTGCGGCGGGGATGGACTTGGCGTCGGCCGCGGATGGCCCGATCACGCTTGCGCCTGGCCAGCGTCTGGGCGTGCCGACGGGTTGGTCGATGGAGCTGCCGCCCAGCTACGAGGCGCAAGTGCGGCCGCGGTCGGGGCTGGCTTTGCGCCAAGGTGTGACGGTGGTGAACGCGCCGGGTACCATCGACAGCGACTACCGAGGCGAGATCATCGTTCTGCTCGTCAATCTGGGTCAGGAAGCGCACACCATCGCGCCAGGAGACCGTGTGGCGCAGCTGGTGATCGCGCCGGTGGTCCAAGCCAGCGTCGAAGAAGTTGCAGACTTGTCGCAAACGGATCGCGGCATCGGCGGATTTGGACACACGGGGTGATTGATCTTGTCGCCATCGATGTGACAAGTTCCGCGCATGAGTGGAGGTTCTAATCGCGTGGGCAGCCCGCCAAAATTGTCCGCGGGTATTGTAGGCGTCTCCGGATACTCCGGGATGGAGCTGGCGCGTATCCTGGCCGTGCACCCTGCGTTTGCACTAGCGGCGGTTACAACGGACAAATGGCAAGGCAAGCGCCTGGGCCAATTCCTCGCCGTGGGCGGGCCGGCGGCGGAATTGACCTGCTTGTCGCACGCGGCGGGACAGGAAGTTTTCAAGACGCTCGACGTGGTCTTCTTCTGCACCCCAGCCGAAGCCTCGATTACCCTGGCGCCGGTGGCGCTGGCGGCTGGAACTCGCGTGGTCGATTTGTCAGGCGCGTTTCGACTGAGCGCGGAGGAATATCCCTCATGGTACGGCTTCGAGCACGGCCAGCCGGAACTTCTGCGCGAAGCGGTCTACTCGATGCCCGAGGTGGTCGACATGTCCGCACGGCTGCGCACAGCCAAGCTGGTCTCTAATCCCGGCTGCTATCCCACGGCGTCCGCGCTGTCGGTTCTGCCGCTTCTGCGCGCCGGCCTGATCGAGCCCGATCCCATTTTTATCGATGCCAAAAGCGGTACCACCGGCGCCGGGCGCAAGGGCACCGAAGACTATTCGTTTTCAGAGCTGGCGGATGATTTTCGCGCGTACCGGGTTCTGCGCCACCAACACCAGCCGGAGATCGAGCGCGTGCTGGCCCTGGGCGGCGCGCCGGGCGCCAAGGTCACGTTCACACCGCACCTGCTGCCGGTGCGACGGGGGATCCTAGCCGCTGCCTATTGCCGATTGCGGCTGGGCGCGGGCAGCGCCGATCCTGCACAGGCAGTGAAGCAGGCTCTAACGAGTTTCGCCGAAGGCAAGCCATTCATCCACATCGTGACGCCCGACGAGGTCCGGCTACGAGCCGTGGTCGGCACCAATCGCGTGTTGATGGGCGTGGGTGTGGAGGCCAAACGCGGCGTCGTCGTCTCGATCGCGGCCATCGACAACCTGGTCAAGGGCGCGGCCGGCCAGGCGGTGCAGAACGCCAACCTGATGTTCGGCCTGCCCGAAACCACCGGACTTCTCGCTCTCGCAGGACACATGCCATGACCAACGCCGACCCCGTGCCCATCGAATCCCTTGCCCTCCGCCGCGACATGCTGGTCGAGGCGCTCAAGTACATCCAGAAGTTTTCGGGCACGCGCGCCGTCATCAAGTACGGCGGCGCCGCTATGGTGCAACCGGAACTCAAGCGCAGCTTCGCCCTCGACGTCGTGCTTTTGCGGGCCGCGGGTTTGCGTCCGGTGATCGTCCACGGCGGCGGCCCGGAGATCACGCGCACCCTCGAGCGCCTTGGCCAGAAAAGCGAATTCATCGACGGCCAGCGCGTGACAGGCGCCGCCGAGATGGGCGTGGTCGAGATGGTCCTCACCGGCAAGGTGAACACCGAGATCGTCGGACTCATCAATACCCTGGGCGGGTCGGCCATGGGCATGTCGGGCAAGGACGCGCACCTCATTCGGGCGCGCAAGCAAGTTCCGCGGCCCGGCAAGCCCGACCTGGGCCTGGTGGGCGAGGTCGAATCCATCAACGCCGAGGTGCTCGACATGCTGCTCGACAAGAACTACATCCCGGTGATTTCGCCGGTGGGGCTGGGCGCCGACGGCAGCAGCTACAACATCAACGCCGACCACGTGGCAGCCGAGATCGCGGTGGCCGCGAGGGCCAAGAAGCTCATCTTCCTGACGGACGTGGCCGGCATCCTCGACGAGAACGGCCAGCTCCTGAGCGAACTCGCGACCGCGGATCTGCGCGGCCGTCTGCAAGATGGCAAGGCTGTCAAAGGCGGCATGGCGGTGAAGTCCAAAGCCGTCCTGCGCGCCCTAGAAGGCGGCGTGGAAGCCGTGCACGTGGTCGACG
>Ga0265314_10002186_pt1 | contig 20449 bp, 16 predicted proteins | sample 4126metaG_FD_203106 | JGI IMG/M metagenome (GOLD analysis project Ga0265314, IMG submission 203106) | Rhizosphere microbial communities from Carex aquatilis grown in University of Washington, Seatle, WA, United States - 4-1-26 metaG | ecosystem: Host-associated > Plants > Roots > Rhizosphere >... | reverse complement strand
AGTGCTCTTCTCGAACTTGCCCAGCACAAATGCGCAAGGACCTTCGCCGAACCGCTCAATGCGCTCAGCAATCCACGAGTGTGTGCTCAGAGGCTCCGCCAGCACCACGGGGGTTCCCGCAAAAACCGCGACGCGCGCGCCGAATTTCGCGTCTTCGAGTTCTACTGGCGCTCGCAGGGCATACGCATGCCGGAAGCGCGCGTTGGATACTTTCAAATCGCCCACCGCGATCACCACGTAGCGGATGCCAGTGAAGTTCCGCGTCGCAGGCCCGCCTTGCGGAAACGCGCGCGCTTCACGCGGCGTGAAATCGCGAATCAGAAAGGGGAAGAAAGTGCCGTTGGGCTCCTTCCCCACTTGCGCCGCTTCCCAGGCGAGCTGCGTGCCGTCCGGCCGCGCTCGCCCGCTACGCACCGGCTCACTCACGACGATACCGGCCGCGCGCAGGCGCTCGACTTCCGCCGCCATATTCTTCGCCCGCACCGCCCACGCCGCCGGACCGGCGTTCCCCTGAATCTGCTTCGACCAATAATGTGCCGCCACCGCCTTCGCGTCAGGCTGGTCTTGCAGTGCAATCAGTTCCAGATACGACCCATCGGGAAAACTAGTGAGCGCCATTTGCGTGGCGTGATTGCTGTGCGGGCCGCCATATTCGCTGGGAATCCCCAGTGCCGCCAGACGCGCCTGCATCTGCTTCAAGTCCGTGCCCGCTACGGACACGTGATCCACCGTCACTTCCGCTGCGCGCAGCCCCAAGGACGCGAGAAGTATCAAAATTACGCCCCGCATTAATCCTCTTCGTCGGCAGGCGGCGAATCTGGGTCCGACGGATTTCGAAAGCGATACCCGACCCATGGTTCCGTCTGGATGTACTCGGGCCTGGCGGGATCGTCTTCAATCTTGCGCCGCAGCATCCGCACGTAAGACCGCAAGTACTCTAATTCCCCGCCATACTCCGGACCCCAGATGGTCCGCAGGAGTTTGACGTGCGTCAGCGGAGCGCCTACGTTCTTCATCATGAACGCCAGCAAATCGAACTCGGTGGGCGAAAGGTGGACCTCTTCGTCGCTGCGCCACAATAGACGGCGATCGAGATCGATTTTCAGTTTACCGGCATGCAATACGGACAATTGCACGGCCCCGTCCACGCGAGTCCGCCGTAGAACCGCCCGCAGGCGCGCGGTGAGTTCGCGAAGCTTGAAAGGTTTTGTGACGTAGTCGTCCGCTCCTGCTTCCAGGGCGCGAACTTTATCGTCCTCAAAGTCGCGGACCGTAACCATGATAATGCCGGCGTGCGGCGAAAGCCCGCGCATGCGGCGGCAGGCGTCGATGCCGTTAATGCCCGGCATATTGATGTCGAGCAACACCAGGTCAAAGGAGTGGCGGCGGGCCGAGAGCAGGGCCTCCTCGCCATCGCGCGCTTCTTCCACCGCGAAGCCGCTCGCGATTAAAGAAGTCCGCAGCGCCTTGCGCAGCGCCGGTTCGTCGTCGACAACTAGAACGCTACTTTGCGGTGAGGACATACTGGGCCTCGTCTTTCGTGTTCGGTAATTTCAAACAGAAGGTTACGCTATCGTTCGGCCGGTCGCGCGCTTCCAAATCCAAAGCGCCGCCGTGGGCCAAGGCGATCTTGCGGGCCACGAACAATCCCAGCCCGGAGCCAGACGTGGAACGCTTGGCATCCGCGCCGCGATAGAAGCGCTCGAAAATCCGACTCCTCTCGTCGGAGGGAATCGAGCTTCCATTGTTCGACACCTTCACCACCACCGCATCGGTTTGCGGCTCAATCTCGACAGTCACGGTGGAGCCTGGCTTCGAATACTTGCAGGCGTTTTCAATCAACTGGTTAAGGGTGAGCCGGAGCAAGGCTGGATCGGCCTGCACGTCCAGGGCTTCCCGCGGGTAGGTTACGACGATCCGGCGTTCCTCGGAACGAGCCGAGTGCTGGCCGGCGATATGCGCGATCAGGGAAGTGAGATCGATGAGTTCGATACGCGGCCTGATTTCTTCGCTGTCTAAGCGGGCGGTGCGTAACAGACGCGACGTTAAACTGCCCAGCCGTGCGGCCTCGTTTTCCACCGTATCGGCCATCTCCTGCTGTTCCATTGCCAGCGGTCCCGCCTCCCGCAAGCCACCGGCAGCCGCCAGTATGGTGGCCAGCGGTGTCTTGAATTCATGCGCCAGCGCATCCAGTAGAGCCGACCGGTAGACCGCGGTTTGCGTGTCCGCCGCCGCCACGCTGGCTTTGCGGAATGCGTGGGTTCTTTCGACAAATGTAGTGGTCAAGGCTGCCAAAGACCCGCTGGTTTCGCTCCCGTCTTCTAGGCCCTCGAAGCCAATGGCTCCCGTTACCCTTCCTCTTACTCGCAGGCAACGGACTTGGGCGGGCGAGTCGATTCCGTTCAAATCGACGCCGCGCAGGTACGCCTCGCGGGTTCGCTCGGCCAGATTGCATTGCGAATTGCCCAAGCTGTGTAGCTCGGCCGTATCGGCGTCGAAAAGAGAAATCGCGGTGACTCCGAAGAAGCGTTGAAATGGCTCCAGAAATTTTTCCCCGTGAGTCTCCTCCGGGTCGAGGGCCAGAAGTTGCTGTGAAAGCTGATACAGACGGTCCAGACGGTCCTTTTGGAGGGTAACCGAGGTCGCCTCTTTGCGCACGCGCGACACCAGGCTGGTGATCACTAGCGCGGTGACGATAAACGCGACCAGCGCCAACGCATTCATAGGGTGTGCAATGCGCCAGGAAAACAAGGGTTCGGTGAAGAAGAAATCCATGCACCCCGCGGACAGCACGGAGATGATGGCTGAAGACTTAAAATCGCCGGTAAGCGATTGCAGCACCACCAACAGCGTATATAAAGGGATGACCGAGGAAAAATCGATGTGCGCCCGGTAGCAGAGTAGCGTCAGTAAAGCTACTGCAAAGCTGCCAATGGCGATTCGTTTGGCGAAGCTCCTTCGTCCGGAAATCGGCACCCGCTCCTCCTCACCCTTACCGTACCTCAATCTTCCGCGAGATTTATAAAAAGTTCATAAAAAAACGGCCGCCGGATTCTTTTGATATTTAGCGTCGTTTTATGCCTTTTTCATCTATTGTGCTCCACACTCGAATAGTTGCGAGGCGACCCAGGGCGTATTCATCCCGCACCGCGTAGAGGTCGATCGGAAGAGGATCATGCAGCGATTCAGGATGCACGGATGGTGGCGAACCGCGGCGCTCTGTGCCCTGGGATTGTTAGGCACGGCGGCGCTGACTCTCGTGGCCTTTCGGCTGCGCCTGGGCTTCGGCGTAGTTAGCTTTTGCTATCTCCTGCTCCTGGTCGTGCAGTCCCTTTCCGGGGATTTCCTTTCATCCGCGCTGGTCTCGTTCGCGGCGGTTGGCTGCCTGGATTATTTTTTCACCGATCCCCTCCTTTCCTTCGAGGTCATGAGCCCCTTCGACACGCTGGGCTTGGTTTCCTTTCTGCTCACCGGCCTGATCATTACGCGCCTGGTCACGAACGTGCGGGCTAGAACCGAGTCCTCCCGCCTGCAACAGGAAATGCTGCAGCAGCTCTATGATCTGGCGCAGCGTTTGCTGGCGTTGGAGCCGGACGTCAAGACCGGGGAGCAATTTCTCGAACCGTTTCTGGGTGTTTTTGGCATCCGCGCGGCTTGCTTGTTCGATGCCGCCAATGCGGAAGTCCATATTGCGGGAAGCGCCGGCGAGAGCCTCGAAAAGCAAACCGGCGAAGCTTTTATCCACGGTAAGGATTATGAAATCTCGGGGAAAGAATTTTCAGCGCGCTGCATCCTCGTGAGCGGGCGCACGGTGGGAGCGATCGGATTTGAAGGTTTAGAAAATGCCCAGCTTACTGCCGGCCCCCTAGCGGCTTTGGTCGCCGCGCACCTCGAGCGCCGGCATAGTTTTGTGCACGCAAGCCGAGCGGCCGCCGCTGCACAGACGGAATCCTATCGAACCGTGATCCTAGACGCGCTGGCTCACGAATTCAAAACGCCCCTTTCGACCATCATGACGGCTGCGGGCGCTCTACGCGAAGGCGGAACCCTGGGCTCCTATCATCGCGAAATGGCGGAAACCGTGGAGTCTGAAGCAGCCCGCCTAGGCCGCCTCACTTCGCGCCTGATTCGCACCGCACGCCTGGAGCGCGAGGAGGTGAAACCGTGGATGGAACTGATCGACCTTTCCTCGGTGATTGCAGATACCGTGGATCAATATTCCAGGCTCTCCGCCGACCGCAGCATCGCCGTAGTTAAGGAGTGCGAAACCAGCGAAGTAATGGCCGACCCCGATCTCCTGCGCCTCGCCGTGAGTCAGCTTCTGGATAACGCCTGCAAGTATTCTACGCCGGGCTCGACCGTTATCCTGAAAATCTCACGCGAGCAGGATCAAATTGCTGTCCGCGTTTTGAGCGATGGCAACCCTATTCCCTCCAGCGAAAGAGGCAAGATTTTCGATCGTTTCTACCGTGGTTTGGAGGGGCGACGCCTGGGTCCAGGCTCCGGGTTGGGCTTGTTTGTGGCCCGCAAAATCGTGCTGGCTCTGGGCGGCGGCCTGGACCTCGAAAACCCGTCTGGAACCGCATCTGGTACAGCGTTCCGCTTAGTGTTGCCGGTTCCCGAAAATGAGCGTGACCACGTTGCCACAGCCGTTTAGCGTCCTGGTGGTAGACGACGAACCTGCCCTGCGCAAGACCATCCGCGCCTCGCTCGCCGCCAGCGGCTACACCGTCGAAGAAGCCGGCACCGGTGGCGAAGCGGTGGGTGCGATTCAACGGCGGCCCTTCGATCTGGTGCTGCTGGATGTAAACATGCCCGGCATGAGTGGCGTCGAGGCGTGCCGCCAAATTCGCGCGTACGCCCCTCGCATGGGCATCATCATGGTGACCGTCCGCGACGCCGAGGAAGATAAGGTTCGCGCTCTCGAAGCCGGCGCCGACGATTACGTCACTAAGCCTTTTCGCTTTCGCGAACTAATCGCGCGTCTGGGAGCGGTGCTGCGTCGGACCCGCACCGATCTTGGCGCCGAACCAGGGATCTTGCGGGCCGGGGCGTTAAAGATGGACCTCGAACATCACTTGCTGTGGAAGGGCTCCGAGCAGATCCGCCTGTCTCCCAAGGAATTCGAGCTGCTTTCCTTCCTGATGAAGAGTCAAGGTGTTCCCTTGACCCATGTGAATCTGCTGCGCGCCGTGTGGGGCGCGGAATACGGTGACGAATTGGAATACCTGCGCACGTACGTCCGCATGCTTCGCAAGAAGATCGAAGACGACCCGGCGCGTCCCGAATACATTCAAACCGAGCCTTGGGTCGGTTACCGCTTTCGTGATCCGTCCGACCCCGACCAGGCGCCTCGGCGCCATGACGACGAATAGAGATTAACAGTCAGGCCGGGACTGCCACGTAGCTTCTCCGCCCCAAAAAGGAGCCTGCTATGCAGCGCGTGATTCCGAATCAGCGAGCAGTGTTTGGTATTTTGTTTCTCATTCATGGTCTGGCGTTTGCTCAACCGACGCCGGCCAGCACGCCCACGCCAGCGGAGGCGCAAGCCGGCACGTCCACTGATCTTTTCACCATGTTCGGCTCCGACTTCGTACGCCCCGGTCTGGCGCCGAAGGCCAACTACAATATCGGGCTGGGCCACACCTTCGCTTTCCTCAAAAAGGACCCCTTTGGTGACGAACTCACCTTCGGCTATACCTATGAAAACGGAGGATCCCACGGCTTCCTGCACACGCCCTTCGGATCCCACACTGAGGCCTTGGGCATCATGAAGAACTTCCCGCTGCCCAAGACCAAACGCCTCACAGGATACACGTGGATACAGGCCGGCATCACCAGCATGACCGGCAATCCCTTTGTGGAAAATCGCTTCTATGACGGCGAGGCGCTCGGTTTGATCGTTCACTTCAACGACCACGATTCCATCTGGATCCAGGAAATGTTCAATAAGCTCGTGACCATACCCTGGTACACCACAGCCAGCATCGGCTACACCCGCAGTTGGTGATCCTAGCCTGCGCTTATTAAGATTTGTGATCGAACATATAACGGATTTTTGTAGCCTCGTTCATGCCTTTTTCACGCCTTTCTTGACAGACTGAGCCTGGACATGCAGGTCGCCGAACCCAGCTTAGCGTCTCCGTTGTTCCCGTTCTCGACGGCCGTCGTGGCGACGGAAGCTCCCGCGCAACCGAGCGTAGCCGAGCCGAATCTGTCCGAGATGCCGATCGACGAGCTGCGCCAAGCCATTCGCAGAAACCAAGTCACCTTTCCCGCGCAAGTCCCCACATTCCCCAAACATGACCGCTCCGATATACAGCGCCAGTTGGTACAGCTCTACTTTGTAATGGGCTGGAGCGGCCCCAAAATAGGCGTCCGTTACGGTCTGCGCCGCCTGCGGGTTCAGCAAATTTTGAATGCCTGGAAGCGGCGCGCCGTGGAACTGGGCTACATACAGTCTGTTCCTGCAGCTGAAGTGTTTACGCGGCGCGCGCAGAGTGCGCCGATTCAAGTAGCGATCACGTCGGTGCTCAACGGATCCGCGGCTCCGGTATCTTCAACACTGAAAGGCCCAAGACCGCGCTCGAAATTTAGTATTGCGGAAATCGTCTCGGTGCTGGAGCACCTCCAAGCCGGTCGAACCGTCGCGGAACTGGCCCATGAATTGGGTGTCTCCGCTCATACAATTCGACTTTGGAAAGATCAACATGAAGTGCATTTCCTACGGCACGAAAATGCTCAGTTGAAAGCGCGCCTAGCTAGCTTGAACACGGTAGAAAAAACCCTGATCGACATCATCACAACAAGCGATAACGCGAAAGCCCCGTCTTTTATGCCTTTTTCACGGGTAGCATCCCATACTGATTCGGACTACCGCGAATCGCATTGACCGGAACTTAGGGGCATCCGCACGATTTGCATTGCTAGTCCCGTCTCCGCGATGAGACTATTGCGAAAAATCAAGGAAGGAAAATCATGAATAGTTACCGAATAATGCGGGCGATGAGGCAGTGTGCGTTTGCCGCATGTATCTTGGCGGCGCTTTCGCTGCCCGCTGTTGGGCAGATCTCATTTGGTGGAGTCAACGGTGTCGCGCGCGACTCCGCTAGCGGGAAACCGTTGGCAGACGCGCAAATCATCGCGCACGATATGCGCAAGAATTCCGAGTCCACTGCCGTCAGCGGCTCCAACGGAGCATTTGTAATCGCGCTGGCTCCGGGCTGGTATGAAGTCACCGCCACTAAGAACGGTTACGTGAAAGCCACGGCCAGGATACGCGTGGTCCCCGGGAAAACGGCCGAGCTGGAACTCCCCTTAGCGTTCAATCACGCTGCCTTGGAATCGGCCATGGTGCAAGAGCTAGACGCCATGAAGGCTCGTGTTGATCAACTCGAAATCGAACTCAAGTCCAAGAAAGCGCAAGAGTCGGCCAAGTCCAGCGCGCCCACGGAGAGTGAAGTGCTGCTGGCCTCGGTGGCGAAGGACTCGATTCAGATGCAGGTGCCCAGCGCACCTCCCAAGCCGGACGATCGGGAACTGCTGGCCACCAGCACGCGGCCTGCGACTGCCGGGCCTGGGCCTGCGCCGCAACCTGCACCGGCTCCCGCGGCGCCGCCTGCGCCCGCTGTGCCGGAAGCTCTCACGGCGCCCGATCCCGCGCCCGCGGTTGACAACTTCACACCCTTCGCATTCGGCGACTTCACCTGGCTTAACGGCACCCCGCGCAACAAAGACACGGTGCTCGATACCAAGTTCTTCACTCCGGAAATCCGCTTCGACACGCACTACATGGAAGATTTCAATCAGCCGCACGATCACACCATCGTCGGCGCGACCGAATCCTTCCGCTCCGGTGAAGTTCAACTGGAACAGATCAGCGTCGGTGGCGATTTCCACTGGCAGAACGTGCGCGGCCGCGTGCTGTATATGAACGGCTTGTTTGCCACGACAACCCCCCGCAATGACGCCAGCGGTGGCATCGGCCAATGGGACCTGCGCGGCGCTTATAAGTACGTCTCGGAAGCGTGGGGCGGCTATCACTTCAACGTGAACCATGGGTTGAACGTCGACGCTGGAATTTTCGTGTCGTACATCGGCCTGTTCAGCTACTACAACTTTGACAACTGGACCTATCAGCCCTCCTACGTGTCATCGAACACACCTTGGTTCTTCAACGGCGTCCGCGTGCAGTGGTTCCCCACCAATCACTTGAAGATTGAACCTTGGTTCGTCAACGGTTGGCAATCCTACGCCAAGTACAACGGGCATCCGGGTCTGGGCGGACAGCTCCTGTGGGAGCCGAAAGAATGGTTCAAGCTGGTCGCGAACCAATATGGCTTTGGACAAGATAATCTCGGGCTTCCCGCTACGGAACGCATCCACACCGACGATAGCATCGAGCTGAGGCTCTACAACAATCAAGGCAAGGACAAAGGCCTCTCTAAGATCGCGATGTCTCTCACCGGTGACGCAGGAGTTCAGTACGGCGGCGGCCTCTGCGGCACCTGCGCACCGAGCCAAGGCAAAGAATCGTTTGTAGGCTGGATGCTCTATAACCGCTACTGGTTTAACAAGGACAAATATGCAGTCACTTTCGGCGGTGGAGAGATGAGCAACTACGGCCGTTATCTCACGCTGCTGCCACCGATCAACGGCGCCGACGCGGTAACAGGTTCGCCCTACTTCACGGAACTTCCCGGCCAGAAGGCCCACATGTGGGATAGCACGATTACCTTCCACTACATGCCTAAGCAGTACATCACCTGGTGGGCGGAAGTTGGCTATCGCCACTCGGACGTTCCGTATTTTGCCGGCCGAGGCGGCGTTACGCCTCCCGGCTTCGGCCTGGGCGGAACCAATGGCGCTCCCGGCCAGTTTGCCTGCGCAACCGGAGCCCCGTCCGGCGCAACCGATCTGGCCACCGCCGAAGTGAATTGCGGCGGCGGACGTAGCAGTGTTTGGTTCCCTGACCTACGACGCAGCGAAGCCAAGCTGTCGGTGGGCGTAATGGTGAAGTTCTAGCATCAAAACTGCAATGCGCAAGCTCCTGCTACCCTTGCTCTGCTCGATCGTTTCCGCGGCGCTGCTAAGCGCCGCGGATCCGGTCTGGCAGAGCAAACCTGCTGCGCAATGGACTGAGGACGACGCTCGCCAGCTACTCGCGAAGTCGCCCTGGTCGCGGGAGATTCGAGCAGTGGTCACGCGCCGGCTAACGGAAGATGAACTTCGCGAAGGCGGAAATATGGGACAACCCCGCGGCGTGGGCAATGAGGGAGTGGACCCCAAGGGCAGCGGCCCGAAAGTTTCACCGAATATCTTTACGGGAGCCGGCGGCGACGACCGCAGCCTGCGCTCTCTTCCGCAAGGCGTTACGCTGCGCCTGCGCTGGGAAAGTGCTCTCCCCGTCCGCTTGGCGGAGTTAAAAGCGCATGAGGTCGACCCGCCCACCCTGGCTGGCGAAGGTTATCGCATCGCCGTTTACGGCATACCCGCGGGCGATTTCAGAGACGATCCAAAAAAATTAGGCGAGCCGCTGAAGGGTCTAGCCGCCTTGAAGCGCGAAGGCAAAAAAGACGTGAAGCCGATCAGCGTGGAAGTTTTTCACAGCGAAGACGGGATGGTAGCGGTCTACCTGTTTCCTCCCTCCGCCGAGATCACGAAAAAGGACGGGCAAATCCAATTCGAAGCACAAATCGGCAGGATTGTGATTTTCCAAAACTTCGTGCTGGATCCAATGGAATTTATGGGCAAGCTGGAACTGTGATCTCACGATCTATGCGGGTTGGTCGAATCGTTGTAGCGAGCAGCTATGCGCAACAGCGCGTGGAATTGCGAGCTGCGCTGGAGTTCGAAGGCCATCACGTAGCCGAAGCCGGAACGGCGGAACAAACGCTCGCAGAAACCGGTTCCGGACTGCATCACGTACTAATTTTGCATTCCGGGTTTCCAGGGATGGAACCCTACGAATTGTGCCGCAACATTCGCGTGAAGTCGGACTTGGGAATCATCCTACTCGCCGGCCACGACGACACCAGACAGGGCCGCATCGATGCCCTGAACGCCGGCGCCGATGACCATCTTCCGTCACCTTTCGTCCTGCGGGAACTGCTGGCCCGTGTGCGCGCCGTTTTGCGGCGCGTGACCCGCTCCGCCGATGAACCGGAACAAATTATTCTGCAGGATCGGGCCGTTGACTTGAAGTCCTACAAAGTCAGAGGTCCCGGCAGCCACGTCAGCCACCTGACGCCGAAAGAGTTTCTGCTCTTGCAGTGCCTGGTCACAAATCCCAACAAGGCGTTCACCCATCAGAGCCTCGCCCAATCGGTGTGGCAGAAAGATGCCGGCCATGAAGTCGAGTACTTGCGGATTGTCATCCGCCAGCTCCGCCGCAAGATTGAGCCCGACCCCGACAACCCGCGCTACATTTTGACCGAACGCTCCGTCGGATATCGCTTTGAGCTTCCGCTAGCAGGCTGAGACCCAATGTTCTTGCTCATGTCGAAGCGATAACCCAGCCACGGCTCAGTCAAAATATATCGCGGCTTAGTGGGATCGGGCTCGATCTTCTTGCGTAATTGATTCACGAAGACTCTGAGATACTCGACTTCATTGCCGTAGTCCGGTCCCCACACTGCTTGCAGGATCTTCTCGTGGAGCAGCACGGTATCTGCGTGCGTCACAAAGTAATGCAGCATGTCGAATTCCGTCGGCGTCAGGCGCATCGCACGCCCGTTGACGATCACACGGCGATCCTGGAAACGAATTTCCAAACCGTCTAGCTGAACCACGCCGGACTCGCCAAGGACCGAAGCCGGAGCCCGCCGCAATACTGCGCGAATCCGCGCCAGCAGTTCGCTCACATCGAAGGGCTTGGTCACATAGCCGTCGGCGCCGACATCCAGTGCTTCCACCTTGTCCACGGTCCTGTCGCGAACCGTCACCATGAGGATGCCCACATCCGACTTTGCCCGTAAAGCGCGGCACGTCTCCAGCCCGCTGAGCCCCGGCATGTTGACGTCCAGCAAAATAAGGTCAAACTTTTCCGCGCGTACGCGTTCCAGCGCGGCCTCTCCACTCTCAGCGTCAGCGACGATAAATCCCAGTGCCGATAAGGTGGCCCGCAGCGCGCGGCGCAGCTCAGGTTCATCGTCAACCACCAAAATGCGCCCGCCGTTCATTGCTGCACCCCAACCATGGGAAGCGACAGCGAGAACCGCGTCCCATAGCCGCGCTCGCCCTCCGCCCACACCTTTCCTTGATGGTCCTCCGCGATGGTTTTCACGATGGAAAGCCCTAGTCCCGTGCCTGGAGCACAATGCTGCGCGCCCGGCGCCCGGTAGAACCGCTCGAAGATGCGCTCGCAGTCCCCTGCCCCCACCACTAGCCCCCGGCTGTGCACCGTAAGAATCACTGCGGTTTCCTCCACCACCAACCCGGCGTGGATCGGGGTCGCAGGGAGAGAATATTTCAGCGCATTGTCAATCAGTTGCGCCAGAGCGGTGAGGATCAACTCACGGTCGGCGAATACCGCAGGTTCCTGTACCGGGGCTACTACCTGAAATCGCTCGCGATCGGTTTGCCGCTCCAGTTCATCAATGGCCGCTTTCATCAAGCGGGATAACAGCAGCGGCTCCGGTTGCGGTGCGAATTCCGTCGAATCCAAATTGGGTGCGCCCAGCAGGCGCGACGCCAGATCATTCAGTTTGCTGGCTTCCTGATCGATCAAGGCCACCAACTCCGTTTGCAGCTCGGATAGATCGCCCGCCGCCGGAAGACCGGTGTTCGCGGTCCGTATCACCGTCAAAGGTGTTTTGAATTTGTGTGCCAGCGCGTCCAGCACCGCCGTTCGCAACTGCTCCGCTTGCCGCGCCGCCTCGGCGTGGTTTTGTTTATCGAGCGCGCGCGCCCGCTCCAGCGCAATCGCGCCCAGCGACGCTAATGCAGTAGCCGTGAGCTGCGTCATTTCCGTTCCACACAGGGCCAGCCCTCCCACCGTTTGCTCGCCTAAGCGGAGAACGCAATACCAGGTATTCTCGGCACCTGCAAAAGCGTCCACATTTAAAAGGCGGCATCGCACTTCCGCCTCCGCGCCGGTGTCGCCGCTCGTGTGGATGGAATTCGACAGCCCGTCGAACAGCACCACGCCGCGCAGCTCAAACACTTCTCGAATGACGGACGCGATCAACTCGCCTGGATCGCTGCGGCTATCCCATAACAGAATGCGCCGCGCCGTCTGGTACAGCCGCACCGTTTCGCGTCGCTCCGCAACCGCCTCCAGAGCCCTTAGCTGCGCGCGGTTGGAGAGCTGCGTGATCACCAGCGCCGTGAACTCGAATACCCCCAGCTCCACCCAGTTAGAAACTCTGCCGACGCTGAAACTGAAAATCGGTTCATCGAAAAAATAGTCGAGGCACGCGACAGAAATCACGGAAAGCAGAGTCGCTTGCCAAAATCCACCGTAGACCGCGGCCAGCACCACGAAAACCAGATACAGGAATCCAACGGACGCTAACGGTTGTCCCAGATGAAAGCAAACCCAAGTGCATCCGCCCAGGCCGGCCAGAGATAGCGCGCACGGGAACACCGGCGCAACCTTCGCGGTAAAGCCAGCATTCAGCAGTGCACCCTCCTGCGTGGCTAGGCGGGCGGCATTCGTGGCACCCATATCTTCACAGTAGGTCGCTCGGTATTAAAAAGTCATGAAAGCCCGAGGCAACCGATCAAAATCCCTTATCGAGTCCAATCAAGAAAGCACTGCTGTCCTAACGGCGTTCTAACAGGTTCTTTATGCCTTCCTTGGACGCGCGCTCTTAAGCTGGAGCCAGAGGTTCGAGGAGCTTGTCATGAGAAACCCGATTTTAGTTGTTGCTCTTGTACTGGTCGCCGTCCCGCTTCTTGTGGTCCTGGATGCCTGCGGTAAAGTTCATGCCCAGGCGGATCCGGTGTCGACAGGAGCCCCACCTGAAGCGAAAGTGGTACCTTTTTCGGATCCTAGTCTTTTCGGTGTAGATCATCCCGAGCAATTTCCTCTGGCGGCCGCGACCGAGCACCCGACCACTTCAGAATTGGTGGTGACCGGCACCGTGACCCCCGACGTCTCCCGCAGCGTTCCCGTGGTGTCACTCGCCTCCGGCCGCGCGATCGCGATTAAAACCCGCTTGGGCGACACCGTTCAGAAGGGCCAGTTGCTGATGACCATTCGCAGCGACGATGTCTCCGGCGGCTACTCCACCTACAAAATGGCGGTGGCGGATGAGGTTCTTGCACGAGCCCAATATGAGCGCGCCAAGGACCTGTACGAACACGGCGCCATCGCCATGAACGATTTGCAAGTCGCGCAGGATACCGAAGACAAAGCCAAAGTCGCCGTCGATACTTCGGCCGAGCACCTTCGCCTGCTCGGCAACGATCCCGACAAGCAGAACTCCTCAGTGGATGTTTTCGCGCCGACGTCCGGAATCATTACCGATCAACAAGCCACCACCGGATCTCTAGTGCAGGCCTACAGCACGCCCTACCCGTTCACGATTTCCGATCTCTCCACCATCTGGGTCGTCTGCGACGTGTATGAGAACGACTTGGCCAGCGTCCACATGGGCGATAACGCGGAGATCCACTTGAACGCGTACCCCGACAAGATGTTTCGCGGCCGCGTGAGCAACATCGGCTCCGTAATGGATCCCAACATTCGTACTGCCAAGGTTCGTATCGAAGTGCCGAACCCAGGGTTCATGCGCTTGGGAATGTTCGTGCAGGCAACTTTCCGCGGCCAGACTCGCCAGATGCACACGCTGGTGCCGGCCTCTGCCGTTCTGCACATGCACGATCGAGATTTCGTTTTCGTCCCTGCGCCCGGCAACAAATTTCGCCGCGTGGAAGTCGTCGGCGGAGATCTTGTGCAAGAGAACACCAGTCTGCAGGAAATTTCGTCGGGTCTAGAGCCCGGGCAGCAAGTAGTTACCAACGCCCTGGTGTTAGACCACGTGTTGGGTCAATAGACAAGTCATGATTCGCGCTCTCGTAGATTACGCTCTTAACAATAAATTCGTAGTGTTGGCGATTGCCATTTTACTGCTCGGCTGGGGGGCGATTTCGTTTCACAACCTGCCGGTGGAGGCCTACCCCGATATCGGCGACAACTACGTGACCATCATCACCCAGTGGGCCGGCCGTTCCGCCGAGGAGGTGGAACAGCAGGTTACGATTCCCATCGAAATTCAAATGGCCGGAATGCCGCACATGACGTTTTTGCGATCCGAGTCCATTTTCGGATTGTCGTTCGTCATCATGATCTTCGACGACAGCTCCGTTAACGATTGGAACCGGCAAAAGACGTTGGAACGGCTCACACAGGTCAATCTTCCTCCAGGGCAGAACCTGCAGCCGCAAATCGGCACGGATTGGAGTACGGTCGGGCAAATTTATTGGTACACGCTCCGGAGCACGAACCCGCGCTACGACCTAATGGAACTGAGGTCTCTCGAGGACTTTGTTCTCCAGAAGCAATTCAAGTCCGTTCCGAACGTGGTTGACGTTTCCGACTTCGGTGGCGTGGAGCGTGAGTACCAGGTTCGGGTCGATCCCAATAAGCTGGTCTCCTACGGCTTAAGTATCGGACAGGTGGAGCAGCAGCTCTCCAACAACAACATCAATGCCGGCGGTAGCTTCGTCGAGGTCGGCCTGCAGCAGATGAACGTTCGCGCGCTGGGCCTCTTCAGCACCGTGCACGACATCGAGCAGACCATGCTCACGACCAAGTCCGGTACGCCACTCCGGGTGAGAGACATCGCCGAAGTCACGCAGGGGGCCAAGATCCGCTTGGGACACATGGCTCGCGCTAACCACATGGAGGACGGGCGCATCATCGATGAACCTGATGTTATCCAAGGAATCGTGCTGATGCGCAAGGGCGCCGAGGAAGAATCGACGCTCGCGGCCATCCACAAGAAAGTGGATCAGCTTAATAACGGCATCCTGCCGCCGGGCGTGACGGTCGTGCCCATGCTAGACCGTAGCGATCTCCTTCATTTCACCTTGAACACGGTGCTTCACAACCTGACCGAAGGCATGATTCTGGTCACTGTGATCTTGTTCCTATTTTTGCTCAATGTTCGTTCCGCATTCATCGTCGCCCTCACCATACCGTTCTCTTTACTGTTCGCTTCCATATGGCTCAACTTAAGCGAAATTCCCGCAAATCTCCTGTCGCTGGGCGCGCTCGATTTCGGAATGGTTGTGGATGGAGCCGTGGTTATGGTGGAAAACATTACGCGCCACCTGAGCCACCGGAGCGACCCCGACGCCCGTCAGAAGACCTCCGGGGAGATGATCCGCGAAGCTTGCCATGAAGTTCAACGGCCGGTCTTTTACGCCATAGCCATAATCATCACCGCCTATATGCCGATCTTCACGCTGCAACGTGTGGAGGGCCGGTTGTTCCGCCCCATGGCGTGGACGGTGGCATTCGCTCTTTTCGGCGCCATGACGTTTTCGATTCTTATCGCCCCAGTGCTGGCGGCCGTTCTGTTCCCGAAGGGAGTGCGGGAGCGGCGCAACCCGGTGATGGATTTCCTGACGGAACAATACCGGCGTCGGCTCCGCTGGGCGGTTCACCACCGTTGGGTCGTCGCTTTCGTGGGCGCCGCGGTACTGGTTGCCACCGGGTACTTAGGCTTCAGCGGCGTCATTGGAGCGGAGTTCCTGCCGCACCTGGATGAAGGCGCGATCTGGGCGCGAGGCACTCTAGCGAATAGCACCAGCCTGTCGGAGGGAGAAAAATTCACCAACAACGAGCGTTTAGTTCTCGCGTCTTTTCCCGAAGTGACCAAGGTGGTTTCCGAAGTGGGACGGCCCGACGATGGTACTGACACGGGAGGATTCGGCAACACCGAGTACTTCGTCGACTTAAAGCCGCATGACGAATGGCGTCCGGTGTTTCACAAAAACAAAGAAGAGTTGATCGCCGCCATGAATCAGGCGGTACAAAAATATCCCGGAGCGATCTGGAATTTTTCGCAGCCGATCGAAGACAACGTCGGCGAGACCATGACCGGCACCAAGGGCTCGCTGGCGCTCAAAATCTACGGGGATAATTTAAAGCTTCTCGAGCAAAAAGGCGAAGAGGCGGCAGCGGTGATGGGTGCCATACCCGGTCTGCACGACGTGAAACTCTTAAGGGATTTCGGGCAGCCAAATCTCAACTTGACCATCGATCGCCGGCAGGCCGCGCGCTTTGGGATCAACGTGACCGACATACAAGACGCGGTACAGACGGCCGTGGGAGGCAACTCAGTGAGTGAGGTGCTGATCGACGAGCAGCGCTATGACGTCGTGGTGCGCTTCCAGCAAGCCTATCGCAATACCAGTAAGGCGATTGAGAATATTCGCCTGCTCTCTCCCTCAGGCGAGCGCGTATCGCTGGCGCAATTGACCAATGTAGCGGTCAAAGACGGCGCCTATGACATTTACCGGGAACAAAATAGCCGCTACGTGGCAATCACATTCAACGTGAGAGGCCGCGACCTGGGGAGCACGGTGGAGCAGGCGATTCAAACCATCAATCAAAAAGTGAAGATGCCGCCGGGATACCGGGTCGACTTCTCCGGTGAGTACGAAAGTGAAAAGCGGGCAGAAGCGCGGCTCCGCATCATCGTCCCACTGACACTTCTGGTGATCTTCATCATTCTCTACACCATGTTTCGCTCGTTCAAATGGGGGGCGCTCATTCTGTTCAACGTCGCCTTTGCCCCCTTCGGCGGCCTATTAGCTCTCATGCTTACAGGAACCTATTTGAGCGTGTCCTCGGGCGTGGGCATGCTGGCACTCTTCGGCGTCTCCGTGCAAACCGGAGTCATTATGGTCGAATACATTAACCAGCTCCGCGCAAAGGGCCACACCATCGTAGATGCGGCGGTAGAAGGCGCAGTCTTGAGGCTTCGTCCCATCATGATGACCATGCTCGTAGCCACTCTGGGACTATTGCCGGCAGCGCTCTCCCACGAAATCGGATCCGATTCGCAGCGGCCTTTTGCGATAGTCATCGTGGGTGGTCTGCTTTCCGCCTTGACGCTAAGCATCGTTATATTGCCGACGCTATATGTCTGGATCGCTAAGGATGGCGATACCCTCCCGGAGCCGGAGGCGTCGGTTGAACACTAAGGGTGCCAATTTGACTATGCGGAAGAAATGCATTACTACAGCGGTTTTATTTGCGTTCGCGAACGCGGCGCTGGCGCAAAATCCACCGCCCGCCAGCATCACGTTGGATCAGGCGATCGAGATTGCGCTTCGCCAGAATCATAATCTGCTCGCCACGCGAACCACCATCCAGCAGAATCAGGCTCAGGAAATAACCGCGAATCTGCGCCCCAATCCCACGCTTTTTACGGATTGGGAATACCTGCCGCTCTATAAACCGGGCGCCGGAATCCTGGATTACCTGCACGATTCAACCGAGGGCGACATCGGCTTGAGCTACCTGTTCGAGCGCGGCAAGAAACGCCAGCATCGTCTGAAGGCCGCTCAGGATGCAACGTCCGTGACGCGCTCCACCGTAGTCGATAACGAACGCACCCTCACATTTCAGGTGGCCCAGTTGTTCATCAACGTCCAATTGGCGCAGTCCACTCTCGACCTCGCGCAACAGGATCTGAAGAGCTTTCAAAATACCGTCGACATCAGCCAATCCCAATTCAACGCCGGCGGTATGAGCGAGAACGATTTTCTGAAAGTCAAACTGCAACTCCTGCAATTCCAGCAGGATGTCGAACAAGCGCTGCTTGCCAAGGCGCAAGCCCTTTCCGACCTGCGCCAGCAATTGGGCTACGAAGCCGTTCCTCCCGAATACGACATCACGGGCCCCTTTGATTATCAGCCCTTGAAGTTCAACATCGGAGATCTGCAAATGAAAGCCCTGGCAAATCGCCCCGATCTTCGCGCCGCCCAGCTGGGCATCACGGCGGCCGATAGCCAGTACCAATTAGCCAAGGTCAACGGCAAGCAGGATATCACCGTTTCTAGCAACTATTCGCACGTCAATGCGCTCAGCGCCGTCACATTTTCAGTGAGCATTCCTCTCCCTATTTTCGACCGTAACCAAGGTGAAATTGCGCGCACGCGCTCCGCCATGACCCAAGCCCAGGAACAGCAGGTGGCGGCTCGAGGCCAGGTCCTTACCGACGTAAAAGATGCCTATGAAGGCGTAATGGAGGGCGATCGCATCCTGCAATATTTTCGCTCGGGTTATCTCGACGCGTCTCAGCGCAGCCGCGATATCAGCGAGTACTCCTTCCGGCGCGGCGCCACCGCTTTGCTCGATTTCCTCGACGCCGAGCGCACCTATCGCGCCACTCAACTGGCTTACCGCCAAGCCATCGCTGCTTACCTTCAGGCACTCGAACAACTTCGCGAAGCAGTGGGAACCAGGAGCTTGCCCTAAGCATGACCAGAGACCAGGTTCGCGCGCGCATCGCTGAAATCGGCATCATCCCGGCGGTGCGCCTCTACTCCGCAGAAGACGCGCTCTTTGCCGCCGAGGCCATCTGCGGCGCCGGAATTCCCATCGTCGAAGTCACGACCACCGTTCCCGGCGCCGTGGAAGTCATCCGCGAACTAGCGCGCCAAAGTCCGGAAATAATCGTCGGCGCCGGAACCCTGTTCTACGAGGATTCAGCCCGCCGCTGCCTGGACGCCGGAGCAAAATTTCTCACCACCACCGGCTTCGACATGGATATCGTCAACCTGGCATTGGGCCGTGACACCGTGGTTTTCCCCGGCGTCTTGACGGCCACCGAAGCCATGGCGGCGTCCAAAGCGGGCTGCGACTTCGTCAAGATTTTTCCCTGCGCGCAAGTCGGCGGACCCACCTATATCCGCGCACTGAAAGCGTCCTTCCCGCAAATTCCTTTGATCGCTTCGGGAGGCGTAAATCAACTGACCGCCGCGGATTACATTCGCGCCGGAGCAGTTGCTCTGGGCATTGGCTCCGACTTGATCCACCGCGATGCCATCAAACACCGCAATCGGTCCTGGATTCAAGAACTGGCCCGGCGCTACAGCAACATAGTCACGGAAGCACGCCAGGAGAATTCGCAATGATCAAGGCAGGAGCGCTATCCTTCGAAGGAGTCCGCTATTCTATGAGACCGAAACTGGCGTTCATTCTGTTTCCGCTCAGCCTGCTGGGGGCGATCCAGCCTCCGCCAGAAAAAACCACCACCGAGCACGTGAATTTTGCCCCCGGTGGAACCATTCACATCACCGGCTCCTATGGCGATTTGAACGTCGAAGGTTGGGATCGTCCCGAAGTCGAGGTGACCGTAATCAAGACCCTCCCCTACGCCAGTAAACCCAAGCCGCCGGAGCAGAGTACCGCGACGCTCGATCAAGTCCGCATCGTCACCGAACACAAGTCTTCACCGGAATTAACCATCTCGACAGAACTTCCTTCGCGCCACCCCGCCTGGATTCCGCCTTTCACGCGTCACACCACTCACGGTGTGATGGCCGAGTACGAGATCCATGTGCCCCGCAATTCGCGCCTCGTAATCCAGCACAGCACTGGCTCTGTATCGGTAAACGGCGTCGCGGGAGATATCGACGCCAGCGTGGGGCGCGGCGACATTCTGCTGTGGCTGCTGCCGGGCTCCTATGATCTCGACGCGCGCACCAAATTCGGTATCGTCTCATCGGATCTCGATGGCTCCGCCCATAACAAATACCTCATCGGCGAGAGCTTCACGCAACCCAGTCCGGCTCCCGCCCACCGCCTCCATCTGCGCATGGGGTTCGGCGGCATTACGCTCAAGAAGATCCTGCCGGAAAGCCAGCCGCCGGCCGCGCCATACTCCCCATCCTTATAACTCCCTTGTGCAATTTTTATGCCTTTTTCAGGCTTTCCAGCCTATTCTCTGACTGGGGGTGCGTACCATGCAGTCAGCCGAGCCGGGAACCCAGTTGGATCAGTACGCCGTCAAGGAACTCATCGCGCGCAGCAACACGGCCTCGATTCTACGCGCCACCGACCTGCGCACCGGCCACGACATCGCCCTTAAAATGCCCCACCCGGAAGTAGAAGGCGACTTGCTCTTCTACCAGCGCTTTCAGCGCGAACGCGAAATTTGCGAATCCCTGGATCATCCCGCCGTGGTGAAGGCGTTTCCTGAAGGCAAGCGCAGCCGCATGTACATCGCGATGGAGGTCGCGCCCGGACAACTTCTCCGTCAAGTCTTGAGCGACCGCCGCAAGCTTCCGCCCGGGCAAGCGGTGAAGATCACTATTGCCATTTGCGAAGCGCTGGATTACATTCACTCCCAAGGCGTCGTGCATCGCGATTTGAAACCGGAAAACATCATGGTTGATGGGCAGGACCGAATCAAGCTGATCGACTTCGGCATCGCCAGCCGCAGCGGAGCCCGCCGCCTGACCTTCGGCAAGCTTTCGAACGTCA
>Ga0265314_10002183_pt1 | contig 20454 bp, 9 predicted proteins | sample 4126metaG_FD_203106 | JGI IMG/M metagenome (GOLD analysis project Ga0265314, IMG submission 203106) | Rhizosphere microbial communities from Carex aquatilis grown in University of Washington, Seatle, WA, United States - 4-1-26 metaG | ecosystem: Host-associated > Plants > Roots > Rhizosphere >... | reverse complement strand
GTTGTGGTCATTTCCGCTATTCCTCCGTATGGCGATCATCGAGCACCTGGCGGCTTTGGCGACCAGCGTGGCGTGCGCCCAGCGGTGCCGGGAAGCGGCTCAACTATGGGCCGACCGTCTTACCGCCGCAGCCCGGCGTGGAAACGACGAGTTCAACCGGATGCTGGGCCGGATGGAATCGCAAGACTACGTTCGCGCCCATCACTTCCTGATGGTTCTGGCGGAACAGCTTCAGGGCGAGGAGAACAGCTTCGCCAGCGTACAGCATTGGATCGAAGAGCGGCTGAAGCAGCCGCTTACGGAAGTGGTGCGGGCCGAGCACGCGCGGGAAGCAGCGGAAAGCGTCGCGACGGCGCAGGCATTTGGCAGCCTTCGTCTTCTCTCGCAGTTCGATTTCACGACCATTTTCGAAGCGGTCAGTGTGGTGGAGACCGAGTTGCGGCTCGATCCAGCCGGTATCTACGCCCACAGCGACTTCGCCACCCGCGATCGTTGCCGCCGGATCGTGGAGCAGGTTGCGCGGGCCAGTGCAAAGGAAGAGATCGAGATCGCACGCCTCGCCGTCGGTATCGCCGCGGCTGCGGAAGACCCGTCTGATCGGCACGTCACTCACTACCTGCTGGCCGAGGGAGTCTCGCAGTTGGAGCACGTCGCCGGCGCGCACCGACGCCTGCAAACCCGGTTTCACCGCTCGGTTCGCAAACACGCTACCTGGGTATACCTGGGCGGCATCACCACGCTGACCGCTTGTTTCGCGGCCATGACGGTGGCCTTCGCGGGCGAGGTCGGAATCGTGCAGCGCGGGGTTCTGGCGATCCTGGCGACGCTCGCGCTGTTTCCGCTTAGCGAATTGTCGATCCAGATCGTGAATGCCCTGGTCATCTCATTCTTCCCTCCGGCTATTCTCCCGAAGATGAACTACAAAGAGGGAATTCCATCGGACCGCGCGACGCTGGTCGTGGTGCCGATGATGCTGTCGAGCGAAGCGGTGGTCAAGGGAGAAATCCGCAAGCTGGAGGTACGCTTTCTCGCCAACCCCGAAGCGAATCTTTCCTATGCATTGTTCTCGGATTTTACCGACGCACCGGAAGTATCCGCTCCGGGCGATGCGGCTCTACTCAAGATTGCGCGTGATGGTATCGCCAATCTGAATACCCACTACCCGGGGGGCCGGTTTCTTCTGTTCCATCGTCCGCGCATTTGGTCCGAGAGCCAGCAGTCCTGGATCGGCCGGGAACGCAAACGCGGGAAGATCGAGGACCTCAACGATTTTCTGGCCGGGCACCAGGCACTCGAAATCCTTCAAGTCGGCCGCCTTCCAGGGCAGATCCGTTACGTCATCACTCTGGATGCCGACACGCAATTGCCACCCGCAACCGCGCGGCGGATGGTGGAAACGATCTCTCATCCCCTCAACGAAGTTTCTCTAGATCCAGAAACACGCGTGTGGCGGAAAGGGTATTCCATCATCCAACCGCGAGTGAGCGTATCTTTGCCTGGCGCGACAGCGACGCGGTTCACCCAAATCATGTCCGACGCCGCCGGCACCGATCCGTATTGCCGCGCCGTATCCGACGTTCAGCAAGACCTGTTCTGCGAGGGCATCTTTCACGGCAAGGCGATCTACGACGTACAGGCATTCCGAACCGTCTTTGCGGATCGTTTCCCGGCGGAAACTCTGCTCAGTCACGATCTGATCGAGGGAGCTTACGCCGGCGTTGCCATGGCTACCGATATCGAGCTTTTGGAAACGGTCCCGCTCGACTATGCGGGTTTCATCCGGCGTCAGCACCGTTGGATTCGAGGCGACTGGCAGATTGCGCCGTGGATATTTCCGAGAGTGCCTGCTCCCGGCGGCGCCGAGCGCAATCCGCTTCGAATCATTCACCGCTGGCGAATTCTCGATAATCTCCGGCGGAGTTTGGTGCCGGTGGCATCGGTGCTGCTGCTGCTCTTCGGATGGTTGATTTCCCGCGTACCCGGGATCTCGAGTCTGGTGGTCGCCCTAGCGGTGGCGATTCCGGCCTTCGCGCCCTTGCTCGACCGGTGGGCGCGCCAGCTGCATGGTACCGTCACCGGGTGGCGCGGCGCCGCGGACGAACTGTTGCGGGCGGGCGTGATGATTGTGTTCTTGCCGCATCAGGCATGGATTTCCGCCGATGCGATCGTCCGCGCCTGGTACCGGAGCAACATCAGCCGGCGCCATATGCTCGAGTGGCAAACCGCTGAAGCGGCAGAGACTCACGCGCACCTCCACAGCAGCACGACTCAAAACCAAATGCTGGCGGTATCGGCGGCTTCCTTCTTGCTTGCACTGGTGCTTTTGGCCCGGGGAACGTTCGCTCCTTCTGCCGGATTCCTGGTGTTGTGGGCTCTGTCGCCGCTGGTATTGAAATGGCTCAGCAATCCCGCGCGCGTGCCCGCCTCCCAACAAATCTCCGCGAGGCAGGCAACATACCTGCGAAGCCAGGCTCGTCGTACCTGGCGCTATTTCGACGATCTGGTCGGCCCGGATACGAACTGGCTGCCGCCCGACAACTCGCAACTTGCGCTACGCGTAGAGGTCGCCCGCCGCACTTCGCCCACCAATATCGGTATGTGGCTCACCGCGGCGCTGGCTGCTCGCGATTTCGGCTACCTGACGGCAGATGAGCTGTGCCGCCGTTGCTCCGCGACGCTCGCGACGATCGAGCATCTAGAGCGCTACGAGGGGCACCTTCTCAACTGGTACAACACGACGACGCGCGAACCGCTTTCGCCCAAATATGTTTCCTCGGTCGATAGCGGCAACCTGCTGGCCAGCCTGTGGGTCTTCGAGCAAGGATGCAAAGAAGCCGTGCGAGCGCCGCTGGTGGGCACGGAAAGCCTGCGGGCGCTGGCCGATACCGCGGCCATCCTCGCCCAGGTGAGCGGAGAGGATCCTTCGCTTTCAGTGCCCTTGCGCGCCGTGCGCCGCCTGCTGCGCGGGGACCTGGCGCAGAGCGAATTCATCGCGCGGTTGCGAATGACGTCGCATGCCGCTGCCCAGTTGCAGGAGGTTCGGCATTGGCAGACCGTCCCGGCCGACGAGCCCGCCTACTGGGCGTCTTCGCTCGCGCGGGAAGCAGCTTCCTGGACGGCCACGGTCAATCGATATTTGCTCTGGATGGAAACGCTATCGCGGCCTCCCAATTCATTCCTGCATTCCCTCAGCGAAGAGCTGGTGGAGCTGAGGCGCCAGGCGGTGGAGAGTATCCCGTCCTTGCACTCACTGGCGGAAATCGGTTCGATGCCCACCGAGAAGATCCTCATGCGGCGGGGCGTTCCTGGCCTGCGGCCGGAAGCCGCGGCATGGCTGGATCAAGTCGATCACGAATATAAAGAGGCCAGAAAACAAGCCGCGGAAACAGTCCAGCAATTCGAAACCCTGGCCGCCGGGGTCCATCGCCTCGCCGAAGGCATCAACATGCGGTTCCTGTACGACGAACGCCGGCGCCTGTTCGCGGTCGGGTATGTGGTCGGCGGTCCGCTGGAGTTCACCAGTCACTACGACTTACTTGCCAGCGAGAGCCGGCTTGCGAGTCTGGTGGCGATCGCCAAGAATGACGTGCCCGTGGAACATTGGTTCACGCTGCGAAGGCCCCGCGGGTCAGGGGCGCACTGGGAAACGCTGCTTTCCTGGAGCGGAACCATGTTCGAGTATTTGATGCCGCTGTTGTTCATGCGCACGTATCAGAGCTCTTTGCTCGATCAGGCATGCCGCAGTGCAGTTGCCAAGCAAATCGATTACGGGCGTGAAAAGGGAACGCCCTGGGGCATATCGGAAGCGGCCTACAGCGCGCTGGACGCCCATCAGATCTATCAATACCGAGCGTTCGGGGTTCCCGATCTGGCCATTCAGCCGGATGTGGATGCGGATCCGGTGGTGGCTCCGTACGCCTCCATGCTCGCGCTCATGATCGATCCGCACAGTGCGATTCCGAACCTCCAACAGCTCGATAGTCTCGGATTGGACGGCCCGATGGGATTCTACGAATCCATCGATTTTTCGCGTGAAGCCAAAAGAGATGGGACCCCCGGCGTGGTCATCTACGCCTATATGGCCCACCACCAGGGAATGAGCCTGGTGGCCATCGGCAACGTGCTGCATCATGGCGCGATGCAGCGCCGGTTTCACGCCGATCCACGTATCCGCGCCGTCGAGTCCCTCCTGTTTGAGCGGATCCCGATCACCAAAGCTATTCGAGGGGAAGCTCAGGCCAAGCTCGCGGTAGCGCACGTCACTACCGGGGACGATGCGGCAGATGTCACGTTCAGCAAGGAAACGCCGGTTCCCAGAGTTCACCTCTACGGGAACGGCAGATACGCGCTGATGGTTTCAAACTCCGGCGCGGGTTACAGCCGCTGGAATCAGTTCGACCTCACCCGCTGGCGTTCGGATGCGACGCTCGATGAGTGGGGAAGTTATCTTTACCTCCGCGACGTTCGAACCGGTACAGCCTGGGCGGCGACTCCCCAGCCTTTGAACGGAACACTCGGGAAGAGTTCGGTCACGTTTTCGGAGGACCGGGCTGACTTTTGCCGCACCGTGCTCGGCATTGAGACCGTCATGAGCGTCACAGTGTCACCGGAAGACGATGTGGAGCTGCGAAGGCTGACCATCGTCAATCGTAGCGTGCGTTCGCGTGTGATTGAGATCACCAGCTACATGGAATTGGCCCTCGCGCCGGAGTCCGCCGATGCCGCTCATCCGGCCTTTAGCAAGATGTTCGTGGAAACGATGCGGGAGGACGATGTTCTTTTCGCGCGCCGGAGGCCGCGCTCGCCGGACGATCCTCCAGTATGGGTTGCACACATGCTGGTGGGTGCCAGCGGAATGCTCAAGCTGGAAACCGATCGCGCCGAGTTTCTGGGTCGAGGAAACAGCGTTCACGCTCCGGCCGCACTCTTTCGCAACCTGACCGGATCCGAGGGAGCCGTACTCGATCCAGTCTTCGGGATTCGTTGTCGCGAGACTTTGGATCCACGGGCGCGCCAGGAACTCGTTTTCCTCACTATGGCGGCGGACTCGCGGGAGGCGCTGATGGCCCTGGTGGCAAAGTATCGCTCCAAGGAATCCGCGGCGCGGGCATTTGAGTTGGCTTGGACGCACGCACAGCTTCAGTTCCGCTTCCTGCAGATCGGGTCCGCGGCCGCCCAAGGCTATCAGGAATTGGCGGGCTATCTGCTGTATCCGAATGCGCGGATGCGTCTATCTCCTGGCCGCCTAGGGTTGAATCGATTGGGACAGTCCGCGCTGTGGGCTTACAGCATTTCGGGCGATCTGCCCCTGGTGACGGTGACGATCGCCGATGCTTTCAACCTGAGTCTGATTCGGGAACTGCTTCTGGCGCACACCTATTGGCGTTTGCGCGGCTTCCATGCCGATCTGGTCATCTTGAATCAGGAACCCGCCAGTTACGATCGTCCGTTGCATTTCCAGCTCCAGCGCCAGATCGACGCGTATGCTCGCGAGTCCAGCGGGAATCGGGCCGGCGGTGTGTACTTGCTGGACTGGCATCTGGTTCCCGAGGATCATCGGAACTTACTTTTGGCGGCTTCCCACGCCGTGCTAGCTGGAAACCGTGGCTCCTTGCAGCGCCAGCTTGCGGGTACCGAAGCCCTTCCGCCCGCCAGACCGTTTGTGCCTTTGGCGGCCCAGACGGAAGAACCTTCTTCACAACTGCCGTTTCTCGAGCTTCCCTACTTCAACGGACTGGGCGGTTTCACCGCGGACGGACGCGAATACGCCATTTATCTCGCGCCCGACACAACCACCCCCGCGCCCTGGATTAACGTCATGGCGAATCCGGGCTTCGGAACGCTGGTGAGCGAGACTGGCTTGGGCTTTACCTGGTGCGGGAATAGCCAGCAGAATCGCCTGACGCCGTGGACCAACGATCCTGTGAGCAACCCGTCGCCGGAGGCCATCTACATTCGCGATGACCAATCCGGAGCGCGTTGGACACCGACCGCTTCACCCATTCGCGAACGGGACGCTTATCGCGCGCGGCACGGCCAGGGTTACACGGTATTTGAACACAACAGCCATTCGATCGCCCAGGAGCTGACCGTATTTGTGCCCGTCACCGAGACGGGCGGCGGAGATCCCGTGAAGATCTGCCGCTTGCGTCTGCATAACGAATCCCCGCGACGCAGGCAGCTCAGTGTAACGTATTTCGCCGAGTGGACTTTGGGAGCAACCCGGGAAGGGCAGCAACTTCACGTACAAACCGCGTTCGATCAGGAATCCGGCGCATTGCTGGCCCGGCAGAGCTGGCGCGAAAGTTATGCGAGCTCCGTGGCCTTCGCCGCAGCGAGTCCCCGAGCCTCGTCTTACTCCGGCGATCGCACGCAATTCCTGGGGAGAAACCGTTCTCGCGCGAATCCGGCTGCACTCGATTGCATCGCGCTCGATAACCGCTGCGGCGCCGGCATGGATCCGGTCGCGGCACTGCAGGTCCCGGCGGCCATCGAGCCGGGGCAGACTATCGAAATCGTATTCTTGCTGGGCGAGCAGACCAGCGTCGACGGAGTTCGGGATTTGGTTCGTCGCTATTCGGGCGTCGACAACGTGGAACGAGCTTTGGTGGCGACGCGAAACTGGTGGGACGAGAAGCTGGGATCGATTCAGATCCGCACACCGTATCTCTCAACCGACTTCCTTCTGAATCGTTGGCTCCTGTACCAAAGCCTGAGCTGCCGCTTTTGGGGACGATCGGCACTGTACCAGTCCGGCGGAGCCTTCGGATTCCGCGACCAGTTACAAGACTGCATGGCGTACTTATACTCGGCGCCGGAGTTGACCTACGCGCACATCCTCTCGGCGGCGGCGCACCAATTCACGGAGGGAGACGTCCAGCACTGGTGGCATCCTGGATCCGGCCTCGGTGTTCGGACCCGGTGCTCGGATGATTTGTTGTGGCTGCCGTATGCGGTTGCACGCTATATCGAGGTCACCGGGAATGATTCGATCCTGGACCAGGAGGTGCCTTTCCTCGAAGGCCCGATTCTCGAAGCGCACGAACAGGAACACATGGCGACTCCGACGGTCTCCGCGACCAGCGCTCCACTGTGGGAACACTGCATTCGGGCCATCGAACACGCCTGGCGGCTGGGATCGCATGATCTTCCTCTCATCGGAAGCGGCGATTGGAATGATGGACTAAACGAGGTCGGCACCGAAGGTCGCGGCGAAAGCGTTTGGCTGGGATGGTTCTTTCTGACAGTTCTGCGCTCGTCCGCGGTGCTCGCCGACAGACGCGATCCGGAGCGCGCCTCGCTTTGGCGGAAGCGGGCGGACGACCTGGCGAGTGCGATCGAACACTCGTGCTGGGATGGCGAATGGTATCTGCGAGCCTTCTTCGACGACGGATCTCCTTTGGGGTCGCACAACAACCAGGAAGCGCGCATCGATTCGTTGCCACAGTCCTGGGCGGTGCTCTCTGGATCCGCCGATCCCGCGCGCTCCCTTCAGGCCATGAATTCAGCTACCCGCGATCTTGTGCGGCAGTATGACCAGCTTGTGTTGCTGTTCACGCCGCCCTTTGACCATTCGCAGCCTCATCCTGGATACATCATGGGTTACCCTCCGGGCGTTCGGGAAAACGGAGGACAGTATACGCACGGTTCCTTGTGGCTGGCCATGGCCTGGGCCCGCCTCGGTAACGGCGAAGCCGCGGTGAACTTACTCCAGATGATGAATCCGATCGAGCGCACCCGGGATCTGCAAAGTGCGGCACGTTACCGTGGTGAACCGTACGCGGTTGCGGCCGATGTTTCGTTCGCGCCTAAGCAGGTGGGTCGCGCCGGGTGGACCTGGTACACGGGCTCGGCATCGTGGATGTATCGTATCTGGCTGGAAGACGTTCTCGGATTCCGTTTGCGCGGGGATCTGCTGTGCATCTGCCCCGCGATTCCTCAGGACTGGCCCGGATTCGAGCTGGTGTACAAGTATCGGTCCACGTCGTACGAGATCACGGTGAGACGGGAGAACGGCTCCGCTGCCCGGATGGAGTTGGACGGACGGCCAGTGGAAAGCTTGACCATCCGGTTAACGGACGATGGTGCCACGCACCGCGTAACGGTTCGCCTAGCGCCTTCTGAACAGGCACACCTGCCCGAACGGCAACATGCTGAACATCGCTCCGCCCCCCGCTTGGTCCTCTGAACTGGCTTGTTCGGGCGCTAGAAAGACGGCGCGATCCGGCGGATCTTTAGGCCGTGGTTGCTTCGTGCTGCGTCAGGAATTCGGTGTACGGACCCTTGAAGTCCTCGACCGTGTGGTTGTCGAAATTCCAGATGCGGGTGGCCACTTCTTCCACTAGATCGTGGTCGTGGGTAACCAGCAGAACGGTTCCGTCGTACTTCTGAAGCGCGATATTCAGCGCGTTGATTGATTCCAGATCCAGGTGGTTCGTCGGCTCATCGAGCATCAGGAAATTCGGTTTCTGGAGCATCAAGCGGCAAAAAATGATACGTGCGGCTTCTCCACCCGAAAGAACTTCGGTGCGCTTGGTAGCGTCATCTCCGCTGAACAACATCTGACCGAGGAGCCCACGCAACTCCTGCTGCGATGAGCTCGGATCGAACGCGTGCAGCCATTCGATAATCGTGGAGCCGGGCTGGATGGACTCCTTGTGATCCTGCGAAAAATATCCCACCGTGACCTCATGACCCCAAGTGACGGTGCCGCCATCCACCGGAAACTCGCGTTCCGGCGCATCCACGTAACCCGTCGCATTACGGAGCAGCGACCTAAGCATGGTGGTTTTTCCCGCGCCGTTGCGCCCTAGCAGCGCGATCTTCTCACCTCGCGCGATGGACGCATTGAAGTTCTTGATCACATGCAGATCGCCGTACGATTTTGAGAGCCCCTTTATTTCCAGGGGATGACGCCCCGATGGACGTTCATTGGCGAATTTGATGAAGGGGCGTTGGATGTTCGATCTCGCCAGCGCCGAAATCTGCAGCCGCTCCACTTCTTTCTTGCGCGAGGTGGTTTGCGCGGATCGGGTACCGGCCGAGAACCTCTGGATGAACTCTTTCAGCTGTGCAATCTTCTTCTCTCGAACGGCGTTCCCGGCCTCCACGCGTTCGCGGATCTGGGTCTTTGCGAGCACCATGTCGTCATAGGCGCCCGTGTAGGTGATGATGCTCTGGTAGTCGATGTCCGCGGTGTGCGTGCAGACTTCGTTCAGGAAATGGCGATCGTGCGAAATAACCAGAAGACAGCCCGTATAGGCGATCAGGTACCTTTGCAGCCAGTGCACCGATTCCAGATCCAGGTTGTTGGTGGGCTCGTCCAGCAGCAGCACCGTCGCGTTGCTGAAGAGCGCCTGCGCCAGCAGTACGCGCACCTTCTGGCCGCTCTGCAGCTCCGACATCTTGCGCTCATGCAACGCTTCGGGAATGTCCAAACCTTGCAGCAGCGTGCCGGCATCTGCTTCCGCGGTGTATCCGCCGTTGTCTCCGACAATTCCTTCCAACTCGCCCAGACGCATGCCGTCCTCGTCGGTCAGGTCTGCCTTCGCGTAGAACACTTCGCGCTCCTGCAAAGCGTCCCACAAGGGCGCGTTCCCCATGATCACCGTATCCAGCACGCGGAAGGAATCGAACGCGAACTGATCCTGGCGCAGAATGCCGATCTTCTTCGGCCGGGTCACGGAGCCCTTGGACGGCTCGATTTCGCCGGTCAGGATTTTCATGAACGTCGACTTGCCCGATCCATTGGGGCCGGTGATCGCATAGCGCCGTCCCTGCTGGAACGTGGTGGTTACGTCTTCGAACAAGATACGGGCGCCGAAGCGCATGGAAAGGTCGTTTACAGAAATCAAAATAGAAGGTCTTTACTAGGATTTGGGGATGAAGCCGATTCAGCGACTGCAGAGTTATTATACCGCGTCGGTCCAAGGAAATCGCCTAGAATAGCAGCCATGGGCGGTTTGTAACGTTTGGGTCAACGCATACTGCGGTTTCTGCTTTCCCTTGCCGGCGTAATGCTGCTCACCTGGGCCGGCGACAGTTTGGCCTCGGTGAACGCCACCACCATCGGGTTCGCATATCTGATGCTGGTGTTGCTCATCGCGAGCGTCTGGGGATTCTCTGAAGCCGCACTCGCCTCCGTCGCCGCCACGCTCACGTTCAATTACTACTTCTTGCCGCCGGTCGGACAATTCACCATTGCGGATCCTCAAAACTGGGTGGCCCTGTTCAGTTTTCTGACGACAGCGCTCATTGCCAGCCGCCTGTCGGGCGAGGTCAAACGCCGGGCACTGGACGCTGTCGCACGAAAGCAGGACTTAGAGCGTCTATACACCTTCAGCCGGGCGATCCTGCTGATCGATAACTCCGAACCCTTCCCGAAACAACTGGTTCAAAAACTCGCCGACATCTTCGAGCTGAGCGCCGCGGTACTCTACGAACGCCGATCCGAGGAATTTTACCGTGCCGGCCCCTCGGATTTTGACGGGCTCGACGATCAGCTTCGCGACGCGGCCTTGCAGGGCACGTCATTCGCGGATGCCGAGAACCAACGGGTGATCACGGCTGTGCGCCTGGGATCAGAGCCGATCGCGGGTCTGGCCCTTCAGGGATCTCAGATGCCGGATGCGGTTCTCCAGGGAATCGCCAACCTGGTGGCCATCGGACTGGAACGGGCGCGGGCGCAGGATCTTTCCTCTCAGATCGAGGCCGCGCGCCGGAGTGAAAAGCTTCGAACCGCGCTGCTGGACGCCATGGCGCATGAGTTCAAGACGCCGCTGACATCCATCATGGCCGCTACCACCGCCTTGATGTCGAATCCCGATCAGCCTGCGAACAGTAGATCGGAGCTGGTCAAGATCGCCGATGAGGAAGCCAGGCATCTCAACGAGCTCATCGATGACGCGGTGGAGATGGGACGGCTGGACACAGCGAACATTCAGCTTCACACCGAACCCTCGAACGTCGGCGAACTCGTTCGCGAGGTGGTCGATTCGATGCACAATGTGATCGATGGCCGCCCACTGAACGTGGTCTACGACGATCATCCCCCGGTCGCCCCTGTCGATCGAAGGCTATTTAAGCTTGCGATCAAGCAACTTGTGGATAACGCGCTGAAGTATTCTCCGCCCGACACGCCCGTGACGGTCCGGGTTCACAACGGCAATGGTGTTACCGTCACGGTGACCGATCAGGGCAAGGGCATACCTGCCCAGGAACAGACCCGCATTTTCGAACGTTTGTATAGGAGCCCTTCCGTGCAGAATCAGATACCCGGTTCCGGTCTGGGCTTGAGCATCGCCCAGAACATTGTGCGGGCGCATCATGGAGAACTGGCTGTGGCCAGCCGGCCCGGCGAGACGACTTTCCGGCTAACGTTTCCGGCGGATCGAAAGGCAGGACAGAGTTGAGCGCGGGCCGCATTCTCGTCATTGACGACGAACCTCAGATCCGGCGCATCATGCGCACCACGCTGACCAGCGCCGGCTACGAAGTGGACGATGCCAAGACCGGCGAGGAAGGACTCGTGAAAATGCGCGCTTTCCGTCCCGACCTGGTTCTGCTGGACATCAACATGCCGGGGATGGGCGGCTTAGCGGCGTGCCGGGAAATCCGCGCGGACCCGAATGTTGCCATCATCATGCTGACCGTTCACAACACCGAGGCCGACAAGGTCCAAGCCCTGGACGCCGGCGCCGACGACTTCGTGACCAAACCGTTCAGCACTCCTGAACTGCTTGCTCGGATACGTGCCGCATTGCGACGCCTTCCTGTCATCCAATCGTCACCTGCCAAGCTCCGGGTCGGGCAGCTCTCTGTCGATTTCGATGCTCGGACGGTTACGCAAGGAGCAAAAACCTCCCATCTGACTCCCAAGGAGCTGGATCTCCTTCGATACCTCACCCAGCACGCCAATGAAGCCGTACCGCATCGCGAGCTCCTGCAAGCTGTCTGGGGACCCGACTACGGCGACCAAGTCGATTACCTCCGTGCGTTCATCAAGAGCCTGCGGAAGAAAATCGAGCCGAACCCGGAACAGCCGCACTACATCACGACCGAACCATGGGTCGGATACCGCTTCAATGGCACGCCCGAAACCTGGTAACTGCGTGGTTTAACCCACCTGCCCACTCGTTCCCGATTTACCCCACCGGCCTTAGGGTTATACGGAATCTATGAGTTACGAGGTGATTCTCGCCCCGATGGGAGTCTCTGCGTCAAGTGGCGTCTAACTTGCCTTGATCCTTGGCGATAGCGGATCTTAATAACTTCTTCATGGCTTCTCTATGACTTCTTCAGGCCTCAAAGAATATTCTCAAGTCGTGGGAGGGCAAAATAAAATGTCACTCGCGATTGAGAAACTCCTGGCGCCTGCAAGTGGTCGCCCGGCCCTGCCTATAGGGGAAGGGGCGGATCAGAAGCTAAACATCGCCGTTGTCTTCACGTCGGTAGCTTCGACGCTCGCGGCGTTAAAGGAAGCAGGCAATCTGGCCAGCAGCCTGAGTGCGCGGATCAAGCTCGTGGTGCCGCAGGTGGTGCCGTACCCTCTCCCGCTGGAAACTCCGCCGGTCCGGCAGGAGTTCAACGAGAACCGCTTTCGCGTGATCGCAAGCGAAAGCCCGGTAGAGACTAGCGTGCAAATCATTCTCTGCCGCGATCGTTTTGAAGCACTGACCTCGGCACTGAAACCCGGCTCTATCGTCGCACTTGGCGGGAAGAAGCGATGGTGGTCAACCAAGGAATCGCGCCTGGCCCGGAAACTCCGGCGCGCAGGCTACGAAGTTCTGTTTAAGGAAACGGAGTAATTTCAGATGCTCGATTTATTCTACTTAGCAATTGGTTGTGGATTTCTGCTTCTCTGCTGGGTCTTCACCAAGGCCTGCGACAAGCTTTGATTGATTTAGCTCGCACAACGGAGCCTACGGCCCTGTGCGAGCGGAAGGAAACTTTATGGACTACATCATCGCTGGAATCGCGTCGTTGGGGCTGTTCATTTACCTGATCTACGCGCTGCTTCGTCCGGAGAAGTTCTAAGGAAACATTATGACTAGCATTGGCGTTCTGCAAATCGCGATCTTTTTGGGGCTGATTCTCGTCTGCGCAAAGCCTCTTGGTTCGTACATGGCGCGTGTGTTCGAGGGCCAACGCACCTTCATGCACCCCGTTCTGCGGTGGCTGGAAGTGTTGACCTACAAGGCTGTGGGCGTGAAAGAAGATGTGGAGCAGCGCTGGACCCATTACGCGGCATCGCTGCTGAGCTTCAGCATTTTCGCGTTCCTATTCACATACGGGCTCCAGCGTCTGCAGGGTATCCTGCCCTTCAATCCTCAGCACTTTGGAGCCGCGCAGGTCAGTCCCGATCTCGCATTCAACACGTCGGTGAGTTTCACCACCAACACGAACTGGCAGTCTTATGCCGGCGAATCCACCTTGAGTTATTTCGTGCAGATGGCGGGGTTGACAGTTCAGAACTTCTTGTCCGCAGCCGCCGGCATTGCGGTCGCAGTGGCGCTGATTCGCGGCTTCGCGCGGCAGGAAAAGAAAACCATTGGCAACTTCTGGGTCGATGTGACTCGCGCCACCGTATATGTGCTGCTGCCGATATCCATCATCGGTACTCTCCTGTTCGTCTCGCAGGGAGTGGTTCAGAATTTTCATCCTTACACCGACGTGACCACTGTGGAAGGCGCGAAACAAACTCTCGCGCAGGGGCCGGTCGCTTCGCAGGAAGTTATCAAGCAGCTCGGAACCAATGGCGGCGGGTTCTTCAACGTGAACTCTGCCCATCCATTCGAGAATCCGACGCCGCTCAGTAACCTGTTGCAGATGTTCCTGATCTTCGTGATTCCAGGCGCGCTGACCTACACCTTTGGAAAGATGGTCGGCGATACCAGGCAGGGGTGGGCGATTTTTGCCGCCTTCTCGGTGATGTTCCTGATCGGTGTGTTCGTCTGTTACCACTTCGAGCAGGCCGGCAACCCCGTTCTGGGGAATTTGGGATTGCAAACGAATGCAACTTCAGGTCAGTCGGGCGGGAACATGGAGGGCAAAGAGGTCCGTTTCGGTATCGCGAACTCGGCCTTGTTTACGACCGTGACGACGGACGCCAGCTGTGGCGCCGTCAACAATATGCACGACAGTCTGACGCCGATCGCCGGCCTGGTGCCCATGTTCAACATGATGACGGGCGAGGTCGTCTTCGGCGGAACGGGCGCGGGCCTGTACGGAATCCTGCTCTACTGCATCCTGGCGGTCTTCATCGCGGGCCTCATGGTAGGACGGACGCCGGAGTACCTGGGCAAGAAGATCGAGCAGAAAGAGGTCAAGATGGCCATGCTGGCGGTGATCGCCACCGCATTCAGCATCCTGGTCTTTTCGGCGCTCAGCTCAGTGATTCATTTCCCGGAGAAAGGTTACTGGAATCCTCCCGGCAACGCCGCGGCGAACCTCAGCAACAGCGGTCCGCATGGGTTTGGGGAGATTCTATACGCCTACGATAGCGGCACCGCCAACAACGGCAGCGCTTTTGCTGGCTTGAACGCCAACACGCCCTGGTACAACATGACCATCGGACTCGCCATGGACATGGGCCGATTCCTTTTCCTGCTTCCGCTTCTCGCGGTTGCCGGCAGCCTCGCGGCGAAGAAGAAGATACCTTCCACGGCCGGAACATTCCCAACCCACGGTCCGCTATTTGTCGGACTATTGGTTGGCACAGTATTGATCGTGGGCGCGCTCACGTTCTTCCCCGCGATCTCGCTGGGACCGATTGTCGAACACTACCTGATGCATAGCGGCAAGCTGTTTTCCTTCATCCTGCTGCCGGCTCAGGGGATTTGGAGCTAGTCATGGCCATCACTACCACCACCGAACCCAACGTGACTCCGCAGATTCCGCAGGACGATCCGACGTCGCTTCTGCCCAAGAAGCTCGGCCGTGCGCGTCCGTTGTTCGACCCTGAGATCGTCAAGCGGGCAAGCGCCGCATCCTTCGTGAAGCTGAACCCGGTTACCTTGCTGAAGAACCCGGTGATGTTTGTCGTCGAGGCAGGCGCCGCGATGACGACGATCTTCCTGATCCGCGACTTGTTCACGGGCGGGTCCAGCATTGGCTTCCAGATCCAGATTTCCTTGTGGCTGTGGTTCACGGTCCTGTTTGCGAACTTCGCCGAAGCCATGGCGGAAGCCCGCGGCAAGGCCCAGGCCGATTCCTTGCGCAAGACCAAGACGGACGTGCTCGCAAAACGCATTAACTCAGCCGGCCAGATCGAGCAGGCTCCAGGGTCGGCGCTCCGGGCAGGCGACGTCGTGATTTGCGACGCCGGTGACCTCATCCCCGGCGACGGCGACGTGATCGAAGGGATCGCGACAGTCGACGAATCGGTGATCACCGGTGAAAGTGCGCCCGTGATTCGCGAATCGGGCGGCGATCGCAGCGCGGTGACGGGCGGTACGCGTGTACTTTCGGATCAAATCAAGATCAAGATCACGTCCAACCCCGGCGAGACGTTCCTCGACCGCATGATTGCTCTGGTCGAGGGCGCCCAGCGCCAGAAGACTCCGAATGAGATTGCGTTGAACATCCTGATCGCGGGGCTGACGCTGATTTTCATGCTCGCCGTGATCACGTTGCAACCCTTTTCAGCGTTCAGCGTTGCGCAGGCGGGAACCGGATCGATACCCACGGTCGCTGTACTGGTCTCTTTGCTGGTCTGCCTGATCCCGACCACCATCGGCGGGCTGCTGTCCGCCATCGGCATCGCCGGCATGGATCGCGTCATGCAGCATAACGTGCTCGCGATGAGCGGTAAGGCCGTCGAAGCCGCCGGCGACGTAAACTCGCTGCTGCTCGACAAGACCGGTACGATCACGCTCGGCAACCGCCAAGCCGTCGAGTTCCTTACGATCACTGGCGTAACGGCCGAGGAATTGGCGGATGCAGCGCAGCTGTCCAGCTTGGCCGATGAGACGCCCGAGGGCCGGTCGGTCGTGATTCTCGCCAAAGAGAAATATGGTCTTCGAGGCCGTCACATTCCGGAACACGAAGCAACCTTCATTCCGTTCTCGGCCTACACTCGCATGAGCGGCGTCGATTTCGAGGGACGCCAGCTTCGCAAAGGAGCCACGGACGCCATCATCACCTTCGTAATGGAGAAGGGTGGCGACGTGCCGGGTAATTTCAAAGACATGAGCGATCGCATTTCCCGCAACGGTGGGACGCCGCTCGCGGTGGCCGATGGGAAGCGCCTGCTGGGAGTGATCCACCTGAAAGATATCGTTAAGGGCGGTATGAAGGAGCGTATTGCTCAGCTTCGCAAGATGGGCATTCGCAGCATCATGATCACCGGGGACAACCCGCTGACAGCGGCTGCCATCGCGGCGGAAGCCGGCGTGGACGACTTCCTGGCCCAGGCCACGCCCAAGGATAAACTCGAATACATCAAGAAGGAACAGGCCGCCGGGCGTTTGGTGGCCATGACGGGTGACGGTACGAACGACGCACCCGCGCTGGCGCAAGCCGACGTCGGGCTAGCCATGAACACCGGCACGACTGCCGCGAAGGAAGCCGGCAATATGGTGGATCTCGACAGCAACCCGACCAAACTCATTGAAGTGGTCGCGATCGGGAAGCAACTTCTGATCACGCGAGGCGCCCTGACGACGTTCTCTATCGCCAACGACGTGGCCAAGTATTTCGCCATCATTCCAGCCATGTTCATGACCATGTATCCCGTGCTGGGGTCGCTGAACATCATGAAGCTGCACACGCCGCAAAGCGCGGTGCTGGCGGCCGTGATTTTTAACGCGCTGATTATCATCGCGCTGGTGCCGTTGGCGCTGCGCGGCGTGAAATATCGTCCGCTCGACGCAGCCAGCCTGCTGCGGCGGAATTTGCTGATCTACGGCGTCGGCGGCATCATCGCGCCGTTCCCGGGAATCTGGCTGATCGATCAATTGCTCGTAGCACTACGTCTGGCTTAAGGGAGAAATACCATGTGGGAACAAATCTTACCAGGACTCAGAATCAAGATCTTCATGACGGTCGTGCTGGGCGTGGTCTATCCGCTCCTGATGACCGGCATCTCCCAGGTCATCTTTCCGAAACAAGCGAACGGAAGCCTGATTACGGCCGGCGATAAAGTCATCGGCTCGGAGCTCATCGGCCAGACGTTTAGCAAGCCCGAGTATTTTCACGGACGGCCGTCATCGGCCGGCAGCGGGTATGACGCGACAGCCAGCAGTGGCTCGAACCTCGGGCCGACCAGCGCCAAGCTCATCCACGGCACCACCAAGATGGACGACAAGAAGAACGAGGTGGTCGATTTCGACGGCATCAATCTTCGCATCGTGCACTACTGCCTGGACAACGACATCGCCTATGAATCCTCGGTGCCGATGGATAAGTTCAAGGATGCGAAGGGTGATCTCGACGAAGTGAAGCTGATCAAGGCCTTCAATGACGAGAAAGCGCCGTTAATCTTCACCCCGAAAGCGCCGATTCCGGCGGATGCGGTCACGGGGTCCGCCAGCGGTCTGGATCCGCAAATCAGTCCGGATTTCGCCCACGTGCAAGCCGCCCGGGTTGCCAAGACTCGCGGCATTCCAGCGGATCAGGCGAACCAGTTGGTCGCCCGGTTCACCGAGAGCCCTGATCTTGGACTGCTCGGAGAGGCGAGAGTCAACGTGCTGAAGCTGAATCTGGCTTTGGACCAACAGTTCCCCGTGAAGAAATAAGGGAACGAGCCCTGCTCGGTCAACGGCGAAGCTGGTTATCCTGGAAGTGCTACCGTGAAACCACAGGAGCACCACGGTTAGGTCAAAGCATGCCAGCTGAAATCCGCCGGAAAACGCCCGAGGATTATCTTCGCGAATGCCAGGCCGAAGAAGAGGCGACCGCTTCTCAAAAGCAAGGTCATCTCAAGATCTTCCTCGGCTACGCGTCCGGAGTGGGCAAGTCCTACCGGATGCTGGATGAGGCGCGCCGCCGCCGGGAACGCGGGCAAGACGTCGTCGTCGGCGCCATGCAATCGCAGGTCCCGGAAGAAGTTGAGCCTCTGCTGCGAAAACTGCAGGTGGTGCCGCTAAAGGTTATCAATGGTGGAACCGCAGTAGACGTAGAGGCCCTGATCCTGCGCCATCCCGCGGTTTGTATCATCGACGGCTTGGCCTATGACAATCCGCCGGGCTCGCGGAACCCCACGCGCTGGCAGGATGTGAAGGACTTACTGGAGGCCGGTATTAACGTGGTCGCCTCCATCAACATCCAGTACATTGACGAACTCCGCGAACGGGTGGAAGCCATCACCGGCAAGCATGTGGATCAGATCGTCCCGCTTTCTTTCATTCAGAGCGCGGACGAAGTCGAGATCGTGGATGCCCCTCCGGAAGCGCCCATGGAGCGCTCCGCCGATGAGCAGGTAGAAATCCGGAAGCGCGAGGACCGGTTATCGAAGCTGCGGGAATTAGCTCTGGTGGTCACGGCGGATATCGTCGACCATCAGCTGAGCGATTACCTGGAGCGGCACGCGATTAAGCAACACTTCGGTGCGCACGAGCGCATCCTGGTGTGCATCACTCCTCGCGCAAACTTGCAGGAGATGATGGAAATCGCTCAGATTACCGCCAGAAGATTCCACGGGGATCTCATCGTGGCGTACGTCAAACAGGCGAGTATCTCGCCTGAGGATCAATCCGCGCTGGATGCACGATTGGCGATTGCGAACGCTGCCGGCGCGCACATCGAAATCCTGGAAGGCAGCGACCCGGCGGAAGCGATTCTCGCGTTCGCCAGATCCCGGGGCATCACGCAGCTCTTTGTTGGTCACAGTCAGCGTACGGGGTTTGCGCGGCTAAAGGGCAGTCCGCTCGACAAGCTGATCTGGGAAGGCCACGGCATCGATGTGTGCGTGTTCCCCCAATAAATGATGCCGATTCGAAAATGAGTGACCAGCCGCGTGGGAAACTCAAGATCTTCATGGGCTATGCCGCCGGTGTCGGAAAGACCTACAAGATGCTGGAAGAGGCCCAGGATCTAAAAGCTTCCGGCGTCGACATCGTGGTCGGCTACTTCGAGCCGCATGGCCGCAAAGAAACCATCGCGAAGACCGAAGGCCTGGAGATGGTTCCCAGAAAGAACGTTCAGTATCGCGACTCGATCTTCGAGGAAATGGATACCGACGCCATCCTGGCGAGACATCCCCGAGTGTGCGTCGTCGACGAATTCCCGCACACCAATGTTCCCGGGTCTGAGCGCGACAAGCGGTGGGAAGACGTGGAAGTCCTGCTGGCCGCGGGCATTGATGTTCTCACCACCATGAACATCCAGCACCTGGAAAGCCTCAACGATCACATCTGGCAGATCAGCGGCATTCGCGTCCGCGAAACCATCCCGGATTGGGTCGTGCAGCAGGCGGACGACGTCGTCATGGTGGACCTCACACCGCGCGCGCTTCTCAATCGGCTCCAGCGGGGCGTGGTGTATGAGCGACAGAAGGCCGAGCTCGCCCTGCAGAACTTCTTTCGCGAGCAGACTCTGGTGGCATTGCGAGAGCTTGCTCTGCGGCAAGCGGCGCATGAAGTGGAGCATCGCTTGGTGGATGACCAGGCGCCGTTGCAACCTTCCGATGGCGCGCTCGCCGTTCCGCGGAAGCATCACAAGATTCTGGTATTGATTACAGCCGATCCCAAGACCGCCATGGTCATCCGGCGCGCGAAACGCGTCAGCGACTTCCTGGGCGCGGAATGCTTTGCGGTATCCGTCCAGCCCACGGGCGATCTCAGCGGTTTACCGGCGGCGGATCGTGAGGCCGTAGAGCGCCATTTGAATTTCGCGCGTAACTTGCACATCGAGACTCGAATTCTGGAAGGCGACGACGTTGCTTCGACGCTGGTCGATTTTGGGCGCCGCAATCAAGTCACGCAGATCTTTCTCACGCGCCCGCATCGAAAGGCGTGGTCGCCGGTTTTGTCGCGCGATCCCGCGCAGCGAGTCCTCGGTCTCGCCAAGGACATGCTGATTGTGATCGTCTCCGACAGAGAGCCGGTCTCTCAGTAAATGCCGAATACGCGATCCAATCGCAAGCCGGTCTTTAGGGTCGTCCTATTCCTGATCTGCGCCATTCTGATCTTCCTGGCGTTGAACACGCTGTACTCTTTTGCGAACACGCTCCAACAACTGAATGCGATCGAATCGGAGCGCGACCAGTGGCAGCGGCCATCTGACGTTCTTCGCGCGCTGGACTTGCGGGAAGGAAACACCGTAGCGGACCTGGGCTCGGGATCCGGTTATTTCACGCTCAAGCTCGCGCCTGCAGTCGGCAAGCAAGGTGAGGTTCTTGCCGTGGATCTCCGCAAGCTGTCTCTGTTCTTCTTGTGGACCAGGGCGCTGTTGCGAGGTCAGCACGCCGTCCACGTCATCCTTGGAGACGAAGACAATCCGCGCTTGCCGGCAGAC
>Ga0265314_10002180_pt1 | contig 20476 bp, 14 predicted proteins | sample 4126metaG_FD_203106 | JGI IMG/M metagenome (GOLD analysis project Ga0265314, IMG submission 203106) | Rhizosphere microbial communities from Carex aquatilis grown in University of Washington, Seatle, WA, United States - 4-1-26 metaG | ecosystem: Host-associated > Plants > Roots > Rhizosphere >... | reverse complement strand
CGGCGCGCTGAATTTCCAGTCCGGCCGCTTTGACGCTGCCTTTCAACTCCGCGGGCAGCCGCAGCACGAATCCATCCGGCGGCGTGCACTTCGCATTCAGCGTCAAGGTCGCGCCGGTCTCGCTGGGCTTCCATTCCAGCCCCAGCGGACCAAACATCGTCGGCATTTTTGCGATGCTCATGCCTTCCGGCTTCTTGAACCAGTCTGGTGAAACTCCGGCAAGCAGCACAAGTTTCTTGCCGTCCTCGAACGCGAGACTGTCGCGCAGCAGCAGATGCATTTCAGCGATCGCCCAGCCGTGCGGCATCGCGACGTCGCCGTTCCAGGTCGTGCGCACATGTTTCCAGCCGCCCGAGCCGCTCTTGCCGCCTTCGTCGAACGCGTACCAGCCGCGCATCTGTTCTTCCGCAAGATGATTCTCGAGCGTCCCGAATCCCGCCGCGCGGTTTCCGGCGAGCAGACCCTGGTGCGCAGTCGCGAGCGGGAAATAGCGCCAGCTCGCCGATTTTTGCGCGCCGATGTCTTTGAACTGCGCGTTCGCCTTGCCTTCGCCGTACGGATATAGATGGCACGGCCACAGCACGCAGTAACTGCCGTAACCGTTGCGCAGTTTATCACCGTACTTTTTCTCGTAGTCCTCGGCGAAGGTCGCTTCGAGTTTCTTAAATGCCTCCACGTCCTCGGTGATCTCCAGGGCCTCGGCGAGCTGGATCGCGGCGCGGATTCCGGCCAGGTCGAACGCTTCCGTGTACTCCGGATGCACGCCATCGCAGGCCCCCGGCTTGAGCTGCTGGCGCTGCGTGGGCTTGATGTCCTCACCGAACGCCAGCGAGTTTGAATTCACCCAGTGCGGCTCGGGCGTGGTGCGGTAGTACTCGATCATCTGCGCGAGTTTTTTCGCCGACGGATAAATCTGCTTGAGCCACAGCTTGTTCTGCACGAACTGCCACTGCTGCGCCATGATCCACAGGATCTGCCCGGGATTATCGGCCTCGGGATCGACGCGGCCGTTGAACGGATGCTTGATGAAATAGTCGATCGCCTTCGAGGCCAGTTCTGCGTTTCCGGATTTCTGCAGGATGCTCGCGACGTAAACGCCGTCGCGGTTGAAGACGTTGTAATTCACAACCGTCACGTCTGGCGCGCCGTCGTTCATGCACAGCGCTGCGTGGCCGGTGATCGCGGCGAAACATTCGGCCCAGCGCGGGTCGGGAAGTTTCAGCGTCACGTGGCCGCTCAGTTCCTTGCAATAATCCGCGGCGACTTCAAACAACTGAGCTGCACGCAGATTCTGATAAAACATCAGCCCCGAATCTTTTTGCGGAACGCCGCCATGCTCGGGATTGGGCACCGCCTCGTCAAACTGCGCCCATTTGCTCGTGCCGTCCCACTTGTGTCCGACAGCGTTTCGTCCGGCGAGCACCGGGCAGACAAAATCGAGCATCACTGCCTGGCCCGCGGCAAGTTTCAAATCAAAGCGCAGCGCGCCCGAGCAATCCCCGGTTTCGGACGCCGCGCGCGGATCCTCCGCCATTTTTCCGGCCATCGCCAGATCGCCGATCGTATCCGTGGGAAGCACGCCGGCAGACGACGGCTTTGTGTTGGCGAACAGCGCTGTGTGACCGTCGACCAGCAGCGCCGTGCCATCTTTGCTCACTTCGATTTTCTTCACCGGCCAGCCCGACGGGCCAAGCGACCGCAGCGCGGCGTAAACGATCAGCGGTTTTTCTTCTTTGCTCGTGTTCGTCAACTGGTAGCGCGCGCCGACCACATGAATCAGTGGCGCCGGGCCCGGAAGTCCGATCTTCGCCAGCTCCTGTTGAATCTCGCAGATGTCTTCGCGCACGCCGACGTCGCCGGCGTTCCACGTGATCCATGGGATCAGGCAGCCGGTCCCGTTGAGGCCGTGTTCGCACTTCACGCCGTCCATGGTGGGTGCGGTGAGTTTCTTCGTCGCCGGATCGTAGATCCAGAAATAGATCCCGTAGCTCGCGCAGCCCGGCGAGAAAACACCTTCGGCCTCGACAAACGTTTTCAGCGTATCGAGCGTGTTCGCGATGCCGATCGGAATATGAATCTTGCCCCGCGGATCGAGCGGCCCATGCGCCGGCGCTGCTTCCCCCGCACCAACGTGCATTGAAACCGCGATGGCGGAAATCGCCGCGATTGCCGTTAAAAAATTGCACCCTGTGCGCGGCGCAACCTCCCCTCCTTTAATGTTGCCGAGCCGTCCAAGAACGCACATTGCAAACTGATTCCAACGGCTGAACCTACACGATTCACTCATCGTAAAAAATTGCACTCGTGCACCTCAATTCCAAATTTCACCCTAATTAAGACGCTCAAAGCCGCAGTTTCTTGCGGAGAAAATCACCGAAAAACGTGCGTTCAAAGCACGCTTCACGTCTTTCCTCTCATCCATACTGAAACGATTAGCATCTGCCGTTTGCGACTCAGATTTGTTATTTTCATCTCGTTCACAAACTTCTTCAGCGGATCTCAGCGCTGGGCGATAACGATGTGGATTTGTAGTGCCCGGCTCTGGCCGAAACGTTCGACGTCATTGAGCAAAGCTTACCAAACGCGCTGCAGGTTGAAAGCGCTTGGACGGAGACGCGCCCGTTGATCGCTCTCGCTGACCCGGAACTCGCAAAAATTCTCGGCGAAATCGCGGCCGTCGGTTTCATGTGCGGAGCGCTGTTTGTTGTCGTCTTCGTTTCGATGACCTGGGTTTTCCTCTCCGTCGCCATCTCGATCTCAACGACAATTTGCGGAATCGAGAAACGCAAATTCACTCAGTGCCTCACGATCTCACTTCTCTGGGTCGTCATTTCGATTCTGTCCGCGACCGTTTTGACGTTTACAGCACGAGCGGCGTCCGTGGATTCAGCAACAACCTTCGCCATGAGCGCCTTCACCATTTTCATGGTCCTCGCGATGCTTTTGCAATCGTTTTTTGAACTCACCGCCGTCCGCTCGCTGCTCACCGCGCTGGTGGCGAACGTGTTATCGTTCGCCGCGGGCGGATTTTTGATGCTGGCCGCCGTGGCGTCGTTGGGAATGTGGGCGAGCGCCCACTAATCCTCGCCGGAGTTTCTCCGTTTCTCCCGAACTTGCCCCATAGCGCAAACCGCCATCTGCGCTACAATCCACTTTGGAGGGAGTTAGAAAGGAATTCGCGCGTGACCTGGCTTTACCCCGTGCTCTTTCTCTCCGGTTGGATCGCCGGCGTTTTTGGCGAATACATTTTTCATTGGGCGATGCACCGCTGGTCGCTGAAATTTCATCTCAACCACCACAAAGAATTCTTCCAGCTTCCGCCGCGCGACGTCGCGATCCGCGATCTCGATCCACGGCTGAACATCAAGTTCTTCGCGCTCGCGCTGCTTGTGCTGAGCCCCCTCATGTTCGTGTGGGGCTGGCTTCCGGTGCTGCTGGTCTGGGGCGGAGCATTCTGGCATCTGGTCTTCGTGTACGAAGCGTGCCACGCGATCCTGCATTATGAACAATGGCTGCCGCATGCGCTGCGTTCATCACGTCTGTTTCTGTGGTGGAAAGGCTGCCACATCGAACACCACCGCCACGCGCCGACTGGAAATTACTGCGTGACGTTCCCGGTGCTCGACTGGTTTCTCGGAACCTACGTGCCGCCCGAACCGCAGGTCGAATCGCCGCCAAAACCGGCAGCGTGATGTTCTGAAGGCTTCACCGTTGGAGTCACCGCTGATGCGATTTCGAGGGTTCGCCGCCTGCGCATTGATACTCTGTTTTGCCGCGCACGGTGAAGAACCTGCTGAACTCACGTCCGCCGAAAAGGAAAAAATCGCCGCACAGATCGCCAAACTCGGCAGCGAAGATTTCGACGAGCGCGCCAACGCGGCGCGCGCGCTGCGAAAATTCGACGCGCGCGTCGAACCGCTCTTGCGCGAGGCGCTCGAAAAAGCCGCGGACGTCGAAACCACCGGCCGCTTGAAGTCGCTGATCAGCCGCTACGAAACACAGGGCGCGCTGCGCAGACTCGCTGCCGCGTACAACAACGATCCCGACCGCATGCGCACCGAATCGCGCTCCAATATGGTCAATGCTGCGAATCTGACGTCTCCCAGGCCGGAAAAATCGCCGCGCGAAATGCAGTCCCTGATGCGCCTGGCCGGCGCGATCTATCAACGCCGCGCAAAATTCGACACCGATGACACGCGCCGCCAGCGCGCAACAATGATGGCCCAGATGTGCGATCACCTCGCGGCATTCGCCGCGCAGAAAGGCCTCCCGCCCGACGTCGACGACAAGGATATCCGCATCGCCGCCGAAGAATTGGCCGCCGAACTCGTGCCCGGCGAGGAAAAAAAGTAAAATCAGCGCCGGCTTTCGTTCAGCCCCGCGCGCCAAGCCCGCTCAACTTTCGTTTCGATTTCACGCTCGCCGGCCGCCGCCGGCGCCGCAATATCACGTGACAACGGGTGTAGTCATTACAAGCCAATAAGGAGCCCGCATGCGTGCACGTCTTTTGTCGATCGTCCTGAGTCTCACCGCCGTTTCGCTTTTCGCCGGAGAACCCGACGCGAAAAAAGCGCCGGAGAAAAAGCCGGCCGAGGCGCCCAAGAAAACGCGCAGCGAACTGATGGACTACGGCCCGTTCCTGACCGCCAGCTTCGGCCAGGGCAAAGACAATTACGCGAACAAAGGCGTCTCCGTAAAACTCTCGCAGGACCCCGCGCACCCGGCCTTCATCTGCTTCGACACCGATCTCATGCGCATCAGCGCCGCGTGGACCGGCGATTTCATTGATTACACAGGCCTCGCCTTCCGCGGCGGCTGGGGCATCGCCCGCGGCCCGAACATCAACGGCAAGATTCAGTTTTCAACCAAGCCCGCGCCGGGATGGACGAAAGAACACGAACCTAAATCACCTCCGAACAAATTTGAACTCTGGTACGTCGGTTCAGCTAGCATGCAGGAAAGCGATCTAAAGGATCCGCGCAGTGGCGGTAGCGGCCCGCTCCCGCACGACTGGGCCCAGTACAAAGGCCTCTACCTCAACGGCAACAAAGTCATTTTCTCGTACGCGATCGGCGGCGTTTCGGTGCTCGAAATGCCCGGCGTCCAATTCGAAGGAGCGACCGCCGCGTTCAGCCGAACGATTTCAATCGGAGCGAACGCCAACCCGATGTCGCTGCTCGTCTGCGAAGGCACCGACAAAGCGCCAACCGAGTGGCACGGCAGCCAATGCACCGCAGTTAAGGATGGCGATTCTCAAATCGCCGTCGGAGTTGTCGGTCTTCCAGACGGCTCGTCCTGGATCGGCGATGGCAACCGTCTCTACATGCGGCTTCATCCCTGCGACAAACCCCGCACCCTCAAGCTCGTCCTCGCCCGCGAACAAACCCCGCCCGCCGATTTCATGCACTTCCTCGCCGGCGGAGTCGAAGACATCGCCGCGCTCACCAAGGGCGGTCCCGCGCGCTGGACCGAGAAGATCGTAACGCAGGGCGTGCTCGGAAAGGACGACGACGCGTACACGCTCGACACCATCACGCCGCCGGAAAACAACCCATGGAATTCGTGGCTGCGTTTCAGCGGGCACGATTTCTTCTCCGACGGGCGCGCGGCGATCTGCACCTGGAGCGGCGATGTCTGGATTGTCTCCGGCCTCGACGCAAAACTCGAACACGTCGCGTGGAAGCGCTTCGCGACGGGATTGTTCCAGCCGCTCGGCCTGAAAATCGTCAACGATCAGATTTACGTTCTCACGCACGGCCCGATCATGCGCCTGCACGACCTCAACGGCGATGGCGAAGCGGATTTTTACGAGTGCTTCAACAACGATTGCTGCGTGACAAACAACTACCACGAATTCGCCTGCGATCTGCAGACCGACGCCGACGGAAATTTCTATTTCACCAAGGGCGCGCCCGCCCTGGCCGGCCGCAAAGATTTCGAGGCCTACACGCCGCACCACGGAGCGCTGTTGAAAGTGAGCAAAGATGGCGGCAAGCTCGACGTGGTCTGCAACGGTTTCCGCGAACCCAACGGCATCGGCATCAGTCCGCGCGGCGAAATCACCGTCTGCGACAACCAGGGAAACTGGACGCCCGAGTGTCCCATCAATTTAATCAAGCCCGGCGGATTTTACGGCATGCCCGATCCGGCGAGCAAAAACCCGATGCCCACGCGCGAACCGGCGCTCTGCTGGATTCCCTACAACATCGATAACTCAACCGGCGCGCAAATCTGGGCGAGCGGCGACAAATTCGGGCCGCTGAACGACCAAATGCTCTTTCTCTCGTACGGAAAATGCGCGCTCTACCACGCGATGTTCGAGCGCAACGCCGCCGGCGCTCTGTTCCAGGCCGCGACCGTTAAATGGCCGCTGGTCTTTTCAAGTGGTGTCATGCGCGCGCGTTTTCACCCGCTCGACGGCCAGCTTTACGTGACGGGATTGAAAGGTTGGGGCACCGCCGCCGGAAAAGACGGCGCCTTCCAGCGCGTGCGCTACACCGGAAAGCCCTGCTACCTGCCGCTCGAGTTCAAAATTACTCTCAGTGGCGCACAGATCGTCTTCCACAGCGCCTTAGATAAGGAGAGCACCTGCGACGTGGCCAACTGGAGCGCCGAATGGTTCAACGTCGTCGCGACCAAGGAATACGGCTCGCCCGAATTCTCCGTCAGCGAGCCCGCGAAGAAAGCGCGCGAAACGCTGATCGTCAGATCCGTCACACTCAGCCCCGACGGCAAAACCGTCGCCGTGGAAATCCCCGGCCTGAAACCGGTAACGAACCTGGTCATCAAATTCAAAATCAAAGCCGCCGACGGCGCCCTGGTCTCGCACGAAATCGACAGCACGATCAACCGCGTCCCGTAACATTCAGCGATGCCCTTGCACAAACCCTCTCCCCCCGGGAGAGGGCCGAGCGAGCGAAGCGAGACCGGGGTGAGGGAAGTCCGTCCGCCCGCCAAGACGCCCTTCCCCTTCATCCATACTAAAACAATTAGCGATCGCCATTTGCGACTCAGATTTATAAAAAAGTTTCAACGTTATTGTAAACTCAATATTGTCCATTATTTGTGAATTCAGTACCGCACCTCATATTTTAGCCTAAAATTAGGACAGACTGCTCAAGTCGCCTCCTTTTAAAAGGATTGCCGAAAACCTGCGTTACCCGCGCCTTTCTGCCGCTATTAATCCATGGCACAAAACTGAGGGTTCGCGCGATGCGGTACGTGGCATGGGTTCTGGTCCTCTTCAATCTCTGTTGTCTCGCCAATGAAGAAACGCTGACGATCGGAAAGCGCTCCGAAGCGTCCACGGCAACGGTGCTCGAACGCATCGACGCCGACATCCAGGCCAAGCTGGCTGAAGCCACTGTTCCGGCCTCCCCGCAATGCAGCGACGCCGAATTCATCCGCCGCGCAACGCTCGACATCAACGGCACGCTGCCAACCGTCGAACGCGTCAAAGCCTTCCTCGCCGATAAAAACCAGCACAAGCGCGAAGCGCTGGTCGACGAACTGGTCAACGACAGCGATTACGGCGATTATTTCGCGGCCATTTGGTTCGACCTGCTCGTGAATCCGAACGACGACAACCGCAACCTGATCAGCCACGAATTTGAGCCCTGGCTGGCCGAGCAGTTCAACGCGAACAAATCGTGGGACAAGATTGTCACGTCGATCCTGACCGCCGAAGGCAAGCGCGACGAAAATCCCGCGACGGTCTTCTGGTTTGCGAACTCCGACATGAACGCCAAGCCCGCGCACGTCAAAACCGCCGACGCCGTCGGCAAAATCACGCAGCGCTTCCTGGGTACTCAGTTCCAGTGCGCCGAATGCCACGATCATCCGTTCACGCCGCTGAAGCAGACCGATTTCTGGGGCACGGCCGCGTTTTTCGGCGCGCTGAGTTTGAAAGACGCGCAGAAGAAAATGGTGAAAGCCGACGGCAATCCGGGCCTCTCCGAGAAGAGCGACAAGGGCAAACGCGGCGTCATCGACATTCCCGACTCGAAGAACGACACCGCGAAAACGCAGTATCCCGACGGCACACCCTTCGACGCCTCCACCGCGAACGGCTCGCTGCGCACGATCTTCGCAAAATGGTGCACGGCGCCGGAGAACGAACAGTTCTCGCGCGCTATGGCCAACCGCATGTGGGCGCATTTCTGCGGCCGCGGCTTCGTGATGCCGGTCGACGATTTCCGCAAGAACAACAAGCCCACGCATCCGGAAGCGCTCGACGCGCTGGCTCAGGATTTCACCGCCAGCGGCTTCGACCTGAAACACCTCGTCCGCCGCATCTGCGCAACGCAGGCCTACCAGCGCAGCAGCGAAACGCTCCCGGCGAACGCCAACGACACGGGCCTCTTCAGCCACGCGCCGCTGAAAATGTTGACCGCCAGCGTGCTCGAGAGCTCACTCGAACAGAGCCTCGGCAATGAATTCACCGCCGCAAACGCCAGAGGCAAAGGCAATCGCCCCAACGCGGCTGCCAACGGCAAAGCGAAGAAGAAGGCCGGCGGCAAAAAAGCCGCGCTGGGTTCACCCTTCGAACAGGCGTTCGCGACCTCCGAAGAACCCGACGATCCGGAATATTCCCACGGCGTGCCGCAGGTTCTGCAATTGATGAACGGCGGCCACCTCGCCGGCTCCGCGCTGCTCAAGAGCGTCGGCCAGGCTACAACGGCGAAAGAAGCGATCGAACATCTCTACCTGTCCACGCTGTCCCGTCCGCCGAGCGACAAAGAAGCAACGCGCATGCAAACGTTCGTCGACGGCGCCGCGACCAAGACCGCGGGTTACCAGGGCGTGTTGTGGGCATTGCTGAACAGCAGCGAATACGTGCTGAATCATTAAAGAAGACCGAAACCAAGAGCCAAGAGCAAACGCAACACTTTGAGGAATGAATACCATGAACATCTCCCGACGTGACCTGATGCGCCTCGCCGGACTCGGCGTCTTCGCTGGCCCCGCCTCCGGCTGGATGGGCTCCCTCGCGGCGCGCGCGGCCGAAGGCGCGACGACTCCGGGCCAGAAGCGCAAAAGCTGCATCCTCCTTTATATGAACGGCGGGCCGAGCCACGTCGACACGTTCGACATCAAGCCCGAGCAGAGCGAATTCAAAGCAATCAATACCGCCGTGCCGGGCATCCAGGTCAGCGAACATCTTCCGCTTCTGGCCAAGCAGATGAAAGACCTCGCGATCATCCGCGGCATGTCGACCACCGAAGGCAGCCACGCGCGCGCCAATTACATGATGCACACCGGCTACCGCGAAGGCGTCGGCGGCGTGATTCACCCGACGCTCGGCTCGCTCGCCTCGGCGACGATTGGCGACAAAGATCCGGAGCTCCCCAATTTCATCGCCATCGATTCGGGCGGCAAAGGCAGCGGCAAGCGCGCGTTTCACGTCAGCTACCTCGGGCCGGAGCACTCGCCGCTGCAGGTTCGCGACGCGTCGAAGGGCGTCGAAAATCTGAAGCCCGCGGGCACGATCGCCGATCTCGATCGCAGCGCCGCGCTGCTCGACGAAATGGAACAGGGTTTCCTCACGCGCACGCACGGCGAACCCGTCGAAGCGCATCGCGAGGCGTACAAGTCGGCGGTGCGGCTGATGAAATCGAGCAAAGCCAAGGCGTTCGACATCGCCGCCGAGCCCGAATCGGTGAAGAAGCTTTATGGCGACGGAAAGTTTGGCGAAGGCTGCATGCTCGCGCGGCGCCTGGTCGAAACCGGCGTGCCATTCGTCGAAGTCGATCTCGGCGGCTGGGACACGCATCAGAATAATTTCGAGCGCGTCAAAGACCTGAGCGCCACGCTGGACCGCGGCATGTCTGCGCTGATCCAGGACCTGCGCTCGCACAATCTGCTCGATGACACGCTGGTGGTATGGATGGGCGACTTCGGCCGCGATCCGAAGATCAAAAACAGCGGTCGCGGACATTACCCGCGCGCGTGGTCGACGGTTCTGGCCGGCGGCGGCCTGAAGACCGGCCGCGTGATTGGCAAGACCGACAAAACCGGCGCCGCCGTCGAGCAGCGCGTGGTCAACGTCAAAGATTTCATGGCCACGATCTGCCTCGCACTGAACATCGACGTCAACAAAGAGTTCATCACCCGCACCGGCCGCCCCATGCGCGCCGTCGACAAAGGCGAAAACGCGATCAAGGAACTACTCGCGTAAAAAAAAGTGCTGAATGCGGAGTGCGAAGTGCAGAGTGCTCAGTAATAAGTATTGAGTCCGCGCCGGGTAAACGATACATGTGTGCCACGGGCAGCCTGCCGTTGGCTGCCCGTGCGAACGCGGCGAAAATTGCTCTCTGTCTCAGCTTAAAATTCGTGACGAACGACTCACGCTGGAAATCCATCGACGCGCGGCAATGCTGGATCCCCGCTCCAATCCTTCTGATGATAATGTTTCCAACTTGACCACCTCCACAAATCAGGCGTGGCACACAACCGTCTTCTCACCGGATTGTTGTGCAGGTATTCGGCGGCTTTCACGCAATTTTCGACTGAAATAATATTTCTGTCATGGCCGGGACCTTCCTGCCAAAACCGAAATGTTTTTTTTCCCGGCCGTTCGACGATGGTAAGCGAACGCAGCAACGGATCATCCGTCCGAATCATTTCCTGCTTGATTGAATCCGCCGAAAACTTCTTTATCGCATAAAGCAATTTTTCAATTCGACTCTCAGGTCTCTTTGCATAGACGAGCAAGTGAATGTGTTCGGGCATGTACACGAAGGAGATCAATTGGAATTGATGCAGTTCATTTGCTCGATTGATGCGGAAAGAAAGTATGGCTCTAAAAGAGTCGCTTTGCAGCATCGGTCGACGCTGAAAACAGGAAAAAGTTAAAAGATGGGCGTGGCCTTCAATATTGAAATGCTGGATCGTCTTGCGACGCGGCATGTCGTCAGACATCGAACGTTTACTCCCGCGTTCGCACGGGCAGCCAACGGCAGGCTGCCCGTGGCACACACATTCACTTCGTATCGCGCTTCAATAACCTCACTTCGCATTTTCCCTTTTAACTTACTTCGGCAGCGCGCCGAACGTCCGGCTCCGCCGCGCGTAATCGTTCAGCGCGGCGTTCAAATGCTGCCGGCGGAAGTGCGTGAACGGTTCGTTAATGAAGAGCAGTTCGGCGTACGCGGCGTGCCAGAGCAGAAAGCTGCTCAGGCTCTTGTCGCCGCCGGTGCGGATCAGCAAATCGACCGGCGGCAGGCCGCGCTGGAACAGATTGCGTTCGAGTGCTTCGACACTGACGTTCTGCGCCGAAACTTTTCCCGCGGCGGCGTCAGCGGCGAGTTGCTTGATCGCTTCGAGCAGCTCCGCGCGGCCGTCGCAATTCACCGCCAGCGTCAGGCGCAATTTCTCTTCTTCGAGCGGCACGTCCGCACATTCGCGAATCGCGCCGACCAGTTTTTCAGCTCCCGAAAACGCCGGCGGCGTCAGCGCCTGAAGCCGAATCCCCCACAGCGCCAACGCTTCGCCCTGCGTGCGCACAAATCCCTCGAGCGCCTCGGACGCGGCCTTGTCGCGGACGAGTACCTCGGGCACGAAAACGCTGAGCCATTCCACGCCGTGCTCGAGGCAGCCGCAAACCAGGTCGCGCATCGCTTCGAGACTGTGCGCCGGCGCGGCAGGATCTCCAAGCCGACGGGCGTCGAGTACCAACGCCACGTGCCGCGGCACGCGCGTGCTCGGCGGCGCGGCCACCGGACGGGCCAGCGTCATCGGCACCTGCTTGGCTGCAGGCGGTGGCGTGGTGCTTTGTACGGTCATAGAAGTCGAAAAAGGCGGAGTCATTTAAGCGTATCCAAAGTTGAGTTGAACGATCATCACTTCGCGCGGACGTTGCGCACCAGCGTCTCCAGTTGGTCCAGGTACGTCTTGAACGCCTTGCGCCCGTTGCTGCTTAATCCGATGGTCGTGCTGCTGTTGCGCCCCGCGCCTTCTTTCACGCGCTCGATCAGGCTCGCGTCTTCCAGCGTGCGCAGATGCGCCATCAGGTTTCCGTCGGTCAGGTTCAACATGTCGCGCAGGTCCGAGAACGAACATCCCGGATCGCCGGTCGTGAACAGCGCGGTCAAAATCGTGAGCCGCGTGCGTTCGTGAATAAGCGGATTGAGCTGGACGAGCTCCGTCCGCGGACGCGAAGATGCTTTTGCGACTGACGCCGGCGTCGCGTGCGCGCGGGGTCGAGCCATGCCTGCGGTTTTCATCTGCGATACCTCGCTAAAACGACCGCTCCAAAAACGAAATGCAATCCGCCGAAACCTGCGCCCAGAAACAGCGCCGCGTGAGCCGGCAGCAACCACGCGCAAAGTCCGAGAATCATGTACGAAACGCCGAGCACTCGCAAAAACAGCGGGGCAAAGAAACTCACCGCCCACAAACCGCATCCATAAAAGAGCAGCCACAACCCGGCGAGCATGTCGAAGCGGCCGATCTGGATGAAAACGATGCTCGCCGCCAATCCGGCCAGGCCCGGGCCGAGCAGCGACGCGAACGCTGTCCGCGCGATCGGCGTCCAGACGGCTTCGCCGCGCTGCCGCGCTTTTAACGTGGTGAGAATGACCTGCGAAACAGATGCGATGACCAGCACCCCGCCCCAGACCGAGACGAATTGCATGCCGCTTTCCGGTTGGGTTCCGACGAAGGGAAAAATCCCGCAGATGCCGCTGCCGATCAGTGCCGCAATGCCGGCGATGAATCCGGAGAGAGCCGAGAACGTGGAGTAACGCGTCGTGCGATCGATTACCGCGCGGATATCGGACAGAGCGCGCAGCGCCTGGTCCTGAGCGAGAGGTGTGGGGAGCAGCACGAATTTAAATCCTCCGCAAAGCGCCGGGCCCCGCCACGCGTGGGGCCCTTCACTTTGTCCGACAAAGTAATATCGGCAGAAGCGAATGGAGTCAACAAGAATTTATTTCCGCCGCACTTCTTCGCCGCCTTTGGATGTCGTGCCTGTCCCATCGCCCTCGCTCCTCGTTTCGCCCGGGTCATTTCGCCCTGATGATTTCCCAATCGTTCAAACGCCGCACAGACGTCTGTTTTCATCCGAGAAAACGGAATCTCGAATTTAGGAATTCGCCGTTTTCTTTACTGCAAGCCGCATCGGAACTTAGCTTCTTTGCATCGGTGCAACTTGCGCGAACCGGGCTGACTATTGCAAACGCCCTGCCGGATTTTCTTTGGGCATGCTCTTTGCGACCCCTTAATTGAATTTCAGCGCCGCAGAACCTGGCGCGGCGCGACCTCGATAACGGGGGCATTGCGCATGAAACTTTTTGGCCTGATCGAAACCTCCCTGCGGCCGGCACGCGACGGATCTTTTGGACAATCCTGGTCTCCGCCCGCCGATGTGTACCAGGCGCCATGGGGCTGGCTGGTGAAGTTTGATCTTGCCGGCGTCAGGCTTGAAGACGTGCATCTCTCCGTGGAAGGAAGGCGCATGATGCTGAGCGGCATGCGCAAAGACACCGTCAGCGAGCAAGGCTGTTGCCATTACCGTCTCGAAATCGCCTACAACCGTTTCGAGCGCACCCTCGAATTCCCGTGCCGTCTGGACGGCGCGCGCATCGGCACTGAACTTCGCGACGGGATGCTGCTCGTTCGCGTGCAATTGGAGGAATCACGGTGAGCACCAAAACGAACGACACATCCGAGGCTGGCGCGCTGACGTTGCCCGTGCTGCCCGTGAAAAGCACGGTTCTCTTTCCCAAGTTGATGCTGCCGCTGTCGGTCGGCCGCGAGATGTCCATCGCAGCCGCGAAAGCTGCCGCTGCGACCGAGGAAAAGAGCATCGTGATCGTTGCGCAGCGTGACGCGGCCGTTGAAAAACCGACGGCGGCGGACTTGTACACGGTCGGAACGCGCGCGGTCATCCGCAAAATGGCGCGCAGCGACAATGGCATCGAGCTGATCGTGAACGGCACCGACCGCGTGGCGCTGCTGAACGTCTCGGCCAACGGCGGCTACCTGCGCGCGCGCGTGCAGAATTTGCCGCTGCCCGTGGATTCAGGCACCGAGCACGAAGCGCTGCAGCGCGAAGTGATGGAACTGGCACAGGCCGTGATTGAACTCGCGCAGCCGCAGACCGAAGTCGACATCGCGACGATCTTTGCGCAGAACCCCGACACGCTGTTCCTCGCGCACATGCTCGGCTCGATGTTGTCGCTCGACACGGCGAAGCAGCAGGAGCTGCTCGAATCGCCGACGCGCCTGCACGCGCTACGGATGATTCACGATCATTTGAAGCACGAACAGCAGGTGCTGGAAGTGCGCAAGAAAATCGCCAAGCAGGCCGAAGGCGAGATGACGAAGGAGCAGCGCGATTACATCCTGCGCCAGCAGATGCGCGCGATCAGAGAACAGCTCGGCGAGAAGAATTCTGAGAAGAACGACGTGGAAGCGCTGCGCAAGCGCTTCGAAGAAGCCAATCTTCCAGACGAAGCGAAGAAGGAAGCCGACAAGCAGCTCGAAGCGCTGGAGCGCATGAACTCGGCCGCGCCCGATTATCAGATGACGCGCAGCCATCTCGAACTGATCCTCGAACTGCCGTGGAACAAGAACACGCCGGACGCGATCGACCTGCTGAAGGCGCGCGAAATCCTGGATGAGGATCATTACGGCCTGGAAGACGTAAAGGAGCGCATCCTCGAACATCTGGCGGTGATGAAGCTGAATCCCGAAGCGCACGCGCCGATTTTGTGCCTCGTCGGAGCGCCCGGTGTCGGAAAAACGTCGCTGGGCCAGTCGATCGCTCGCGCGCTCGGCCGGAAATTCGAGCGCATGAGTCTCGGCGGCTTGCACGACGAAGCGGAACTGCGCGGGCACCGGCGCACGTATATCGGCGCGATGCCGGGACGCATCATCCAGTCGATCAAACGCGCGGGCGTGAACAATCCCGTGCTGATGCTCGACGAAGTCGACAAGCTCGGGCGCGATTTCCGCGGCGATCCGGCCGCGGCGCTGCTCGAAATTCTCGACCCGGCGCAGAATAATTCGTTCCACGATAATTATCTCGACGTCCCGTTCGACCTGTCGCACTCGCTGTTCATCGCGACCGCGAACGCGCTCGACACGATCCCGCAGCCGTTGCTGGACCGCATGGAAGTGCTGCGCCTTTCCGGCTACACGCAGGACGAGAAAGTCGCGATCGCCAAAAAATACCTGGTCCCGCGGCAGGTGAAAGCCGTGGGCCTGAAGCCGGAGCAGCTCGAGATTCCCGACGAGACGCTCACCCCGATCATCGCGCGTTACACGCGCGAAGCCGGCGTGCGCGAACTCGAACGGACGCTCAGCCGCGTGGCGCGAAAGATTGCGCGCAAGTTCGCTGAAGGCAAAACCGATCCCGTGACCGTGCGGCCCGACGACATCGCCGAACTGCTCGGACCGGAACGCTTTTTGCCCGAACGTGCGCGCAAGGAGATGCCGCCCGGTGTCGCGACCGGCATGGCGTGGACGGAAGCCGGCGGCGATGTCCTCTATATTGAGGCAACGCTGCTGCCGGGTTCGCGCGAGTTGCGCCTGACGGGGCAGCTGGGCGATGTGATGCAGGAGTCGGCGAAGGCGGCGCAGAGTTACGTCTGGTCGCACGCGGCGGAGTTGAACATCGACCCGCACGCGTTCAAAAACTCCGGCGTCCATATCCACGTGCCCTCGGGCGCGGTGCCGAAAGACGGACCCTCGGCCGGCGTCGCACTGGTGACGGCGCTGGCGTCGCTCTACCGGAAGACGCCGGTGGCCAGCGACGTCTCGATGACCGGCGAGATCACGCTGACGGGGCTCGTCCTGCCGGTCGGCGGGATCAAGGAGAAAGTTCTGGCCGCGCGGCGGGCGGGAATCCGCAAGATCATCCTGCCGAAAGAAAACGAGCGCGACCTGAAACAGATTCCCGAGAGTGCGCGGAAGGACCTGACGTTCGTCTTCGCCGAACGCGCGAGCGAAGTGCTCGCCGCGGCGATCCCGGGCGTGCAGAAAGACGCGAAGGTTCACGCCGCGTCGCAGAGTCGCCGGCAGAAATTGTCCATTCCGTAATATGGGCGTCCCGCCCATTTAGTTTCCGCAGCGGGTGTTTTTTAGCTCTTCGCTTCGTTGTCCACCGACTGTATGGGCGGGACGCCCATACTACGGAGTTGTCCTACGCCGAGCGATGCGTTAACGTGGAATCTCCACCTTAACGAGGCGCTCGGCGTTTTCGATGAAGCGGCATCCCTCTGACTATTTCTCAGCCACACGCGCGGCCGCGGATATCTCCGCGATCTACGCGCACGCGCGCTGGTTGACCCATCGGCGCATCACGCAAGCCGCCGAATACATGACGCGAAAATTGCGCGGGGTTCGCGGGCTCAGCGAGATCGCGCTGCATCATTATCCCGCCGACGGGAAAACCGCGTACGGCGGCTGGATCATGTCCAAGGCGTGGGACGTGAAGAGCGCGACGCTCGAAATCGTTTCGCCGAATTCGTCCGCGCCGCTGCTCGCCGATTACAAAACCAATCCGCACAGCCTGATGAACTGGAGTCCGCCCACGCCGCGCGGGGGAATTCGCGGCGACGTCGTGATTCTGGAAAAACCGTTCGAATATTCCGGTTCGCTCGCCGGAAAATTCGCGCTGACGGCAGACGCACAATCGGTGAATAGCGGACTGGGTGTCTGGCTCGCGAAGCGCGGCGCGCTCGGGTTGCTCTGCGACCAGATGATCTGGGCGAAGGGCGTGAAAGAAGAGGCCGATCTTTCGCACGCGACGCAGTGGTTCAATTACGGCAACCCGCAATGGGAGGGCTACGCGCGCCTGCCTGCGTTTGCGCTCACGCCCGGCGGCGGCCGCGCGCTGCGCGCGCTTCTCGCGCAAGGCCCGGTGAAATTGCATGCGCGCGTCGACGCGAAGATTTACGACGGCACATCGCCGCTCGTGACGGCGTTTCTGCCCGGCGCGACGAACCAGGAAATCGTGCTCACCGCGCATATGGACGAGCCGGGCGCGTCGGACAACGCGTCGGGCGCGGCGATGTGCATGGAATTGTTGCGCGCGCTGGCGGCGTACACCGCTGCCCGAAAAAAACCGCTGCAGCGCGGCGTGCGCTTTTATTCGTCGGTCGAAGCGCGCGGCCTGCAGGCATATTTGAACGCGACGAAGACCGACGCGGGAAAAAATGTCGTCGCAGGACTGAACATCGACATGGTCAGCTACGATCAGGTCGATGGCCGCACGCAATTCAAGGTCATGGCAGCGACGCCGCATCGTTTTACTTACCTCGACGCGATGCTTGAAGAACTCTGCGCGCGCGAAGCGGATCTCGCGCCGTTCAAATACAAAATGGAACGCGGCGTGGTCGTCGACGACGCGCATTTTTCGTCGCTGCCGTTTCACGCGCCGATGTGCCTGGTGGGCCAGTGGCCGGACCGCACGTACCACACATCCGTCGATTTTCCGGAGAATGTGTCGCGGCCGCAGCTTCAGCGCCTGGCGCGCATCTTTTCCGAGACCGTTCGTTTTCTAGCCGATGCGGACGCGGACGAAGTCGGCGCGTTCGGCGAGCGCATGTTCAAGAAATTGCAGCGCGAGATGAAACAATCGGCCGCCGCGATGCGCCCGGTCGATCATCGCGAAAAATGCGCGTCGCTCGGCGGGCTGCTGCGGCTTGTGCCGGACGGACTGGCTTGCCCGACGGACGACGATGTGAAAAAGATGCGGCGCGAGAAGTCGCTCACGCGCGGTTTTCTCTATCCGCGAACGGCGCTGCAGGAAAAAATCGCAACGTGGACGGAGACTCTGGCGAAAACCGCGCCGCGGTCGCGTTCAAAAACTTCAGACGATGGCGCGAGCACCGCGCAACGCGCCGAGGCTGCGCGCTTGATTCCGCTCAAGAATTTTGCGGGCTATCTCGCCTTTGAGGACCTGAATCCGCGCGAACGCGAGCGCCTGAAACGCGAAACAGGAATTTCGTTCAGCTGGGCCGCCCCGAACTGGCTGCAATGGGCGCTCGACCTGGCCAACGGCAAGCGCTCGGCGCTCGCGATTTTTTCGACTCTGCGCGAACACGGCCAGAAAATGGAGCTGCGCGAGCTGATTGCGGCGCTGACATTTTTAGAGCGTCGAAAGCAGGTCGTTTTCCGCACATTCTTGACGGCGCGCGACGTTTCGGCCGCGTTGAAGCGGCTGGGCATTCGACGCGGCGACGTGGTGATGGCGCATTCGTCGCTCTCGGATTTCGGCTACATCGACGGCGGCGCTCAGACGCTGATCGACTGCCTGCTCGACGCGGTTGGGCCGCGCGGAACTCTCGCGATGCCCACGCATTCGCTGAGCTGGATCGGAAACCCGCCGTACGACGCGACGCGCTCGCCGTCGTTCACGGGAGCGGTGCCGGCTGCATTCCTGAAGCGCAAAGGCGTCATCCGCACCGCGCATCCGACACATTCGGTCGCAATTTACGGGCCGCTGGCGCGTGCGCTCGCGGCGGGGCACACGGCGGCGGTTGCGCCGCAATCGCGCGCCGGTTTCTGGGGAAATTTTGTCGCGGCGAACGGCAAAGTCGCGCTGCTGTGCAAGCCGGATTCAAACACGCTGTTGCACTCGGGCGAATTGTGGGCCGACTCGCCCTACCCCAGTTCGCGCGTTCACTACCTGAAAAGCGGCCGGCGCGTCGAAACCACGATTCCCGGCATGCCCTGGCACGTCAGCAGTTTCGCGAACGTCCACGCCGCGCTAAAGCGCCGCGGCAAAATGATTACGACGCCGCTCGGCGAAAGCGAAATCCATTCACTGCGCGCCAAGGACGGCGTGGAAGAAATGATGTCTCAGGTGAAGCGCAATCCGTACGTCGTCACGCGAGCGGGGTGTTCGTGCCGCTGGTGCAACTATGTCCGCGCGGAGCTCGATAAGCGGAAGCACCGCTGACGAGGACGTGTGCAGCCTGCTGTAGGCTGCCCGTGCGAATGCGGGAAAGACTGCCTGCATGTCCCACGAACTTCCTCGTCGCGTTGCCTCGAGTTGAAGGCTTTCCGCCATAGCCATTGTGCCGAATGTGTTTTTCGAAGTTCGACGTTTCTCGTTGCATTCGCACGGGCAGCCAACGGCAGGCTGCCCGTGGCACACACGCTTCACGCTGTGAAATCTAGATGGCAATTGAATGGCGGCAGTCGCTTTCGCCGGATTTATACACAGCGACGCACGCCGCGAAATTCGGCGCGCTTCGCCAGGTCGGGCGGGCAGGTGAAGACGGCGACCTCTTCGTCGGGATTCAGATCGGGGAACTCCGCGCGAACCAAGCTCATGGCTTCGGCTTCCAGCGCGTCCGCGTTCGCGGGGTGATCGAAGCTCGGCGAGGGTTCGGCCGACGATCGCGCGGCGCCGTAGCGCGAGACCTTCGCGCTGCCGGCAACCACGAGAATCACCATCGCTCCGTCGTCGATGTGCGGGACGGGAACGGCGTAGGTGCCGGTGATGGGGAATTCAATGCGTTGCAGTTTCATGACGAAAACGACCTCCGCATGATGACGGTTCCCGCCGCGTTCGTACGGGCAGCCAAGGGCAGGCTGCCCATGGCACACATTCTGCTGTCGCACATCGAACGCGATGCGACCGCTACGCCATCAATGCCGGCCAGGCGAGTTTCCAGGCGGCGGTGAGGCTCGCGGCGGCTTTTTCGCTGCGCGACTTCAGATCCATCAGCGTTTTGATGTTGCGCGGGCCGCCGAGCATGAAGCGCGTCACTTTCGTCATGCGCACGTCGCCGTTCGCGTCGAGAAAACCGCCGATTTCGGGCGGCAGCGCGTCGGTCACCGCGTCGCTGACGGCGCGCAGCGCGAACACGCCGCACGCGCCGGCGGCGCTGTGCGCCACGGCGAAGGATTCCATGTCGACGGCGATCGCGTCACTGGTGCGCGCCAGTTCGCGCTTCTGTTCCACGCTCGTCACGGCAGAGCGCGCGCAGGCGATCGGTCCGGTGTGGCACTTCGAGCCCATGGACTTGAGTGCGCCGCTGATTTTTTCGCAGAGCTCTTTGGCCACCGAAATATTCGTGTGTTCGACGGCACAGAACGAATTTGAGATCACCACGTCGCCGACGGCCATGCCGTCGATCAGACCGCCACAAAATCCGCTGAAACAAATCCAGCGCGGCGCGCCATTGCTGAGCGCCGCTTGCGTCGCGCGCGTCGCAGCTTCCCAGCCGATGCCGGCGCGGATTATTTTTACACGCTCGCGATCGGCGGGCGGAATCGCGGCCTCAACGGCGGCGAGTTCTTCTTTAAGTGCGGTGAGAACGACGAGAGAGGGAGCGGGCATGCGCGAAGAGTAATGGTTCCAAGTTCAAGGTTCAAGGTTGAAGGTTAAAGGGCGACATCTTTATACGCCTTTGATGTTCAACCATGGACTTGCAACGCCCTACTTTTGAACCACAAAAAAGAGCGAGTCTAAGCCAGTTGTTCAAATTCAGACACGCAGCATAAGAACGAAGCACGA
>Ga0265314_10002179_pt1 | contig 20482 bp, 17 predicted proteins | sample 4126metaG_FD_203106 | JGI IMG/M metagenome (GOLD analysis project Ga0265314, IMG submission 203106) | Rhizosphere microbial communities from Carex aquatilis grown in University of Washington, Seatle, WA, United States - 4-1-26 metaG | ecosystem: Host-associated > Plants > Roots > Rhizosphere >... | reverse complement strand
GGCACGCCGCAGCTCGACCAGTTGTCGACGCGCACGATGTAATCGCCGTGCGGCGCGACGAGGCCGTTGGCCCAGAAGATGTTCTCGGCGCGCGGGCCGTCGGAGCCGCAGCCGGCGTTGGAGTCGAGGTCGAGTTGGCCGCCCGACGACGACGTGCGTCCGGCCCAGTAGATCTCGGCGCCCGAGGGATCGAGCACATGGAGGTCGATGTCGGCCTTGCTGTCCCACGTGATGTTCACCTGCACGTCGCCGGTGCCAACGGTGATGACGTTCACGCCCGTCGCCTGCACCGCGCCGAACGCGCCGCCGCTCGAGCCGGCGAAGTGGAGTTCGAACGCCGTCTTCGGGATGTCCTGGCCGAAGACGATGAGCAGCGGCTGGTTGTTGGTGGGCGTCGGGAGGGTGAGTTCCCAGTAGTCGTTCACGTTTGGGATGGTGACGGCGACCTTCGTGAACGGCTGGTCGGACGTGGCGAACACCTGGATCGTGCCGCCGAGCAGGACGATGTCGGGGAACGGCGCGGTGACCACCGGTCCGGCGCCGGCCGCCGGCGTACCGGTGCGGAGCACGGCGATGGTCTGCCCGTCGGAGGTCTGCACGCTCGCGACGTACCGCGCGATGGTCGCGTCCTCGGTGGCGAGCGGCTGCCGCCACTCGATGCACGCGCTCATCGTCGTCACGGCGACGGCGCCGAGGAGCGCGGGATGCCAGAGGCGGCGGACGGCGCGGATGATTCGCAGGATGGGATGGCGCATGACTTTCTCCTCGGCGCGGCGACTGCCGCTCATGACCGGCGGAACCGGACGCGGGCGAGATCGACGAGGTGCGTCGAAGCGCCCGCGGGTGCGTCCACGTACAACACGACGGGGTGACCTTCGATGGTCGACGCCGTCAACTCGAGCTGGCGCCCCTTGCCGGCGAACCGGCGCGTGGTGCCCGTGCCGCCCGACCCGTGCGCGACACCGAACCGCTTCTCCACCGTCTGTTCCGCGAGGTCACGGAAGGCGGCCGCGTCGAGCGGCGAGTCCCAGGTCGTGACCCACGCGAGCGCCGCGCCCTGCGGCGTGTTCACCACTTCGTACCGGTCGCCCGTCCAGCCGGAGGCGCCGCGCGCCGCGGCGTTCACGTCGCCGAGGTGCTGGAAGAGAAAGAGCCGCGTCTCGAATTCGCCGAGATCGTTGGCGTACGTGAGCGTCGCGCCGTCGGGCTTGGGCAGATCGAGGCGCCACGGCACGCTCGCGCTGTCGGAGAGCCGTTCGGGATGCAGCACCTGCGAGGTCGAGACGGGCATCGTCTTGTACGGCACGTCGCCCGGATGCTTCTCCTTGAAGCGCCGCACGAACTCGGCGCCACTGAGGTACGGGAAGAGGAGCGTCTCCTGCACGAGCATCGGCGCGGTGGCGAAGATCGGCATGGAGTTCGACGATTCGCGGATCGTCTCGCGCACGCGGTCCCAGCCACCGGGGAGGTTCATCGCGAAGTTGCCGCCGCCGAGCATGATGCCCATCTGCTCGAACGTCGCCTGCCCTTCCATCACGGCCTGCGCCGCGGCCTGGCGATCGTTGTCGCCATGCTGCTTCGCGAGAGAGTCGAGGTTCAGGTATTGATCCTGCAAGGCGTGCACCAGCTCGTGCGTGATGGTGACGTTGATCATCTCCGGCGACGGCGCGCCTTTCGTCGCGCCACCACCGGACACCACGTAGAGGACTTTCGTGGACGGGTCGTAGTAACCGATCACCTGTTCCGCGAGGAGCCCGAGCATGAAGCGGCGCAGGTCGATGGTGTCGGGGAGGAGGCCGAAGAGCTTGTAGGCGCGCTCGGCGCCGGCGAGTTCGAGGGCGGGCTGGTCCTCGTCGAATTTCTTCTCGAGGAAGGCGCGGACCTCGTCCTTGGAGCGCGTCTCGACCTTGGGCTGCGTCTTGAACTTGAGGCCGACGGCCTTCTCGATCGCGGGCACGGCCTTCGCGACCTCGGCGGCGTACGGCGTCTCGCTCTTCTGGTTGCAGGCCGAGAGGAGGAGGGCGAACGGCAGGAGCGCGCGGGACATCAGGAGAGCACCCGGTCGAGGTACCAGTTGATCAACGGGAAGCCCCAGATGAGTGTCAGGAGCGACGCCGGGGCGAGAAAGACGCCGAACGGCACGAGCGGCGCCTCGAACGTCGTGCCCTTGGCGCGTGCCCGCAGCCAGCCGATGGGGACGACGATCGCGAGGAAGATCACGGCAGCGAGCGCGGCGGCGACGAAGATCGTGAGGAGCGCGCGCGCCGAGCCGAGCGCGGCACCGGCCATCGCCATGAGCGTCGAGTCGCCGAAGCCCATCGCTTCCTTCTTCAGCACGACTTCGCCGAGCCAGCCGATGATCGTGATGGCACCGGCGCCGACGCAGGCGCCGAAGATCGCGTCGACCGGGCCGGCGAACGGTCCGCGGTCGCCGATGAACGCGCCGGCGAAGGCGCCGAGCAGCGCGATGACCAAGCCGCTGACGGTGAAGCCGTCGGGGATGAGATAGTGATGCAGGTCGGTGGCGGCGATGCCGAGGAGTATCGTCGCGAACACGGCGACGCGCGCCGCGGTGAGCCCCGCGCCGAACGTCATGAACGACGCGAGCCAGATGAGCGCGACGAGGAGTTCGACGGCCGGGTAGATGGCCGAGATGGGCTCGCCGCAATTGCGGCAACGCGCCCGCAGGATGAGCCACGAGAACAGCGGGATGTTGTCGTACCAGGCGATGCCGTTGCCGCAGCGCGGGCACTTCGACGGCGGCCGCACGACCGATTCGTCGGCGGGCCAGCGCGCGATGCAGACGTTGAGGAACGAGCCGACGCAGGCGCCGACCGTGAAGCTGAACACAGCGAAGAGGGCGCTCACGGGCGGAGGGCGTAGAGGGTGATGCCGGCGGCGACGGCGACGTTCAACGACTCCACGCCCGCGGCCATCGGGAGCGCGACGAGGCGCTGGGCCGCGGCGCGCACGCTGGCGCTCAGTCCGGCGCCTTCGTTGCCGACGGCGATCGCGAGCCGCGCGGGCGGCGAGTGCGCGTCGACCGGCGCGCCGTGCGCGTCGGCGCCCCAGAGGGGCACCTCGTGCGCGCGCAGCCAGTCGAGCGTCGCCTCGAGCGGCGCGTGGAGCGCGGGCACGCGGAACTGCGCGCCCACGGCGCTGCGCACGACCTTCGCGTTCCAGAGGTCGGCGGTGCCGGGGAGCGCGATGACCGCCGTCGCGCCCATCGCCGCCGCCGTGCGCACGAGGGTCCCGACGTTGCCGGGGTCCTGGATGCCGTCGAGCACGAGGAGGCGCGCCGTCGTCGACAGCGCGAGCCCGTCGAGCGAGCGCTCCGGCACTTCGGCGATGGCGAGCACGCCCTGCGGATTCTCGGTGTCCGCCGCCGACTGGAAGTCGGGCTCGGTGACGCCGGCGACCTCGATGCCCTTGGCGCCGAGCGCGTCGAGGAGGGCGGCGCCACGCGGTGTGCGGCCCAGCGCGGGAGAGGCGAGCGCGCCACGCACGGGGAACGGCGCGCGGAGGAGCTCCTCCACCGCGCGCACCCCCTCGGCGACGAAGAGCGATTGCCGCTCCCTCGCCTTGCGACGCTTCAAGTCCCTCGCTAGGGTCAACAATCGCACGTCAGCCACTCCGTGAACCCAACATGTTTGCGATGTTTTCGAGCCGACCGGCCATTCATAAGAGGACGCGCGGACCACGCCTCGCGTTTCTAACCGCCTGTTTCCTGCTGGCCGCGACGAGCGGTTGCGCCGTCAGCCAGCAGCAGGAAGTCGAGATGGGGGCGAACTACGCCTCCCAGGTCGCCAAGCAGATGCCGCTCATCCGGGACCCCGAGGTGCTCGCCTACCTCTCGGTGCTCGGCGACTCCCTGGCGCGACTCACCGACCGCAACGACCTCGAGTGGCACTTCGCGATCGTCGACTCGAAGGAGGTCAACGCCTTCGCGATCCCGGGGGGCTACATCTACGTGAACCGCGGGCTCATCGAGCGGTCGAAGACGATGGCGCAGGTGGCCGGTGTCGTGGGGCACGAGATCGGGCACGTGGTGAAGCGGCACTCGATCAAGCAGATGCAGAAATCGCAGGGGGCGAACATCGGCGTGACGGGGCTCTGCATCCTGACGCGCGTCTGCGAGAACGCCGGCGGCCTCCTCGACCTCGCGGCGGGGGGCGTCTTCGCGAAGTTCAGCCGCGACGACGAGGCCGAGGCCGACGCCGAGGGCGTGCGGCTGGTGGTGCGCGCGGGCATCGACCCGCATGGCATCCCGGAGATGTTCCGCATCCTGCTCGACGAACGCAAGGCGGCGCCGGGCGCGATGGACGAGTTCTTCATGTCGCACCCGCTCGAGGAGGACCGCATCACGGCGACGAACGCGTTGATCGCGTCGTACGCGCCGGAGCGGCTCAAGGGCCTCACGAACGACTCGCCGCGCTTTCAGGCGTTCAAGGCGCGGCTCGCGTCGCTCCCCGAGAGCAAGCCCGCGGCGAAGAAGAAGTAGGCGCTACAGCCGCTCCACGAACGCGGTGACGAGATCGGCGAAACGCTGCGCCGACTTCGCGCCCACGTCGACCACTTCGGCGTGGCTCAGCGGCACCGTCGAGAGGCCGGCCGCGGGATTCGTGATGAGCGACACGGCGGCCACTTCCATCCCGATGGCGCCGGCGACGATCGTCTCCGGCACGGTCGACATGCCGGTGGCATCGGCGCCGAGGCGCTCGAGCATGCGCACTTCGGCGGGCGTCTCGTAGGTCGGCCCGAGGAGCCCCGCGTAGACGCCGCGGCTGAGCGGCACGCCGGCGGCCTTGCCCGCCTCCTCGAGGAGCGCGATGAGCCGCGGCGAGTACGGCGCGGACATGTCGGGAAAGCGGACGTCGCCGGGCTCGACGGGACCGATGAGCGGATTGTGGAACATCAGGTTGAGATGGTCCTCGATGACCATCAGGTCGCCGGGCACGAAGCTGCGGCGGATGCCGCCGGCGGCGTTCGACGCGAAGAGCACCCGCGCGCCGAGCGCGTGCACGACGCGCACCGGGAACGCCGACACGCGCGCGCTGTGCCCCTCGTACATGTGAAAGCGCCCCGAGAGGAGGAGCACTTCCTTGCCGCCGAGGAACCCGCGGATGAGTTCGCCGCGGTGTCCCTCCACGTGCGGCGCGTGAAATCCGGGGATGGCCGCGTAGTTCGCGCGGGTCGCTCCCTCGACGCGGTCGGCGAGCGCGGCGAGTCCCGACCCGAGCACGATCGCGGCGACGGGCGACTTGACGCCGAGGCGGTCGGCCACGGACGAGGCGGCGGCACGTGCCGCGGTGCTGCCGTGCGGGTCGATCATTCGATCTCCTGACGGAGGGTGGCGAACTCGCGATCGACGCGCTCGAGCAGCGCGCGCTTCTCGTCGTCGGGGAGGAACGCCCCCTCGAACCCGGTGCGGGCGAGGCGGCAGAGTTCGTCGAACGTGAAATGCAATTCGCGCGCGGCATGCGCGTATTCGTCGGTGAGCGTGACGCCGCTCATCAGGCGATTGTCGGTGTTGAGCGTCACGCGCAGCCCGCGGTCGAAGTAGGCGCGCAGCGGGTGCGACGCGAAGTCCTTCGCGGCGCGGGTCTGCACGTTGCTGGTGAGGCACGCCTCGATGACGACGCCCCGCTCGCCGAGTTCGTCGGTGAGCCGGTCGTCCTCGATGAGCCGCGTGCCGTGACCGATGCGCGTCGCGCCGCAGACGTGCACGGCCTCCCGCACCGAGTCGGCGCCCGCGCCCTCGCCGGCGTGGCAGGTGCAGAAGACGCCGTGGTCGAGCGCGTGATGGAACGCCGCCTTGTGCACGGCGGCCGGGTGCCCCGCTTCGCCGCCGGCGAGGTCGAAGCCGACCACGCCGCGCCCCTGCCACGCGACGGCGAGGCGCGAGAGTTCGAGCGAGACGCTCGGGGGAAGATGCCGCAGGGCGCAGATGATGAGGCGGCCCGTGATGCCGTGCGCGCGAAAGGCGCGGTCGAGTCCGCGCGCCGGCGCGTCGACCGCGTCGTCGAGCGAGAGGCCCCACTGCTGGTTGAGCACGGGCGCGTAGCGCACCTCGATGTAGCGCACACCGTCGGCCGCCGCGTCCTCGGCGAGTTCGAACGCGATGCGCTCGAGACTGGCCGCGCTCTGCATGACCGAGAGCGTCGTGTCGAACCGCGTGAGGTAATCCTCGAGATGCCGCGCGTCGCGCACGTACATGTGGTGCGCGAGCGCCTCGGGCGTGGCGGCCGGCATGGGGATGCCGTGCTCGGCGCCGAGTTCGAGGAGCGTGGTCGGGCGCACCGAGCCATCGAGGTGGCAGTGCAGTTCCGCTTTGGGGATTCGGCGCAGGAGCGCCGGCGTCAACTCGGTCACGTCGCGTCCGGGTCGCGCAGCGCGCGCGCGGAGACGATGCGGTACACGGCGCCGCCGCTCACGGCGCTGTCACTCGCGACCGGGAGGCCGCGACTGTCGGTGAGGGCGCGCTCGGCGGCGGCGACGGCGTCGGCGAGCGACGCGTCGAACGCGCGGACGGCGTCGAGGGCGGTGGCGCCGCGCGCGACGTGGAGCGCGGCGCCATTGACGAATACACGGACCAGTTCGGGTTCGGTCATGGGAGATTGAAGGAAGAACGCGTCATGGCGGAATACGCCTGCGCGGCGAGCGACGCCGGGGTCACCGACCAGTTGCGGACGAAATAGTCCGCGGGCGCGAGCGTGCCGCGGCGCGTGACTTCGTCGATGAGGAGTTGCCGAATCTCGAACTGCCGGTCGTGCACGACGGGCGCGTCGCGCAACATCGTATAGCCGCCGGCGCCGCCGGCCCGGTAGTTCGAGAGCGCCATCGTGAACGCGTCATCGTCGCGCACGGCGCGACCGCGCACCCGGAGGCCGACGATGCGCGCGCCCGCCGGCCGCGCGAGATCGATCGTGTACTCGGCGCCCTGCACGATCTCGAAGTTGTAGCCGGGGATCGCGGGGTCCGGGGCGGCGCTGCGCACGCCCCCCGCCTCGGTCACGCGAAAGTAGCGCGCGCTCTGCTCGAGATACGCGCGCAGTTGCGCACCCGTGATGCGCACCGCCTTGAGCGTGTTGTCGTACGGATAGAGCTGGGCGAGCTGCGCCACGGTGACGTTGCCGGCGGGGAGCCGCACGTCGAGCGAGAACGCCGCCGCCGAGGCGAGGTCGGCGCCGGCCGCCTTTCGCATCGTCTCGAGGACGAAGTCCATGATCGGCGTGTCGGCGACGCGCGCCGAGTCGGCGCGCCAGTCGGCCTTCGTGCGGCCGACGACCGTCGCGGCATAGCGGCGCGCCGCCTCATGGCCCTCGCGCACCACCTCGACGAGCGCGGCCTGCTCGTCGTGCCCGGCGGCGCGCACGATCGTCGCCTGACGGTCGATGGGACGCCAGACCGACCCGCGGATCTCGAACCGCAGGTGCGCGACCGAGACGCTCGTCGCCCAGTTCCGCGGCTGCGTGAGGAGCACGCCGTCGATCGAGGTGTCGGCGACTTCGCGGTGCGAGTGGCCGTAGACGATCGCGTCGATGCCCGGCACTTCGTGCGCGATGCGCGCCGCGACGTTCTCGCCGCCGAGGCCCGTCGTGACGGTGTCGTAGGCCGCTTCGCCGGTGAGCCCCGAGTGCACCACGACGACGACGGCGTCGGCGCCCGCGTCGCGCGCCTCGTCGACCGCCAGGCGCACCTCGCGCACGACGTCGCCGAGCACGAGGCGCCCCGCGAGATGCTCCCGGTCCCAGACCATCGCGCCCGGCGTGGTCGCGCCGACGATGGCGACCTTCATGCCGCTCCGCTCGACCAGGGCGAACGCCGGCCAGGCGCGGCTGCCGTCCGGGCGGCGCGCGTTCGCGGCGAGAAACGGGAACGTGGCCTGCGCGAGCGCGCGCTGGAGCGCGGGGAGCCCGTAGTTGAACTCGTGATTCCCGATCGCCGCCGCGTCGTACCGCATGGCGTTCATGGCGGCGATCACCGGGTGGGGCCTGGTGGAGTCGACGCGCGCGGCGACGTACGTGAGCGGGTTGCCCTGCAGCAGGTCACCGGCGTCGACGAGGATCACCCGCCCCGGGTTCGCCCGGCGCACGGAGTCGACGATCGTGGCCGCGCGCGTCAGGCCGCGGGCGGCCTCGGCCGTATCCGCGTAATAGTCCCAGCCGCGCAGTCGCCCGTGCACGTCCGTGGTCGACGCGATCACGAGGTCGACCGGGATCCCCTGGGCGGCGAGCGCCGGCGGAACGACCGCCAAAACGGCGCAGAGCGCCACCATCACCCGTTCCATGGGGGAAAGCTATGCGTCACACCGCGCCGAAGGGAGTCTGCGGGCCCGCGGTTGACGGGGCGCCGTCACCGGGCCCACGATACATGATCGTGACGTGTCCTTCGCTTCTCTTTCGAGTCGTTGTGGCGGAATTTCCCTCCGCACGCACCGCCGGTCGTACCAACGGATGAAACCACTCATCATCGGAATTGCCGGCGGGTCGGGCTCGGGGAAGTCGACGGTGGCCCGGAAGATCGCCGAAGCGCTCACGCCGGCTTCGGTCGCGTTCATCGACATGGACGCGTACTACCGCAACCGGACGGACCTGTCGCTCGACGAGCGCAGGCACCTGAACTGGGACCATCCCGAAGCGTTCGATCTCGACCTCCTGACGTCGCACCTGGCGTCGCTGGCGCGCGGCGAGGGGATCGAGAAGCCGGTGTACGATTTCGTCTCGCATCTGCGGGACGACCGGACGGCCGCCGTGGGGGCGTCGGATGTCATCGTCATCGACGGCATCCTCCTCTTCGTCGACCAGCGCGTGCGCGACTTGTGCGATGTGAAGGTGTTCGTCGACACCGACGCCGACGTGCGGCTCATCCGGCGCATCCGCCGCGACATGGCCAAGCGCGGCCGCCCGCTCGACGAGATCCTCGAGCAGTATCTCACCACGGTCCAGCCGATGCACTTGCAGTTCGTCGAACCGAGCAAGCGATACGCCGACGTCATCGTCCCACGGGGCGGGCACAACTCCGTGGCGATCGACATGATCATCTCGACCATCCTCCGGCGCCTCGGCGCGGCGGGCGCGTGACCGACGTCCCGGCGTCGGGCGACCGCATCCTCGTCGTCGACGACGAGCCGGACATCGTCGCCCTCGTCGTCTATCACCTCGCCAAGGCGGGGTACCGCGTCTCCTCCGCGCAGAGCGGCCCCGACGCGCTCGCGATCGCACGGCGCGAGCGGCCCGCGCTCGTCATCCTCGACCTGATGCTCCCCGGCCTCTCCGGGTTCGAGGTGCTCGAGCAGCTCCGCGCCGACCGCAACACGAAGAACGTCGCCGTCCTCATGCTCACGGCGCGGCGCGACGAACCGGACCGCATCCGCGGCCTCACCCTCGGCGCCGACGACTACCTCACGAAACCGTTCAGCCCGCAGGAGCTCGTGCTGCGCGTCGGCGCGATCCTGCGGCGCACCTCGGGCGCGCTCCCCGCCGCCGACGTGCTCACCGCCGGGCCGATCACGATCGACCGCTCGGCGCACCGCGTGCACGTGAAGGGCGACGAGGTCGAACTCACGCCGACCGAATACAAGCTCCTCATCACGCTCGCCGAGCGGCGCGGGCGCGTGCAGTCGCGCGCCCACCTCCTCGAGACGGTGTGGGAGGCGGCGCCCGACATCCAGACGCGCACCGTCGACATGCACGTGCAGCGGCTGCGCACGAAGCTCTCGCTCGCCGGCGACCTCATCGAGACGGTGCGGGGCTTCGGCTACCGCATGAAGACCGTCGACGCCTGAAACGCACGAGGGCCGCGGGCTGATGCCCGTGGCCCTCGCGCTACCGCGCGTGCCTTACGCGACGCGCATCCGCGACCGGCGACGCGACGGCGCCGCGGCCTGCGACACCTCGCTGCTGATCTGGAAGCTGTTCACGAGCGCGCGCACGTGCGTCGCCTGGCTCGACAGTTCTTCCGCGGCGGCCGCCGACTCCTCGGAATTCGCCGCCGCCGACTGGGTGACGGCGTTCATCCGGTCGACCGCCTGCGAGATCTGACGGACGCCGCCGCGCTGGGCCTCGTTGGCCGACGCGATCTCCTCGATCACGCCGTTCACGTGGTCGACGCCCGTGTCGATGGTGCCGAGCTGCGCGAAGGCCTGCCCGCCGATGTCGGCGCCACGCTGCGCGTCGGCGACGGCCTCCTCGATGAGCGCCGAGGTCTGCTTGGCGGCTTCGGCGCTCCGGATCGCCAGCGCGCGCACCTCCTCGGCGACCACCGCGAAACCCTTGCCCGCCTCGCCGGCGCGCGCCGCTTCGACGGCCGCGTTGAGCGCGAGGAGGTTCGTCTGGAAGGCGATCTCGTCGATCGTCTTGACGATCTTCGCCGTGCTGTCGGCGCTCTTGCGGATCTTCGCCATCGCCTCGGTGAGGCGCTGCATCTGCTGCACGCCGGCGCGGGCGCCGTCGCGCGTGCTCCGCGTGATGTCCTTCGCCCGCACCGCGCTCTCGGCGTTCGATTCGCTCATCGACGTGAGTTCGGTGAGGCTCGACGCGACCTCCTCGAGCGAGCCCGCCTGCTCCGAGGCGTTCGCGGCGAGCGTCTGCGCGCCGCCGGCGATCTGCTCCGCCGCCGCCGCCACCTGATCGGCCGCCGCGGCGATCTCGCCGAGCGTCTGGTCGAGCGCCTCGGCCACGGTGTTCACGGACTGCTTGATGACCGCGTGATCGCCCTTGTAGTTCCCCTCCATGCGGGCCGTGAGATCACGCGCGGCCACGCGCTCGAGCACGGCCGACGCCTCGCTGATCGGCCCGACGACGGCGTCGAGCGTCGCATTGAAGCCTTCGACGAGGTCCTTGAAGCCGCCGGCGAACGGCGTCGCGTCGCCGCGCTCCTGCAAGTGGCCGTCCTGCGCCTCGCGGATGAGCCGCGCCGTCTCGTCGATGAGCGCGCGGAGCGTGCCGAACGCCTTCTCGAACGCGGTGGCGGACTGCTGCGTCGCCTCGATCATGCCGTTGAGCGTGGCGGCGAGCTGGCCGATCTCGTCGCCCGAGTCGACCGTCACGGGACGCACGCGCGCCTCGATGCGGCTGTCGACCTTGCCGTTCGCGAGATCGCCCGCGGCGGCGGCGAGACTCGAGAGGTCGTACCGGCGCAGCTCTTCCACGCGCGAGGTGACTTCGGCGAGCCGGCGGCACAGCGCCTGGGAGAGCCGCACGGCGAACCACGCCGAGAAGGCGAACATGACGAGCGCGATCGCGAAGAGCACGGTCTGCGCCCGCACCGCGGCATCATGCGCGGCGGTGACGGACGCGGTCGCGTCGGCGGAGAGCTGCGCGGCGAGTGAATCGAGGATCGCGACCGGCGCGCGGTCCTTGCCCTTCACCATGCTGTCGGCGACCGTGTAGTTCTTGCCGCCGGCTGCCCGGAACGCGTCGAGCGCCACGCCGTATTCCTTGCCGAGCGCGCGATGGGCCGTGGCGAACGCCTCGGCGCGCTGGCGCGAGGCGGAGTCCGGCGCGATGGCCTTCAGCGAATCGACCGTCGCCTGCACGGTCGACTCCTGCGCGTGGAACTGGCCGGCGTACTTGTCGAGCATCGCGGGGTCGGAACCGCGGATGAGGATGTCCTTCCACTCCTGGACCTGCTTCTTGAACGTGAACTGCGTCTGGATCGCGAGGCGGCGGGCCGCCACGTGCGTGGCGATCACGTCGTCGTACGCCGCCGTCTCACGACGCTGGTTCCAGGCGAACGCCAGCGCGACGAACAGGCCGGCCGCGATGGACACGCCGATGGCGCCGCTGATCTTGCGGGAGACGGACACGTTGCTGAACATGGGAAACCCTGACGGAGGTGCGGTCGATTCGGAGCGGCGGGCGCGGCGCGGCCGATGCTCGCGGACCGCACAGTCCATTATCGGCCACCCCCGGTATCCGCTGAAGCGGTTCGTGACGGTTTCGTTACAGAGGCGCCGACACAGCGCGATGCGCACGGCGCATCGTGAGCGGGTGGCTGCGCGCACCGCGGCGCCCGTATCCTTATCTGTATAGATGCGACTCCCTACCCGGCTCCTCCTCGGCGCGTTCGCCGTCGTCTTCGCCCTCGCCCTCGTGCTCACGCTCGAGGTCGATCAGAAGATGGCCGCGCAGGTGAGCGCCTCCGCGACCGAAGGCCTCGCGCGCGAGGCCCGGCTCGTGGCCTCGGAATGGTCGGCCGGCGTGAACTCCGAGGAACTCGCCGCGCGCGCGGGCACGGCGACCGGCCATCGCGTGACGCTCATCGACTCCACCGGGCGCGTGATCGGGGATTCGGAGTTCCGCGGCCCGGCGCTCCTGCAACTCGAGAACCACGCGATGCGGCCCGAGGTCGTCGCGGCGCGCGCGACGGGCCTCGGTTCGTCGCGGCGGCGGAGCCCGTCGGCCGGCGACTTCGAGCTGTACGTGGCCGTCAGCGCGCCGCGCGGCACGGCGCGCGTGTCGCTCTCCACCGTCGCGCTCGACGCGATCATCGCCTCGGCCAAGCGCGACGTGGCGGTCGCGAGCGCCGTCGCGATGCTCGGCGCGCTCCTCCTCGCCGGGCTCTTCGCCCGCGCGGTGTCGCGCCCGGTGCGCGAGCTGCGCGACGTCGCCCGCTCGCTCGCCGACGGCGACTTCTCGCGCCGCCCCGCGCTCGCCGCGCCCGGCGAGGTCGGCGAGCTCGCCGACGCCGTGCACCGGCTCGCCGAGCAACTCGCGACACGCGTCGAGGCGCTCCGCGCCGAAGAGGCGCTGATGCGCGAACTCGCCGAATCGCTGAACGAGGGGATCTTCGCCGTCGACGCGCGGCAGCAGGTGGTGCGCATCAACGAGACGTGCCGCACGCTCCTCGGGCGCCGCGAGCCGCTCCCGTTCGCCGCCGACATCCTCCCCCGCGAGCGCGCGCTGCGCGACGCCCTCACGGCCGCCCTCGGCGGCGAGTCGGTGCGCGACGTCGAGGCGACGCTCGCCGGCCGCACGTTCTCGATCTCGGCGCGGCCCCTCGACCGCGGCGGCGCCGTGGTGGCGCTGCTCGACCTCACGCGGCTCCGCCGCCTCGAGACGGTGCGGCGCGACTTCGTCTCCAACGTCTCGCACGAACTCAAGACGCCGCTCACGGTGATCCGCGGCTTCGCCGAGACGCTCGCCAGCGACGACCCCGACCCCGAACTGCGCCGGCGCTTCGCCGCGACCATCCTCGCGAACACGCGCCGCATGCAGCGCATCGTCGACGACCTCCTCGACCTCTCGCGCATCGAATCGGGCGGCTGGGTGCCGCAACCCGTGGATTGCGACATCGCCGCGGCGGCGGCCGATGCCCTGCTCGCGGCGCGCCCCGCCGCCGAGAGCAAGGGGCTCGCGCTCTCCACCGAGTTCGCGCCCGACGCGACATCCTGTTTCGCCGATCCCACGGCGTTGCGGCAGGTGCTCGGCAACCTCGTCGACAACGCGGTGCGGCACACGGCCCGCGGGAGCGTGACGGTCTTCTCGGCGCGCGACGGCGACATCGTCACCGTCGGCGTGCGCGACACGGGAAGCGGCATCGCCGCGGAGCACCTCCCGCGCATCTTCGAGCGGTTCTACCGCGTCGATCCGGCACGGTCGCGCGAGGAGGGGGGCACGGGGCTCGGGCTCGCCATCGTGAAGCATCTCGTCGAGTCGCATGGCGGCCGGATGCGCGCCGAAAGCCGGGTGGGCGCGGGCACGACGATCCGCGCCACGTTCCCCGACGCCAGCGCGCGCGCGTGACGGCATCTCGCGCCGGCGCCCGCGCCACGCGCATATTGCGGATGGGATGACGAGCGCACCGCGACTTCACCTAGCCGACGGCGGCCGCCCCTCGCGCGACGAGGGGGAACAACGCATCGCCGCGATCGACATCGGCTCGAACTCGATCCGCCAGATCGTCGCCGACGTGAGCCCCTCGGGCTCCATCCGCGTCGTCGATGAAATGAAAGCGGCGCCGCGCCTCGGCACCGGCCTCCACGAATCGAACGCGCTCGGCACGGAGCCGATGCGGCTCGCCATCGAGGCGCTCGCGCGCATGGCGACGCTCGCCAAGCAGCTCGGCGCGCAACGCATCGAGGCCGTGGCGACGAGCGCCGTGCGCGAAGCGACCAACAGCGTGGCATTCATCCAGCGCATCCGCCACGAGACCGGCCTCAAGGTGCGCGTGCTCGTGGGCGAGGAGGAGGCGCGCCTCGCCTACCGCTCGGCCCTCGCGCACTTCGAGATCGGCCGCGCGCGCGCCGTCGTGATGGACATCGGCGGCGGATCGCTCGAGCTCGCGCTCGCCGCCGAAGGACTCGTCGAGCGCCTCATCTCGCTCCCCTACGGCGCGCTGCGCCTCAGCGAGCAGTTCCTTCGCCCGGAGCCGCGCGCCAAGGGCGTGAAGAAGCTCCGCAAGTTCATCCGCGACGAGATCCGCAGCGCGATCCCCGCGCGCGACTGGCGCGGCGCGATGGTCATCGGCTCCGGCGGCACCTTCACGAACCTCGCGGGCATCCATCTCTCGCGGCAGGGACTCCAGGCGGCGCGCTCGGTGCACGGCACGCGCATCCCGCGCGTCGAGGTCGAGCACATCCTCGAACTCCTCTCGGGGATGACGCTCGCCGAACGCCTCGCCGTGCCGGGACTCAACGCGGGGCGCGCCGACATCATCGTCGCCGGGCTCGCCGTCGCCGCCGAGGTGCTCGACCGCGTCGAGCCGCGCGACCTCGCCGCGTCGGCGTTCGGGATCCGCGAGGGACTGCTCCTCGACGTCGCGCGCGTGATGCCGAGCCTCACCGACCCCGGCGAGGCGCGCCAGCGCTCCGTGCGCGAGTTCGCCGAACGCTGCCACTACGAGGAGCCGCACGCGCGCCAGGTGCAGCGCCTCGCGTTGCAGCTGTTCGACGCGCTCGGCAAGCGCCTCGGCTGCGAGAACGGCGACCGGCAGATCCTCGCCGACGCGGCGCTCCTGCACGACGTCGGCTACCACATCAACTATCAGGGGCACAACAAGCACTCGTACCACCTGATCGTGCACGCCGATCTCCTCGGCGTCGCGCCGGGCGAGCAGCTCGTGATGGCGCACGTCGCGCGGTACCATCGCGGCGCGGCGCCCAACCGGCACAAGCATCCCGAGTACGGGAAGCTCGACAAGCCGACACGCCAGCGCATCCGCCGCCTCTCGGCGCTGCTGCGCGTGGCCGACGGCTTCGACCGCGGGCACATCGGCGCCGTCGACACGATCAAGGCGCGGCGCACGGCGCGCGCCCTGCGCCTGCACGTCCAGCCCGTGGCGAAGGCCAAGACCCTGCGCCTCGAGCTCTGGGGCGGCGCGCGCAAGTCGGCGTACCTGGCGCAGGTGCTCGGCGCGCCGGTGGAGGTCGTCGGCCCCGACGGCACCGTCGTGCGGGCCGCCGAGATGGAAGAGGTCGTCGAGTAGCGGACCGCTAGCGCTTGTTCAGCGCCGCTGCGTTCGTCACGATCGTGATCCCGCCGACCTCGTACACGCGCTGCGCGGCCGTCGCGTCGCGAGGCGTCGCCCGGCCCGAACGGATCGCGCGGATCGCAACGAGCGTCTTGCCCAGCGCCGCCGGATCGACGCTCGCCGAGTTGTGCGCCGGGAGCAGGCGTTTCACCGCGGGGCCGAGCGCCACCAGGCGCGCGATCGAACGCTCGTACGCGGCGAGATCCGTTTCCGGCGCGAACAGCCAGATCGGGCCGTCGTAGTACGAGTCGCCGGTCCAGAGCACGCCGTTCGCACGGTCGAAGAGGGCGATCGCATCGGGCGTGTGGCCCGGCACGTGCAGCACCTCGAGCGTGCGCCCGCCGAGCGCGAAGCGCGTGCCGTCGCGGACGGTCTCGCTCGCGCGCCACGCGACCGTGTGATACGTCGCGGTGTCGAATCCCGCCGGTGGCGCCCCGCAGAACGCGCCGGGCGCGACCTCCTCGGCGATCGCCGCATGCGGCAGGCCCGCCTGGCTCGCGTGCGTGAACGGCGTGTCCATCGCCGCGACGCGGGTGAATTCCCAGTTGCCACCCGTGTGATCGAAGTGGGTGTGCGAGTTGAGCACGGTCACCGGCAGCTTCGTGAGGCGCTCCACCACCGGCCGGATCGGCGCGACGCCGATGCCCGTGTCGAAGAGCAGCGCGCGGTCGGTGCCGACGATCAGGTACGCGATGGCCTCCTGCCACTGCTCCGGCTCGACGAGCGCAAAGACGCCGTCGGCGACGCGATACACGCGGTACCACTCGCTGACGTGCACCGGCGGGAGCGCCGCGTTGGCCGGCCGCGGGAGCTTGGCGCACCATTCGCGCGCCGGTTGAGCGGCGACGGGCGCGGCCACCGCCAGGAGTAGTGCGAACCGCGCGACGATCGACATATTCGCTTGCATGGCCCGAAACTTCGCCTCCGCGCTCGCTCTGTCAATTCTCGCGGCCGCCCGAGCGGCCGGCGCGCAGAGCGCGCAACCCGCGCAACCCGCGCCGGCCGCGACCGCCGCTCCCGCCGATGCGATCCCGTCGCACGACTCGTTGTCGGTGCCTTCGCGGCACGTCGGCGAAACGCGCCGCGTGCTCGTGCACGTGCCGCGCGCATACGCCGGCGGCGGCGCGCGATTCCCCACGCTGTACATGCCGGACGGCGGACTCGACGAGGATTTTCCGCACGTCGTCAACACGGTCGACTCGCTGATCGCGCTGGGCCGCATCCGTCCGTACATCGTGGTCGGCATCCCGAACACGGAACGCCGGCGTGATCTCACCGGGCCGACGCGCGTGAAGAGCGACAGCGCCATCGCCGCGCACGTCGGCGGCGCCGGCGCCTTTCGCGCGTTCATCCGTGACGAGCTGATCCCAGCGATCGACGCGCGCTACCGCACCAGCGGAGAACGCGCGATCGTCGGCGAGTCGCTCGCGGGACTGTTCATCCTCGACACGTTCCTGCGCGAACCGTCGCTGTTTCCCAAGTCGATCGCGCTCGATCCGAGCGTCTGGTGGAACGCGAACGCGCTCGTGGCCGAGGCGCCGTCGCTCTTCGCCGGGTTCGACGCGGCGCCGCGCCGGCTGTTCGTCGCGACCTCGAGCGTCGCCGATATCGCCGAGGGCACGCGGGCGATCGTCGCCTCGATGCCGCCGCGCGCCGGCCTCCGGCTCGAGTATCAGCCGCGCCCCGACCTGACGCACGGCAACATCTTCCGCGAGGTGGGACCCGCCGCGCTCGCCTGGCTGCTGCGCTAGCCGAACGCCTCGGCCGGCAGTTCCTTCACCGCGACGCTGTCACGCACCTGCCCCCAGGGATCGCGCTGGAGGAGGCGATGCGTCGCGCGCTCGGGTTCGTCGATGGGGCGCCGCTGCGCGTAGCTCCCGTCCTCCGAGAGGTCCCAGGCCTGCCGGTTGTCGGCGAGGCAGGTCTCGAGCACGGAGGCGAGCCGCGGATGCCAGCGCACGTCCTCCACGGGCACGAGCGCCTCGACGCGCCGGTCGAAGTTGCGGGGCATCCAGTCGGCCGAGCCGATGTAATACTCGCCGGCGCCGTCGTTGCCGAAGTAGAAGATGCGCGAGTGCTCGAGGAAGCGCCCGATCACGCTCACCACGCGGATCCGCTCGCTCACCCCGGCCAGGCCCGGGCGCAGGCAGCAGATCCCGCGCACGATGAGATCGATCTCCACGCCGGCCTTCGACGCGCGGTAGAGCGCGTCGATCGTCTCCGCATCGACGATCGCGTTCATCTTCGCGATGATCCGCCCCCGGCGCCCCGCGCGCGCATGCTCCGCCTCGCGGTCGATGAGCTGGATGATGCGCTGCCGCATGCCGCTCGGCGCCACGACGAGCTTGCGGTACACCCGCTGCCGCGAGAAGCCCGTGAGCATGTTGAAGAGGTCGCTCACGTCGGCGCCGATCGACTGGCTGCACGTGAAGAGCCCCACGTCGGTGTACAGCCGCGCCGTGCGCGAGTTGTAGTTGCCGGTGCCGATGTGCACGTACCGCCGGATGTCGCCGTGCTCGCGGCGCACCACGAGCGCGAGCTTGGCGTGCGTCTTGAGCCCCGGCACGCCGTAGGCCACGTGCACGCCGAACGACTCCAGCGTGCGCGCGAAGTTGATGTTGTTCGCTTCCTCGAACCGCGCCTGCAACTCGACGAGCACCGCCACCTGGATGCCGCGCTGCGCCGCGTCGGTGAGGGCGCGGACGATCGCGCCGTCGGCCGACGTCCGGTACAGCGTCATCTTGATGGCGAGCGTGTTCTCGTCGCGCGCCGCGGCCTCGATGAACTGCTCGACGCTCGTCGTGAACGACTCGAACGGATGGTGCACGAGCACGTCGCGCTCGCGGATCACGTCGAAGATCGACCGGTCCGGGTCGCGCAGGTCGTGCGGCGCCACCGACTGGAAGGGCGTGTCGCGCAACTCGGGCACGTCGAGCCCCGACAGCGCCATGAGGTCGCCGAGGTCGAGCAAGGGACCGCTCTCATGCACCTCGCGTGACACGAGGGGCTCGAACTCCGGGTCCTCGCTCTCGCGCAGTTCCTCGAGCAACAGGTCGCGGATCGCCGGCGGCATGCCGGTCTGCACTTCGAGCCGCACCACCTCGCCGAACCGCCGCTGGAAGACCTGCTCCTCGATCATCGCCAGCAGGTCTTCCGGCTCCTCGGTGTTGGACACGTCGAGGTCGGAGAACCGCGTGATGCGGAACGTGTGCCAGCCGACGATCTGCATGCCCGGGAAGAGCCGGCCGAGGTGCGCGCCGATCACCGCCTCGAGCGGCACGAACTGGTTGGGGCGTCCCTCCACGGGCACCCACCGCGGAAGCGACTTCGGCACCTTCACGCGCGCGAAGTGGTCGGTGGCGCGCTCCGGATCGCGCAGCTCGACGGCGAGCGAGATCGAGAGGTTCGAGATGTACGGGAACGGATGCCCGGGGTCGACGGCGAGCGGCGTCAGCACCGGATACACGTTGTGCTCGAAGAACGTGTCGACCTGCTCGCGCTCCGCGGGCGTCAGCTCGGCCATGCCGACGAGGCGCACGCCGTGCTGTGCGAGCGCCGGCAGCAGCTGCTCATGCAGGCAGATGCGGGCGAGGTCGAGCATCTCGTGCACGCGCCGCTCGATGCGGTCGAGCTGCTCGCGCGCCGTGAGGCCGTCGGCCGGCGTCTGCTGCACGCGCGCCGACACCTGTCGCCGGAGGCCGGCGACGCGCACCATGTAGAACTCGTCGAGGTTCGACCCGAAGATCGACAGGAACTTGAGGCGTTCGAGGAGCGGGTTCCGCTCGTCGAACGCCTCGCTCAGCACGCGGGCGTTGAATTCCAGCCACGACAGCTCGCGGTTGAGGAACCGCGTCGGGTTGGTCGAAAATTCGGCCGTCGTGAATACGGGGGAAGGCAAGCTGGAACCGGTCAAGGAACCGCGCGCGGCGCGGACGGGGCGTCGCCCCTGCGATCCTCGAAATTATGCTTGATTTGCTTGCCTTCGGCGAGGTACACGGCATCTTCGCCGATATTCGTGGCTAAGTCCGCTACCCGCTCCAAGTTACGGCTCACCAGGAAGAGCTCGAGGGCCGCCGTGATGGCCTTCGGGTCCTCCAGGACGTGGGTGATCACGATCCGGAACACCGAGTCGTTGAGGGCGTCCACCTGGTCGTCCATCGCGCAGACCGCGCGGCCCAGGGCGCCGTCGGCGCGGATGAAGGCGTCGAGCGCGTCGCTCAGCATGCGGCGGGCGCGGCGGGCCATGTCCTCGATCTCCGGCGTCGGCACGATGCCCGACCGCAGCTGCGCGAGGCGCAGCGCCGACTGCGCGATGTTCACCGCATGGTCGCCCACGCGCTCGAGATCGCTCGAGATCTTGATCGTGCTGATGATGAAGCGCAGGTCGCGCGCCATCGGCTGCTGCAGCGCGAGGAGCGAGATGGCGAGATGCTCGACCTCCACCTCGAGCGCATCCATGCGATGGTCCCCGATGATGACGGCTTCCGCCTTCGACTCGTCGCGATGGAGCAGCGCGTCGACGGCGAGTTCGACGAGCGACTCCGCCCGCTCCGACATCTCGAGCAGCCGCTGCTTGAGGTCGCGCAGCTGTTCGTGAAAGTGGCGGAAGCCCGGCGTCGCGCCTTCCCCCTCGCTCGCCGTGCGTTCGATCTCCGTGTTCATCCGAACCTCCCCGTGACGTATGCCTCGGTCCGCTCCTGCTGCGGACTCGTGAAGATCTGTTCCGTCTTCCCTTCCTCGACGAGCGTCCCCATGTAGAAGAACGCCGTGCGGTCCGAGACGCGCGCGGCCTGCTGCATGTTGTGCGTCACGATCACCACCGTGAGTTCCTTCTTCAGCTCCACGAGCAACTCCTCGATGCGCTGCGTGGCGATCGGATCGAGCGCCGAGCAGGGCTCGTCGAGGAGGAGCACCTCGGGATCGTTCGCGAGCGCGCGCGCGATGCAGAGGCGCTGCTGCTGCCCGCCCGAGAGCCCCGTCGCCGGCTCGCGCAGCCGGTCCTTCACTT